>Ga0172373_10001475_pt1 | contig 38037 bp, 33 predicted proteins | sample Lak10m_2_FD_114546 | JGI IMG/M metagenome (GOLD analysis project Ga0172373, IMG submission 114546) | Freshwater microbial communities from Kabuno Bay, South-Kivu, Congo - kab_092012_10m | ecosystem: Environmental > Aquatic > Freshwater > Lake | place: Democratic Republic of the Congo... | reverse complement strand
TCTATTCGGGCGGATGGATTGGCATCATACTCGCCTTCCTGCTGTTCCTGTACTGGCGTTCTAAGGAACTCCGCGCAGACAGCGACTGTGCGAGACTCGGTCTCTTCCTCGCCGTAAGCGGACTCGGGCTCTGGATTATGCAAGGGAGCAATGTCATCACCAACCAACTGCTTGAGACGGGTGAGCATGTCAAGTTGCTCATCCTTCCGTGGCTCGCGTTCGCGACCATACTTGTCGGCGTCTTCCTCTTCAAGCGGCGTAGCGCGCTCACGACCGGCTTGCGTATACTCTCGCTCACTGTCGTCTCGGCGTGTGCGCTCGCGAGTATCTATTTCGCCTGGCAACACGCCTTGCCGTTCATCACCATACAGGCATCGCGCGAGACGTGGTTGACCGAACAGACATATGCGCGGCCGTTTGCATGGCTCAATCAGGCGGAAAAGGAACCGGTCGTGGTCTGGAGCGATCCTGCGACTGAAACGGCGTCTCTCCTCCCCGTATTCACGAAACACTTCGTGCTCTACTCAGCCAACGGAATGGGACAGCTCGTATCGGGTGATGAGATACGCGAGCGATTCCTCGTCTCGCAATATTTCGATAATCCGACCCTTGCGGACCTTGAGTCCGATCGCGATTCAGTACTCTATCTCGGGCGTCGCGACTTCTATCATCACGCCGCGACCATCGCTCGTGAAGTGAAAGTGTGCCGGCTACTGTTCTTCTGGGACCCGAAAAAGGATTGCGGCACCATCCCGACTTCGCAGGAACTGCTCGGCGACGCGTTCTTCGCGAGTCTCGAGAAGAAATTCCAATCTGATGTGCGGCCGAATATCCGGGCGTACCTCAAAAAGTATCACGTCTCCTATATCCTTAAGGATATCGCGCTCAATCCGCAGTACCACCCGGAGCAGCTCGGCGCTTACAAGGTCTATAGCGACGAGCATTTCGAGCTCTACAAGCTGCCGCAATAGAGATTAGTTCAACATCCGCGACACGAAGCTGAAGACTCCGTCGGGCAAGAAGTTCGTCATCCTTAGCAACGAAGTCGATAGGAACGGGAAGAAATAAGACGACGATCTCTTGCGGAATATCGAAATGATGAAGCGCGCCGCTTCGTCTCTCGATGCTACGAGGAAACTAATCTTCCCCTTCCACATATCGGTAGCAACAGGCCCGAGATGCACGGTAGAAAATACGACTGCCGAATCGGCGAAATTAAGGCGCAAACCCCGGAACGCCATACTGAGCGCGGTTTTGGTGGCGGGATAGGCAACGAAATCCTTGATGGGACGATAGGCCGCAGTCGAGGAAATCGCCACGAACGACCCGCTATTGCGCTTCAAGAATTCGGGGAGAAACTCTGCGACCCAAAACAGAGGGCCCTCCACATTCGTCCGTAGAGAGTGTTGTACCTGAGAAAACACAAGTCCATCTTCAACGTCCTGCAATTGGGTTCCCGCGTTAAGAACGACGACATCGGGGATGAATCCCTCTTGTCTCATCTGTGCGGCTACCCGGGTCATATCCTCAACACTCGTCACATCAGCGACCGAAATCGTTAACGCACTGCCGATATCCCTCTGCAATTCTTCAAGCAGGTTCCTGCGCCTGGCGAGCCCCCATACTTCGTGTCCTAACTGGGCTGACTGCATAGCAATCGCTCTGCCGATGCCGGATGAGACGCCCGTAATGAATATTTTCATTGTCGGTTTTCACAAGTATAGAGGAGCTGGCGACAGGTGTACAGGCGCCGGTTCAGTGGTACTATGCGTCTCATTATGCCGCTCACCCAGAAGAAGGTCTCCGCCATCATCGCCTGCTATAGAGACGGGCAGGCCATACCGTTTATGTACGAGCGCCTGACGAAGACATTCACCAAGATAGGATGCCCGTACGAGATTATCTTCGTGAATGATGGGAGTCCCGATGATTCCGAGTCGATCCTTGCCGATATCGCGGGTAAAGATATCCATGTCGTGGCTGTCACACACACGCGCAACTTCAGTGCCCAAAACGCATTCGTGAGCGGTATGGAGGTCTCCACCGGAGACGCGGTCGTCTTGCTTGACGGCGACCTGCAGGACCCGCCGGAACTCATCGAGCAGTTCGTGCAGAAATGGAATGAGGGATTTGACGTTGTCTACGGCATCAGAGGGAAACGTGAGGGAACGAGCTTGTTCCTTCGAGTCTCTTACAAACTGTTCTATAAGCTCTTCAGCAAGGTCTCGTACGTGGCGATGCCGCGCGATGCGGGAGATTTCTCGCTCATCGATAGGAAAATAGTGGACATCATCGTGGCTATGCCCGAACGGGATATTTTCATCCGCGGACTGCGCGCGTGGGTTGGCTTCAAACAGACGGGTATCTCCTACTACCGGCCGGAACGGATGTTCGGCAGGACTAATCACAACCTGATTAAGAATATTCGCTGGGCGAAGAAAGCAATCTTCTCCTTCTCGTACGAGCCGCTTGAACTTATTTTCTATAGCGCGCTCACGATATCGTTCGTCACCTTCCTCGCCATCATCTTCTATCTCGCCTCCTACTTGGTCTATCCCGACGCCCCTCGCGGCACGACGACTATCATCCTGCTTATTCTGTTCTTCGGGAGCGTCCAGCTTATCAGCATCAGCATCATCGGCGAATACCTCGGCCGCATCTTTGAGGAAGTGAAAGGGCGCCCGCGCTACATCACCCGCGACATCGTCAACGACCACCGGCTTCATTCGAAGCGCTAACGCCTCCGCTTACGGCAAGCGGTATAGCTCGTACCGATCATCGGCGTACACGCGTACCGCCCCGAGCGCTTCCGGGCGGTACTGCGGGTCAAGCACCTTGTCCTTGAGGATGTACGAGACGTGGTACTTCGCCAGATATGCCCTGATGTTCGGCTTGATGTCTGTCTGGAATTTGTTCTCAAGATCAGTAAAAAACTGATCGCCGAGCAGCTCTTGTGAGGTCAGCGGCGTACCGCAATTCTTGTGCTTATCCCAGAAGTAGAGCAGGCGACAAACCTTACTCTCTCGCGCAAGCGTCATTGCCGCGTGCGGCAAGTCGTGACGTCCGACATACAGCTCCATATCCTTCTCGCTTTTCAAATCAGTGACGGTCGGATTATTGAAATACTGCGAGACCAGGAACCGTTCCTGCACCTCTTGTGTAGACAGGAGCGTCTGCTGTGCTGCTGGAGTGTAAAGCGGGAAATGCTTGGTGAATATGGGGAGAACGGATGATATACCGTCAGCCGGATTCGGATCCATCCAGACAATGACCGGGTTCTTCTCCGTGCGATCGAGCCAGGCGAATGGCTTGGCGTAGAGTTGTTCCGCACGCCACAAAGCACTTTTCGCCCCTATATCCATAAAAGGAGAAACGTAGACCACGAGGAAGTAGGTGCTCGCCAGAGCGCACACAGAAACGGCGAGGAGAGCGGCCGCACGCAACCCTTGCGAGAGAAGTGCGCGGCGCCTCCACAGATGGAGACCCAGAAGCACCGTAGCGAATGAGAGCCAGGGAAGTATGAGTATGCGAATATGTGCCCCGGTCTCAATCAGTGTGCCGGTGATGAGATTGTTACCCTGCAGAATCCAGAGACCGAGTCCGCTTATGCTGAGAAATGCGCCCAATGCCGTGAGCCCCCTATCCTCGCGCAACACCGGCACACGCCACCAGAAAAACAGCAGCGCCGCGAGTACGATACCGACCCATCCGCCAGAATAGATGACTTCGGCCTCCGGAAGATGCGTACTTACCAGCCCGAAGCGGCCGACACTCTCCCAAAAAAAGGGCGAAGTGTGCGAGAGCCAGAGCGCATACAGCGGTATCGGAAGGCCGATAGCGCCGCCGATGCAAGAAGAGAGGATCGTCGCTTTCGCGAGCGACCAATTCTTCCGAACGAGCGCATACACAAAGAGGAGTCCGAGTGTGACGACGGCGAGTTGCCACAAGTAGGCAAAAATGTAGAACGCGGCCGCGACGGCTCCCGCGAGCAGTCCTATATTCGTGCGGTTCTGCTCCCGAATGAAGCGAGCGAGCGCGATATAAAATAAAAAATAAAAAGGATAGACCGGCTGGAGGTTCACAGCTCGCCATACATAGGAATACGACTGTATGTAGAGAAAGAGTGTCCCTCCTACTGCTGTCCAGGGCGGGGTATCCCACTCGCGGAACAACCAGTACAGAAGCGCGGCGAATGCCAGACTCCACACGACAAAATTGAACACCACTGCCGCATTAAATGAGAGGCCAGCAAGGAGTGGCAGGGCGTTTACCCACGCGCCGCCGAAAATGACGAGTGGGGTGCCGTTGCGATATTCGTATACGAACGGATTACCGTCGGTCAGGTATCCCTGCCCTACCGCATGCATATGTGCGTAATACACCGTCTCGTCGGTAAATGTGGGAAGGATTCCCTGCCAGGCGTCGCTGAGCACGAGGTGTATGGCAAGGAACGGAAGCGTCGTAAGTGCTAGTACCACACCGGCGAGTACGACAACGGGGCGGTGCCGCACGAAGAATTCATTTATGCGCGCCTGTCCCATATCGATGGATCCCGCCATTGTAGCATCGCCCCTGAAGCAACCCGAGTCAGCGCGGAGACGTTATACTAGGGAACATACGATGAAAGACCGCGTCATATCCCTGCTCCGCTGGAGCGAGAGGTACACGAAAACCGATATGGTTTATCTCGCTTCTGGCGGCTTCTGGCTGACTGCGGAGCAGATACTTATCGGCCTTATCGCGTTCGGCGTTTCTATCGCGTTCGCACTTTTCGTGTCGAAGGACGTATACGGTACCTACCGCTTCCTCCTCTCGCTGTTCTGGACGCTCACCGCCTTCTCGCTCACGGGAATCCCGACGGCGCTGACGCGCGCGATAGCAAACGGCGAGGAGGGTGCGTACCGACAAGCGGTACCATTCTCGTTCTTGGGCGGGCTCCCAATGTCGCTTGTCGCTGGCGGTATCTCGTTCTATTACTTCTTCGTCGGCAACACGGTGCTCGGATACGGCGCACTCGCCATCTGTCTCATCGGGCCGCTGTTCCAGACCGGGTATCTCTTCTCGGCTATCCTGGAGGGAAAGCGGGACTTCAGGAGGACCGCGCTCTTCGGGCTTCTCCTCAGTCTCGTGCCAGCCCTCCTGCTCCTCACGCTGATGCCGTTTGTGCGGTCCCCTCTCCCCTTCTTCTTCGCCTACCTCGGAGGCAACGCCGCTATCGCCATCATCCTCTCGGTGTTCGCGTACCGTCTGCATCGGCTCAACAGCATTCGGAGCGGAGAATTCAAGAATCTCGGCTGGCACCTAAGCGCGATAAACATCCTTTCTACCATCGCGAACCAACTCGACCAGCTACTCGTCTTCCACTACCTCGGCGCGGCTGAACTCGCAATCTACTCAATCGCGACCGCGTTGCCGGATCAGCTGAAGAGCATGGCGACCAATCTGACGAACCTGGCTTTCCCAAAGTTCGTCAGGCGCTCTGTCAAAGAAATGCAAGGAATGATGTGGCACCGGATATTCACGGTGACAATCGTGTTCCTGCTCGGCGTCGTCGTCTACGCCTTTTTGGCGCCGCTTTTCTTCGGCATCTTTTATCCCACCTACGGAGACTCCATTTTCTACTCGCAACTCTACGCGTTCTCGCTCATCGCGATTGGCAATATGATTCCTATCACCGTGCTCCAAGCGCATGCGGCGAAACAGGAGCTCTATATCTTTAATATCGTCTCGTCCGTTATCCAAATCTCGACCCTATTCATCGGTATCCTCTGGTACGGACTCATTGGGCTCATAGCCGCCCGAGCCGCTTCGCGCCTCTTCAACCTGTTCTTCAGTAGTGCTTTAGTGAATCTGTACGCCCGACGATCTATTCTTTCGTAACGTCATACAGCGCGATGTTGTTCGCTTCAAACTGCTTTAGTAAAGAGGGATACTGATTAAGGTCCCACGAAGGATCCACGTTTTTGTCCCATGCGACGGCAGTGATGCCGAGTGCGCGCAGCTGCGCGGGGACGTTCTCTCGAGAGCTCTTTGTGTAATCATTCGCATACTGCGCAAGCAGAGAATCCGGAATCGCGGCATACGAGCCGTATTGGTCCCGCCAATAGACGCCGAAGAGGCGCCGAGCGATGTCCTCGCGCTCGGCCTGCATCGTCGCGAGTGCATCCTTCGCCTTAATGCCGCGCAGTGCGTATTCCAAGAGGAGACGCCGTTCGAGAAAATCTTGTGAGACCAGATCGAACTGTGCGAAGTCATGGTTCGGCACATCCTGCTTCGTATACATCGGGATATAGAGCGACAGGGTCCGATCCGCCCACACCGCTTGTTCCGGAATCGTCTGCAGGTACGACAGAAGCGGTGCATACATCTGCGCGGCGACCGCTTGTGCATACTGTGCGCGATACGAATCGCGCTGTACGAGCACGGCACTCGCAAGAATGAACACGATGTACACTACACACAGTGCTCCGCGGACGAGCTTTGAAATGGATATCCATTCGATGAGTAAGGCGGCGAAGAGCGCCAGCACCATCCCTGCCAAGGGTTTGGTGAGGTACCAGTGGTAGTGCGCTGGCTGGATGGCGATGCCGGTCACGACCTGCTGATTGAGCAGTACGGCGAGCGCCGAGATAGCAACGGCGAAGAAGGGCCGCGCCGCGAGGAAGCGGCGTGGCCAAATGAAGAGCGAAACGATGAGTGCAATGAGCCAGAATCCGATGATTGGTGTGTGAGTGTGAATCAGCCCTTGCCGCATCGACAGATCGGCATAGATCGAATTCTGGCGTAGCACCATGAGATTTAACAGGTACGGTACGAGTGCTGTGATGCCTATCGCTATGCTCGCGGTGAGTGCCTTCACACGGTCAAAGTCCTTTTTATAAACAAACCAGAGTAGGGAGAGGCCGAGAACAGCGAAGAGGAACGATGACACGAACGGCGATACATAGAGTGCTGATCCGGTGAGGAGCCCGAGAGCGACCATCGGAAGCCACGTGGGCTTCTGTTGTGTGAAGAAAACGCGTGCGAGGATAAGCAGAGCGACGCAAAGAAATAGAAAACTTACTTCTGGGTTAATCGGACGAGCGAAGGAGAGGAAGCTGGTGATCGGCGCGCGGCCCATAATGAGGCCTAGGAGCGCAGAAGGGCCTCCCAGAATAGCGTCACCGGCGACGACGAACGCACTCGCGAGGAGCGATGCGGGAATGGAGGCAGACAGCGAGAAGATGAGCGCGTAGACGAGGAGCGCGGCGGAGAGCGGCAGGACGAATTTCGCGGCCACACTTGCGGTCGCGGCGCCCATACCGACTACTTGTCCCAGCCGCGTGGCGATGTTCTCCCCGAGCCCGGGAATGAGGGCGATTCGGCTCTTCTGCGTGAGAAATACGTTGCCGAGTCCAGGATGGCCGTCATACACTTCCTGCATCCGCGCGACGTAGTATTCTTCGGCATCCGCCCCTGTCATCGCGATGCCGCGATAGGATGCATCACGCGTGAAGACCGCCTGCGGTGCGACGACGACAGCACCGAGTGCGATAGCGAGCACGACGGCGAGCCAATGGCGAGTGAGAATTGCCGTGAACCGGCTTAACCGAACTGAAGCATCAGGTATCGAGCTCATGCATGCGTGTGAACCGATAAACCACCATATTCTTGAGAAATTCGAGGATCGCAGAAACGCGCACGAAAGAACGTCGGTGCACATTTTCTAGAAAGAGGGTCGGAATCTCAATGATGCGGAATCCGCGATAGCATGCCTGAATCATCATCTCGGCATCGGCGAACCAGTCAGTGGATGTGAGGTGCAGCCGCGCATACGCGTCGCGCGTAAATATCTTCGGCTTCGAGTTCACATCGCGCAGGCGAACTTTGGGGAATAGGGCCTTAAGCAATGCGTTATACACGAGCGAAATGACCTTCCGCTTCAAACCGTCAAACCTGCCGACACGATAGGTCTTCGCGCAATCGTACGACCCCGACATCAATGCATCATATATGCGGATGATATCGTCTGCGGGCATCTGGCCATCGCCGTCGATAAGCGCAATTGTGGCGCCGGTGGCGGCGCGCAGTCCGGAGTTGAGATCCCACCCCATCATGCCTTCCTTCGGCATTGAGACGACCACTATCTGTGGATCCTCGGTAGCGAGCGCTCGCACCACCCCCACGGTTGGGTCGGTATTCCTCTCCTCGGCATGGTAATTCGCGACAAGCACGAGCTCATATGAGAGGCCTCGCTCTTCAAGCGATTGTTTAACGTCGCTCACGAATCCCTCAACCGCAGAGGCGGCCTTATAGCAGAGAATAACGACCGATATCTCCGGGACTTTCATGGGCGGAGTGTATTAAGGATGCGCTCCGCGCGCGATTGCCAGGTGTACGCTTTTACATCCTCCTTGGCCTTGGCGGCTCGCTTCGCCGCTTCCTCCGGATTTGCGAGCACGAACCGGATGCCTGCCGCGAGCGCTTCCGGGTCATCCGGCTTCACCAAAAACGCGTTCTTCTCCGAAAGCACCTCGCGCAGAGATGGGAGGTCAGAAGCGACGATGGGCTTCCCGCTTGCCATATAGGAGAACAATTTCAAGGGCGACGTATACTTCGCCGATATATCGCTCTTCCCGCTGTTCGGCAATACGAGCACATCAGCGGCCGACTGATTGTCAGCGAGCTCGCGATACGGACGGAACCCGAGGAAGAGGACTTCGGGGTGCGCCTGCCGCAGTTGCGCGAGCGGCTCCGCACCTTCACCGATGATAACCAGGCGAATATCAGGCGCGAGAATCCTGCCGGTCGCATACAGTGTCTCGGTTCCCTTCCACACATCGAGCAGGCCGATATACATCGCTATCGCGGCCTCGGGAGCAAGGCCGAGTCGAGTGCGCGAGGCGGCTCTCGATTCAGGATGGGAGAAATCGTCCGGGTCGATGCCGTCAGGCGCGGTGCCAATGCGGTCGGCTGGGACGCCCCGCTCGATAAGCGCTTGTCGTATGCCTTCGGTAATGACAATAATGCCGCGAGCTCTCTGTAGGCGCGTAATCAGCGCGGCTATAGACGGTGTGATGTTATGTAATTCGAATACGGTCTTCCGACTCGGCGTCCATGCGAGCAGTTCTCGCGTATACACAACGTCATAAGAAGCGAAGAGGAGGTACAGCCAGGAGAAGAAGAAAAACGAGTAGGTGCGTAGCCCGTACAAAAATGTGTTCCGCGTCCCGGGGAACAGGTCGATACACGGGAGGCGAGTAATGGTGAAGTTCTTCACCACGCCTGCAAAAGCGAAGGGATCCTCGGTGCTCGTCCGCGCCCGTCGCGGGACGACGAGCTCGACGTCGACGCCCGCCTTCGCGAATGCCTCGCACATCTTCATCGTCTGGAAGACATGCGCCCAGGTATCTGGTATGCGTGCGGTCGAGAGGTAGATGAGTTTCATTAAAGAGGTGACAGTGCCTCGTCCGGATGGGCGGCGTAGTACCGTTCGACTTCATCAAGCCCACGCTCTTCTTCTTTCGTATTTGACCATTCTGTTTTTGAGATAAAGCCGCGTTCGCCCTCGAGACAGTATCTGCTCATGCGATAATATTCCGACAGTGCTTTAACACGAGGCCAAAGCCCTTTTGCCTCGATGAGGCGATTTAACGGATGCATAACCGTGTTCCATTCGCTCAAGTCGCCGAGAGTCCCGTAGCTGGTTACCTCGCCGATTCTCGTCATCTTCGTTTCTGACAAATCAAACTTCCCTCCCATATACTCGAGCATTTCACGAGTATAAAATTCGAACGACCCGCGCAGTGCGAGTTCTTTCGGTAAACGGAGCCATTGCCGCAGCCGTCGCTGTGCATGCCCCGTGGTGTTGGTGAGAATGATCCAGTCGTCCTGCGGGAGAACGTCCAGATACATCTGGTCAGTCAAGATGAAATTGTCGTCATGGGTGAGGAGAATCTTGTCGTATTTCGTATAGTCGTTTTTTTCCAGCCACTGATTTGCGCACCCTAAATCGCCTATCGTATTTGGTTCAAGCGAATAACGCCAACCCAAACGCTCTATTTCGGGGACCGTTGCAATCTTCCGGTAGAGAATGCGGTCATAGAGTTCACGTCGGGTAAATCCAAACCGCGAAAGCGGCTCCGTCTTCTCTTGTTCGGAATATGATGGATCGCGGTGCGATATGACGAATAGATCGACTTCCCATCCCTCTGGTATTTTCTGAGCGGCCATTTGCTCATAAAAAGCGAGGGGGAAATGCCAGCCGCTCGCGATAACAGCCAAACGCTTCATTTTGTAACTATATCAATCATGGAGAGCGATGGGAAGTGTGTCAATGACCGTATACGGAACGCCTGACTCGCGTATCTTCGGAAAGCCGTATTTCACCATCCAAGGAATCTGCTCGCGCTCTCCCGTAGCCCCGCCCTCAAACAGGACAACGGCACCCGTCGCTACCCTATCTTTTATACCTGCATACAGTTCCTGTATCGTTTCGCCGTGGTTAGAAATATCTACATGCAGGAGGTCAAACGGTTCCGGGTTTTTTATCCACTCTTTGAAGTCACCCTGCTTCAGGGTGACATACTTCGAGACTCCATATCGATCGATGTTCGCCTGGGTTCCCGCCAACGTCGAATGATTGTATGGATATTTCTCGAACAGATCGTATGCTGTGATATGTCCTTCTCCGAGTTCATCGAGGGCCATAGCCATAGCAATAGTCGAATACCCAAAGAGCGTTCCCCATTCGACAATCTTTTTCGGTTTGTATTTCAAAACGAGATCGTAAAAAGTACGACCTATGTCGTTCGCGCTGTACGAAGATTGGACATCACTTGGGTTTTTATACTGCATGGCTCGTCTGGAACTCTTTCAGGAGAGAACAAATATACTTCACATCGGCTACTGAAACCCCGTGGTGAAGCGGCAAGAGGACATACTGTTGCTCCAGTTCGGTCATCTGGGGCAGGTCCTGTCTCCCGCCGAAGACCGTATATTTGTCATTGCGGAAATGATGTATGCCTGTCGCAATACCTCGTTCTTTGAGAAAGGCCCTAAGCTCGTCCCGCTTGTTCGAAAGCGCCGTCGCCAACCAGATGTTGGCGTTAATGCCGTGTCGGCGATACTCGGCGACGAGTGCCGTGCGGTGAGCAATGAGTCGGTCTGCCTTGGCGAGGTTCCCACGTCCGATTGCCGCCGTTATATCGCTCATGTGGTACTTGTATCCCGCCTCTTTGAGATCCGCATCCCCGGTCCACTGTAGTTCTGCGCGGTCATAGCCGAACCAGCGCAGACGCTTCGCTTTTTCGTAGAGCATATCGTCTTTGACGATAAGGAAGCCACCGTCTCCCGAGGTGAGTGTCTTGATTGCCTGGAGCGAGACACATACAAAATCTCCCTTACCCCAATAGTCCGAGCCGACCGCCTGCGCCGCATCTTCGATGAGCGGAAGCCGATGCTCGCGAGCGAGCTCCACCATCTCTTTCAATCCTCGATTATTCCCGCCGAAGTGCACAAACACGAGCGCCTTCGTACGGGGTGTTATCTTCTTTTTCACATCGGCGACTGACATGTTCAGGTCGCGGTCGATATCCGCGAATACGACCGACGCGCCACGATGGAGGAGCGGCAGATTGGTAGCGGGTGCGGTCAGCACCGGTGTGATGACTTCGTCGCCCTGTCCGATTCCCGCGAGTTCGTAGGCGAGCTCGAGCGCAGACGTGCCAGAATTGACCGCAACCACATTGCGCAGTCTGAACTTCTCTCCAAATTCTTTCTCAAACGCCTCGACCTGTGGCCCTTCGCCGATATACGCCCCACTATTCGAACGTACAAGGAGTGTCGCGACGTTCCAGATAGAGCGCCAGGAGATGTAGGACTTGAATATGGGTATTTTCTTCATAGCGAGATACCACTGCCGCACTAGTCAATTATCTTGAAGTTCGGGAGCGGAATGACGAACTTCGCCTTGACGCCGGCCGCCCGCCAATTCTTGATGATGTAGTCGGCGAAGTGCCAGGCGAGAATGAGAATATAATCGGGTTTATCTTTGAGGATAATCTCATTGCTGACGATAGGGTTGTGCGTGCCGGCCATATACTTCCCCACTTTCTCCGTCTTCGGCAGTTGCGCGATGTACGGCACGAGGTCCGGCGCGAGGCCGAAATAATTCATCACGACCACGCCGCGGGTCGGGCACGAGTCAGCGACCAGGAGCTTACCTTCTTTCTTTGCCTTGACCGCGAGTTCGAGGAAGCGCACTTTGCTTTGTTCCACCCGGGTGCGGAACTTCTCCCACGCCTTCGGAGAGAACAGTCCCGCCTTCTCTTCAATGTCGAGCAGACGCTTCACGCTCGGACGTACAGCGTGATTGCCTTTCCAGCCAGCATAAACCCGGATGCTTCCTTCGCGACCCTTCGCGTGATAGGCGTCGAACACTTCCATACCATAGAGCGAGAACAGCTTCACGAGCGACTTCAGACTGTAGATGCGCACATGCTCATGGTAAATCTGATCGAACTGATTGCCCTCGAGCACCTCGAGCAGGTACTGACTCTCCGTGACAATGGCGCCGTCTTTCGCGAGGAGGCGCGCGAGCCCGCGCATCACGCTATGGAGATCCGCGACGTGCGCGAACACGTTCGTGAACGTGATGATATCGGCGCGCCCGTGTTTCTTCGCGACCTCCTTCGCGGTCGCTTCGCCGAAGAACGCTTGGAGGGTCGGTATGCGGTTCTCCTTGCGTGCAATCTTCGCCATATTCGTCGGCTCGATGCCGAACACCCGCATTCCCTGCGCCCGGAATCCCGTGAGGAGCGTTCCATCGTTGCTACCCACATCGATGCAGAGCGAGCGCTTTGGTAGCACGAGTGTCTCGACTATCTGATCAGTGAGCGACTTCAGGTGCATGCGGATTGGCTGTGATATCCCCGTCCGGTAGACGTATTCGGTCGTCGAGAAAAGGAGTTTCGGGTCGACGACGTAGTTTAGCTGGCCGAGCCCTGAGACGCGGGAGATCATAAGTCGGAGCGGGTACTGCGTCTCCGATTCGCCGAGCCCTTCTTTGGAAAGGAGCGCGCCTGCAGACGGTTGGAACCCGAGGTTTATGGCTTCGAACAAATCCTTCGAGCCCGTTATCTGACAGCGGGTCAGAGGTCCCGGCTTCACGTTATGCTCTGCTTTTTTCATGATTATTGGATTATCGAAGACGGTCGGAACGCATTGACTATCTTCCTCTTCAATTTATTCACTATCCCATCAGAGGAATACTCCCGTGTGCGAATGCCCTCAATCATATTGTGCACAACATCCCGGACAGTGCCCGAGGGAGTGAATCCTAACCGTCGGATTTTTTCCGCACTCACCGTGTACACCTGTTGATTGATTGTCTTCTCTGTTGCTTTGCGCACGAGCGGTGTGACCCCCGTTTCCTTGATAGCGGCGACAACTGCATTGAGATCGGTATTGAACGAAACGACGTTGAATGCCTCCCCTTTCATTTTCTGAATGTTCTCGATCGCGAATAAGACAACCGCGGCCTCGTCTTCAACAGATAGATAGCTCTTCGGATTCCCGAGTGCGCTCTCGAACAGCGTAGTCGTCATGCCATATATCGAACGGATGCAGAGCATGTTGATGATGGTCTCGTAGCGGAAGCTCGGGTTATAGCCGATCATTGTCGCAGAGCGAAGCGCAGTGGTACTGAATGACTCATCGTTCATGGCAAGTATCTTCTGCTCCGCTTCGTATTTAGCGCGCCCGTACGTAGAGAGTGGCTCTTTGGGAGCATCCTCCGTAATGCCCTCACCACGGCTGTACATGCTGACCGTTGATTGATATATAAAAGTCTTCACGCCGCGCGCCTTGCTCAATTCAGCCAAGCGGACTGCGGCGATGTTATTGACGATATTGGTCTCGACATCCTTCCCCTCTCGATTCGTGGTAAATGCGTCGACGATGGCCGCGAGATGCACGACGACCTCGGGGCGGTATTCGTCGAGCGCAGCTTCGATATTATGGGCGTCCCGAATATCTGCTTTCTCCCAGGGAATGATGCTGACATTCGGATATTTCCGAATGAGCGCAATATTTTCCAATCTGCCTTTTACGAAATTGTCGAGAATAATGACCTTGGACTGCGGAAACTTACGGGCAAGTGCGCGAGTCACGCTGTAGCCCACATACCCGGCACCGCCGGTTACGAGAATCTTCATAATGATTGGTAGTATGTCGTATTGACTTTTAAATGTCTAGTTAAGAGCGGGTGAGTCTATTTTTGAGTTTTTCTGCGAGTTCTCGTGAGAATGCATCGAAGCGGAGATGCTCGCGATACGCGGAGCGCGCCTCTTTCTGCATTTCGACGAAACGTTCCGGAGACAGGTTGCGGTGGAAATCGACGAGAATATCCCCGATGCGGTCCGCATCCCGCCAGTCTACGAAGACGCAGAAGTCCCGATACTTGACCGTATCCTCAAGCGGCAGGACGCATGCCGTGTCGAGGAAGAGCGGAATACGCCCGAGCGACAGTGCTTCGTAGAAGCGAACCGAATAATTCGCGTCTCCTTTGACACAGAGCGCATAATCCGAACCGAGGAGATTGTCAACAAATTGTTTCCGATTGCCGGCAACCGACCCCTGAATCGTCTTCACGTGCCCCGAATACGAGGCCCGGGAGGTGAAGTGCGGCTCAATCCGCGGTTCGTGCGAGAGGGCGCGGAGCGCTCGCTCGCGGAAGAGGATACCCTTGCGCTCTGCCCCGCGCTTCTCGTCGAAGAGGGCGGCGAGCACTATCGGCAACTCCTTCCAATACGTTTTCGCCCTCGTTTTAAGCGACATTCCTGCCCATCCAGTAAAACCGACTGACGGCCTCTCGGGTTTCTCGCGAATCTGAAGTTCGCCTCCGGCATAGGACTCGAGCAGATCTTCTGCCACCCCAGGCACTGTCACTTCATTCTGTTGCCTTGAATACGCGTACTGACTGATACGCAGCACGACGCTGTTCGGAATCTCGATGCGGTGCTCAATATCGCCGGCTCCATCAATAAGAAGGGTCTTCCCTGCACGCTTCGCTTCGTCGATGATGCTCGCGAGCCGTTCCGGGTTGGCCGCCTTGAGCCGGTCATAGCTGTACGGGACAAGCACAAAATCGGCATCCTCGATGTGCTCGGCGAGTGAGAAGTCCCTTTTCGAAAATTGGTACTGGACGGCTGCTGCGCGCACGTAGGGCATCGACTCCTTTGCGGCAATTCCCCAGAACGGGAACATCAGTTCGGTGTGCGTAAAAAGCTTCGGTTCCCGGTAACGGTCCGGGCAGTAGAGTCTAATCATATGAAGATGATACTATAAACCTATCTGGACTCCTCTACTATGCTCCTTATCGAGAAGGACGGGCTTAAGACTTCCTCTTGGTTTGCCTGGGGTCTGGCCCTTATTTCACTGCTGTATCTATCGTTCTGGGTCTTCTCCATCCATCTAAGCTCACTACAGCGAGCATCCCATCTCGAGCCGGTTCTGCCAGTCGTTGCCGAAGACAGCGCTGAATACGACGCCCTTACGCAGTCGCTTCTTCGAGGAGAAGGGCTCTCGATGAACGGCGAGCTCGAAACGCTCCGGACTCCGGGATACCCACTCTTTGCCGCCGCGCTTTCAAAAATAGGTGGATCGTACTTCGCGGTCACGTTTGCCCAGATACTGCTGGCACTTATTTCGGCAATGGTCATACGGAGGATTGGAATGCGATTCGCCTCGCAGAGAGTCGGCGAGATCGTGGCACTGCTCTTCCTTTTAAACCCTGTCACCATAACGCTCTCGCTCCTTCTCTATTCTGATATCCTTTTCCTCTTCTTATTCGTGAGCGGATTTTATATCGCACTGTCGCTTGAGAAAGAAGGATTCACTCGGCAGACTCTTATCGCATCACTCCTTTTCGGACTTGCCATATACGTGCGGCCGATAAGTTTGCTTGCGCTACCTATCTTCGTCGCGCCTATTATCGCCTCGACGCTAACCCCGAAGCTCAAATGGAAGGCGGTCGGGATGCTTGTCGCCTGCCTTGCCGTCCTGGTGACACCGTGGATGGTCCGGAACTATCTGCGAACGGGAGTATTCGACTTCACGTCAATCACCGCGTCCTGCCTGACTTTCACCGCGGCGCGATTTATGGCTATAACGGATGGGATAAGCATCGCTTCGGCATATAGCGAACTTAAGAGCAAAATCGGTGCCCCCGAGTCACAGTGGCGTGATATCCGTCTCTCGAGAAAGATAATCGACGTCACAGAAGGGGTCATTTTGGCGCATCCGTTCTCTTATGCGGCATACCACCTCACGGCCTCGCTCCCATTCCTATTCCCTTCCACTATCGCATTCGCAAAGGACACCTATGACACCGCCATTGGCCGCGAACCACCCTTCGCACAGGGAGCAATACAGTCCCTTGTGGGGGGCGACGTACCCGCTTTCTTCAGAGGCATCGCGAGCATATGGTGGAAAATCCTCGAACGGCTCGGGTGGCTGTGCGTTTTGCTTATCGCGCTGTATACCGTCTGGACACGCAGAACAGAACCACTCGCGTGGGCGTTTGCACTCGTCATCGGCTGGTTGATGTTGCTTGCCGGACCAGCAGTCGGGCCGCGCTATACGCTTCAGGCATTACCCTTCTTGTTCATCCTCTTCGTATCGGGCTGCGGATACCTATACGCGCACTTTCATTTTCGTGCCTCGAAATAGTAGCCGAGCGGCATTTCTTTTGCCGACATCTTGTTATCCGGCTTGATAGCCAGAATCATCCTGTCGAGACCTCGTGCAAACGCGATAAGTGGCGTCGCGAGCCAATCGAAACGCACAAATCCAAGCAGGCAGTGGTAGATGACGCTGAAGGCCCCGGTGCCGAGTTCTCGCACGAGAACGTGCGAGAAGCCACGGTCTGCGAACAGCCGTTCGATTGTGCTTTTCGTATAGCGGAAATGGTCGTTCGGCGATCCGTGAACATTGAACATAAAGGGCACGACGCCAGCGACGACACCACCTTCCTTCAGCACGCGCACTGCCTCATCGAGCGCGCGTTCGTGCTGATAGAGATGTTCGAGAAGATTGATGAGGAGCACGCCGTCAAAAGATGCGTCTGAAAATGGCCACGCTTTCTCCGCATCGAATACGACATCACACCCGTACGAAGCATTAATGTTGCCAGTCGTGATCGTGTGATTGCCATTAATGAGCTCGTGATAACCGGATTTCTTTGAACCGCCGACATCGAGGATTGCCCCGTCGATGGAAAGCTCTGCTAATGCCTTGTATTCTTCTCGCCGCAGGAATGACTTTGTTCTTGCCATACCGGTACTATAGCGCCGCAATGAGCTGATCGGCCAGTACGGTGAGGCTGTTCGATTCCACAAATGACACATCCGTCTTGACGCTCTGGTGCGCGAGGACAACGCTGATTTTTTCGGCAAGTTCAGTCGCGTTCTCGAAATACGATTCAGACCCTGCGAGCTCGGCGAAGTCCGCACTTGCAGCAAGCACGCGGCAACCCGAGGCTGTGGCCTCGAAAATCGTCTTATCGAGCATACCGGAGGGCGAAGTGTTCACGAAGACCTGGTGCGCGCGGTAGAGGTCGGGCGTCTCGCTGTTGGCGATGCCAGGGCGGAAGGTAACGCGGTCGGCGAGCCCCTCCGCGCGCACACGCTCGACAAGTGATGCGTAATACCCCGCATCACGTGGAAGTGGCGAGCCGACAAAAGTCGCGGTAAAGGGTACACCACGACGCGCAAGCTCGGCGAGCGCGTCGAGGAGCATCTCTGGACGCTTCGCAGGTGCCATCCGCGCGAGAAAGAGGATAGAGTGCGGCACGCGCGCGACGCGCAGGTCGGGAGTGAAGCGACTCGTATCGACACCGACCGGCATCAAGACCGTCTTCGCGTAGCGTGCAGTATACGAATGCTTCGAGGTGCAGAAGACTTTGGTGCAGAAGGCAACCGCGAGACCGGTCAGAGAGCTACCGGCGTAATGATTGCGCCAGAGATAGATGCGCTTACCGAAGAGTTGCCAGAGCCAACCGGCAATCAAGACATATTCCGGATTCATATGCACAAAGACGGCGTCGTAGTCGCCACGGAGTCGCCACGCGAGCGAGAGGAACCGCCACGTATATCGAATGCGGTTGAGGAAACGCGTTCCCGCGCCCTCCGTAGCCTTGGCGAAGGAGGGCTTCCCGAGCGAGTGCACGCGCACATTCCCGGGGAGCGCGTGCTTCCCTTCCTTGAGGCAGATAACTTCGATGCGCTCGCAATGCTGAGCGAACTCCTCCACCCAACAGCAGAAGAAACCCAGGACGGGATCCTCAGCGTCGATGGCTTGCGTGACTATTAACAATCGCATATTGACTTTTTGTGTCATAGGTATAATATACTCATACAAGTGGCTTCGGCCTCGCCCCGCAAGGGGCAAAAAGATAAGCCGTCAAAGCATAGCTTTGACGGCTTTTCGCATATCTTCAAACCGCTCGAGGTCGAGGATTCCGATCTTGCGTACAAGCCTGTGCGTATCAATAACGCGCATCTGGGAAAGAATTGCTTGCGCTTCCTCGCCGTCAATTTCTCCGAGAGGAATGCGGAGCGGATGTTTGCGCGATGACTTCGTCAATGGGACAGCTAGAAACGTCTCCCGGCTCAAATGTTTTAAAACAAGCACCGGACGGCGAAATGCCGTGCCAGATCCGTCCTGTTCAAAACCCACATTCACCCCGAGAGAACACCACCACAACTCACGTTCGTGGCAGAAAGGCGTTCTTGTCCGTGCATGAACGCGCTTCTTCTCGTCGTTCCATCCATTAAAATCTTTCTGCATACGTGGATTATGCCACGAGCCGCGCAAGGTCTTCCGCGATGCGCGCGGGGATGTCGCCCACGGCGGTGAGATGGGTGCGCGCGGTCTCCTCGGCGTGGAGAGCGAGGTCGCGCCGCGCGGTGTTGTCCTCGATAAGCCCGACGATGGCGAGCGAGAGCGCCGTCGGGTCGGCGACCGGGACCGAGAGCACATCGTGGAAGCCGCGGAAGACTTCGCCTACAATCCCCACATCGGTCGTGATAATCGGCACTTTGGCGAGCGCGGCCTCAACGAGCGTGCGGCCGTAGCCCTCGTAGGCGCTCGCCTGGATAAATGCATTCGCACTGGTCATAAGCGCCCGCGCGTCGGGGCGATTGCCGAGGAAGATGACTTTGTCTGCGAGCTCGAGCGAGCGCGCGAAGCGCTCGAGCCCCTTCCGTTCCCGTCCCTCGCCCACGATAACAAGGCCGACCATTGGGTAGTGACTCCTCACCAACGAGAGCGCGGCGAGGATATCCTCGATACGCTTCTCGGGCTCGAGCCGCCCCACCGCAATAAGCGAGAAAGTGAAGGCCGGGTGCGCGGGGAGCCGCGCGGGCTCGGGTGCATTCGCGTCAACCATGACCGGAATCACCGTCGGCTCGGAAATGCATGCCCCGTGAGATTGAGCTCCTATCTCACTGGGGCGCGAACCGTAGCGCGCAATGAGCGACTCTTTAATCCGCTCTGAGACGACGCGGATACCGTGCGCGCGTGGCAAGACGCGGTCGGCGATGCGGCAGCGCATCCGGTTCAAGAACGGCATACGCACCTGTGGCGAGCGCCAATTGCCGCGTCGCACGAACCACGGCGAGAGGAAGTCGGTGTGCACCTGGATATGCAGTTTTGCCGATGTTCCCTCTGTCGCCTGGAGCGCCGCGAGCCCGTGTTCGAAAGGGTCCTGCCCCGAAACGACCTCGATGCCGTGTGCGAGGATAATCTCGCGTGCGACTCTACGAAGCGCATACACGCGGAAGAGTTTGAGTGCCTGAATCGGATGGAGGAAGAGTGCACCCTCCTGCCCTTCCACCGCACCCTGTGGCGCGAGCGAGACGATGTGGAGTTCGCCCCCGCCGTGGCGGAGCGAGCCGATTTCGGCGGCATAGGAGCGCATCCGCGCGCGCGTCGCAGAGTTCGCATCAAAAATCGTCGGGTCGTTCGAGACGAACAGTACTTTCATATGGAATGTTTGGACATCGGATGTCTGATTTTGATGAGGACATCCGATGTCCGGTCGAGCATCGCCGCTGGCGAGAAGGTAGCGACGCGCGCGAGCGCCCGCTGCGCGCGTTCGTGCGCAGCGACTGGGTCAGTCACTACATGTCGGAGCGCGGCGTGGAGTGCGTCCTCGTCATTTGGCGGAATAGTGAGGCCAGTCACGCCGTCTTCGAGAAGCTCGGTGTTGCCGCCGGCATTGGTCGCGATGACCGGCGTGCCGAGCATCATCGCCTCAAGCAGGGCGTGGGCGAATCCTTCATAGGTCGAATTCAGCACATAGACATCGGCACTCTTCACCCACCCGAGCGCTTCGGCGCGCGGCAGCCCCGAGGCGATACGGGCGTGCCAGCCCTCCTCACGGGCCACCACGCGCTCTATGGCCTCAAATCCCTTCCAAGGCACGCGTCGGCCCGAGGAGACGACCAGGAATCCCCCGGGGCGCTTGGCAGGCATCCGAGGCGAGGGGAGCTCGACACCGTTGTAGACGACCGAAATGCGGTCGGTCGGGATACCCCAGGCCGCCACGATACGCTTCAGGTATTCGCTCGGGACGATGACACGCGTCGCGGCCTTCGCGACGCGTGTCTCGACCCATCGCAGGAGCCGTACCGGCAGCGGAACGCTCTTGGTCGCGACGAAAGTATCGAGGTCAGCCGTAACACCGAAGCGCTGTCGCCCCTGCTCCCACGCATAGTCGCCCACAACCTTCACCACAAAGGGCTTCCCCGCCCGCCGCGCCGCGAGGCACGCAGGCAATCCGACCGAGACCGGGTCGAGCGCCAAGACCACGTCTGCGCGCCGGAGCGCGCGACGGACGCGGCGGTAGTACGCATAATGGCGGATGAGCCTCGGCAGGTGCCGCACGTCGCTGAACTTCACGAGTTCGACCTCAATGTCCTTCTCCGGCAATCCTTTTTCAAGAAGCGCCGCATAGGTCGCGGGCCCGCCGATCTCGGGCGGATACAAGGGCGTGGCGATGATTACTTTCATACGAATCTATTGAACGATATCACGATGTATAAATGTTTTCTCCGCGGAACCCAACACGGACGATTTGCACTTCATCGGCACCCTGTAGATATATGATACGAATCCGTCCGATCCGGACACGAAAAGTATTCGAATACCCTCTGAGCTTTTTCACATCAAGACCGACTGTATCGTGCGCGATGATTCGCGAGATGACCAATCCGATCTGCTCCCGTTCGACAGGAGATAGGCGACTGATGAATTTCCTATTGTCATCCATCCTTCAGTAATTTCAGAAATTGCTTTGCCGGCATACCGCCGCCCTTGAGCGAGCTGAAATCGACAACCGTTTCCCAGACGCCCTCGTCGCCCAACTCGTCAACCGGCGTAACGCGGAATACCGGACTTGAGCGGCGTACGACGGTAAACGACTTCCCCTTCTTCACTTGGGAAATATAGGTTTCCATATTCTCCCGTAATTCTTTAAGGCCGATGATGTTCGTTTTCATACCTAAAGTTTATCTTAAGATAATCTTGTGTCAAGCAGGCGACCAAAGACCCACTGCATATCGCGCGCGATAAGGTCCCAGTCGTATTTCTCAAAGACGAGCTTCTTGGCGGTCGCTTGTACGCGCAGAACGTGTTCCGGATGCGCGAGGATATCCTCGACTGCCCCCGCAATCTGCTCCGGCGAATCGGTATTGACCGCCCAGCCCGTCGTTTCTTTGTCGGGGTTGCGTTTCGCATCAAAAAGGAAATCCGCGATGCCGCCCTCCTGCGTCGCGATGACCGGCAACCCCGCCGCCATCGCCTCAATGAAGGAATTGCCCATCCCTTCTGAACGCGACGGGCGGATGAATATGTCGCACGCTTTCAAATAGTTCGGGATGGCCTCAAGCGGAATGTAGGGATGGAAGTGAGTGCGCGCGGAGACGCCGAGCGAATCCGCGAGTTGTGCGAGCGCGCTTTTGTCGGGCCCGTCCCCGAGCATAAAAAAGTGGACGGACGCTGGCAAAAGCGGGAGTGCGCGGATGACCATATCGAGCGCGTTCTTGTGTACCAGCCGGCCGGTATGGATGAGCCATATCTCGCCGTCTTTTTTCCCGATCTTCGCGCGAACAGTCTCCAATTCGCCTGTAGAGGGCGTGCGTGCGAACCTCTTTGCATCCATACCGTTCGGGATGACCTCCATCGGCCCCGTAAAGCCCCTGCGGCGAGCCCACTCACCGAGGAAGGTGGACTCCGCCGCAACCATATCGGCAGAGGTGAACGCGCGGGAGAAGAGCGGCCAAACCGGGCGCGCGAGGCGCTCGATATATTCTGGCGGATCCCCTTCCTGGAGCGTGAGGAGGTACGGCACGCGCGGATGAAAGAGCTTGAAGAGCGCCGCCGGCACGCCGGTCGAATGCGCCATCATCGCCCAGATACCGTCAAAATGATACCGGCGGTGCAGACGAAGCGCCGCACAGGTAGCGGAAAACTGGAACCAGTATTTATTGAGGAGAAGCGGAAACCTCTTCAAGTCGCCGATGGTGACGCCGCTCCGCGTGAAGCCGATGCGGTGCGCAAACACATTCCCAATCTTTTCCTCCTTCGGCAAACGCGAGTCAAAGCGGAGCGTGAGGAGATGGAACTCGATCTCCTCGGGCGAGATGCGGTCGGTAATCTCCTTAATAGCAACCTCGGCCCCCCCGACGAAGCTCGGGTAATACGCGAGTGAGAAGATGAGAATCTTCTTGACTTTTCTCTCCTGCATTATCCCTATACTAACCCCCAGTGCATAAAAAAAGAAGCGCACGATTCCTCGTGCGCTTGTTCACCCTCCTTCGTTGTTCAGACCCCGTAGCGTTCCCTGAGCACCTTCGTGGTCTCCTGGAGGAACTTGATTCGGGCCGGCGGCGGCAACTTGAACAGCTTCGACGCCATCTCGTGTGCCTTGACCGGTGCGTCGACCATCGGATCGTCCGCGCGATGCGGCGGCTCGATGATGACGACATCGTTGATGGTCGAGCCGGCGAAAGTGGTCTCCGCAGCCGCAGCAATCCAGACTTGGCCATCGGGGATATTCCCCTGTGCCTTCACTTGGAGATACGTCTTCACGCAGCGCGGCGCATGACTGCCGCAGGTCGGCACGTGGATGATGAGATCGCAGCCGCGCTCTTTGAACTGTCGGGCAGCGTTCGCGATTTCTTCCACCGTGTTTTTCGCGTCGGTTTCGAGGGTCGCCGTGTTGATGAGCTCGGCGAGCCGTACGAGACCGCGCGTCGACTGGAAGTCGTTCTGCTCCTTGATTGCAGGATACGCTTCGAGTCGACGCATGTTCATCGCGAGCTGGACCTGATGGCGGGTATATTCCGCCTCCTTCATCCCGTCTTTCTGCGACGCGCCAGTGCCGAAAATCATGCAGCCGATGTTGTCGAGTCCGAATTGGAGCATCATCTCGACTGCCTTCGGCAAGGAGCCGAGTTCGTACGGGGGCGTGCCCCAGACGATGTGTTCCCAATCGTTGGCCTGTAAGAACAGACCGTGGACCAACACCCCTATCTTCCTCATTTCAATCCCCCCGTGGTTACACTACGTGGTTGAACAACAAAGAAAACAACTCTCTAAACAATAGAGCATATCACATAAAAAGTCAAGACTCTGGAGATAGGCCTTATCTGCTCGCTTTCTTGGTCAGGCCGCGGAGGATGGTCGCGTAGGCGAAGCGAATTTGGTTCGCAAAGGAGTCCCCTGCCCCCAAGGACTTGCGTGCGTGCATACGCTTCTCGAGCGAGAGGAGCTTCTCCCCTTGTTCCGGCGTCGAGGCGTAGACCTGGTCGGTGTGCGAGAGGACAAGCCGGAGGAAGAGTCGCTCGTACCAGGAGAGGTCCTGGTCAGCGAGCGTGACGAGGAGGGGGATAAGCTTGCGCTTCTTAATCAGGATTGCCGGGAGCGTGCCGTAGCTCGCCATCACCGACCATGAGAAAAGGTAGCGATGCATACTCGCCAGTTCGCCTGCTTTCCTGATACCCAAGAATGGAAGTAAGAATTTGTCGAAGCGGGTGCCGAAGCCGACGCGGTGCACCGTACCGTTCGGGACGATACAAGGCACGCCGAGTGCCTCCCGTGTGTGCGCCGAAGTGACGATATCGAAGTGGATGTCGGGCATCTGCCGCATCAGCTCGCAGAGCGCGTCTTCGGCGAGTCCCGAGACGGGGTGGAAGGTGGTGGTGAAGACGAGCACGCGCTTCTCGGGTGCAGGCGCAATCTGCGCATTCGCGGTGAACTCCTTGATATGCGCAGCGAGCGAACGCGTCGGCGCCCAGCCGAGCTCCTGCATCTTCGAGGTATCAATCGCGGCCTGCATCCGATTCCCCTGCCGCGCGGGGAGCATCACCACCTCACGACCGAAGAGCTTCGCGAGGTCGAGAATCGAGGAACGGTCGCTACTCCCGATACCGTAGCCGTCGCCCTCACCCTTCTCACCCACGACGAGGAGCCCGTCGACAATGTCGTCGACGTGGGTAAAGATACGCTCCTGCGTCCCCGGCGCGACGACGCCGAGCGGGAGCCCGCGCTCGTACTGTTCTTTGAAGATGGCGACCACCGTACCGAGCGCGCCCGAACGCTCACCCGGGCCATAGACGTTGTAGAAATAGGTAATCGCGTAGCGGATGCCGAACCAGTCGCTGTAGTTCTTCACGAGCTCGGTCATACTCGCCTTGCTCCACGCATAGGGGCTCTGGTCGCGCCCGAGACCGTTGTCACCGAACTTGGTCGAGGAGCCGGCGTAGATGAGCTTCGCGCCACGGCGGCGGGCGAACTCGAGCACCGCGAAAGTGCCAAATTGGTTGAGGTCCCAGACCTGCTCGACATCCTCGAAGCTCTTCTCGACGCGCGAGTATTCGCCCAAGTGATAGATGAGGTCGGGCGTCTCGCTCACGTGCTTCTCGATATCCTTGGTGTGTCCCTCGCGGTAATCAGCGCCCGGGACGTGATTCTCGCGGCTGCCAGCGAAGTAATTGTCGAGCGAGATAACGCGGTGCCCCTCGCGCACAAGGCGCGCCACGAGGCGCGAGCCGATAAAGCCCGCGCCACCAGTCACGAGGATACACTTCTGGTCCTTCATAGATACGAGAGTAGTATACAAATCTTGCGAAAGGCGAGCTAGAGGAAGATGAAGGCGCCGCCGGCGAGCGCGAGGACGCCGAGGAAGCCGAGCGTCCAGGGCGACTTCAGGAGGCCCATTGAGGATGTTGGTGCGGCTCCGACGCTTGCTTCGGACAATACCGCCCCCCGTGAGATAGACGAAGTCGCCATCTCACGGGGGGCTCCTACTGCTTCCTCATGTCTTGAAATGTCCGGTTCTGGGCTGCTAATAGGCTCGACCGCCTGTACTTCTTCTAAACCTGCTGGTGCAGGGAGAGGTTGCACTGCAGGTGACGCAGGTGGGTTCGAGGTCGCCGCGATGGTGCCATCGGGGTACTGTAGTGCCGCGCTTTGGGCAACTGGGAGATTTGTCACTTCACTCGGGAAGAGTGTCTCGGAGCGCGGCAGGAGGAGCGTACCCGTCGGAATACGGAAGAAGCCCGTGTCAGAGAGGAGCCGCCAGCCCGAGAGATCGAGGCGCTCGCTCGCATCGTTGGCGATGAGGACGCCCTCGGCGATAGTTCGCACTCGCACCTGTGCGGTGCCCACACTCACAATCACGTCGTCGCGGGCGAGTGCCTCACCGTCGGAGGCAGAGGCCGTCACGAGGAAGGTGCCCGTGTGGCGGAAGGTCTTCTCGACCACACGTCCCTCGCCTACCGAGCCGTCGCCGAAGCTCCACAGGACGCGCGCCGAAGGATCGAGCGCGCCCGAGCTCGTGTGCGCGACCGCAGTGAGGGTGAGCGGTACATTGAGGAGGGCGCGTGCATCCGGCCCGAGCTCGACCGAGAGCGCGGCAGGCGGCGGGACATAGGTCGTCGCGGCACGCGCGCCGGTGTCGGTCGAACTTGCAATAGTCTCCGTCGCGCTCTCTCCTACGGTTACCAGCGGAGATATGTCAGCATAATACGTTCCATCTCCAATTCCTTTCACCTTCTGCAAATCGCTTACCTTCGCGTAGGGCCTCCCATCAATTATCCGCTGCGCTATTGTTGGACCGACATGAGGTAAATCTTCGAGTGTCGTAAGATTCGCCGTATTGATATTAATGAGCGCAGAGGCACCCGCGACAAACGGGATACAGAGAAAAGTCAGAGCGAGCAATCTGACGTGGCGCATGGGTGAAATTATGTTCCGTCTTTGAAGATGCTGCGCAGCTCGTCTTCAGGCACCTCGAATGGCCGCTTCTCCGTCTGTGGCGGAGGCGAGACGGGCTGGGGCGTCGGCGCTGACGCTGCTGGCTTATTCTTCTCGAGCACCGAGGCGAGTGCGCCGCGCAGCGACTGCTGATTCTGCTCCTGCTTCTCTCCCTTTTCAACCGTGGCCTTGGTCGTCATCGAGCGCAGAATCGACTTCAGCTCGTCGGGACTCTTCGAGGCAGGCACTGCTCGCTCGAGCTCGAGCGGATGCGGCGCGTGATTCGGCACGTGATTCGAAGCGTGACTTGATGTGTGATTCGGAATGTGATTCGGCACGTGCGCGTGATTGTTCTCGGTGTGGTGCGACATTGGCCGCTCGTGTGGCTCCTCGCGAGGCGGCCGGAGCGCCATCTTCGTCGGCTTCCGGCGCATCCGCGCGTCGGCGGGCACTTCGGCCGCGGCGCTCGCGGCGAGTTCTTCGCCAATCAGCTTCTCGATACTCACGCGCGCCGTCGTGAACTGTTCGCGGGAAGCGGCGATCACCTGTTCACGCATCGAGACGGGCGGCGGTTCAATAGGCGGTATCGTCACCGCCGAGAAGGGCGCCGAACCCACACCATCAATCATCAGGGTGAGGTAGACCTGTCGCTTGTCGAGAATCACGATGTCCTCTTTGGTGAAATGTGGAAGGAAAATAGTTTCGAGCACCTCGGCGTCAAAGGGGCCAACGCGGAAGACGACGGTGGTGCCCACGTTGCCAAAGACCGCATCACGCACCTCCTCTTCCATCTGCTCGATATACTGGTGCGCGATCGTCAGATTCAATTTGTATTTGCGCGACTCGGAGAGAATCTCGGCGAAGGTCTTGTTGGCGAAGTTCTGGAATTCGTCGACGTAGAAGTAGAAGTGCGGCGCCTTCGCGAGCTCGGCGGCTGGCAGGGCGGCGCGGCTCATCGCCGCGAGGAAGAGGCGCGTGGTGAGCATCGAGCCCAGGAGCCGCATATTGGTCTCGCCCACGAGCCCCTTCGAGAGATTGATAATCAGAATCTTCTTCTCATCCATCATCTTGCGGATGTCGAATGAAGACTTCGGCTGGCCGATGATATTGCGAATGAGCGGATTGCCGGTGAATTGTCCCACCTTGTTCTGGATCGCCGGCGTCGCCTCCTGGGTGTAGCGGTCGCCATAGTTGGCGAACTCTTTGAGCCAGAAGTCCTTCACCACTGGGTCCTTCACGTTGTCGATGATCTTGGTGCGATAGTCTTTATCGGTGTACATCCGGTTGACGCCAAGCAGTGTCGCTCCCGGGTACTCGAGGAGCGCGAGGAGCGTGTTGGTGAGGATGTACTCCATACGTGCGCTCCACGCGTCTTCCCAAATCTTCTTGAAGGTGGCCATCAAGCCCGAGACCACGAGGTGCCGCCGGTCGTAGCCGACGTCCTCCATCACGTTGAAGGCGATGGGGTGCTCCATATCGAAGGGGGCGAAGTAGACGACATCCTTGACCCGCTCGGGCGGAATATAGTCGAGGAGTCGCTCCGCGGTGCCGCCGTGCGGGTCGATGAAGGCGAGCCCCTCGCCGTTCCGGATATCCTGAATCGCCAGGTTCTCGAGTAGGGTCGACTTCCCCATGCCGGTCTTGCCGATGACGTACATATGGCGGTCGCGGTCCTTGGCCTTGATACCAAAAGGAACATATTTGCCGCGCGCGTCGGTCGCGGCAAAGTAGGTGACGCGCTCCGGATTCTCCATTGCTCGTCAGTATACCAAACTCATATCAGGACTTCGTAAGTCCTAGGGACTTACGAAGTCCCAACATTCCCGATTACATCGGAGAGATACTCGTCGGTGCCGTCAGTTCTTCGGCAGATGCCGCAGAGACCGTAGGAGCCGCAGACGCCGCCTGTGCGGCCGCCTCGCGTGCGCGCATCTCGGCTGCGCGCTGCGAGAGCCCGATGCTCGCGACGGCGGCGCCGAAGGCGACGGTGAAGAGGGTGCGCATCGCGACCGGTAGACCCGAGAAGGGTGTGAGGACAGTGAGTATGCCTATGAGGGCGATGGTGCTGTTACGTGACATATGACCCGAGTATATCAAGGGGTCACGATGACCACAAACTCGCCACGGAGGTGGTCGGGATGAGAAGAGAAATGCGCGAGGAGCTCTGTCGGGGTACCTGAAACGAACTCTTCGTGAACTTTCGTCAGCTCACGGGCGATTGAAACGTGCTCGATACCGAGCGCATCGAGCTCGCCGAGGAGCTTCAGGGCACGATGTGGAGATTCGTAAAGCACGATCGGTACTGCGCTCGTCGCGAGCGCTTTGAGTGCCGTCTGCCGCCCCTTCTTGTGCGGTAAGAAGCCGAGGAAGGTGAAGGTACCTGATTCGAGCCCGGCGATCGAGAGTGCAGCCGTCACGGCCGACGGCCCCGGTATCGCCTCGATTGTTATTTCGGTATTTTGCAAAATACTAGCATAGCGGATTGCGGCGACGAGCCGCGCGCCGGGGTCCGAAATGCCCGGGGTGCCCGCATCGGTCACGAGTACCACGTGCTCGCCCGCCTCGAGCCGCGCGACTACCTCGCTCGCCTTCTTGGTCTCGGTGGCTGCGTCGAGCCGAAATATGGATTTCGTAAATCCATATTTTGCAAAGAGCTTCTTGGTCACGCGTGTGTCCTCGGCATAGATAACATCGCACTCCTTGAGTGTGCGCAGCGCCCGGAGCGTGATGTCCTCGAGATTGCCGATTGGCGTCGCGACGATGGAGAGCGTGCCCATTAGGCCACTCTACCAGAAACGGCTCGGCTCGGCAGGATGGCCATTCCACGCCAGCCGCCAGTAAAGAGATTGATGGAAACGAAGGAGTGCCGGATGCCCTCGTCGTGCAGACTCTCTGGGTCGTGATAGAAGAATCCCTCGACTTCTCCTTTCTCGCTCTCGCGAAAGCCAGTCAGGACAAGCATATGGAATTTCTTCCGGTCCCAGAGCTTCCACGCGACAGAGACAATAACCGGATTCCCTGTCTTCAGTGCGTCACGCAAAGTCTCGATGTCAGACTCTTTCATACCCTCACGCCGCTCGCAGGCGAAGCCAAATGTATGGAAAAGAGTCACGAGATAGTCGTGGAACCAGCCTGAAGGGCCGTAACCGCCGCCTCGTATCCCCGCGTCGATAAGCTCGTCGAGTGAGGGCGTCGCAGCGCCAAAGTACTTCAGAATCATATAAACGCACGTCATTCCACAGGAGCGTGGGCGATTATCGCACGTCTGCACGTCGCGGTACTGGGAGAAATAGGGGACGTCGAGCTGCACGTCCTTAGGAGACGAAGTCATAGGTGTAGACCGCCGTAATCGCGCGCACCGGTTCCCCTTCTGGCGTTGTGCCATAGGTGAGATGGTGCCGTGCTGGAATGCCGGTCTGCCAGTCGTTACTCATCGCCTCGCCGCCGCCGAGTGCGAAGCCGATATGCGCGTTTACGCTCCCGGCCTGAAGGAGCGGCTCCCACACGGTGACATCCCCCGCCTCGGGTTCGCCTTCTCTCTTCTTCCACCCCGAGGCGACAAGATCGCACTCGAGACTCGCGACGGTCGCGTGCGGTGTCTCACACAGGCGCCATAAATAGAGCACCGATGAGACGAAGACTGCGCACGACTTTTGGCCATCATCAAGAATGTCGTGCGACTCCCCGTCGACTTCTGCATAGAGATTGCAGAAAAGCCGTGTGCCTTCGGCATTGTTAATCATCGCGAGATACGACTCTTTCTGGAGCACGTTGCTTGGTAGCGGCTTCATAGTGTTAGGAAACAAGTCGGTCGGCGACCTGGTAGATGTCGCCCGCGCCCATCGTCATCACCACGTCGTCTGACGCGGGTTCCGTTGCGAGCGTGCGTTCAATCTCGTCAAAGGTCGCGGCGCGCGCAGGCGTGCCGTTCTTCGCGACGGCCTCGGCGAGCATCGCGCTCGAGATTGAGCCGTCGTCGACTTCGCGCGCCGCGTAGATAGGCGCGATGAGTACCTCGCTCGCGTCGCCGAAGGCGTGCGCGAATTCGTCGAAGAGATCGCGCGTCCGGCTGTAGAGATGCGGATGGAAGGCGACAAAAATCTTGCCGTTGCCGGAGGCCCTGAGCGCCCGTAGGGCGCGAAGGGTCTCTGTAATCGCGGTCGGGTGATGCGCGTAGTCGTCATACACTTCCGCTCCGCGTTCAGTGTTCCCTTTGTATTCAAAACGCCGCCAAGTGCCCTGGAAAGCAGCGAGTGACGCGCAAATCTGTTCGTCGGTAATCTGCGGGAACACGGCCCGCGCGGCCGCGGCGGCCGCGCGGGCATTCTGCAGATTGAATTCGCCCGGCAGATGGAGCGTGTAGGCCGGCTCCTTTGTGTAATCAATAACCTTTGCCCGCACATCCTTGATGAGCGGCGCGATATTGGTGAAGTCCGGGTTAGTAACAACGACACCCTCCGCTGACACGTGCTTCATTGCCCGGTGAAATGTCGCCTGCACCGCTTCGAGACTCGGGAACCAGTCGGTGTGGTCCCACTCGATGCAGTTCACGACCAAGATCTCCGGCGAGAGCTCGAGTAGGTGGTCGCGATATTCGCACGCTTCGACGATGAGAAGATCGCTCTCGCCGCGCACATAGTTACTGCCGAAATCTTTGACGATACTCCCGATGACAACCGTCGGCGACACTCCCGCGTCAACCAAGATTTTTGCGAGCATGCCGGTCGTGGTCGTCTTGCCGTGCGTACCGGCGACCGCAACGGTGCGCTTACCGAGCGAGACCTGCCCGAGCGTTTTGAAATAAGAGAGCTCGGGGAGACCGAGTTCGCGCGCTCGCGTGCGCTCCGAATTATCAGCGGGCACGGCGTCGCTGTAGACAACAAAGCCCGCGTCAGAGGGCACATTCTCGGCCTTTTGCCCGATGGCGACCGGGATCCCCTTCTTCTCGAGGAGCTCGGTCACGGGAGAAGTCGAACGGTCAGAGCCGGTCACCGCTACCCCCTGATCGTGGAAATATTGCGCGAGCGCGCTCATCCCGATACCACCCGCACCGATGAAGTGAATCTTCTTCGCTTGCCGAACCATATGCCTACTCTATCACTTCGACCGGCGCCGAGCCGAGTCCGAGCACCGCGAGGCGCTCGCGAAACTGTGGCGTGTCCGCGCTGACGAGGAACCGCGTCGTCCCCTCGCCCACTTCGCGCGGCCAGAGTCGCTTCTTCACCCGGTCGGCCACCGCCTCGGCCGGATCGATAAGAGGGAGTCTGGTCGCGCGGCTGAAGGCCGCCGCCGCGAGCGGATAGTGGGTGCAGGCGAGGATAAGCAGGTCGAAGTCGGCGAGCGAGACGCCCTTAAGCGCGGCGCGAATCAGCCGTTCCTCTTCTTCTTCGCCCTTGCCGAACTCAATCGCGGCGGCGAGGTCGGGAATCGCGACCGCCATCACGTTCGTGCCAATCATACGAAACGCATTTTGATAAATCTCGGAGCGAATCGTCGCTGGCGTCGCGACGAGGAGCAGACGCTCGGGAGCACCCTTCAGGGCGCTCACGGTGGGTCCCACCATCTCAATCAGCTGCCCGGGGCCGAGCGCGAGCGCGTCGACGAGCGAGACTGCGAGCGAGGCCGAGACACTATTACAAGCCGAGACGATGCTCTCGGCGCCCTGCTCCTGGAGGAGCTCGATGGCACGTACGGTGAGCGCCCCGAGCTCGCCGCTGCTCTTGTCGCCGTAAGGCGCGTTCTTAATATCACCGAAGTAGACGATGTCGGATGAGGGCAGACGCTCGCGGATTGCCTTAAGCACCGTGAGCCCACCACTCCCAGAATCAAAAATCCCTATCATGATAAAGCTCGTATGAGCGCAGTAAACTGGTCGCCACGATCGAATTCATTCTTAAACATACCGAAGGAGGTGAAACCGGGCGAGAAGAGCACCGCGTCGCCCGGCGCGGCCGCGCTCCGCGCGGCCGCGAGCGCGGGCGCAAGTGCGTCGAACACCGGCGCATCGGGTAACTCACCACGAATCCGCTCGGTACCGTTCCCGGCGAGTAGTACGACTCGTTTCGCCGTCTTCAGACCCGTAACAAGCGCGTCGAGCGGCAGCGCCTTATCAGTGCCGCCCGCGATAACGACCGTCTTCTCCGGGTCAAGCGCCGCGAGGGCTGCGAGCGTCGCCTCGGGCGTCGTCGAGGTGGTGTCGTTGTAATATTTCACGCCCCTATTCTCGAGCAGGAACTCGAGCCGCCCCGGCACGCCCGTGAATGACTGGAAGGCATACCGCGACACGCCGTCAGAGATGCCGAGTTCGCGCGCTGCCGCGAGCGCGAGCGCCCCATCATAGCGATTATGCACTCCGGGGACCGGTAAGACCCACGTGTCGGGTAACGTGAGTGCGTCGACAACAAGTGTCTTCGTTATAATCTGCTCGCCAAATTTGTCGATGATGGTCGGCGCACACTGCGCACCGAGGATAAGCGTGTCGGTCTCGCCCTGATTAAGAAAGATGTTCGCCTTATCGGCGAGATAGCGCTCCGGGTGCTCCCGATAATAATTCACATGGTCCGGGTAGAGGGTAGTGAAGACCGCGATATGCGGCGAGAGCCCTGCCTCGCCGAAGCCCTGCAGCTGCCACGAATCGAGCTCGAGGACGGCGATATGTTCAGGCGTCACCTCCGAGAGGAGTGCGAGTGTCGAGACGCCACGCACGTTGCCGCCGAGCAGTATCTTCTTCCCCGCTGCTTCTAGAATGTGATGCAGCATGTGGGTCACGGTCGACTTACCGCGCGTGCCGGTGACACCGACGATTGTCGCGCCCGCGAGCTCGGCGAAGAGGTCCGCGCTCATCCGCACCGGCACACCGGCCGCCTTCGCCGCCTCAATCTCAGGAGAATTGAGCGCGGCACCCGAGCCCTTCAGCACCAAATCGCAGTTCTTGAAATCGGCGAGGTCATAGGGGCCGAATTTGAAGCGAATGTTCGGATATTTTGAAAGCGCGTCGACAGAGGGCTGCATCACCGATTGTGGGGCGTCGTCGACAACAAGCACTTCCGCGCCGCACTCGGCCAAGTACCGTGCATCACCCACACCTCGGCCCAAAAGGCCGATGCGCATGAGGGTAATCTTCTTCTCACGGAAGTAGGCGAGGGCGTCCATAGGCGCATCCTAGCTCGCCAGAGCGCCGCGCGCTACTTAGGGCAGCCGACGGTGGTGACGGTGTCTTCGTGCGCGAGCACGAGCCCAGTCGCCGGCACCGCAACTATCTCGAAGGGAGTTGAGCCCGACGACTTCCGCGTGCAGGCGGCATCCGCCTCGGCGAGCGCGACCGAGACCAGGCGCTTATCACTGTCCTCAATCTTGGCGACGGCTATCGAGCTGCTCGACTCGCTCGCCGAGAAGACGGCGATGACCGACTGCGACGCGAAGTCGATGGCGGGCGGCGTGCCCGTGGCCTGCACCACCTTCCACAACTGCTTCAAGTCTGCAGGCGAAGTGATGAGGTAGTTCACTCGACGCTCGACCGCCGACTGGCGACCCTCGACGAGGGTGGTGAAGGGCACGACAGCTACCACCGGCGCCGGACGCGCCGCGCGGCCAAGCAGGAGCAAGGCCGCTCCCACGAGCACCAACACCCCGCAGATGACGAGTGTCCGCTTCATCTCTCTAGTATACCGCCGCCCCTCTGCCCTGTCGGACGGCGTGGGTATAAACACTGTAATCGGTGCGCGTGCCAGGAATCGAACCTGGGACCTTTCGTGTATCAGACGAGCGCTCTACCAACTGAGCTACACGCGCATAAGGGACCCTACACTCACACGAGAAATCCTACCAAAAAACCCTCCAATTCACCACCTTCAAACAAAACACCCCTCTCGGGGTGTTTTGTTTTGTGTTGAAAGATGTTTGTGCGCTCTTTTGTTCCGCCTATTCCCGTGCTATTGCCCCTTGAAGGTCGCTACCGACATTGTCGCTCTGCTCTTGTAGAAGTTCGCTGCATTCGGTGTCGTCGTCGCGATCCACGTGGTCGTTATCGCTGAAGTCGAATTGACGATTTGATAAGCAATGCCAGCCGGAGCATCGTCATTCACATTCGGAGAACCTAAGCGACTTGCGAAAAGTGTGTATCCTGAGGGTTGTGAGATATTGGTAAATTGCTGGCTGGTATATCCAGCTATCACGGTAAAGGCAATTTCATTGCTCTGCGATAACGTTGGAGTTGTCGTGCTATCCCCAAGAGGACCACTACCCCAGTTAACTGTAGGGTTCAGAGTTGCAACCTTATCGAGCGATGAGGAAGTAATTGCTCCCGAAACAGATGTTGCCGCGCAATCTTTTGCATATGAACTATTAGTCGTAACGGTGACAGAGTATGAACCTCCTGGTGAACCAATATTGTCTCGGTAGAGGATTGCTGTCCAAAAACCTGCACCCTCCTGAGTTGACGTCGCGAGGGTAAAAGCACCGGTCAGGCTGTCTTGCGCAGAAATCGTGTTGTTTACTGTATTGCGCCCAGAACAGGCAACGACGACCGTGTCCCCGGCAGATGGAAGCGCTGTGAAGTTGACCGTATTGGTCGTGACGCCATTTACGTGATTCATAGTCGTAGTTGCAGTGACAGCCAAAGCGACTGGCAGTGTTGTCGTGCTCACATTCGGCGTCGAGGTCGCCGAGTAATTAAACAGCGGATCGAACGCGCCGACGGCATAGGTATATAGGGTTGATGCGGAAAGCCCTGAATCCGTATAACTCGTACTTGTCGTGGTCGCAATGAAGACATTGTTGCGGGCAATACGGTAGCCGGAGACAAGCACATTATCGGTGGACGCGTTCCACGAAATACCGGCGGCGATACTCGTGACAGAACCGTTTGTGATCGTAAGACCACTCGGGATTGAGGGTGGCGTTGAATCAGGTGGCGATGCGATGGTGCCACCAGTAACAGTCGTTGTGACCTGTCCTGATCCGTTTGTCGCAGTCACTATGCAACCGATCGTCTTCCCAATTTCTGTGTTCACTGGTGTATAGGTGGAACTCGTCTGACCAGAGACATTCACTCCATTTGTCTGCCACTGGTACGAATAGCCGATCGGGTTATTGCCCCACGTACCAGTCGTGACCGTTACCACAGAACCGGCAGTCGGACTCGAACTCACCGTCGGATACGTTACGGGATACGGCTTGGGGCTTACGAATTCGTATGCGCCAATGTCGAAGATTCCGGCCTGAGGCCGAGTTGTCGTCGCAGTGAAATCGTTTGTCACAAGGGCAATGATGGCGGCAGTAGTCGAACCTACATCAATAACCGGACTCTCCGCTTGGAGCGCGAAGTTTTCGGAGCCAGCAGTAGTAGAAATGAACAGCGGATCCGCAGACACTGCAAAAGAATCGACAGCAGGAACGCCATTCACTCCGTTGTACCAAAGGTTGTTTGTCGTCGTCCCCATACCCGTCAGATTCGGGTTGTTGGTTCCTGTGTTGTACTTCGAGCCCGTGTGGGGAATGAACATATTGTTTTCGATATCCGCTTGGTTTGCGACCGCGCTCATATCGTTAACAATTGCCCCTGAACTTGGATTATCCCCACCCATACCGGTGTTATAGAACGTATTGTTGAATATTTTAGCGGCCGACAATATGCTTGTTCCGCCGAAACGAATCCCTGCTTGGCTCGAGCTCGCCACGAGGTTGTTCCAAATTTTAAAGCCGGCTTGGGAATCATCGGCGATATTGATGCCGTGCTTATATGCGTTCGAGATGTAATTGTGGTGGAAATTAATGTTATTGATCGAGCCAGAACCGCTTCCGTGGGTCTGGAAACCGTTCCCGTCAAAAATGTTTACGATGTGGTTATAGGCGATCTCATACGCTGTGGTTTCTTCTGCAGGATCATCGCCGACATAAATGCCGTGATCTTGTGCGATCGCTCCGTCCGAGCGCGGAGCCCCCTGACGGATATCGTGGATATAATTTCCGACCCAGAATTCGTTGATGCCGCTCCCGGCGATGCCGGCAGCCCGCTGACACATATTGTTAACCGACGTCGTCGCGGTAAGCTCATTGTTAACGATCCTCCATGCATCTCCTTTTGTTTGCGTATTGATGACGCCGTCGTCATTGCCGCCTTCGATCTTCAGATTGACGATATTGATGTACTGGCCAAAGTTTGACGCTGATTGGCTTGAGTTTGCAGATGATATGGCTCCGAGTACGGTACTATCCGATGAACCTGCCCCACCTGCGCAGGTGGTAAGGGATGCATCTGTACCCGCATATGCATTATTGATGAAGGCGGTTTCACCCGGATATCCCATGACCGTGATCGGGCCAGACGTAGTACCTCCGCCGTTCGCACAATTGCTGCCGATAGCGCAACCCGACTTATTATTAGCCCGCACAAAATAAGTCGCATCGCCGGAATCATTCCAGGTCCCCCCGCGCATAATGATGAAATCGCCTGCGCGCACCTGACCCCAAGCTCCATTCGTGGACGCGGAAGCAATGGCGAAGGTCGTACCTTGATTACCTTTCTGTACGGTGCGCCAAGGACTAGTGATTGAGCCGGTGCCGCTCGTATCATCTCCTGCAGCTGCTGTGCCAGTACCATTGCTAACGAAATAAATACTCCCCGGATTTGGTGTAAATGTCTGGTCGGTATTTGAATCAACCCCGTTCACTTTGATATTGATCGGGATGGCCACGCCTTGTGTCGGGCTGCCGAGTGCACCAACCTGCACGGTGATCTGCGCAATGCCGAGGTCTGCCCACACTCTGCTCGGGCCAAGGGAACGATAGTTATCGACTTCGACTCCGCCGATATAGACCTTGGTGTTCGTGCCCATGTCAGTTGTGGTGCCAAAGTTCTTGCCGAAGATAGAGAGATAGATACCCTTGTCGTTCTCGCCGCCGGTCGTGGGGCCGCTCGTGATGTCGGTGTAGAGAACAATCGGATTGCCTGAGACGTCTGCGAGCGTTTGGAATGATTGGATGGTGCCGTAGCTGGTGCCGGCAGAGTTCGTCGCATACGCACGGAAGTAGTAAGTGGTGGAGCCTCCGAGCGAGGAGAGGGTGTGGGTGAATGAAGCAGTGCCGGTCTGGGCGCCGTCAGTGGTGGTGGCAGTGTCACCACCTGAGAGTATGCTGTTTGTCCCCCAGGCGAAGCCGGACTGCGAGGCGTCGGCGCCGCCGGTGGCGGTGATGGTCGCATTCAGCGTCGCCGCGATGAGCGCGACCGATGAAGCCGCATCTGTGGTGAGGGTCGGGCTCGTGACCGAGGATGCGGGTACCACGGTCGAGTTGCCACCACCTCCGGACGAACCGCCACTCACCACGGAGGGGATGGTCGAAGTAGCGGTTGCTGTGGTTGAGGATGGAGACGCGTTCGTGGCGGAGCCTCCGAGCGAGATACGCACCTTCTCGACGACATCGGGGTCTGCGCCGAAGGATTGGAGGATAGAGAGGATGGCTGTGATTTGAGCGGAGGTGAGGGAAGAGGCGGGAGACGAGGTGGTTCCTGCCGCGTTGTTGAGCGCTGCGCGGGTGAGGCCGCCCACGTACCCGGTGGCGTTGTTCCGGCCCAATGAGGCGGTCTGGTATCTGACGACCGCGCGATATGTGGCAGGACCGAAGGTGGTTGTCTCGTTCCCTAACGAGCCAGGACCGATCTTGGCGACCGTGAAGCCGTTGGTGTTGAGGAACTGCTGGAGCGCCGTGACATCAGCCCCGCGGGACCAGAGGGAGAGG
>Ga0172373_10001474_pt1 | contig 38071 bp, 31 predicted proteins | sample Lak10m_2_FD_114546 | JGI IMG/M metagenome (GOLD analysis project Ga0172373, IMG submission 114546) | Freshwater microbial communities from Kabuno Bay, South-Kivu, Congo - kab_092012_10m | ecosystem: Environmental > Aquatic > Freshwater > Lake | place: Democratic Republic of the Congo... | reverse complement strand
CAAGGTGCGCAAGGAAGAGCTGAGACAGATTGCGCAACATCAACCCAGTGCCGGCTAGTCTTGCCCCAGCTCAACCCAACGGAGTAACCCTATGGCATTAAAAATCGGAATCGACGTCGGCGGTACCTTCACTGACCTGGTCATGACACGCGACGGCGCAGAACCCACCATTTACAAGACCTTGTCGACGCCGTCCGATCCGTCGATCGCCTTCGTTAACGGTCTGACCGACATCGCTGCGAGCATGCAGCCGCCCATGTCTCTGACCGACTTTGCCGCAACCATCGATGTGATCGTGCATGGCACCACAGTGACCACCAACGCCACACTGACCAGCACCGGCGCCAAGTGCGGACTGCTGACGACGCAAGGTGTGCGCGACGCGTTAGAGATGCGCCGCGGCATCCGCGAAGAGCAGTACAACAATCGCTACACCAACGTCAAACCGCTGGTGGCGCGCTATCTGCGCGCCGGGATCGAGGAGCGTCTGGATCGCAACGGCACCGAAACCCGGCCGCTCAACCTGGCGCAAGTCAAGCAGGCGCTGGAGCTCTTCAAACGCGAAGCTGTCGAGGCGGTGTCGGTCTGTTTCATGAATTCCTTCGCCAATCCTGCTCACGAGTTGGCTGCAGCCGAACTGGTGCGTAAGGAAATGCCCGGCGCCTATCTGAGCGTGTCCAGCGACATTCTGCCTTCCATCCGCTTTTATGAACGCGTCAGCACCACCGCGCTGAATTCCTATGTCGGCCCCAAGCTCAACCACTATCTCGATCAGTTGGTCGGGCGCCTCAAGCAAATCGGATTCAATGGCCTGCTGCTGATCATGCAGTCCAACGGCGGCGTCATCTCGCCGCAGCTGGCCCGGCAGAAAGCCGCGTTGACGCTGCTTTCAGGACCGGCCGGCGGCCCCGGGGCGGGACTCTTCTACACGCGCGTGCATGGCCAGAACAAATGCATCGTCACCGATATGGGCGGCACAAGTTTTGAAGCCTCGGTAGCGGTGGACAGCCCGATGATCAAGAACGACGGCGAGATCGCGCGTCACAAGATCGCTCTGCCGATGCTCGACATCCACACCATCGGTGCGGGCGGCGGCTCGATCGGCTGGCTCGACCAGGGCGGCATGCTGCGCATGGGGCCGCAAAGTGCTGGCGCCGATCCCGGTCCGGCAAGTTATATGAAGGGCGGCAAGCTGCCGACCACCACCGATGCCAATGTCGTGCTCGGCTATCTCGATCCGAACTTCTTTGCCGGCGGCAAGATGAAACTGGATGTGGCCGCGGCGCGCCAGGCCATCGAGGAATACATCGCCCGGCCGATGGGGCTGACGGTCGAGGAAGCCGCCGCCGGCATGTACCGCGTCGCCTGCAACAACATGGCGCAAGGCGTGCGCGAAGTGACCATCAAGCGCGGTTTCGACCCGCGCGAGTTTCCCTATATCCCGGCCGGCGGCGCCGGCCCGATCCACTCCTGCCTGATTTGCCAGGAACTGGAAATCCCCTTCCAGATCGTGCCGCGCGAGTCCTCCGTGCTGTGCGCCTTCGGCATGCTGATGAGCGAACTCAAGCACGATTTCGTCCGAACCTTCGTGTCCCGCCTGGAAACCCTGGACTGGATCAAACTTGCGGCGGTGATCGACGAGATGGCGCGCGAGGGTGCCCGCCAACTGGCCGAAGAGCGCATTCCTGAAGCGCAGCGGCGCTCCGAAGTGAAACTGGATTGCCGCTACGTCAAGCAGTACCACGAGGTATCTTTTCTTGTGGACCGCGATCTCATCGCGCGCCGGGAGGTTGCGGCCATCACCCGCGCCTTCCATGCCGAACACAACCGCCTGTATGGTTATTCGCTGGAGCAGGAAGGCTCGCCCGTGGAAATCATCAATGTGCGTGTCCAGGCGATCGGGCTGACCGAGCGTCCGGCGTATGGCGAAAAACCCTGGGCCGGCAAGGATGCCTCCGCCGCGCTGAAGGGCAAGCGCAAGGCGTATATCCCGGAGACACAAAACTTTGCGTCGATTCCCATTTTTGACGGCCATCGCCTGGGTTACGGCAACCATATCGACGGGCCGGCCATCATCGAACAGGAGACCACCGCGATCTTCGTCAGCGCATCCTATGACTGCGCCGTCGATGTGTATGGTTCGTTTGCGCTGTACCAGAAAGGGCGTGAGGATCTTGCGCCTGCCTGCAGGCAAAAGGAGAAATCAGCATGAGCATCAAAATCGATCCGATCCTGCTGTCGGTCTATGCCCGCACGTTCAAGTCGATTACCGACGAGATGAGCATCTCGATGGAACGCACCACGCGTTCGCCTATCCTGTGCGAGGCCAAGGACTACGTCACGGGCCTGTATGACGCGGATGGCAACATGCTGGAGCAGACTGAGAACCTGCCGATCCTGGCATTCTCGCTGGCGCCGGTGTGCAAGTACATCAAGAACTTCTTCGGCGAGGACCTTCATCCGGGCGATGTGATCTTCCACAACGACGTGTTCAGCCTCGGCAACCAGAACAATGACGTGGCGGTTTTCAAGCCGATTTTCTTCGAGGACAAGCTGGTCGCCTGGACTGCGGTGAAGGGTCACCAGGCCGACATCGGCGGCAATGTGCGCGGTGGCTACAACCCGAATGCGGTGGAGGTCTGGCAGGAAGCCCTGCGCATACCACCCGTCAAAGTTGTCGAGAAAGGCAAGTTGCGCAAGGATGTGTGGGGGCTGATCTTTGCCAACATCCGCCTCGACATCGTGCAGCATGACATGAAGGCCGAGATGGGCGCCTGCACCGTGGGCGAGCGACGCTTCCTTGAACTGCTCGGCAAATACGGCCTGGCGAGCTACGCGGGGCACAAGCAGGCCTTGTTCGATGCGACGCGCAAGATGATGGAAGCCGAGATCGAACAGATCCCCAACGGCAAGTACTCCGGCGAGGGTTACGTGTATTACGACGGGCGCCATGTCGGCTCGAAGTTCACCATCCGTGTCGACATCGAGGTCATGGACAAGCGCATCAAGTTCGATTACTCGCGCACCGATACACAGACCAACGGCTTCGTCAACGGCACCTTCACGTCGAGCGCCTCGGCCACCATTCTGACCCTGCTGCAGATGGTCAATCCGGATATTCCGCACAACGAAGGCATGGTGCAGCCGATCGAGATCATCATCCCCGAGGGCACCATCCTCAATGCCGCCTATCCTAAGGCCACCACCTTCGGCAACCATCTCTGCCCACCCAACGCCGATGCCATCCAGCGCGCGTTGGCAGCGGTGATGCCGGATCGCGTCACGGCGGGCTGGAACAATCTGCTCTGTTCGCTCACCACTGGCACCGACCCGCAGAAGAACGAGCAGTATGTTGACATCGGCTTCATGGGGCTCAAGGGCGGTTCCGGAGCGATGCGCGGCACCGACGGCTACGACCACATCGGCATGATCGACGCCTCGGGGGGCGTGCTCGACCAGGACTACGAAATGTTTGAACAACAGACACCGCACACGCTGATCAAGCATGAACTGCTGACGGATTCAGCCGGCGTCGGCGAATGGCGCGGCGGCCTGGGTGTCGAAACAATATTTGAAATCGGTTCGGACAATACCCAACTGGTGACGTTCGGCGATGGCGATTTCGAGCCCGCTTTCGGCCTGTTTGGCGGCGGGGAAGGGGGGCTCAACTTCATCCGCCTCAAGTATCCGGACGGACAAGACGTGGTGCCGAGGAACAAGGATCTGCTCACCGGCGTGCCCAAGGGAACGGTGTACCATCAGGTTGCCAGCGGCGGCGGCGGCTATGGCGATCCGAAAAAACGCGATCGCCGCCTGCTCGCCGAAGAAATCCGCAATGGTGTGATTTCTCCCGAAGCAGCCCGCCGTGACTATGGCTATGAGGCTTGACCCGATCCCATGAACTTCGAACTCAGCGACGAGCAGAAAACCATCCGGGCGACCTTCGCGCGCTTCTGCAACGAGCGTATTGCTCCGCAGGCCGCAGCGCTGGATGAAGCCAAAGCCTATCCGCGCGCCTTGTTCCAGGAACTGGCCGACCTGGGCCTGTACGGGATGCGCTATCCCGAGGACGTCGGCGGCAGCGGCATGGCCCTGACCGAGTTTTGCCTGGCCTTGACCGAGGTGGCGCGCGGCTCTCTGTCCCTGGGCGGTGCGGTGGCGATGCAATCACTCATGGGCACCAAATTCCTGCACATGCTCGGTAACGCGGACATCATCGAGCGGCTCTTCAAGCCGGCCTTGCGTGGCGAGAAAATCGGCGGCATCTGCATGACCGAACCCAACGCCGGTTCCGACCTCGGCGGAATATCCACTTCGGCCCGGAAGGTCAATGGCGGATATATTCTCAAGGGTCAGAAAACCTGGTGTACCGCTGCGCCGCTGGCCGATTTCTTTACCGTGTTCGCCCGCGCCGGCGTGGAAAAGAAGCTGACCATATTTCTTGTCGAGCGCGATTTCAAAGGTCTCATCGTCGGTCGCGAGATCCACAAGATGGGCGTGTGGGCGTTGCCCACGTCGGAGCTGGCTTTCGATGAGTGCTTCGTGCCCGACAGCCATCGCCTGTCGAAGGAAGAGGGCGACGGCGAGCAGCATCTGAAGAAAACGCTCGCGGAAATCCGCATCATTACCGGCGCCATGGGACTGGGTATCGCGCAGGCGGCGCTGGACGAGGCCGTGCGTTATGCGGGAGAACGGCAGCAGTTCGGCAAGCCGATCAATCGCTACCAGGCGATTCAGATGAAACTTGCCGAAATGGCGACCGAACTCGAAGCCGCCACGCATTTGGTGCATTATGCGGCCTGGTTGCGCGATGCCAACCGCCCGCATAACAAGCAGGCGGCCATGGCCAAGCTCTTTGCCACCGAGGCCGCCGCCTCGATTTGCGACCAGGCGGCGCGAGTATTTGCGTCCTATGGCTTTGCCATGGAGTACCCGGCACAGCGTTACCTGCGCGACGTGCGCTTCCTGCTGATCGGCGGCGGCACCAGCGAAATTCTGAAACTGATTATTGCCAAGGAGTTAAGCTTATGACCACCTTTCCCCCAGCCCCTTTCCCGAGGAAAGAGGTGACGGTTGTTCGCCGCTTCGCGGCTCCATCGGTACGCTTGTCGCCTCCTTGGGATGGCCCGGCGGAGGCGACATGGTGACCCAACACATCAAAATATTGCTGGCCAAGCCCGGCCTCGACGGGCACGACCAGGGCGCCAAGGTCGTGGCGCGGGCCATGATGGATGCTGGCTTCGAAGTCATCTACACCGGCTTGCGGCAGACTCCCGAAGCCGTGGCGCACATGGCGCTCGAAGAAGACGTGGATGTGATTTCCCTGTCGAGCCTGGCCGGTTCGCACATCCCCTTTTGCACCAAACTGAAAACCCTGCTCGAAGCCAATGGCCTGACCGACAAGCTCTGGGTGATCGGCGGCAACCTGCCGGCCCAGGACCATCAGGCGCTGCGCGATCTGGGCTTCAAGGGGATTTTCCCGACCGGATCCAAGCTCGACGACATCATCAGCTACATCCGCGCCAACGTGAAGGCAGCCTGACATGAATGACAAAGCACAAGCCGAGGTAAAACCCGTCTTCAACGAATCGGGAATCGAGGTCAAGCCGCTCTATACCGCCGAAGATGTCGAGAAGAGTGGCGGCTACAAGCTGGTCGGCAAGCCGGGGGAATATCCCTTCACGCGCGGCATCCATCGGCTGATGTACCGCAAGCAGCCGTGGACCATGCGCCAGTATGCGGGCTTTGGCAATCCGCACGAGACCAACCAGCGCTTCAAATATCTCATTGCCAATGGCCAGACCGGCCTGAACGTGGCCTTCGATCTGCCAACCCAGATCGGCCTCGATTCGGACGATCCTCTGGCCGAAGGAGAAGTCGGCCGCGTCGGCATGTCGATCGACACCCTGCGCGATTTCGAGGTGGCCTTCGAGGGCATCGATCTCAACAAGATCACCGTCTCGCTGACCATCAACGGTGCCGCGGCGATCCTCATCGCCATGTACCTGGCGATGGCCGAAAAGCGCGGCTATGACATCAAGCAGCTGCGCGGCACGGCGCAGAACGATATCCTCAAGGAGTTCATCGGCCGCGGCACCTGGATTTTCCCGGTTGAGCCTTCGGTGCGGCTGGTCGGCGACACTATCGAGTATTGTGCCGAACATGCGCCGAAATACAGCCCGGTGTCGGTGTGCGGCTATCACATTCGCGAATCCGGTGCGACGCCCGCGCAGGAAATGGCCTATGCCTTCAGCATCGCCAAGGCCTATGCCGACGAAGTGCTGAAGCGCGGTCTGTCGATCGACGAGTTTGCCGGGCGGCTCTCCTACAACTTCAACATCTTCGGCAACATCTTCGAACAGGTTTGCAAGTTCCGTGCGGGTCGCGGCCTGTGGGCCCAGATCATGAAGGAGGAATACAAGGCGGAGAAGCCGGGTTCGATGTGGCTGCGCATGATCGCCGGCGGCGGCGGCGGCGGCTTGACCTTCGAGCAGCCGGAGATGAATATCGTGCGCGGCGCCTACTATGCACTCATCAGCGCGCTGTCCGGTGCACAGACCATGGCCCTGTGTTCCTACGACGAGGCCTACACCATCCCGACCGAGTACTCGGCGCGCATTTCCCTGCGCACCATGCAGATCCTCGCCGACGAAATGGGCATGACCGAGACCGTCGATCCGCTCGCCGGTTCATTCTATGTCGAAACCATGACCAACCAGATGCGCGACAAGATGGTCGAGATCATGGCAGAGACGGATGCGCAGGGCGGCATCGTCAAACTGGTCTCGGAAGGCATCGTGCAGGCCAAGGTTTCCGCGCAGGCCTATCAGATGCAGCGTGACATCGAGTCGGGCAAGTTCCCCAAGATTGGTGTCAATCGCCATCGCAATGAGCAGCAGGAAGATCACCCGGTCGAGTTCCACCCCTACAATGAGCAGGATACCCAGCGGCAGATCGCCAATCTCAACCAGGTTCGTTCTGAGCGCGATGCCGCGACTGTGACTGGCGCACTGGCGAAAGTGGCAGCAGCAGCCAAGGCAGGCACCAATGTCATGCCGGCCATCGTAGAGGCGGTCAAGGCCTACGCCAGCGTTGGCGAAATCACCCGGGAAATGGTCAAGGTGTTCGGCCGCTACAAGGAACCTATCCGTTTTTGAGGATTCAAACATGAACCGGCTATTCTTTATCAATACGAGAATCGAGAGCGAACCATGCAGGCGATAACCACCTACCTGGCGCCACGCCGCCTGGATGAGGCATTGCAGGCGATGGCGGACGGCGCTGCCACGGTGTTGTGCGGCGGTACCGATCTGGCCCCGCAGACTGAGTCCGGCGCGCGCCAATACACGGCAAAGCTGCTCAATATTCGCCGCATTGAGGGTCTCGGTGGCATCGAGACCAAGGGCGAAAAAGTGCGCATTGGCGCGCTGACCACCATCAGCGAAATCCGCTGCAGCGCCGTACTCGCCGAAATTGCGCCGGTGCTGGTCGAGGCGGCCGAGCATTTCGCCAGCGAGCAGATTCGCAACGCGGCATCGGTGGGTGGCAACCTCTGCAACGCCTCGCCGGCCGGCGACATGACCCCGCCCCTGTTGGTGCTCGGCGCAGCGGTGGAACTCGCGTGCTGGCGCGACGGCGCCGCGCAGACGCGGCAGGTGCCGCTGGACCAGTTCTTCGTCGGTCCCGGCAAAACCGTCAAGCGGCCGGAAGAGTTGCTGACCGCCATCGTGTTCGACCGTCCGCCGGCCGGCTTCGTCGGCAGGTTCCGCAAATCCGGTCCGCGTCCCGCGCTGGAGATCTCCACCGTCTCGGTGGCGCTCGGTGCGCGTGTTGCGGATGGCAAACTCAGCGCTGTGCGCGTCGCCATGGGCTCGGTCGCGCCCACGCCGTTGCGTGCTCGCCATGTGGAAGCGGCGCTCGAAGGCAAGCCGCTGGACACTGCGACCATCGCCGCTGCTGTCGCAGCGACGGCGGAAGATGCCCAACCCATCGATGACGTGCGTGCCAGTGCCTGGTATCGCGGCCATCTCGTTCGTGTCTTTGTTGAAGAGGTACTCAATGATGTCCGTGGAAACTGAAATCCGCTTCAAGCTCAACGGCCGCGAGGTTAGTCTGAAGGTGCCGGTCACCATGAAGACGCTGACCATGCTGCGCGACAAGCTCGGCATGACCGGGACCAAATATGCCTGCGGTGAGGGCGAGTGTGGTGCCTGCACCATCAAGCTCGACGGCAAGACCGTCAACAGCTGCCTGATGTACGCCGTCGACTGCGATGGCCGCGAAGTGGTGACCATCGAGGGACTGCGCACGCCGGAAGGTCTTCAGCCGATGCAGCAGGCCTTTGTCGATCATGGTGCGATTCAATGCGGTTTTTGCATGCCGGGCATGATCATGCAGGCCGACTACCTGGTCGAGAACAATCCCAACCTGACGCGCGAAGAAGCGCAACGGGGTCTTGAAGGCAATCTCTGCCGCTGCACGGGCTACACCAAGGTGCTGGATGCGGTGGACGCCGTGGTCGAAGCAAAGAAGTGTTGCGGTCGTTGCTAGTCCGCGCCTCGCATACTCTTAAAGAGAATCAAGTCATGGAAAAAGCTGCCACAGTTTCACCCATCGCCAAGACGTCCCTGATCGGTCAGCGTGTCAGGAAACCCGACGCCCCCGACAAGGCGACCGGCAAGACACGCTACATCAACGACATGGTGTTGCCGCAAATGCTGATTGGCAAAGTCCTGTTTGCCGGTCGCGCCCATGCGAAGATCATCCGCATCGATACTTCGGCCGCAGAAAAACTGCCCGGTGTCTATGCGGTGCTGACGGGCAAGGATGCCGCCGGACTGAAGTTCGGCTTCGTGCGCGACAACGTCGCGCTCAAGGACAAGGTACGTTGCGAGCATGACGAGATCGCAGCGGTTGCCGCCGAGACGGAAGAGATCGCCAGCCGCGCGCTCGAACTCATCAAGGTCGAGTACGCGGACCTGCCTGGCGTGTTCACCCCCGAAGCCGGCGCCAAGGAAGGCGCGCCGCAGATCCACGACAACTTCCCCGGCAACAAGAGCCTTCATTTCGAGTTCAAGCACGGCGATCTCGCCGCGGCCGAAGCCGCCTCCGAATATGTCGTCGACAGCGTGTTTCGTCCGCACCACGTGACGCATTGCTGCATGGGCACGTCTTGCGCCATCGCCGACTTCGATCACAACGGCAAACTGACGATCTGGACCCAGACTCAGTATCCGTACAATTACAAAATGGACCTTGCGCCGGCGCTGGGCCTTGGTCCAGGTGACATCCGCGTCATCCAGCCACCGGTCGGCGGCGCCTTCGGTTCCAAGCTCGACGTGTATCCCTATGAGCCGATCGCCGCGCTGCTGGCCAGGAAAACCGGCCGGCCGGTCAAGGTCCTCTATACGCGCGAGGAGGAGTTCAAGGCGGCACCGACGCGCCAGGCGGCAATCATCCATATGCGCACCGGGTGCACCCGTGAAGGCGTGCTGACCTTCCGGACCGCCGACGTGTTGCTGGATAACGGCGCCTATACTTCATGGGGACCGACCATTCCCGTCATCATGATGCGCACCACCTCAGGCCACTATCGCGTGCCGGTGGTGGACTTCAAGGCCCAGGCGATCTACACCAACAACCCCTATGCCGGCTCCTTTCGCGGCTACGGCAATGTCCAGACGACCTACGCCACTGCACAGCAAATGGACATGCTGGCCGACATGGTGGATATGGATCCGCTCGAATTCCATCTCAAGAACGCACAGAAGTCCGGTGAAGTCACTCCGCAAAAATCCTTCCTGCGCGAGTGCGCCCTGGCGGAGTGCCTGGAAACGGCGGCCAAGGCCTGCGATTACAGCGCCAAGCGCAAGGAATACGCAGCACAGCGCGACAAGCCCGGCCGCTACAAGAAAGGCATTGGCCTGGCCTCCTCGATCCACAATGCCGGCGGTGCCAAGATTCACAAGTCGGATGGCATCGGCACCATTCTCAAGGTGGACGATTACGCCCGGGTGACGGTGATTACCGGCGCTTCTGAAATCGGCCAGGGCATCGATGCGGTGATCACTCTGATTGTCTGCGAAGAACTGGGCGTCCCGGTGGAACACGTGACCATCGTCAATAACGATTCCGACATCGCACCGTGGGATGTCGGGGTGCATGCCTCTCGCACCACCTTCATTGCCGGCAACGGCACGCGCCGTGCCGCGCAAAAGGCCAAGGCGCAAATCCTCAGCGCTGCCGCGAAGATGCTCAAAGAACCGGCCGGAACTCTCGAACTGCGGGGTGGCTGGGTGGTGCGCGACCAGTGCGGGACGCCCGTGATCGAGCTCGACCGCCTGCTGCGCCGGATGCACTTTCAGAACGAGCCGGAACTGGTGATGGTCACCGATTACTACGAGCCGAACAGCGAGCCGGAAGGCGCAAAACACATCTCCGACCACTCCGCCGCATATTCGCATGCCGTGCATATCGCCGAGATTACCGTCGATACGCTGACCGGTGAGATCAAGGTAGACAAGGTCACGGTGGCGCAGGATGTCGGTCGCGTCATTAACCGCATGGGTCTGGAAGGCCAGATCGAAGGCGGCATCGCCATCGGCCTCGGCTACGCCTTAAGCGAAAACATGCGCATCGAAAAGGGCATGCTGACGAATCCCTGCTTTCGCGATTACAAGCTCATCACGGCGCCGGAGATGCCGTCGCTCGATATGCATTTCATCGAGAGCAATTGCGCCGAAGGACCCTACGGTGCCAAGGGCATCTCCGAGTTGCCGACCATCGTGATTGCGCCGGCCATTGCCAACGCCTTGTACAACGCGACCGGCGTGCGCATTTTCAATCCACCGATGTCGCCCGAGACCGTCGCGCGTGCCATCCACGAAAAAAAGCAGGCCGGCAAGTAGATCGGCGTGAACGCGAATGAAGCTGCAATACTGCGCCTGGCTTCGGGACAGCATGAAATGCGACTCGGAACATGTCGCCCTGCCGAGCGAAGTCAATAACGTGGGCATGTTGCTCGACTGGCTTCAGACCCAGGACGAACGCTTCAAAAGCGCGTTTGAGTTCATCGACGTGGTGCTGGTCTCGGTCAATCGTCACTATGCGGATCGCGACTATCCCGTGCGTGACGAGGACGAGGTGATTCTGTCTCCACCCATTGCGGGCGGTTGAGCAGCGCAGCGTCGGGCTATTGATCAACTTACTGGAGTCAGCATGAAGCGACGCACCATCCTTTCCCTCGAACAGGCGCTATCGATGCCGTATGCCACCTTGCGTTTTGCGCAGCTTGGCTGGCGGGTCATCCGCATCGAATCGACGCCCAGTGGCGACGGGTTGCCGGGCGACCCCAACCGGTACATTGGTGCCAAGGTGGTGGATGACGACCGGCGCAGCTATTTCATCGCGCCGAACGTCGGCAAGGAAGCCATTGCGCTGAATCTGAAAGATCCGAAAGGACATGAGGTTCTGCGGCGACTCATCAAACAGTTGAATGTCGACGTCTTCTGCTGCAATACGGTGCCCCGGCGTTATGCCCAGCTTGGCATCGATTACGAAAGCCTCAGTGCCGTCAAGCCCGACCTGATCTGGGCCGGCATTTCAGCCATGGGACCGGCGTATCCGGATGCCCCCGGCTACGATCCGGTGATCCAGGCCATGGCCGGCTACATGGAACTGACCGGGCCGGCAGACGGTCCGCCGACCTTGACCGGCGTGCCGCTGATCGACCTCAAGGCGGGTGACGAAGTCTATGCCAATGTGATGCTGGCGCTGGCCGAGCGTGCCGAAACCGGTAAGGGCATGCGCATCGATGTGTCGATGCTGCAGGCGGCGGCATCCTGGCTCATCACGACGCTGCCGCTCGTCGATTTCGATTGCGCCCCGGCTGAAATTACGCGCTGCGGCAACGAGCATCGCAAGTTCATTCCAACCAATGTCTATCCGACGCGCGATGGCTTCATCTACATGGCGATCGGCAGTGACGTGCAGTGGCGGCGTCTGACCGAGATTCCCGCCTTTGCTCCGGTGGCCAATCCGCAACGCGCCACCAACGAAGGCCGCATGCGCGAGCGGGAGGCGATCCACGTCGATATGGCCAAGGTAACGCAGACTTTCTTGACCGAGGCGCTGAGTGCGGAATTTCGCCGTGCCACCATTCCGCATGCCCCGATACAGGACATTCCGGCGGTGCGGGACATGGCGGCGTTACGCGACAAACTTACCATGACGCGCACCCCTGCCGGCAAGCCAATCCGCATGCAGCCAGCCGCAGTCGAGATCGCAGAGGCACCCGGCGAGTTTTCGTTCCCCGCCAAGTACGGTCAGCATACGCTGGCGGTATTAAGCGAGGCTGGCTATGCGGGGGAGGAATGCCGGCATTTGATCGAGCAAGGAATCATCAACGGTTGAGTCGTTCTGATAACAATCTATTTTTCGTCATCAAGGAGAAGACACAATGAAACTAAATGGTATCTCGAAATTGCTGGGCGGTCTGTTGCTGGGGTTGTCGCTGACGGCTCAGGCGCAGATAAAAATTGGCGTGGTCACTTCGGCCACCGGACCGGCGGCCTTTGTCGGCATACCGCAGAAGAACACCATCGCTCTGCTGCCGAAGACGGTCGGCAACGTCAGCATCGAGTACCTGTTTTACGATGACGCGAGCGACTCGACCCAGAGCGTGACGGTTACCAAGAAACTGCTTAGCGAAAATATTGACGCCTTCATCGGCCCCTCTGCTTCGCCTGTTGCGATGGGTGTGCTGGGATTCTTGGCCGAAGGGAAGACGCCGATGCTGGCACCGGTTGGCACACCGGCGGTGGTGTTGCCGATGGATGACAAGAAGCGCTGGGTGTTTAAGACCCATCCCAACGATGACGTGATGGGCGATGCGCTCGTCGAGCACATGGTGAAGGCGGGTGTGAAATCCGTTGGCTTCATCGGTCGCAACGATCCCTATGGCGAAAGCTGGTTCAAGACCATGGAGCCGATGTTCAAGAAGGCCAATATCCAGCTTGTCGCCAATGAACGCTACAACCGTCAGGATACCAGCGTGACTGCACAGGCTCTGAAGCTGATCGCAGCCAAGCCCGATGCCATTCTGGTAGCCGGCGTTGCCGCCGATGCCGCCTTGCCGCATGGCCAACTGGTCGATTCCGGCTACAAGGGCAAGATCTACCAGACCCACGGCGCCGCCAGCCCGGCCTTCATCCAGATCGGCGGCAAGAAAGTCGAAGGTGCGATTGTGACTTCGCCCTGGTTGCTGGTTGTTGACGAGATCCCCGACGCGGTTTCCCTGAAGAAAGTGGCGGTGGGTTATGTCAGTGCCTACGAGAAAATGTATTCAAGCAAGCCGCCCATCTTCGGTGCCGGCGTCTATGACGCCAGCCTGCTGCTGCAAAGCGCGATTCCTGAAGCCTTGAAGAAAGCCAAGCCGGGCACAGTGGAATTCCGCGCTGCATTGCGCGACGCCCTCGAAGCCACCAGGGGCGTGGTGTGCAGCCAGGGCGTTGTGAACATGTCCGCGCCGGATCACTCCGGCTTTGGTCAGCACGCGCGCGTGCTGCTGACCATCAAGGACGGCAAATTCACCACGCTAAAGAATTGATTGCGTTCAAAGCCGATGCATCGGCTTTGCTGCGCAAATAAATGAGGCCGCTTAAAGCGGCCTCATTGCGTTTGAGCGGCTACCCGAGAATTATTTCTTCTTGGCGGCTTTCTTGCCAGCGACGGCTGACTTGAAAGTTGCGCCTGCTTTGAACTTCGGAACTGTCGTTGCCGCAATCTTGAGTGTTGCACCGGTTTGCGGATTGCGGCCAGAGCGTGCGGCGCGCTTGGAAGCACTGAAGGTGCCAAAGCCAACCAGAGTTACTGAATCGCCCTTGGCGACTGCTTTAGTAACGGCACCGACGATGGCATCAAGGGCTTTCCCGGCGGCGGCCTTGGAAATGGCGGCTTCTTTGGCGGCGACTTCAATGAGTTCGGATTTGTTCATTTGATTTCCCTTTTGAAATTGATGAAAGCCTTACGGCTACGCGATTCTACCCTCATATCTCATACACGGACATTCCCTGCATGACCTGCTTCAGCGGCGCTAACCCTTGTGTCTCCTGACGTTGAAGCGTCCCTGATTGCGCGCCCAGTATAGAGAAAACTTGTATGAGCATCCATAGTTTTCCGGATTTTGCAAAAAATATTTTTCCGGGGGCCCGTCAGCGTCCTTTTACCGTGGCGGCGTCCTGACCGAAAAGGATGCGCTTGGATTCCTCGGAGACGGTCGGCGCAGCATTGATTTTCTGGGCAGCAGCATAGGCACGCTGGGTTGCCGGCCTTTCCCGGATGGCGTTGAACCAGCGCTGCAGGTTGGGAAAGTCGGCAAGTTCCTGGCGCTGGCGCTTGTGCGGCACGATCCAGGGATAGCAGGCCATGTCGGCAATGGAATACTCACCGGCGATGAATTCCCGATCGGCCAGGCGTTTGTCGAGCACGGCATACAGGCGGCCGGTTTCCTTGACGTAGCGGTCGATCGCATACGGAAGTTGCTCCGGCGCGTATTGCGTGAAGTGATGGTTTTGGCCCGCCATCGGCCCGAGTCCGCCCATCTGCCAGAACAACCATTGCAGTGCAGCATTGCGTCCGCGCAGGTCCTGCGGGATGAAGCGCTGCGTCTTGTCCGCCAGGTAAAGCAGAATGGCGCCGGATTCGAAAATCGACAGAGGTGCACCGCCATCGGCCGGCGCCCCATCGACGATGGCGGGAATGCGGTTGTTCGGAGAGATGCGCAGGAAATCGGGAGCGAACTGTTCTCCCTTGCTGATATTTACGGGAACGATCCGGTACTCCAGGTTCGTTTCTTCGAGGAACATGGTGATTTTGTGGCCATTCGGCGTGGTCCAGTAGTAAAGGTCTATCATGACATCTCCATTTTTATTTTCCGGAAGACCGGGATTGCGGGTCAGAACGGCCAGGCACCGGAACGCAAGAACTGGAACAGAAAATAGGCGCCGCTGAGCATGGTGACGTACACCAGGAGGTCGGCAAGTCGACTGGTCTTGCCGGGCTCCAGCCCGCCGCGCATGAAAAGCCAGATCAGCAACAGCGTGCCGCCAACAGTCGGGATCGCCAGAATCGGGTGGCGTAATTCCGCATTCCAGACCACCCCCCAGAGCTGTTCTATCCAGCCCTTCTCGCCGAAGGCGCTCCACGTCAGACCGATCAGGCCAATCAGCACCAGCGTGAAGCACAGGAAGCTCCAGGTTTCTTTCAGGATGCCTTGCATGGCAGTTCTCCCCGAAACTCAGGCACAGTGCAGCGAAGTTTATTCGATAAACGCGTTGAGCAGGTTGGGCGGCTTACCGCCGCTCAGGGCGGTGATCAGGTTGTCTGCTGCAAGCTGCGCCATTTTCATGCGTGTTGCCGAGGTGGCCGATCCGATGTGCGGTGTCAGCACCACATTGTCGAGTGTCAAAAAGCGCGGATCGAGTGCTGGCTCGCCTTCAAAGACATCCAGTCCGGCGCCGGCAATACGGCGCGCTTGCAGTGCTTCGATCAGCGCCGCATCATCGACGATGCCGCCGCGCGCAACGTTGAAAAGATGCGCCGTGGGTTTCATGAGGGCTAGTTCGGCGGCGCCAATCGCGTGGTGGGACTGCGGCGTATACGGCAACATGAGCACAACAAAGTCGGCATTGCGCAGCAATTCATCCTTTGCCAGCCAAGTTGCGCTGCATTCACGTTCGCTGTCTGCGGGCAAGCGTTGGCGGTTGTGGTAAATCACGCGCATCGAGAATCCCGCTGCGCGCCGAGCGATGGCACGACCAATGCGCCCCATGCCAAGTATGCCGAGCGTTGCGTGATGTACATCGGTGCCCAGCCAGTCCTTGAATTTCCAGCCGTCCCAGAGGCCGGCGCGGACCCATTGATCGGCCGCCACGATGCGCCGTGCGCTCGCCAGAATCAGGCTCCAGGCGATATCCGCCGTCGTGTCGTCGAGCACTCCCGGTGTGTTGGTGGCCATCACGCCGGCACGCGTGCAGGCTTCCAGGTCGAAGTTGTTATAGCCGACAGCGCTGTTGCAGACGGCCTTCAATTGCGGGCACGCAGCCAGAAGCGCTGCATCGATCCGGTCGGTCGGCATGGTTAGCGCGCCAGCCTTGCCGGCAAGGCGCTCGATCAGTTTCTGCGGTGGAAGTGGCGCATCGGCCGCGTGATAATCGACTTCGAAGTGTTGGCGCAAGCGATCTACTACCGGCTCGAACACTGCGCGCGTCACCAATACCTTATGCATGGGCCTTGGTCTTGTAAGCCGATTGCTCAATTACCGGCAACATGGAGCAGCATGCATTGCCGGATCGTTGCGGTGCTTGGACGGTAAAAATAGCCGACCAGAAGGGGAGAGCTAACGGCAACTCTTACTAGCCGCCGCGCTCTCACCCGTATTAACGACATGACTTGGGGTTACTTGAATCGCTTGCGCGCGGAAAATCCAAACGGGTTCTGCGGAATATCAGCCCGAGACAGCGGCTTGGCTCAGGATTTGGCAGTATCTGATGCAGGCTTGCTTCCCGAAGCATTGCCATTGCATGAAAAAACGAGTTCCTTCTCATCCTCACCATAGCTGCGGGAATTGGATTTTTCGAGCACGGTGTAGCCGGCATGCTTGCAAACTGCTCCGGCCTTTTCGAGACAGGGCCCCCAATTTACGGCGCGACACGAAGCGACATAGGCGGTGCGACCGTCCTTGTAATAGATCTCGCTGGGCTGGGAGTTGGCGAAAAATGCGGCCGGCGCGGCGCAAGCCGCAGTCAGGCTCGTCGCCGCCAGCAAAAGTATCGTTTGGGGAAGTTTCATCGGATGTGTGTGAAGTTGGTGGTGGGTGCTAACGGGCTCGAACCGCTGACATTCGCCGTGTAAAGGCGACGCTCTACCAACTGAGCTAAGCACCCGCTTGTTTTGCTAACATCCAAGTCAGATGCTGACCCCGGCAGAACAGCGGCAAAGTTAATTCTAATTGACCGCGTCCTTGAGGGCTTTGCCTGCTCTGAACTTCGGCGTCTTGGCTGCCTTGATCTTGATCGTTGCGCCGGTGCGCGGGTTTCTACCCGTGCGTGCGGCGCGCTTGCCCACGTAAAACGTGCCGAAGCCTACCAGCGTGACCAATTGGCCTTTCTTCAGGGAAGTTTTGACGGCGCCGATCGCAGCTTCCAGCGCACGGCCTGCGGCGGCTTTGGAAATGTCGGCTGATTTCGCGATCTGATCTATCAGTTCGGATTTGTTCACTTGAGTCCCCTGTGGTGTGTGATGAGGAATGGACTTGCCAGTTGTTTCATGCAAATTTCGTGATGCCGATAATTTCTGCCAGCGTTTTATAGCAAGCCGCAAAGCCTTGTGTCAAGTGGTTTGCGCGGCTGTCGCGAAAAGCGGGCTGAAAGAAAAACGCACACTGCAACAGTGTAATGTGCGCTGCCGGAACGCAAAAAAACAAATCAGTGCGTAACGATTCCTGTCGCGGGCGGTTCTTCTGTCGCCAAGGGAACTTCTTCTATCGGAGCGGCTGGCGCATCCACGAAAGGTTCCGGCATCCGTTCCAGAGCGAGCTCCAGTACCTTGTCGATCCACTTGACCGGGATGATCTCGATGCGGTTTTTGATGCTTTCCTGGATCTCGGCCAGATCCTTGACGTTCTCTTCGGGAATCAGGGCTGTGCGGATACCGCCGCGAACGGCCGCCAGCAACTTTTCCTTGAGACCGCCGATCGGCAGAATTTCGCCACGCAAGGTAATTTCGCCGGTCATGGCGACATCGGCGCGCACCGGTATGCCGGTCAATACGGATACCAGGCCAGTCGCGATAGCAGCGCCTGCAGAAGGACCATCCTTGGGGGTGGCGCCTTCGGGTAGGTGAATATGCAGATCGCTCTTTTGATAAAAATCCTCAGCGATGCCGAACTGCTTGCTGCGTTTTCTGACTACGGTTAACGCGGCCTGGATCGATTCCTGCATTACTTCGCCGAGTTTGCCGGTGGTCATGGTCTTGCCTTTACCGGGAACCACCACTGCTTCGATGGTGAGCAACTCGCCCCCCACCTCGGTCCAGGCCAGGCCTGTGACCTGGCCGATCTGGTTCTCCTTCTCGGCAATACCAAATGAATAACGCCTGACACCGAGATACTTGGCGAGATTCTTTGCGTTGACGACGACCTTGCTTTGGCGTTTGCGCAATACCAGCGCTTTCACAACCTTGCGGCAGATCTTCGAGATATCCCGCTCCAAGGCGCGCACGCCAGCCTCGCGGGTGTAATAACGAACGATGTCGCGCAGCGCTTCCTCGGTGATCGCCAATTCTGTTTTCTTGATGCCATTGTTTTTGATCTGCTTGGGCAACAGGAAGCGCAATGCAATGTTGACCTTTTCATCTTCTGTGTAGCCGGAGAGACGGATGACCTCCATGCGATCCAGCAATGGCGCGGGGATATTGAGCGTGTTGGCCGTGGCCACAAACATCACGTCGGAGAGGTCGTACTCGACTTCTACGTAGTGATCGACGAAAGTTGAATTCTGCTCGGGATCGAGTACTTCGAGCAGAGCAGAACTCGGGTCACCGCGGAAATCCTGCCCCATCTTGTCGACTTCATCGAGCAGAAACAGCGGATTCCTGACGTTGACCTTGGCCATATTCTGCAGAATCTTGCCGGGCATCGAGCCGATATAGGTGCGCCGGTGACCGCGAATTTCCGATTCGTCACGCACCCCGCCGAGCGACATGCGCACGAACTTACGGTTGGTGGCTCTTGCGATGGATTGACCAAGCGAGGTTTTGCCAACGCCGGGTGGCCCTACCAGACAGAGGATCGGCGCCTTGAGCTTGTCGACGCGCTGCTGCACGGCGAGATATTCGACGATGCGTTCTTTAACCTTGTCCAGCCCGTAGTGGTCCTTGTCGAGAATTTTCTCGGCAGCGCCGAGATCCTTGCCGACGCGGCTTTTCTTTTTCCACGGCAGGCCGACCAGGGTATCAATATAGTTGCGCACGACGGTGGCTTCGGCCGACATCGGCGACATCAGCTTGAGCTTCTTGAGTTCGGCTTGTGCCTTGGTCAGTGCCTCCTTGGGCATGCCGGCGTCCTTGATCTTCTTCGCCATCTCGTCGAGTTCGGCACCTTCCTCGCCCTCACCGAGCTCTTTCTGGATCGCCTTAACCTGCTCATTCAGGTAGTACTCGCGCTGGCTTTTCTCCATCTGGCGTTTAACGCGGCCACGGATACGCTTTTCAACCTGGAGGATGTCGAGTTCGGCTTCGAGTTGGGAAAGCAGTTTTTCGAGTCGCGTCGTGACATCGAAAAGTTCCAGCACTTCCTGCTTTTGTTCCAGCTTGAGCGGCAAATGGGCCGCGATGGTATCGGCCAGGCGGCCAGCATCTTCGATGCCCGCCAGCGAAGTGAGAATTTCCGGCGGAATCTTTTTGTTGAGTTTTACGTACTGGTCGAATTGCGCCAGGATGGCGCGACGCATGGCCTCAACTTCATTATTGATGCCATCACCCAATGGTACCGGGAATACGTCTGCAACAAACAGGCTGCGCCGGTCTTCGATCATCTCGATGCGGGCGCGCTGCACGCCCTCGACCAGCACCTTGACAGTGCCATCCGGCAGTTTGAGCATTTGCAGAATATTGGCGATGCAGCCGATGCGGTACATGTCTTCGCTGTCGGGCTCGTCCTTGGCGGCAGATTTCTGCGCCACCAGCAAAATATTTTTGCCGCTTTCCATGGCGGTTTCGAGTGCCTTGATCGATTTCGGTCGCCCCACGAACAGCGGGATGACCATATGGGGGAAAACCACGACATCTCTCAGCGGTAGCAAGGGTAGTTCAAGTTTTTCCGCGGGAAGATCCAATTCGCTCGACATGGCGATATCCTTCTTTAGTGATGTTATTCCGCACACAGTTTGGGGCGAAATGCGTTAATTCAAGCGCTTTGTTGGCATGCGGTGGCCACTTGCGCGGCGTTGGCGGAGGTTGGAGAGGTGATCAGTTTACCCGCGTTCGGTGCCGGGTGTTAGCTGGAGCTGGCGACTTTGGGTTGGTCCGCATAGATCAGTAGCGGCGGTGTGCCATTGTCGATCATGCCTTCGTCAATCACTACTTTGGTGACGTTTTCCGTGGTCGGCAACTCGTACATGATGTCGAGCAGTATGTTTTCCAGAATCGAACGCAATCCGCGAGCGCCGGCCTTGCGCTTGATGGCCTTGCGCGCGATGGCCTGAAGTGCGCCGGGGCGGACTTCCAGTTCAACCCCTTCCATCTGGAACAGTTTGTGATACTGCTTGATCAACGCGTTTTTCGGTTGGACGAGTATTTCGATCAGCGCTTCTTCATCCAGCTCCCTGAGCGTTGCCACGACGGGCAGACGACCGACGAACTCAGGAATCAGACCGAACTTGATCAGATCCTCGGGCTCGACGCCCTTCAGGGTCTCGGAAATATCCTGGGTATCGCGGCTTCTTACCTCGGCATCAAAGCCGATACCGCTTTTCTCGGAACGGTTGAGGATGACCTTGTCGAGACCGTCGAATGCGCCGCCGCAGACGAACAGGATGTTGGTGGTATCGACTTGAACGAAGTCCTGGTTGGGATGCTTGCGTCCGCCCTGCGGCGGAATTGCGGCGGTGGTGCCTTCAATAAGCTTGAGCAGCGCTTGCTGGACGCCCTCGCCCGACACGTCACGGGTGATTGACGGGTTGTCCGATTTGCGCGAGATCTTGTCGATCTCGTCGATGTAGACGATGCCGTGCTGCGCCTTTTCGATTTCGTAGTCGCATTTCTGCAGAAGCTTCTGGATGATGTTCTCGACGTCTTCGCCGACATAGCCGGCTTCGGTCAGCGTCGTGGCATCGGCCATCACGAAAGGTACGTTGAGCAAGCGGGCCATGGTTTGCGCCAGCAGGGTCTTGCCCGAGCCGGTCGGTCCGATCATGAGGATGTTGCTCTTGGCCAGTTCGACCTCGTCGCTGTTGTGCTTGGCGAGATGGCGCAGACGCTTGTAGTGGTTGTATACGGCGACGGCGAGAACGCGCTTGGCGGATTCCTGGCCGATCACATATTGATCGAGAATGGCGCAAATTTCCTTGGGTGTCGGCAGCTCGGCTTTGCCGAGCTTGTGCGAACCCTGTTCGCTGGCCGCCTCGTCGCGCACGATGTCGTTGCAGAGTTCGATGCATTCGTCGCAAATGAATACCGAGGGACCGGCGATAAGCTTCTTCACCTCGTGCTGGCTTTTCCCGCAGAAGGAACAGTAGAGCAGTTTTTCCGAGCCCGATTTCTTTTCCGTCATTTGCTTGTCTCCCTGACTGCCTTACTTTGTGCCCTTGTCCTTCTTGGCAATCTCGGCGCGGCTATCCAGAACCTTGTCGATGATGCCGTATTCCTTGGCTTCAGTCGCCGAAAGAAAATTGTCGCGGTCCGAGTCGCGTTCGATGCGTTCGATCGGCTGTCCGGTATGTTTGGACATCATCTCGTTCAAACGCTGTTTGGTGAACAGGATTTCCTTGGCGTGGATTGCGATGTCGGAGGCCTGCCCCTGGAATCCGCCCATTGGCTGATGAATCATGACGCGCGAATTGGGCAGGCAGTAACGCTTGCCTTGGGCTCCGGCCGTCAGCAGGAAAGCCCCCATGCTTGCGGCCTGACCGATGCAGAGCGTCGACACATCGGGCTTGATGAATTGCATGGTGTCGTAAATCGACAACCCGGCGGTGACTGAACCGCCCGGAGAGTTGATGTAGAAATGAATGTCCTTGTCGGGATTTTCCGATTCCAGGAAGAGCAGCTGTGCCACTACCAGATTGGCGGTTGCGTCATTCACGGGGCCGACCAGGAAGATCACCCGCTCGCGCAACAGGCGGGAATAGATGTCGTAGGCGCGTTCGCCGCGGCCACTGGTCTCGATCACCATGGGCACCAGGCCGAGCATGCTCGGATCCCAATCGGTGCCACCCTGGGTGCGGCCCTGCCGACTCATCGTGCTCATGCTCTGTTCCCCATCAATTCATCAAAAGCCATCGGCTTTTCCTCTACCTTGACGTTGGCAATGACCCAGTCTACGACGTTGTTTTCCACGACCAGCGCCTCGGCTTCCGAAAGACGCTGCGGCTGGGAATAATACCAGCGCACGACTTCAGAAGGGTCTTCGTAGGTGGCGGCAAATTCGTCGACTACGGCGCGAACCTGTTCCGGCTTGGCAAACAATTGCTTCTCCTTGACCAGCGCCGAGAGTATCAGTCCGAGGCTGACCCGTCGTTTGGCCTGCTCGGTGAACCAGAGCGGCTCAATCGGCACGTTCTTGGTGGACATACCGCGTGCTTCCATATCCTGCATGGCTGCTTCGGCCATCTGGCGCGATTCGATCTCCACTAGGGATCTCGGTATTTCGATAGGATTAACGCTGAGCAGTTTATCCATGACCTGATTCTTGAGACGCGCCTGTAGTCTGCGTTTCACTTCACGCTGGAGATTCTCCATGACTTCTTCGCGCATTTTGGCGATATCGCCATCGGCGATACCGAGCGACTTGGCGAATTCGGCGTCGACTTCCGGCAAGCATGGTTCTTCCACTTGTTTTAGCGTGACTTCAAACTGAACGGTCTTGCCGGCCAGCTCTTTGGCGTGATATTCCTCAGGAAAGGTCAGGTCGAAAGTCTTGGTTTCGTTCAGGGCCATGCCGTTGATGGCTTTCTCGAACTCCGGGAGCATCTGGCCGTTGCCCAGCGAGATGGTAAAGTCCTTGCCTTCTCCGCCGGGAAACACTTCGCCGTCCTTGCGTCCCGTAAAATCCACGATCACTTTGTCGCCATCGGCAGCCGGACGTTCGGCTTTGACGAAAATAGTGCGCTGCTTGCGCAGGACATCGATGGTTTTTTCCAGCTCGGCGTCGGAGACGGTCAGCACCGGCTTTTCCAGTTCTTCACCGGAGACATCGCCGAGTTTGATTTCCGGATAGACCTCAAATATTGCAGAGAATTGGAGCTTGGTCGTGTCATCGCCGACCTTGGGCTCGATGCGCGGATAACCAGCAATGTGCAGTTTTTGCTCCCGCACCATCTCGCCGAAAGTCTTGTCGACGGCTTCTCCGATTGCTTCCGAGCGCGCCTGGTGTCCATATTGCTGGACCACCATCTTGAAGGGTACTTTGCCGGGGCGAAAGCCGGGCATTTTTGCGGTACGGGCGAGATGCTTGAGGCGCTTGTCGACGTCTTGATCGATATCGGCCAGGGGAATGCTCATCTCCAGGCGGCGCTCCAGTGAGCTGATGGGGGTATCGGCTGGGGTGCCAGCGGTGGTGTTGCTTTCCTCGGTTGTCTGCATGAAAGATTCCTGAGTTACAGAGTGATTGCTATGGGAGATAGGCGTGCGACAGCCTTGATCGTCGATGAGTTTCGGAGGCGAATTGTAGCATGAGCGGCTTGGCTCCCGAGCCGCCCGGCAGCAGAGATATCCCGACCTGCCGGGGTATAATTCGAGCCTCCGGAAAATCCACGGCCGGTACTTATCATGCCCGAGATCATCAAGCTGCGCGGTGGTGCCGCGTTCTCCGCCAGTCGCATTTCCCGCATTTGCGAGCAGGCGCGCAGCGTGGTTCCGGACCTCAGGCAACTGGCCGCCGAGCACTGGTATTTCGTCGAATTGAAAACGACGCTGAATCCAGTCGAGCGCGACCGTCTGGAGCGATTGCTGGGCATTCCCGCGTCTTTGCCGCCAATGCCACAGTTGCCGGCTGACGCGCTGCTGTTGGTGACACCGCGCCTGGGAACGATTTCCCCGTGGTCCACCAAAGCCACCGAAATCGCCAGGCAGTGCGGATTTGCGAGTGTAGTGCGGATCGAACGCGGCACAGCTTTTTATGCCGATTGCCAGGGTGAGCGCACGCAATTAGCAAGCAAGCTGCATGACCGGATGACCGAGTCGGTGCTGGCGAGTTTCGACGAAGCCGCAGCGCTGTTCCGGCATGTTGACGCGCAGCCATTGCTCTATGTCGATTTGCTCGGGGGCGGTCGGAACGCGTTGATCGAAGCCAACCAGACTTTGGGGCTGGCATTGTCCGCCGATGAAATCGATTACCTCGACGAGAACTTTCGTCGCATCGGACGCAACCCGACGGATGTCGAACTGATGATGTTCGCCCAGGCCAACTCCGAACATTGCCGGCACAAGATTTTCAACGCCAACTGGGTTGTCGATGGCGAAGCGCGTGCCGAAACCCTGTTCGGCATGATTCGCGAAACCCATCGGGCGCATCCGCGGGGCACCGTCGTTGCGTATGCCGACAATGCCTGCATCATCGAGGGCTCGCGCTGGGCGCGGTTCTATCCCGGTGCGGACGGTGAATATGGCTATCGCGAAGAGTTGACCCATATTCTTGCCAAGGTCGAGACACATAACCACCCCACAGCCATTTCACCCTTCCCAGGAGCGGCTACCGGGGCGGGTGGCGAGATTCGCGATGAGGGTGCCACCGGGAGGGGCGCCAGGCCGAAGGCAGGGCTGTGCGGATTTTCAGTTTCCAATCTCGAGATCCCTGGCTTCGAGCAGCCTTGGGAAACGGCCAGCAAAGCCTATGGCAAGCCGGAACGGATTGCCTCGGCGCTCGACATCATGGTCGAAGGACCGATCGGTGCCGCGGCTTTCAACAACGAATTCGGACGACCGAACCTGACCGGCTATTTCCGCAGCTTCGAGCAGCGGGTCGGCGGGGAAATGCGCGGCTACCACAAGCCGATCATGGTGGCCGGCGGCATCGGTAACATCGCCGCGCGCGACGCCTTCAAGAAGAAATTTCCTTCCGGCACCTTGCTGATCCAGTTGGGCGGCCCGGGCATGCTGATCGGCTTGGGCGGCGGCGCTGCTTCTTCGATGAGCACGGGAAGCAATACCGCCGACCTCGATTTCGCTTCGGTGCAGCGCGGCAATCCGGAAATGCAGCGGCGTGCCCAGGAAGTCATCGATCGCTGCTGGCAAATGGGCGACGGCAACCCGATTCTGGCGATACACGATGTCGGTGCCGGTGGCATCTCGAACGCCTTGCCGGAACTGGTTCATGACGCCGGTTGCGGCGCCCGCTTCGAGTTGCGTCAGGTGCCATCGGAAGAGCCCGGCATGTCACCACGGGAAATCTGGTCCAACGAGGCTCAGGAACGCTATGTGCTGGCGCTGGCGCCGGAGCGTCTCGCCGAATTCGAGGCCATGTGTGTGCGCGAACGCTGTCCTTTCGCGGTCCTTGGATCCGCCACCGCCGATGGTCAATTGGTTGTGCATGACGCGCATTTCGACAACGATGCTGTCGCCATGCCGATGGAGGTTCTCCTCGGCAAGCCGCCGCGCATGCAACGCCAGGCGGTGCGCCAGCCCCGCCAGACAGCGGCGCTTGATTTGTCGAGCGTCGCTTTGGCCGAGGCCGCTTTGCGCGTATTGCGGCTGCCGTGCGTGGCCTCGAAGAATTTCCTTATCACGATCGGCGATCGCAGCGTCGGCGGCATGACCGCGCGCGACCAGATGGTCGGTCCCTGGCAGGTGCCTGTCGCGGACTGCGCGGTGACTGCCGCCGGTTTCGACAGCAACTGCGGCGAGGCTTTCGCGATGGGAGAGCGAACTCCTCTGGCGCTGCTCGACGCACCGGCTGCCGGACGCATGGCAGTCGGCGAAGCCATCACCAATCTTGCCGCCGCCGCGATTGCCGATCTCGGACTGGTAAAGCTTTCCGCCAACTGGATGGCGGCCGCTGGGCACGGCCAGGAGGATGCTGCGCTATTCGATACGGTACAGGCCGTCGCCCTGGATTTTTGCCGAACGCTGGGGCTCAGTGTTCCGGTGGGCAAGGATTCCCTGTCGATGAGGACATCCTGGGTGGATGGTGCCGAGCAAAAGCAGGTGATCGCGCCGCTGTCTCTGATCATCAGTGCGTTCGCGCCATGCAATGATGTGCGGCGCACGCTCACGCCGCAATTGCAGACTTCCGCAGGGGAAACCGAACTGTTGCTGCTGGACCTGGGTGCCGGCCGCAATCGCCTCGGTGCTTCCGCCCTGTCCCAAGTCTACGGCATGCTCGGCGACCGGGTGACGGACGCCGATGCCGAGTTGCTCCTTGGTTTTTTCAGTGCCATTCAGCGCCTGAATCGGGATGGCTTGATCCTGGCTTATCACGATCGATCGGATGGCGGGCTGTTCGTCACCCTGTGCGAGATGGCGTTTGCCGGGCATGTCGGCCTTTCGCTGGATTTGTCGGTGCTGCCGGCACTGGACAGGAAGGACATTCTCTCCGAACAAATTTTGGCGGCGCTGTTCAACGAAGAACTCGGCGCCGTCATCCAGGTGCGCTGCTCGCAGCGGGATGCGGTCATGCACATTTTGAACGAGTGCGGCGTGGGGCGGGTTTGCCACCCATTAGGCAGCCTCAACGCGCTGGATCGTGTCGCCATCACCCATCACGGCAGGGAAATTTTTTCCGCAAGCCGCGTCGAGTTGCAGCGCGCCTGGAGTGAGACCAGCTACCGGATTGCCCGCCTGCGTGATGATGCTGCTTGCGTCCAGGAAGAATTCGATGCGCTGCTCGATGCAGACGATCCGGGGCTTTCGGTGCAACTGACCGGCAATGTTGTTGCCGCGCCGTATGTCAATCGTGGTGCGGCGCCGCGCATCGCAATCCTGCGCGAGCAGGGCGTCAACGGTCATCTGGAAATGGCGGCCGCGTTTCAGCGTGCCGGATTTGCCGCTTGTGACGTGCACATGAGCGACCTGCAAGCCGGCCGTCATGATCTTGCCAATTTCCAGGGGCTTGCCGCTTGCGGCGGCTTTTCCTACGGCGACGTGCTCGGTGCAGGGCAGGGCTGGGCAAAGTCAATATTGTTCAATGAACGTTTGCGCGCCGCGTTTGCCGGATTTTTTGCGCGGCCGGACAGTTTTTCGCTGGGCGTTTGCAACGGCTGTCAAATGATGAGTTGCCTGTCTGAACTGATCCCGGGGGCAGCGGCGTGGCCGACATTCCAGCGCAATCGAAGCGAGCAATTTGAGGCGCGTCTGGTCATGGTGGAAATTGTCGATTCGCCTTCCCTGTTCTTTGCCGGGATGGCCGGCAGCCGTTTGCCAGTCGTGGTTTCACATGGCGAGGGGCGCGCCGTGTTCGGCAAAGACACCTCGGCCGGAGGCGCAACCGCCATGCGTTACGTGGACAACCGCGGCAAGGTCGCTTCCTTGTATCCCGCCAATCCGAATGGTTCTCCTGCCGGGATCGCCGGTGTGACCACCGCCGATGGCCGCCATTCCATCATGATGCCGCACCCCGAGCGCGTGTTTCGTGCGGTGCAGATGTCCTGGCACCCGATCGATTGGCCGGAAAATTCACCTTGGCTGCGGATGTTTCAAAATGCGCGCGAGTGGCTTGGCTGAACAAAAAACGGGAGCCGCGGCTCCCGTTTCGGTTGGAATCCTGCGGCCCTAGTCGATCTTGGCCTTGCCCAGCAATTCCATCACATGCTTTTCCACCATTTGCTGTTGCAGACGCTGTGCCAGTTGCGGCTTGGCTTCATCTATCCCCGGCAGTTTCAATTCGCGCGAGTCCTCGAGAAGGATGACATGGAAACCGAAATCGGTCTTGACCGGAGTTTCAGTGAACTTGCCGCGCTCGAGCTTCACCATGGCATCGGAGAATGGCTTGACATAGCTTGAAGGTGCTGCCCAACCCAAGTCACCGCCACGTTCCTTCGAACCGGGGTCCTTCGACTGCTTGGCCAGATCCTCGAATTTTTCGCCTTTCCGCAGCTTGGCGATGATGTCGCGGGCATCGTCTTCCTTTTCGACGAGGATATGGCGTGCCTTGTATTCCTTGTTACCAAGCTGGAGCTTGATGTTCTCGTATTCCTTCTTGAGGGCGTCTTCAGAAACCGGGTGGGTGCGCAGATATTCACCCAGATAGGCGTTGATCAGCACGCTTTGGCGTGCCAGATCCATCTGGCCCTGGATGGTGGCCTTTTTGTCCATGCCTTTCTTTTGGGCTTCCTGTGAGATGATCTCGCGACGCACCAGTTCCTCGCGCACCGCCTTGCGCAGATCGTCTGTGTCGGGCTGACCCTGCGCGGTTTGCGCCGCAACCAGCGCTTCGGCACGAATCTTGGGAATGGGTTTGCCATTCACGCTGGCAATGGAGGCCGTTTTGGCGGCATCTTCCTTGGCAAAAGCGGAAGCAACGCTTAGCGCGGCGGCGAGTGCGACGAGTGAGCAGCGAAACAGGGCACGATTCATCGTTTTTCCTTGCAAGATCAGTCAGTTCGTTGGGGGTGGGGGGCAATACAGCAGGTGCCGTAGCACCGTCGAAGTGCATCATACACTATGCCATAGCGGGTGAGTAGGCCATCTATGTAACCAATTGATAACGCCCCTGCCTTTTCTCGACGTTACCGGCGCGGATCAGTCGCTCCAGATGCTTACCCATGATCGCAGCCTCGCCCCACTCGAAGAAAGCCCGCGGTTCACGCGGTTTGCGGTAGACGATGCTTGCTGCGACAATTTCCTCCAGGCTGCGGGGCTCAGCCCGCAGACAATCGAGCAGCTTTTGCTCGCGTTCGGCTATGACTGCCAGATAGCGGTCGAAAATTTCACCGGGAGGTTCTTCGAATATGCCGTGTTCATGGCTGGTGAGCCAGACTTGCGCCGGAATCCGGCGCAAACGCTCTACCGAAGCGATTGTCAGCTCGATCGATGAGTCGCGATCGCCGTACCAGGGACCGAAGCGCGTCAGGTCATAATCGCCCAGGAACAACACTGCCGGCTCGATGAAATAGAAGGCGAGATTGCCTGGCGTATGCCCCGGAACATGAATGACCTCGACCCGGCAACTGCCCAGATCGATGATTTGCCCGGGCTCGAAATAACTGCTGGCGCGGCGTGGCCGGAAGTGGAAGTCCTCGACCAGTATCTTGCGCCAGTAATCGCGAAATTCCTCCTTGTGGATGCCATACCAATCGAGGAAACGCTCCAGGCTGGCCAGCGGCTCTGCTTCAACCTGCATCTGCCGCAGCGGCAGGTCATCGAACAGGTCGATGCAGCCGAAATGATCTTCGTGCCAGTGGCTCAGCCAGATTTCCCGCACGCCGGGGCCGGCACGCAAGCTTCGATACCTGGCTCGATCGGCACCGGCATCGATCAGGACGCCCGCCGCCTCGATGTACAGTGAATTGGAGTGCGGATACTTCCCGGAATTGTTGCCGGGAATGAAACGCACCGGACCGAAGTTTTTCTCGTAGGACATGCGTGTTCCTGTTGGTTGGATTGACGATGGCAGGAGTCAATGCTCGGTCGATCTTGCCGCGATCTTGATCACCCGGTTTTTCCTGCGCTTGCCGAATACCTGCATTTCACACTTCTTGCAGTCAAAGCGCAGCAGCAGTCTGTCCTCTCCCTGAACCAGGGTCATCGGCTCGGGGTGCACATGGCTGACCTGCTTGGGGCACAGATTGAAGCTGTAGCGCAGGCAGTGTTTGGTGATCATCAAAGCGACTTCCCCGTCCTCACGGTTCGCCTCATAGGCGGCATCGATCAGGGTCACACCGTGCCGGGTATAGAAGCTGCGTGCCTTGGCATTGAGCACATTGCCAAGATAGGACAGCGCGCTTTCGGGATAGGGCGTCGGCAGATCGTTTGGCGGCCGCCGCAGCGGGCGACGGTAGGCGTTATGGCGTGATGTCATGAGTGATTCGACCGCATTCCGGCGCAGCGCGTTCAGTGTTGCCACTGACAAGTGCCAGGCAGTGCCGGTGTCGATCTCGATGGCGGCCGGTGTGAATATCGTCGCGCCGAGCTTGCCGAGTTGTTCGTGCAATATGGCGGTGGCGCGCACGCTGTTTTTCGCGACTTGCTTGGGGCAGACGAGATGAGCCTCGGCCTGGATGCCTTCCTCGTCGGTCAGTTGCAACTGGAATCCGTCGGCAGTTTCCGTGAAGCGCATCTGCACGCCGATTCTTCGCTCCGCCGAGTCACCGGCCAGCAGCTTCTCGAAGGCATGATCGAGATTGCGGAAGATTTCCCTACCCGCAGCCGGCATCGGCGCATCGTCGGGAACCAGCAGTCGCCAGATGCTGCCGCGAGCTTCGGCGCGGTTGATGCGCAAGCCGAGCAGTTCGCCGTGCTCGTCGAAGAAGGCTATGCCATCGCCATTGTTCAGCAGGCTCGAACTCCGGACATCGATATGACCGATACCATGTCCGACAACGATGCCGATCGACGCTCCGGCAAACTTCGGCGTATCAAAGGCAGTGATGTCATCCTTGCGGCCGTTCACGAAATAGTCGGTGGCACCGCGATTGAATGTTTTGCCGGGATCGGGCAGGAAGGCGTAAGTGCAGCGCCCCGCCGAAGCGCGGGCCATTCCCGGCGTGGCATCGATGATGCGGTCGAGCATCTGCCGGTAATGCGCGGTGACATTCTTGACATAAGCCATGTCCTTCAGTCGCCCTTCGATTTTGAAGGAACGGATGCCGGCATCGATCAGTGCCTGCAGGTTGGCGGACTGGTCATTGTCCTTGAGCGACAGCAGATGCTTGTTGCTGGCGATCAGCGTGCCGTCGGGCGCGGCCAGGGAGTAGGGCAGACGGCAGATCTGCGAACATTCTCCGCGGTTGGCGCTGCGTCCGGTCAGCGCATGGCTGATCGTGCATTGGCCGCTGTAGCTGACGCACAATGCGCCATGGATGAAGAATTCGAGCGTTGCTTCGGTTTGTGCCGAAATTTCCGCGATCTGTTTCAGGCTGAGCTCGCGAGCGAGCACCAGTTGTGAGAAACCGACACGTTCGAGAAACTGCGCTTTGGCCAGATCGCGGATGTCGGTCTGGGTGCTGGCGTGCAAGGCAATCGGGGGCAGATCGAGTTCGAGCAAGCCCATGTCCTGGATAATCAATGCATCGGCACCGGCCGTATAGACTGCGTGGGCGATCTGCGTTGCCGCTTCGAGTTCGTCGTCACGCAGGATAGTATTGAGGGCCACAAAAACCTGCGCCGAATAGCTGTGGGCAAATTTCGCCAGACGTTCGATAGCGGCGATGGAATTGCCGGCCGCAACGCGGGCACCGAAGGCAGGGCCGCCGACATAGACCGCATCGGCGCCATGGCGGATTGCCTCCATGCCGATGTCCGCGTTACGGGCCGGTGCGAGAAGTTCGATCTTGCTGGGCGATGCGAGCATGGGAAGGGCGAAGTGTTTCAGGGTGTGGCGCAGGGCGGAATTGTATTGAAATTATCTGTAGTATCTCAAATATTCGCCCAGCGTCATTCAGGGAACATGACGGGCAGGAAGAACAGAAGATGGCACTTAAACAGATTTGTACCCTGGCGGTATTGCTGCTGACAGTAATTTCACCGGCTGCATCCTCAGTGGAGAGGGCGACTTCCAGCGAGGTGCGGGGGCTGTGGGTTGACCACCGGGAGAGTGATCAGCGCAAGGTGGCCGTCTGGATCGAGGACTGCGAAAATCTATTATGCGGGCGCATCTACTGGCTGAAGAAGCCGCTGTCGGCCCGGGGGCAACCCAAGCGAGACAAGCACAACCCGGATGCCATGCTGCGCGATCGCCCGTTGTGTGGATTGAATATCCTGAGCGGTTTCCGGCGCTCGACCGAGAACACCTGGAGTGGCGGGCAAATCTACAATGCCAGTGACGGCCGCACCTTCAGCAGCACGATCAGCCTGGAGCATGATGGCTCTCTCAGGATCAGGGGATATGTCGGCATCTCGCTGTTTGGTAAGACCGTGGAATGGGTACGCCCGCAAGAGAACCTCGAGCGTTGTAGCTGATTTGCCGCGCGCAGCGGTTGGCCCGCCGCCCTGGTTGCGCATGGACCTGCGGCGGACCGAGTCAGTTTGCCGCGTACTTGTCGCCGCGAATCAGCAGCGCGATGCCCAATGACGGCAATGCGGCAGCCACACAGGCGGCCACGCCAGCGCCGATCAGTCCCAACGATGATGTGAGCGCAACGAAGAGGGTCACATAGATGACAGCCGACAGCGCATACATGCGCAACACCGTGCCGGCATGGCCGATGGCATACGCTGCGGATCGCAGGGATGAGGTGGCCAGATCGAATGTCGCCGCCAACAGCATCAGAGTGAGCACCGGCGCTGCGGCCACAAATTTCTTGCCGACCAGCATCGCCAGCAGATCGACACCAAAGAGCAAGCTCGCCAACACAAACAACAGTCCGAATCCGCCGCCGAGCAAGGCAGTGCGATAGGCGATCAGGTTGAACGAGTCGCTGCCCTGGTGCCAGCTGCGGGTTAGGTCGGGAAAAACGACTTCCCGGATCAACCCGGCAGGCTTGGACAACACGCTGGAAATTTCGTGAGCCAGCCTGAGCAGGCCCGCTTCGGCTGGACCCAGCAGGTAGCCGGCGAGGACCGTGGCGAGGTGCTTGGGTACAAGATCCATGTTCGACTGCCAATAGGTGACCCATAAAAAATGGCGTAGTCCGGGAAACTCGGCAAGCTGCGCTTCGCAGTCCGATTCTCCCGGCGGTGGCGGATCGACGCGCCGCTTATATTCATGGCGGCCGCGCCAGCCGACGTAGAGATTTTCGCTGGCATAGGCAACCGCCAGAATTGCCACGAACACCGGCAGCGAGCCGTCCAGCCACCAGGCCGTCACCACGCCAACAAAGCGTATCGTCGGGCCTATCGTCATCTGCCTGCCCAGGATATCGAATTGATCGAATAGCCGCAGTATGCCCCTGGCATTGCTGTTGCCCGTGGTCAAAAGCACCAGGGTATAGGCGGAGAGCAGGATGGCATGGTCTGAACCGACACCCATCAGCGGTCCGGCCAGCGGCGACAGGATCAGGGCTATGGCTGTGGCGGCAAGGCAGGCATTACGGTCGACGCGGCGGCAAACGGCGATCAAGCGCCGCAGCGTCCGGGTATCACCGCTATCGTGGGCCGGTACGCCATAGCGGACAACCGCTTCGACAGACCGGAAATCGAGCAGGCCCCGCATGAGCAGGGTGTAGGCCTGAATCAGCACCACCAGGCCGAATTCGGTCGGTCCGAGCGCACGCGCCATCAGGGTGGTGGCGCCGAGCGCCAGCAGTGCGGCAATCCCGCGACCGCGCAGCAGGAAGCCAAAATTTCCAAGCACCCGGCGCATAGGGCCGTGCGCACGCCGGTTGGCACCAGATCCGCTCACGCGATTTCCCTCAGGGCATCGTCAAGCACTGCCTCGCATTAAGTTGCCGTGCGCAAGTCGGCAAATGCGGCGCACACGGCGTCGATTTGTCCGGAGGTGTGCGCCGCACTGACGCTGCAACGTATCAGCGAAACGCCGTTGGGCGTGGCGGGCGGCAGCATCAGGTTGACGTAAACGCCACGCTGCAGCAGATCACGCCAGAATCTCAGCGTTGCAATCTTGTCATCGAATACTACGGCGATCACCGGGCTGGGGAGGGCGCCCAGGGTGTAGCCCAAAGCCGCCAATCCGGCATGCAGGCGCTCGTAATTGTCGCGCAGACGCGCCCTGAGTTGCTGCCCGTCGGCGAGTATGCGCAGCGCCTGCCGGGTCGAGGCGATCGTTGCGGGTGACGGCGAAGCGGTGAAAATGTAGGGTCGGCTCGAGTAGCGCACGAGGTCGAGTTCAGGACGATCGCTGACGCAGAATCCGCCGGCGCCGCCCAGGCTCTTGCTGAAGGTACCGACAACGAAGTCAGCGTCCGCCATGACGCCCGCTTCTTCGATCAGGCCGCGACCGCGCTCGCCCAGCACGCCCAGTGAATGCGCTTCATCCACCAGCAAGTAGCCTCCGGACTCGCGCTTGACGTCGACGATTTCCTTGAGCGGTGCGCGGTCGCCCAGCATGCTGTAGATGCCTTCGATGATGATCAGCGTTTCCGCAGCGCGGGGGCCGAGCCGGCGCAGGCGTTTTGCGAGGTCCTCCACGCTGTTGTGGCGAAAGCGGATGACTTCGACACCGCTCATGCGGCAGCCGTCGTAGATGCTGGCATGGCAATCAGCATCGAGTAACACGACATCGCCCGGCCCGGTGAGTCCCGCCAGCAAGCCGAGATTGGCCTGATATCCCGTGGAAAACACGATGGCATCACGCACGCCGTAGAACGCCGCGAGTTCCTCCTCGAGGCGCCGGTGGCCGGAATAGCTGCCATTCGCCATGCGCGATCCGGTGGTACCGGTGCCTTCGGTGTCGAGCGCCCGGTGCGCTGCGGCGATGCACTCGGGATTAAATGTCAGACCGAGGTAGTTATTGGTGCCGGCAAGTATGGTGTGCCGTCCGTGAATGATTCCCTCGGTCGGCGAGACGATACGCTCGATTTCCACGCCGAACGGATCGATGCCGAGAGCGCTGAGCTCGCCTCTGGCAGCAGTCAGGCCGCTGAATTTGTCGAAGAGTCCCATCAGGCTTCACGCATGAGGTTTTCGATGCGCAGCGCCAGATCCTTGACAGTCTTGACGTCCGGAAGAATATTCACCGGTATCGAGATATCGAATCGATCCTCGACGTGCAGCAGCAGATTCATCACCTGCAGCGAATCCAGGTTGAGGTCACCCAGCATTTCGGTGTCTTCAGTGACCTCAAAGCGCCCCTGCGTGACCTTGGCCAATTCCCCGCAGATCTCCGCAAGGATTTGCGAGTACTCGAACATGCTATTCCCTGTCATGCTGTCAATTTATCCCGTCTGTGAACAATTCTTTATTCCGGGAACCCTTTCCCGTAGGTGCGGGTCAGTCCCATTTCGAGGCCGACGCTTGGCTGCCATCCAGTGGCGAGTGTAATGGCGCGATTATCGCATACCCAGTCGGGGTGCATGATTTCGCGCAGCTTGCCCGGCGTCAGCATTGGGGCATATCCGAACAGCCGGGCAGCGGTGAGATTGGTCACAGCGACCAAGTACAGGATGCTCACCGGAATCGGTATGCGGCGAACTTTGGCAGCTTTGCACAAGGACCGCCCGGCAAGTGTCAACACCGCATCCCAGGAATATCCTCCGGGCTGGCCGTCATCCAGTTCAAAAGTCTGTCCATACCCGGCATCGGCTTCCAGCCAACGCAGCACCGCCAGAGCCAGGTCGTCAACGTGAATCAGTGAAAAACGTCTGTTGGTGCCGGCGGGAAGCGGCGCATAACCTTTGGCGATGCAGCGAAACAGTGGCAGCAGTTCGCGATCGTCCGGACCATACACAGCGGGAGGTCGCAATATCGTCCAGCGCAGGTTTTCCGACACGGCCTTGAGTTCGCACTCGCCGCGCCACTTGCTGCCGGCATAGTGCGACAGCAGGGGCATGCGTGCGGCCAATGATGAAATCAGCAACAAGCGTGGCACCAGCATCTGCTTCGCGGCAGCACGGGCGACGTTGCCGGGACCGGCGGCGTTGACCGGGTCGAAGTCGGACTGTACGGCGCCACGCACGACCCCCGCGCAATGGATCACGGCATCTGTTCCCGCAACAAGGGTATTCAGTGCGGCTGCATCGTTGAGGCTTCCCGGCAGCCATTCAACGCCGGGCAGACATGGCGGAATGCGTCCGCTCCTGGGACGATACAGGGCACGTACCTGCCAGCCAGCGCCGGTCAGGTATTTGAGCAAGGCTATGCCGATAAATCCGGTCGCTCCGGTCAGCGCCAATCGGGATGGAGCGATCAATTGTCCAATCCCCGGATGCGACGGTCTGTAGCTTGGGGGCCGGAGCCCGGGTTGGCTGCCAGCAGCCTGAGACTATCGGCCGGCGGAGGCCATCGCCGGCCGGTTTTCCTGGGCAAGGTCCGGTGGGGTGACATTCAGCGCATCCCTGGCCTTTTGCTCGCAGCGCTTGAGATAATCTTCGCGCGATGCTGCCCGTGACAACTTGCCGGAGGAGGTGTGCGGCAACGTGTGCCGCGGAACGAACTCAATGACACAGGTGATGCCCAATTCGGCATTGATTTCGCGATGCAGGCGCTGGGTCAGGAGGCTAATTTCAGCCGGATCGCAGATGGCGGATTGCACGACCACCACGGCCATTTCTTCGTCGTCCTGGCCGATCACATAAAATGCCGAGGCATCCATGGCACGCAATTCGGGCTGGCGGCCGACAATGTGCTCGATGTCCTGAGGCCAGATATTGCGGCCGTTGATGATGATCATGTCCTTGTGCCGGCCGGTGACGACAATGTTGCCGTCGACCAGGTAGCCAATGTCGCCCGTATCCAGCCAGCCATCGGCAGAGAGCACCTGATGGGTTTGCTCCGGTTGTCCGAAATACCCGGTCATGAGGCTTGGTCCGCGAACCTTGATTCGTCCTACCTGCAGTTCCGGCAGTTTCCTTCCGTGATCATCGCAGATGGCCACTTCATGTCCCGGCAACTGCCTGCCGCAGCGCACGAAACCATTGACGCGGCCAGTCTCGGAACTGGCCGGGTTTATGCGCAGATTCTCCGTGAGGTGGTCGGCATCGATCCAGTCGACGACGATACCCTGCTGTAGCGGTGAAAAACTCACGGCCAGGGAGCATTCGGCCATGCCGTAGGAAGGGACAAAAGCGCGCGGGTCGAAGCCTGCCGGCGCCAGCAGCTTGGCAAAATGTTCTGGAATATGCACGCTGATGGGCTCTGCGCCGATGCCCGCGATGCGCCAGGAACTCAAGTCATATTGTGCGACATCCTCGGGTCGGATGCGGCGCGCACAGAGTTCGTAACCAAATGGCGGACTGAAAGCGATGGTCGCCCGCGAACTGGTCATCAATTCCAGCCAGCGCCGGGGGCGCATGGCGAAGTCGCGCGTATCCAGATAATCGATCGAGCGCTGCGTGACCATGGGGGCCAGCATGAAACCGACCAGGCCCATGTCGTGATAGAACGGCAGCCATGAAACGCAGCGGTCATCCGGCCGAACGCACAGTCCGTGATTGACCACGCCAGACAGGTTGCTGAGCACCGCTGCCTGCGTGATTGTGACACCGCGGGGAAAGCTGGTGCTCCCGGAAGTATATTGCAGATAAGCAATTTCACGAGGCTCGCTGCGCTGCAGCATGGCGTTTGACTCAGGCAACTCGTCGAATTCGGCTGGTGTACCCCGAAACCTTAACGTGATGCCTTCGGTTGCCTCGCGCAGGAAACCCATGAACTGGCTCGACGCCGCGGCTACCGAAGCGCCACAGCCGAGCAGCAACCCGCGCAATTTGCCAACGTAGGACGAGTGGCCGCCAAGATTGACCAATGAGGGTAGGGCCACGGGCACCAGTCCGGCATATTGACAGGCGAAAAAGAAACGCAAAAAGTCAGGGTTGGTTTCCGCTACCACGGCGACCCGGGCGCCCCGCGCGAGACCAAGGCCGGTCAAGCGTCGAGCCAGCGTCTGGGCCTGTATGCGAAGCTCCCGGTAGGGCAAAACCGCTCCAAGCTTGCCCTTGCCAGTGTAGAAGTTGGCGCCTGTTTTTCCTTCTGCCGCATAATCCAGCGCATCGGCCAAAGTGCCGAAATCTGCAAGTCGCAGGGGCAGCACATTTTCTGTCGGGGTGGGCGACAAAACGGATTGAACATCTGGCAACGGATTCAATTCGGTCCTCTTATATGCTTGCAACGGTGCGTGCCGCTTCAACAGCCCACACCGGGACTTTTGTACGGGACGAAGTATGTAACAAATTGTATTATAATTTTGAAACTTTTGCGGCACCGTTTTAAGCAAGTTTTCTCCTGCTTTTCTCGAAGCCATGCCAATTTGCCGGTACTGCCCGGTACTGGGACAGACGAACCAGCCGTATGCAAGTGATATGAATTCTGTTTCGAACGGCCTTGATTCGCTGCGCATCGTTCCAGTTGGCGGAAGCGCCGATTTCAAAAAGTTCCTCGCTATTCCCGATGCCATGCTCGGATCCGATCCGGTCTGGATCCCTCAGTTGCGGCTGGAACGGCAGATGCATCTTTCCGAGCGCATGAACCCGTATTTCCAGCACGCTCGCTGGCAGAAATGGATTGCCTGGCGCGGTCAGCGTGCGGTAGGACGAGTCAGTGCCCAGATTGCCGAACTCCATTTGGAACGGTATCGCGATGCAACCGGTTTTTT
>Ga0172373_10001471_pt1 | contig 38117 bp, 34 predicted proteins | sample Lak10m_2_FD_114546 | JGI IMG/M metagenome (GOLD analysis project Ga0172373, IMG submission 114546) | Freshwater microbial communities from Kabuno Bay, South-Kivu, Congo - kab_092012_10m | ecosystem: Environmental > Aquatic > Freshwater > Lake | place: Democratic Republic of the Congo... | reverse complement strand
CACCATCGAAGACCCGGTGGAATATGTGCACCCGAGCAAGAATTGCCTGATTACGCACCGGGAAGTCGGTCGCGACACGCTGGACTGGTTCCCTGCGCTCAAGAATACCTTGCGCCAGGCACCCGACGTGATCCTGATCGGCGAAATCCGCGACCGCGAAACCATGGAGTTTGCGCTCAACTTCGCCGAAACCGGCCACCTGTGCATGGCCACGCTGCACGCAAACAGCTCCAACCAGGCACTGGACCGCATCATAAATTTCTTCCCGGAAGAACGCCATGCGCAGTTGCACATGGATTTGTCGCTCAACCTGCGCGCCTTCGTTTCGCAACGGCTGGTGCCCAAGAAAGGCGGCGGACGTTGCGCCGCCATCGAAATCCTGCTCAACTCGCCGCTGGTTGCCGACCTGATCCTCAAGGGCGAAACCAACATGATCAAGGAGGCCATGGCCAAGTCGGTCGAACTCGGCATGCAGACCTTCGACCAGGCGCTGTTCAACCTGTGCGAAGAGGGCCGCATCACCGAGGAAGACGCGCTGCGCAACGCCGACTCCATCAACGAACTGCGCCTCAAATTCAAGCTGCACAGCAAGGATTCCAAGGTCAAGGATGCCGGCGACCGCATTGCCCACCTCTCGCTGCACGAAGACGAGCCGGAAGAAGAGGAAGAAGAAACTCCAGGCGTGGCGGCAGTCACCCCTCCCCCGGCCAAACCTGCGGGCTGATGTTGGAAATCGCTTTGCTCGTTGCCGTCATCGTTGCGGCCTGGTTCTGGCTGGATAGCCTCAGCGCCCGCGACATCGCAGTCGCCGCCGGACGCCAGGCTGCCGAGAAATTCGGCCTGCAATTGCTCGATGAGACTGTCGCCATCTCCAGACTGTGGGCCGCACGCGACGGTTACGGCCGCCTGCGCATCCAGCGTACCTACAGCTTTGAGGTCAGCGACACCGGCGCCGACCGCCTCCCCTGCAGCCTGACCCTGCTGGGCAAGCGCATCGACCGGCTGGATATACCTCCACACCGCGACAACGTCATTCCGCTGTTCCACTGATGTCCGCTGCTGCCTATCGCGGCCGCTTCGCCCCCTCCCCTACCGGCCCCCTGCACTTCGGCTCGCTGGTCGCCGCCGTCGGCAGTTATCTGGAAGCGAAAAAGCACCAGGGGCAATGGCTGTTACGCATGGAAGACCTCGACCCGCCGCGCGAGATGCCGGGCGCTGCGGACGGCATTCTGGCCGCGCTGGAAGCCTACGGTTTTGAATGGGATGGTCCGGTACTTTTTCAGAGCAGGCGCAGCGAGGCTTACGAAGCTGCGCTGACCGAACTTGAGCAAGCGGGGCACCTCTACCCATGCGCCTGCACTCGCAAGGAAATCGCCGACTCCGCTTTGCAAGGCATCGAGGGCCCGGTTTATCCCGGCACCTGCAGAAATGGGTTGCATGGACGAGAACCCCGTGCCTGGCGGGTACGCACCACAATGGATGCAACCGCTTTTGACGATGCGCTCCAGGGACACCAGTCGCAAAACCTCGAACGCGACATTGGCGACTTCGTGCTCAAGCGCGCCGACGGCTTGTATGCCTACCAACTGGCAGTCGTGGTGGACGATGCCGCACAAGACATCACCCATGTCGTGCGCGGCGCCGATCTGCTGGCATCGACCCCGCGCCAGATCTGGCTGCAACGGCTGCTGGGACTGCCGACTCCGCACTACGTCCATCTGCCGGTCGCGGTCAACCGGCGCGGCGAGAAACTCTCCAAACAAACGCTGGCCGTTCCGCTGGATCTGAAAATGCCGGCACCGGCATTGTGGCAGGCCCTGAACTTTCTCGGGCAGCACCCGCCACCGGAACTGTGTGAGGATTTGCCTGCGCTCTGGCACTGGGCAAAGGCTTGCTGGCAACTGGAGGCTGTACCGAAAAGCCATGCTATGATGCCGCCCTTATGACCGACACCCTGACCAGATTCCTGTTCGAGAATGCGCCCATCCGCGGCGGCATCGTGCGCCTGCAATCCACCTGGAATGCTGTGCTGGATCGCCACGACTATCCGCCGGTATTGCGCAAGGTGATGGGCGAACTCATGGCGGCGAGCGCCCTGCTCACCGCCACGCTCAAGCTCAACGGCTCGATGATTCTGCAGATCCAGGGCAACGGCCCGGTTTCGTTGCTGGTGGTGGAATGCCGTGGCGACATGACCATGCGCGCCACGGCCAAGTGGGACGGCGAACTGCGACATGACCACCTTACCGAACTGGTCGGCGATGGCCGCTTCGTCATCACGCTGGACCCCAGGGACGGCAAGCAGGCCTATCAGGGCATAGTCCCGCTGGAGGGCAACAGCGTTGCGGAAGTCCTGCAAAATTACATGACCCGCTCCGAACAACTCGAAACCGGCTTATGGCTCGCCTGCGACGATGAAACTGCCAGCGGCCTGCTGCTGCAAAAACTCCCGGAGCAACCGGAACAGGACGAAGACGCCTGGAACCGCGCGCTCCAACTGGCCGACACGGTCAAACCTTCCGAGTTGCTGCAACTGGATGCTGCAACGCTGCTGCGTCGCCTGTTCAATGCCGAAGACCTGCGCATGTTCGACGCGCAGCCGGCTGCGTTCCACTGCGGCTGCTCGCGCGAAGGCGTGAGCCGCGTATTGCGCATGCTGGGCAAGGAAGAAGTGCAAGGCATACTCGAAGAGCGCGGCAACATAGAAGTGCACTGCGAGTTCTGCAACCAGCGCTACCTGTTCGACGCCATCGATACCGAGCAGGTATTCACCACGGAAATCGCCACGCCCGGCAGCGAAACCCGGCACTAATAACTTCGTTCACTGCTCCGCAGGTACGCCTCGAACGCCTCGCCCGCCAGCGGTCGGCTGAAGTAATAGCCCTGAATCTCGTCGCAGCCGATGCCGGCCAGATAGGCCTGCTGGTTGGCGGTTTCCACCCCTTCGGCGACCACTTTCAGCCCCAGCGCGTGTCCCAGCGCCACGATGGCCCGCAGGATGGCCGCCTTGGCGGGCGTGGTTTCCAGATCGTCGACAAAGGTTTTGTCGATTTTCAGCCGGTCCACGGGAAAATCCTTCAGATAAGCCATGCTGGAATAGCCGGTGCCGAAATCGTCGATGGCGAGCTTGACGCCGATCGCCTTGAGATCGTGCAGAATACGGATGAAATTGGCGGTGTCGTGCACCAGCATGCTTTCGGTGATTTCAAGCTCGAGACAGCCCGGATCGACCCCAGTCTCGGCCAGCACCGACTCGACCATGCGCACCAGCCCGGCCTGGCGGAACTGCCGGGGCGAGACATTGACCGCAATCGGCAGCGACCGGCCCAGCCGGCGCTTCAGCTCTCCCGCCTTGCGGCAGGCCGAGAGCAGCACCCAGTGGCCGATAGCGTCGATGAGGCCGGTTTCTTCCGCCACCGGGATAAAGCTGGCCGGCGATATCATCTTTCCGTCCGGCGGCTGCCAGCGGATCAGCGCTTCGGCGCCGACCACCATGCCGGTCGCCAGCTCGATCTTGGGCTGATAATGCAGCAGGAATTCACCGTTTTCCATGGCGCCGCGCAGCCGGTACTCGATTTCCAGCCGCTCCATCAGCACCTTGTTGAGCTCGCTCGTATAGAACTGGAAATTGTTGCGCCCGCTCTGCTTGGCCTTGTACATGGCCGAATCGGCATGCTTCAGCAGCGTGTCGGGGTCTAGTCCGTCATCGGGATAAATGCCGATGCCGATACTGCACGAGACGATGAATTCGCGCCCATCGATCACGCAGGGCTCCTTCACCGCAGACAGCACCCGCTGCATGCTGTGCGAAATATCTTCCACTTTCTGCAGGTTGGTCAGCAGCAATACAAACTCGTCGCCCCCGAGCCTGACCACGGTATCGTACTCCCGCACACAGTTCGACAAACGGTGCGCCATCGTCACCAGCAGCTGATCGCCGGCGTGGTGCCCCATGCTGTCATTGACCAGCTTGAACTGGTCGAGATCGACAAACGCCACCGCCAGCTTGCCGCCGGCGCGGTCGGCCATGCTCATGCACTGTTGCAGACGGTCGGCCAGCAATGTCCGGTTCGGCAGGCCGGTCAGGTTGTCGTGCGTGGCCTGGTACTCGATCTGCTGTTCGTAGCTCTTGCGCTCGGTAATATCCTCGACCGTACCCTCGTAAAACAGCAGGCTGCCATCGTCGTCGTGCACTGCGCGCGCGTTCTCGCTGATCCATATGATCTCGCCGTTCTTGCAGTACACCTGGGCCTCGAAGTTCTGCACGCTGCCATGTTCGCTCATCAGCGCGACAAACTCGCTGCGCTTGCCCGGATCGACATAGAGCTGCTTCTGGATATCCGAGATGCCCTGTCGCAAATCGTCGGACGAGGCATAACCATAAATCCGGGCCAATGCAGGGTTGAAATTGAGGTACTGCCCCGACGGGCTGGTCTGATAAATGCCCTCGACAGCATTCTCGAAAATCGAACGGTAGCGGGCCTCGGCCGCCGAGGTCGCGGCTTCGCTCTGCTTGCGGCGGGTAATGTCCTGGATAAAACCTTCCAGCCCCTCGACCTCGCCATGCTCGTTATACAGCGGAGTACCGCGCTCCAGCACCCAGCGGATACTGCCCTCGGCATGCAGGATGCGATACTCCACCTCATACTGTTCGCCGGCGGCCACCGCCGCGTCGATTTTGCGGCGCACCCACTTGCGGTCTTCCGTCAGCGTGATCGCCTCGTAACTGCTGCGACGGTTGTGCAGCAGATCCTCGCGGCCGTAGCCGGTCAGCCCCAGGCAACCGTCGCTGACATACACCATGGTCCAGCGCTCGTCATACAGGCAGCAATACACCATGCCCTTGAGATTGGACATCAGCGAATCGAGCATGCGCTCGCGGTCGAGCAGCATCGCCTGCAGGCTGGCGCTGGGTTTGCTAAGGGTATAGGGCGATGGCATGCTTGAGCCGTCCTGTGGTCAGGCAGTGGAGTTCCAGAGTCAGATTGACGCCACGACAACAGCAATTTTCGTGCCTTTTTCGTGCCTTACAGGCCAACATGGCGCCGGACAAGCCTTACTGCCTGCTCGGCAGAAACAATAGCGGAAATATAACCGGGTTATCGCACCACAAGGGTGCATTGACGCACCCGTTCGAACAGGCAAACCGAAGCCGCCGCCGCCACATTGAGCGACTCGATGCGGCCCGGCATCGGGATGCGCACCTGCGTGCCGGCAACCGCCAGCAGCTCCGCCGACAGCCCCGCCCCCTCGTTGCCCGCCATCAGCGCCACCGGGCCGGTCAGGTCCAGCTCGTACAGCGAACGCGTCGCCGCCAGACTGGTCGCCACCGTCAGGCCGGAAAAACCCGCCGCCTTTTGCAGCAGGTTCGCCCGCTCCTCGATCGGCAGCACAAAATGCGCCCCCATGCCCGCACGCAGAACCCTGGGCGACCACGCATCGGCGCAGCCCTGCGACAACCAGGCCACCTGGACGCCCGCCGCCGCCGCAGTCCGCAGCAAGGTACCGAGATTGCCCGGGTCCTGCACATCCTCGAGCAGCAGCGCGAATGCCGGCGCTGCCGGCACCTGCAGATGCGGCGTATCGACCAGCGCCAGCACACCCGCCGGCGTCTCTACCGGCGACACCTCGGCAAACAGCCCGTCGGCCAGACAAACCGCCGGCACAGCAGGCAGTTTGTGCAGCAGCGCCGCAATCTCGCCATGCGCCGCACCAGTTTCCGACGCCACCAGCATGCGGGGCAAAATTTTGGCCTGCAAGGCAGCCTCGACCAAGTGCACGCCATCCAGCAGCGCCTGCCCCGCCTTGCGCCGCTCACGGGCGGATTCGGCCAGCTTCTTGAGTTGCCTGAAGGTTGCGTTATCGCGCGAGATTATCGATTTCATCCTATCTCGCACCGCTGGAAGCCCACATCTCTGCCGAATGCCGTTTATGGTGCAAAATAAAACGCCGCACCCATTGGACATCGGCCTCTTCCGTCCTTATGCTGTAAGGCTTGAGCCGAATCTTGTCGCGGACTCGATCGTGCAATTTTGGAGCGTCTGCCATGACTGCCGGGAAATTGTTTATTGGGGGCCAATGGTAACCTACCATTATGTTTAAATGATGATTTTTATTTTTAGTCGATATTTCCACTCTCCCGGATTGGGAGGGGTACTTAATAGTTAGGCGTCAAATATGAACCCTGCAACAACACCAACGGGGTCACCCATTAGATCCCCCGAGATGAGCACAGACCTACTCACCGAAACCGGACTCAGCTCCGAATCCGTCTACCACGGCAATCTGCTGCATGTCCGGCGCGATACTGTGCGCCTCAATAACGGCAATGAAACCGGGCGCGAATACATCGTCCATCCGGGGGCGGTACTGGTAGTACCGGTACTGGACGACGGCCGGCTGGTGTTCGAGCGCCAGTTCCGCTACCCGCTGCGCCGCAGTTTCATCGAGCTGCCAGCCGGCAAGATCGATCCAGACGAAGACACCCTGGTGACCGGCCAGCGCGAACTCCTGGAAGAAACCGGCTATAACGCGCGCGAATGGCGTTATCTGGCCGCGCTGCACCCCTGCATCGGCTACTCCGACGAAATCATCCATGTCTACCTTGCTACCGGACTGGAGGCGGGCCAGCACCGCCGCGACGAGGACGAATCGCTGGAAGTATTTACCATGACACTGGCCGAAGCGATGAAAGCGATGCAGCGCGGGGAGATCACCGACGGCAAGACCATGATTGCCCTGTTCTGGGCGGAAAAACTTCTACATGGCGGCTGGGAGTGACGGCCTTAGCCCCTGACCGGGCTATTCTTCGGCCTCCGGCAGGCGGATGGTGTACTGGCCGGATTTTTCATCGCGCACCACGATCAGCAGCTTGCGCTTTTGCGCGTCCTCTACCAGCTCCTTGAAGGAGCGGAAGCCGTAGAACGACTCGGTAAAGCCCGGCTTGCGCCGCTGCATGGTGGTCTTGACCAGCGACCCCCAGATTTTTTCGTCCGACCCGCGCTCGGCGATCAGCGCTTCGACCGTCTCCACGATGAAATCGAGCGCTTCCTGGCGCTTGTCGTCTTCGCCCTTGGTCACCGTAGACTTTTTGCTGCCGCTGGCGGGTTTTTCCGGGGCCTTCTTTGCGCTGCGCTTCTGTTTGGCTTCCTGTTCGCGTACCAAATCATCGTAAAAGATAAACTCGTCGCAGTTGGCGCTGAGCAAATCGGATGTCGAATCCTTGACGCCGATGCCGATCACGTACTTGTTGTTTTCGCGAAGCTTGGATACCAGCGGTGAAAAATCGGAATCGCCGCTGATGATGACAAAGGCGTCGACATGCGATTTGGTGTAGCACAGGTCGAGCGCGTCCACCACCATGCGGATATCCGCAGAGTTCTTGCCTGACTGCCGCACGTGCGGGATTTCGATCAGCTCGAATGCCGCTTCGTGCATGGTGGCCTTGAATTCCTTGTAGCGATCCCAGTCGCAATAGGCCTTCTTGACGACGATGCTGCCCTTGAGCAGCAGACGCTCCAACACCTTTTTGATATCGAATTGCGCATATCGGGCGTCGCGCACGCCCAGCGCGATATTCTCGAAATCGCAGAACAGCGCCATATTGCTGATTTCAGGTTGGCCGGCCATAAAATGCTCCTTCACTAGAAGTGGTCTGCATATTTGCATTCTTGATGACATTCGTCACTAGTGCAAATGCAATTAAATTTGCATTACCAGGCAATAAAGCGCATAGTCCGGCCTAGCGATTTTCAAGTAGTAGTGTTGTCTGGTGCAGTACCCTCGGTTTTCCGGTATTTCCTCCTTCATCCCGCCGTCTTGACCGTCGCCCTCAGGGGCTCGATCCCTTTTTATTTATTGTTTCAAAGGATACAGGACATGGCAACAGGTACAGTGAAGTGGTTCAACGATGCTAAGGGTTTCGGCTTTATTACGCCGGAAGACGGTAGCGCAGATCTTTTCGCGCATTTCTCGGCAATCCAGGCAGACGGTTTCAAGACCCTGCAGGAAAACCAGCGCGTGAGCTTTGACGCCACCACCGGCCCCAAAGGCCCGCAAGCGTCCAACATTCGCGCTGCCGATTAATTTTCCAGCGCTGACGGGGCTGCCTCTTCATGAGGCGACCCCACCGGAAAAGCCCGGCTTCGCCTGGGCTTTTTTCATTGCTACTTTCACCTGGAGACATTGCCTTGGCAAAAGAAGAGCTTATTGAAATGAATGGCCTGGTCGTTGAAGTACTGCCAGACTCGCGTTATCGTGTGACCCTGGACAACGGGCACCAACTGATCGCCTATACCGCCGGCAAGATGCGTAAAAACCATATCCGCATTCTCGCCGGAGACAAGATCACCCTGGAGCTTTCGCCTTACGACGTCAGCAAGGGACGCATCACCTTCCGCCACATCGAAGGCCGCACCACGTCTGCACCGCAGCAACGCCGGCGCCCCCACTGATCAGCCTGCAGGCGGGCTCGCGCCACATACGGATCAGGCAATCCGCCATTGTTCCAGCGAGGCTACCGCATTGCTATTGCCGATGTCCGGGTTGATGTTCAACTCCAGAATGGTGACACCCGCAAGCTCGACTTCATAGCTTTCTGTCTCGGACGTCGCGCCTGACGGGCTGAAATTCCACTGCTGCCGCACGATCTCCTGAAACGACTGCCCCCTGTCGGGCGACCAGCGCAATACGTACTCCTGGGTTCTCTCCACGGCAGGCTCCTGAAAACTCAGGTAGATACGGCGAATGCTCTGCGGGTTTGCAAACAGCAGGCGTATGGTCTGCTTGCCTGACACGGCGGCGCGCCAGCCCGGGCTGCCTGCAGGCAACAGCGCAGATTCGACCGGATGCGCAGCATCTTCGGAAGTCAGCTCGACTTCTGCCAGCTCTTCTACATTCAGCCAATTCCGGTTCGGCTCCAAAACCGCCTGCGGTAGCCCATCGATCAGTCTTTTGCGCATGCTTGATCCCTCCGTTAAGACTAGTGCCCGACGGCAGCATCACTGCCGCACCGGGACTGTTGCCTGCTATTTGGTATACCAGTCGATGCTGACGATATGGTTCACATTCACCATCTTGCGGCCTTTTTTATCGGGATTATTGGACAAGCTTACGCTGATGAACATCTCGGATATGGATTCGGCATCCCCCCTGACACGAAAAGAATCGCCATCACTGAGATGCAGGGTCGCCTCGTCGCCGGCAATGGCCTGATTGAGTGCCTGGGTTAAGGTAAGCATATAAAACTCCTTGGTAGCTGGTTTAGAAAGGTTACAACCAGGATGGGGTGCAGGATGCCCGGGGAAGCCAGAGCCGGACAGCACAAGCGGGCATCGCGCAGCAGACGCTCCCGATAGCCATTTTGGCTTTTCTTCATCATACTCCTATGGCACGGTATCAATCGTAATGCTTTACGAGGCAGAAGCCGGTTCGGTTCTCCGGCAAGCCATGAGATGACTAGCGCAGATATTTTCCAGACGGCTCCCGAGGTGAGACTGCTTTGCGACGAGATGCTCAAAGGTCTCGCGCGGCAGCTGCGCACTGCAGGCTACGACGTCGCGATGGAGCCGGACGGCACCGCCGACCGCCTGCTGATCGAACGCGCCCTGGCAGAAGACCGCCTGCTGCTGACCCGTGACCACACCCTGCAGGAAATCCGCAATGCGCTGCGCGTCGTGGTTCTGCTGCAAGGCAACGATACTGAAAGCTGTGCGCGGGAAATCACCCAAAGATTGGGCATCAACTGGCTGTTGAAGCCGTTCAGCCGCTGCTCGCTGTGCAACACGCCGCTGGTCGAAATCGAACGCCCGGCGGATTTCCCCCCGGACATCGACCAGGCGTTTATCTGCCCGTCATGCGACAAGTATTACTGGCAGGGCAGCCATGTCGAGCGCATGCGACAGCATCTGGAACTTTGGCAGGCGACGTTTGGTTAAGAGCTGTTTCAGCAGGCCCCACGGATACTCTCCAGCAATGCCTCCAGGTCGCTTTCCGCCGTCAACGGATTCATCACCGTGGTGCGCAGCCAGACCTTGCCATGCAGGTTGACCTGGGTCAGGTGAAAAGCGCCGCTTTCCACCAGCTTTTTCCGAAATTCCGGCTGATCGCCGCCGCCGTAACGGAAGCAGACGATATTGGTCTGCGGCGACATCAGCAACTCGAAGTCCGCTGCGGCCTGCAGCTTGGCGGCCAGAGTGCGGGCAACGGCGAAGACCTGCTCCACCAGGCTCCCCAACCCTTGTGCCCCATACAGCGAGAACGCGGCCCACAGCTTGAGGCCCATCATGCGCTTGGTGCACTCCAGGGTGCGGTAACTGCTGTTGAAGCTTTCTTCTTCGCTCGATTGCCCCTGAAACAGGTAGGAGGCCTCCTGCGCGAAGGCGGCATAGCTGTGTTGCGGATTTTTGAACAATACCGCCGATACGGCAGCGGGCATGTAGAGCAGCTTGTGGCCATCCCACACCACCGAGTCGGCCAGTTCGATGCCGCGCAGCGCGGCGCGATGCCGCCCTGAAAGCAAGGCAGAGGCGCCGTGTGCGCCATCTATGTGCAGCCATAGGCCTTGCTGCCGGCAATAGGCGCCGATTTCGACCAACGGGTCGATGCTGCCGGTAGGCGTACAGCCGGCGGTAGCCACTACGGCGATGATGCGAGCACCGGCAGCTTCCGTTTGCCGGCAAGCTTCGGCCAAGGCAGTCATGCTCATGCTGCCCTGGTCGTCCGCCGCAATCCTGACCACGGCATCGACGCCCAGCCCCATGATGCCAGCAGCGCGGCTGACCGAATAATGCGCATGCTCGCTGGCCAGTATGCATAGCGGCTGACCTGCACCGACCCCCTGCTGCCAGACGTTCCAATCGGCCATGCACTGTCGCGCCGCGAGCAACGCGGTAAGGTTGGCCTGCGCCCCGCCGGAGGTGAGCACGCCCGCGGCGTCACGCCATCCAACCAGTTCGGTGAGCCAGCGGATGACCTGGCGCTCGATCATGGTGGCAGCCGGCCCGGTTTCATAGACAGCCATGGCCTGGTTGGTGAGCGAAGCCGCCAGATCGCACAGGGCAGCCATCGGCAACGGTGCCGCCACCTGATGGCCGAGATTGCGCGGATGATGAATGGACAGCCCGGCAGGCAGGATGTCGTCGCGCAGTTTCTGCAGCAGGCCGGTGGGGTCCATGGTGGCGGATTGTGGCAACGATTGCTGCCAGTTCAGGTCTTCTGCCGCAGGCGCTTTCCAGTCGATCACCTTGCCCTGCCCCGCCATGCTGGCTGCCAGATAATCGGCCAGAATGTCGATCAGCGCATGGCCGTTGGCACGAAACTGCGCCGGGTCGAACATGTTTTCAATTGTGCTCACAGCGATCGTGCCTCATTGCGCGTGTTACCAAGTCAGCGATACCCAACCGTTCGTGCCACATGCGCCCGGAAACGGTCTGACAGGGATCTCATCCAGAAGAATCATTATATCGCGTTGCACTGTGCCGGCCTTTTCTGTAGAATGCGCAGCTCTTCAGGACCGTAGCTCAGCTGGTTAGAGCACCACCTTGACATGGTGGGGGTCGTTGGTTCGAGTCCAATCGGTCCTACCAGATAAAGAAAAAGCCGCCTCCGGGCGGCTTTTTTCGTTACCATGCCCTACCATCATCCCTTTACTGGAGACTCCCATGCGTAGACTTCCGGCCGCGATCATCCTGATCGCACTCCACACATCCGCTCTCGCCCTCGGCCTGTCCGACATCAGTAACCAGGATGCCAGCGGCGGCCTCAAGGGAGCGCTGACCCAAGCCGCGGGCAGCGCGGTAGGCAAACTCGGCGTGGTCGATGGCTTTCTCAAGAATCCAAAGGTCAAGATTCCGTTGCCGGATACCATGAAAAAAGCCGAAAAGGCCATGCGCATGTTCGGCATGGGCAAGCAGGCCGACGAACTGGTGACGCGCATGAACCGCGCGGCCGAAGCTGCAGTGCCCGAAGCCAAGGTACTGCTGGTCGATTCCGTCAAGCAGATGTCGGTGCAGGATGCCAAGAACATCCTGACCGGTGGCGACGATGCCGCCACCCAATACTTCAAGCGCACCACCGCCAAACCGCTGGCGGAAAAATTTCTGCCTATCGTCAAAAAGGCTACTGAAAACGTGCAACTTGCCCAGCAATACAACCAGTTTGCCGAAGCAGGCGCCAAATTCGGCCTGGTGAAGAAGGAACAGGCCAATCTCGAGCAGTACGTCACCCAGAAGGCGCTCGACGGGCTGTACCTGATGATGGCGGAAGAAGAGAAGGCGATCCGCAAGGATCCTCTGGGCGCAAGCAGCAGCCTGGTGAAGAAGGTGTTCGGGGCGTTAGGTAAATGAGGGCGAAGGTCTTGCGTCGATGGCAAGGCCTGTGCTCAAGAATGCTGGATTTGGAGTGAACCGTGATCAATAACGACGTATTACGCAGTATTCGATATACACAGAATTTAAGCGACGCCAAAGTCGTGGGGATCATCAAGCTGGCCGGGCGCGACATCGCACAACCGGACATCGAGAGCTTTTTGAAAAAAGAGGATGAAGAAGGTTTTGTCGAGTGCAGCGATGAGGTCATGGTGTCGTTTCTTGACGGACTGATCGTTCATAAGCGAGGCCAGATGGATTCGCGGCCGGCCCCGGACAAAAAACCGGAAAAGCATCTGACCAACAACGCCATATTGAAGAAACTGCGGGTTGCCTTCGAGCTGAAGGAAGACGACATGCACCAGATTCTGGAACTGGCCGGGTTTACTGTTTCCAAGCCTGAACTGAGCGCGCTGTTTCGCGCAAAAGGTCATAAGAACTACCGGGCATGCGGCGATCAGTTCCTGCGGAACTTCCTGAAAGGCCTGGCCATGCGCCATCGCGGCTGAGTTCTTTGCCACGACCCCAGGCACTTGTCGTATACTTTTTGCCTGTATGCAGGAAAACCATGAAAGAATCTGTCAATCGGAATGGAGCAAGACTCTGAATGATCAGGACATCCAAGGCGATTCATTGCATGGCAATTAAACTTACATGAGCAGAATCGCCGTTTTCAATCAGAAAGGTGGCGTAGGCAAGACCACCACCGTGCTCAATCTCGCAGCAGGTCTCTGCCAGCAATACCATCGGCCGTTACTGATCGATATGGATCCGCAGGAGCATCTCACCCAGATCCATGAACAGGCCAATCCATCCGCCAGCCAGAGCCTGTTTGGCTTCTATCAGGACAACAAGCCGCTGAACCAGCTGGAAATAGTGTGGGGCAGTATCGGTTCGCTGATCCCGGCGCATAAGGCGCTGATCAAGGTCGATACGGTTTTCGGCAAAGGGCCCGCCGTACTGAACAAGCTGAGACTGGGGCTGGAAGCGATCGAGAAAGACGCTTCGCCACGCGATACGATTATCGATTGCTGCCCTTAATATCGGCGTTCTTTCGTTAAGCGCCATCTTTGCTGCCGATGTGGTCCTGATTCCCGTCGCATCGGATTTCCTGTCCCTGCAAGGCGCAAAGAAGGTCGAACAAACCCTGAAAGCCCTGGAGCCTGTAGTCAAGAAACGCATTGAACGGCGTTATCTCATGACCCGTTACGACAGGCGGCGAAAATTCACGTTCGAAGTGCATGAACAAGCCCAAGGCTTGTTTGGGGATGAAGTCCTTGACACCGTAATTTCAGAAAATGTAGCGATAGCAAAAAGTCCGCAATACAAAAAGGACGTGTTCCAATACAGCGCAAACAGCACAGGTGCCCAAGACTACGCCGTGCTGCTCGACGAACTGCGCAGCAAAAAGCTGCTTTCCTAATGGCTGTTGGCGATCAGGCTCAATATATCTTCGTAGCTTGAATTGGCTACCCGTTCAGGGGATGCAATCCTCGACTCCAGCGTTTCGCAGTGGGGATACATCTGATGCAGCTTGCGCAACGCATCAGTTTCATCCCGTCCGTAAATTTGCAGATTATCGACGACCACCCCGTTCCGACTACGGACCTGGAACACATATTTCGTCATGACAGGCGCATTCATAAAATAACCTTTCCAATGACCTACAGGTGAAGGATGCTCTGTTTCCAGGGTTCATGCAACGCTAAGGTGCTGGTTGTTCGCCGCGCAGACTGCCGCACGCCACGAACGCCAAACGGATCCGGCAGGGGTTTAGCGCTTTAGGCAAATAAGCCGTCAAGGTTTCAGGTAAAATTACGCTTTTACCCGATTAATACCGCATCATGCTCCGTCTCCGTGGCAGCGCCGCCCTTTCCCCTTTCCGTCTCGATAAAATCCTTGCAGCGCTGAAAGCCGGCGCGCCGCGGGTTTCGCACATTTACTCGGAATTCTGGCATTTTGCACAGACTTCGTGCGAGCTTTCGGCCCAGGAACAGGAAATCCTGCAGAAAATCCTGGCCTATGGCCCCAAGATGGTCGAAGAAAAGCCACAGGGGGAGTTGTTTCTGGTCACGCCGCGCCCCGGCACCATCTCGCCCTGGTCGTCGCGTGCCACCGATATCGCCAACCACTGCGGACTGGAAGCCATAAACCGCCTGGAACGCGGTGTCGCGTATTACGTGACGACAGCCGACGGTACCCCGCTGACCGAGGCGGAAAAGCAGGTGCTGAAGCCGCTGATTCACGACCGCATGACAGAAGCGGTATTCGCCAGCCTGGACGACGCGGCGCGCCTGTTCCAGTCGGCCGAGCCTGCTCCGCTTGCCACCGTGGACATTCTAGGCGGCGGCCAGGCCGCGCTGGTCGCGGCCAACAACGCCATGGGCCTGGCGCTGTCGCCGGACGAAGTCGATTACCTGGTGGAAAATTTCATCCGCATCGGCCGCAATCCGACCGACGTGGAACTCATGATGTTCGCGCAGGCCAATTCCGAGCACTGCCGCCACAAGATTTTCAATGCCGACTGGGTGATCGACGGCGAGACGCAGGAGAAATCCCTGTTCGGCATGATCCGCAACACCCATCAGCTGAACCCCGGCAAGACCGTGGTGGCATATTCCGACAACGCCTCCATCGTGCAGGGCGAAAAGACCCTGCGTTTTTACCCGCAAGACGGTAAATACGGTTATGTGGAAGACGAGATGCACTTCCTCATGAAAGTCGAAACGCACAACCACCCGACGGCGATTTCGCCTTTTGCCGGCGCGGCAACCGGTGCCGGCGGCGAGATCCGCGACGAAGGCGCAACCGGTTGCGCCTCCAAGCCCAAGGCAGGCTTGACCGGCTTTTCGGTGTCCAATCTCAACATTCCCGGCTATACCCAGCCTTGGGAGGGCAATTACGGCAAACCTGGGCGCATCGCCTCCGCCCTGCAGATCATGACCGACGGGCCGCTGGGCGGAGCCGCCTACAACAACGAATTCGGCCGCCCCAATATCGCCGGCTATTTCCGCACGCTGGAAATCGAAGCTGCGAGCGAAATGCGCGGCTACCACAAGCCCGTCATGCTGGCAGGCGGCATCGGCAACATTTCGGCCAAACACTCGAAAAAACATCCGATTACGCCCGGCGCCCATCTCATTCAACTCGGCGGCCCGGCCATGCTGATCGGCCTCGGCGGCGGTGCGGCATCCAGCATGGATACCGGCGCCAACGCGGAGAATCTGGACTTCGACTCGGTGCAGCGCGGCAATCCGGAACTGGAACGCCGCGCGCAGGAGGTCATCGACCGCTGCTGGCAACTGGGCGACGCCAATCCCATTCTGGCCATCCACGACGTCGGCGCAGGCGGGCTGTCCAACGCCTTCCCGGAACTGGTCAACGACGCCGAACGCGGCGCCGTGTTCAAGCTGCGCGACGTGCATAACGAAGCCCCGGGAATGTCGCCCAGAGAGCTGTGGTGCAACGAGGCGCAGGAACGCTACGTGATGGCGGTCGCACCGGAATCGCTGGAGCTGTTCAAGGCGATCTGCGAACGCGAGCGCTGCCCTTATGCGGTGGTCGGCCAGGCCACGGAACAACGGCACCTGACCGTGGAAGATGCGCATTTCGCCAACAAGCCGGTGGATATGGAGCTTTCCGTGCTGCTGGGCAAGCCACCGAAAATGACGCGCAACGTCACGCACATGGCCCGCCAACTGCAGCCGTTCGATGGCGAGGGCGTCGATCTCGAGGAAGCGGCAAAGCGCGTGCTGCGCCTGCCCGGCGTGGCCGACAAGACTTTCCTCATCACCATCGGCGACCGTTCCGTCACGGGTCTGGTGGCCAGAGACCAGATGGTCGGTCCCTGGCAAACCCCGGTGGCGGATGTTGCGGTAACGCTGGCCGGCTATCAGACCTATCATGGCGAAGCGTTCGCCATCGGCGAAAAGGCTCCGTTGGCACTGATCGATGGCCCGGCCTCAGGTCGCATGGCGATAGGCGAAGCCATCACCAATCTTGCCGCGGCAAATATCGGCGACCTCGGCGAGATCAAATTGTCGGCCAACTGGATGGCACCGGCCGGCCATCCGGGCGAAGATGCCGCGCTCTACGACACGGTACGCGCCGTCGGCATGGAACTGTGCCCGCAACTCGGCATCAGTATCCCGGTAGGCAAGGACTCCATGTCGATGAAAACGGTATGGGATGACGGCAGCGACAAAAAAGCCGTTACTGCGCCGATTTCGCTGGTCGTGACAGCTTTTGCCCCGGTGCCGGATGCGCGCAAGACCATGACGCCGCAACTGCGCACCGACCTCGGCCCGACACGCCTCGTTCTGGTAGATCTGGGTGCGGGAAAGAACCGCCTGGGCGGCTCGTCGCTGGCCCAGGTCTATGGCCAGACCGGCGATGTCGCGCCGGATGTGGACGATCCCGCCATGCTCAAGGCGTTTTTCACCGCCGTGCAAGCACTCAATGATCAAGGCAGGATTCTCGCCTATCACGACCGCTCCGACGGCGGGCTGTTCGTCACCCTGAGCGAAATGGCGTTTGCCGGTCACTGCGGGGTGGAAGTCAGCCTCGATGCCGTTGCTGCAAACGGCGTCGCCGCCGCCATGTTCAACGAGGAACTGGGCGCCGTACTGCAAGTCAGGGCAGCGGATACGGCCGGCGTGCTGGCGGCCTTTGCCCAAGCCGGGCTGCAAGGCTGCGTACACGAGATCGGCGGACTGACCGAGGACGACCATGTGCGCTTCGATTGCGGCGGTCACGAAGTCTACGGCGAACGCCGCATCATCCTGCAGCGGGTCTGGTCTGAGACGACCTGGCACATGCAAAGCCTGCGCGACAATCCGGCATGTGCCAGACAGGAGCACAACCGGATTCTGGATGCCGACGACCCCGGCATGCACGCACATCTCAGCTTCGATTTGAACGAAAACATCGCCGCACCGTTCATCGCCAGCGGCAAACGTCCGCGCATGGCAGTCCTGCGCGAACAGGGCGTCAATGGCCAGGTGGAAATGGCAGCAGCCTTCGACCGCGCCGGCTTCGAGGCGGTGGATGTCCACATGAGCGACATCATCGCCGGCCGCATCAGCCTCAAGGATTTCTCCGGCCTTGTCGCCTGCGGTGGCTTCTCTTATGGCGACGTCCTCGGTGCCGGCGAAGGCTGGGCCAAGTCCATCCTGTTCAACCCCCGCGCCCGCGACGAATTTTCCGCCTTCTTCCAGCGCGACGATTCGTTTGCGCTTGGCGTATGCAACGGCTGCCAGATGATGAGCAATCTGCATGAGATCATCCCCGGCGCCGGTCACTGGCCGCACTTTGTGCGCAACAAGTCGGAACAGTTCGAGGCGCGTTTTGCCATGGTGGAGGTAATGGACTCGCCGTCGATCTTCTTTGCCGGCATGGCCGGCAGCCGCATGCCGATTGCCGTGGCACATGGCGAAGGATTTGCGGAATTTTCCGACAAAGCTGCGGTCGAATCGGCGTTGCAGCGCAAACTGGTCAGTGTGCGCTATGTGGATAATGCCGGTCAGCCGACCGAGCTCTATCCGCTCAATCCGAATGGTTCGCCGCATGGCATCACCGGACTGACCACGGAGGACGGCCGTTTCAGCATCATGATGCCGCACCCGGAACGGGTATTCCGCGCCGTACAGCATTCGTGGCATCCGGACGGCTGGCTTGAAGATGGACCGTGGATGCGTATGTTCCGCAACGCACGGAAATTTATTGGTTAAGAGTTGGTTCGTAAGTAAATCATTTCAACAGGAGATATCAATTGAAAATCAAGGCATGGATGTTGGTAGCAGCGCTGGTATTGCCGGGCGCAGCATGGGCATATACAGACGACGAACAGATGGAGTTTTCGGGTGCCGTGGTCGAAGGTAACGTCGCGGTCGTCAAAAAGTATCTGGATGCCGGCATCATGAAGCCCAACGAAGTCATTTTCGGCTGGAGCCCCCTGCTCTCCGCTGCCGCCAAGAAACAGGTGGAAGTCGTAAAGCTGCTGGCCGAGCGCGGCGCCAACCTCAATTTCAAGCACCCGGTCACGCAAATGACGGCGGTCGCTCACGCCACCTACGACAACAATCTGCCCATGCTGCAAGTCCTGCTGGAAAAAGGTGCAGATGCCAACATCAAGATGAAGGGTGGTGTTTCCGTGCTGCGTATGGCCAATGACATGGGCTGGACCGATGCCGCTGCATTGCTGGTGAAATACGGCGCCAAGAATGACGGCTGTCAGGAAGAGAAGTGCTTCTAAAAAGCGGTCAGCGGTCAGCGGTCAGCAGCCGGCTTTTTGCTAGCCTGCTACTGCTGTTGTTGGCAACGTCGGCATCTGCAGAGGCCGACGGGCACCTGCGGGTGCTGGCAGCTTCCTGTGCAGCCTGTCATGGCACCAACGGCAACAGTGCCGGCGGCACGCCGGTGCTGGCCGGACTGGATGCCGCGCATTTCAGGCTGCAAATGAAGGCATTCCGTTCCGGCGAACGGACATCGACCGTCATGCACCGGCATGCCAAGGGGCTGACAGAAACGGAAATCGAGGCACTGGCAGCTTACTTCGCGGCACAACCGCGCATGTCGGCCTTCCCCCCTAAACCCCTGGGCAAGTTGTGATGATGCAACGACGCGCGTTTCTCAAACTGCTGGGTGCCACCGCCGCAATAGGATCATTTCCGGGCATCGCCCGTGCGGCATCAGTCAAAGGCCGCGTGCTGATCATCGGCGCCGGTTATGCCGGGGCCACCGCAGCCAAATATCTGCGCCTGTGGGGCGGCGAAGAACTCGAAATCGTTCTGGTCGAGAAAAGCACCACCTTCGTTTCCTGCCCCTTGAGCAATCTGGTCCTGGGCGGCAGCAAACAAATCGGCGACCTGACGTTCAATTTCTCAGGGCTGGATCGCTACGGCATCAAGCGGCTGCATGAAGAAGTGGCAGCCATCGATGCCGGACAGCACAAGATCCGCATGGAGAGCGGCGACGACATTCCCTATGACCGCCTGATCATCGCCCCAGGCATCGATTTCATGTGGGACAAGCTGACCATGCTGGACAACCCGGCCGCACAGGAAGCCGTTCCGCACGCCTGGAAGGCCGGCCCGCAGACGGTCAATCTGCGCAAACAGCTGGAAGCCATGGCCGATGGCGGCGTCTTCGTGATCGGCATCCCCAAAGCCCCTTACCGCTGCCCACCCGGGCCTTATGAAAGGGTCAGCCAGGTCGCGTTCTATCTCAAGCAGGCCAAGCCGAAATCGAAAATCATCGTACTCGATGCCAATGCCGAAATCGTTTCCAAAAAGGGCCTGTTCACCAAGGCCTGGGCAGAGCTTTACCCCGGCATGGTGGAATACCGCCCCAACAGCCAGATCGTGGAAGTCGATGTAGGCAACCGCACCGTCAAGACCGAATTCGAATCGGTCAGGGCCGACGTGCTCAACGTCATCCCGCCGCAACGCGCGGGCAAGGTAGCGCAACTGGCCGGCGCCGCCAACATCGACCAGCGCTGGTGCGAAGTCGATTTTCTCACCTATGAGTCCAAGGTCCTGCCCGGGGTACATATCATCGGTGACTCGGTCGCGGCCGCACTGCCAAAATCCGCGCATATGGCGACTTCGCAGGCCAAGGTTTGCGCGTCAGCCATCGTCTCGCTGATGCAAGGCGACGCGCCGGACCCGCAACCGGTATTTGCCAATACCTGCTACAGCTTTGTGTCCGACAAACTCGCCATGCACGTTGCCAATGTCTACCGCTACGACCCGACCAAGAAAATCATGCTGCCGGCCGAAGGCGGCGGCGTGTCGGAAATGCCCAGCGAACAGGAAGGCAATTACGCGCAATACTGGGCAAAGAATATCTGGTCTGACGTGCTGACCTGAGCGGGCACACCATGAACCACGGGGAACACGGGGCAACAACTCTTCTCCTCCTGGTTTGCTGCCTCATCTCGTCTATCACTGCCTGCGCCGGCATGGCGCCAGTTACCCCTACCCCCACCGATCCGGCGGCTGCGCTGCACTTGCCGCCAGGCTTTCAGGCCGGCGTTTTTGCCCGGCTGCCCCCGGCCGGCAGCGATTATTTCCGCGGTCCACGCTTCATGGCGGTTGGCCCTGACGGCCATCTCTACCTCTCGCTGGGCCGCGACAACAAGGTCGTGATGCTGCCGGACCGCAACCACGACGGGCGCGCCGATGAAGTAGTCACGGTTGCCGACCGGCTCAACGCGCCGCAAGGACTGGCCTTCATCGACGGCAAGCTGCTGGTCGCCAACCAGGATGGGGTAGTCAGGCTGGAAAACGGCCACGCCCTGCCTTTCATCTCCGGCCTGCCAGCCGGCGGCCATACGCTCAAATCGCTCAAATCCGGGCCGGATGGTTATCTGTACCTGAATGTCGGCTCCAGTTGCAACGTCTGTACAGAAACCGATCCATTGCGCGCGACGATACTGCGCTACACCGCGGACGGGAAACCGGCGGGAACCCGCGGCGCCGTGTGGGCCGAAGGCTTGAGAAATTCGCAGGGGTTCGCCTGGCATCCGGCCACGCACGCCATGTATGCCACCAACGACGGTGCCGACATGCGTTCCGGCACGCAAAACGGCAAACCGGACGACAGCTTGCCGCCCGAACACCTCAACCGCATCGAAAGCGGTGCACACTACGGCTGGCCGTATTGCTGGGGCAATCGCCTGCCTGACCCGAACTTTGCAGCCCCCGCCGGCAACTGCGCAAAAATGCAGCCGCCGGCGCTGACACTGCCTGCACACTCCACCCCCATAGGCATCGCGTTTGTGGACACATCCGTTTTCCCGGCAGAATATCAGCATGACGCCATCGTCGCCCTGCATGGATCGTGGAACCGCGAGCAGCCTTCAGGCTACAAGGTCGTCAGGGTAAAATTCAGGGATGGCCGGCCGGTCGGCGTCAGCGACTTCATCACCGGCTGGCTCGATGCGCGCGGCGCATGGGGAAGACCCGTGGATGTCATGTTCGGCCCGGATGGGGCACTATATGTATCGGATGACAGGGCTGGTATGATTTATCGAATTACTTCAACGGGAGTTGGCAAATGAAAACCTGGATGACCTTGATCGGACTACTGCTCGCAGGTACAGCCACCGCGACCGAACCGCCAAGTTTGCTGTTGTATATGAACCCGCATGAGTACGGGCATGAGGTCAACATCGGCATGAAGCCCTATTTCAGCAAATGGGTGGCGCGCGGCGCGGCGGTAGAGACAGCGGCAAGAAAAGTGCTGTCATCCCATTTCAGGGACGTGGATGTCTGCGAGGGCAACAAGGCTGCCGACGTCATCGCCACCATCAGCCCGCACCTGAACTACAATCCGGCCCCCGGACGTTATTACGCCAGGGTCAAGGTTCGTTTCTATCTGGGGAACGGGCAACTGCTGGGTACGCTGAACGCCACCGGCCATCACGATGCGCCGATCAATTCGGCATTTACCGATGCCGACGTGCGCCTGGCCTTTGAACAGGCCATGCAGGACATTGCAGCCCAGTATGTTGCCGATGCGACGATTCAGGATAACCTGCAAAAAAATATGCAGTCCGAATTCACGCGCATGCCTTGCGAAATGGTAGGCATGATCCCGGACAAATAACCCGGTTACAGCGCCCGCCGGCAATACAACCCACCCGGCACCATCTATGCAGTCACCACCCGGTTGCGGCCGCCATTCTTGGCCTTGTACAGCGCCTGATCGGCCAGACTGAGCAGCATATCGACGTTGACATGCTCGCCGATCAAGGTCGCGACCCCGATCGATACCGTGAACTGCAGCGGCAGGCCGCTCTCCAGCGGAATACGCAGCTCGGCAATCGCCTTGCGCAGACGCTCCGCCACCTCGACGGCGCGCTCGCCATCGGTTTCCGGCAGCAGTACCGCAAATTCCTCACCGCCCAGGCGGCTCGGGATATCGATTTCGCGCAGCTCGTTGCGGCAGGTCTGGCTCAATGCCTGCAGTACGACATCGCCGGTCTTGTGACCGTAGGTATCGTTCACTTTCTTGAAGAAATCGATATCCAGCATCAGCAGGGAAAGCGGGCTGCCGTAGCGTATTGCACGGGCCAGCTCCACTTCGGCCTGCTCCATGAAGTAGCGGCGGTTAGCCAGGCCGGTCAGGTAATCCATGCGTGCCTGCTGCTGCAGTTCCTGTTGCAGGATGCGGCGCTCGGTGATGTCTCGCGTCACGCCCAGCAGACCGCGTAGCGCGCCGTCGGCATGGTAAAGCGGGGTAGCATGAGTTTCTACCCAGCGCACCTGACCTTTTTTGCTACGGATGGCGAACTCGAGCGTGCCTGCCTGTCCTTCTCCGCACACCGTTTTTTGCAATGCGGCAAAGGCCTCGCGGTATTCGCTCTCGACAAAACCGAGCAGGCCGATATTTTTTACCTCGTCCAGACTGTCAGCATCCAGCATGGCGATGCCTGCGGGATTCATCTCGATCAGACTGCCATCCGGCGCCACGACATTGACGCACTCCGGCTCGCTGACAAAAATCGCCTTGAGAAAATCCTTCTGCTCGCGCAGTTCCGCCTCCGCCAGCTTGTGATCGGTGATATCCACGCACACACCGATATAGCCGCAGAAATTCCCGCTGCTATCCAGATGTGGTTTGACATAACTGCGCAGTATCCGGAATTCGCCATCGTGACGCCTTAGCCGGAATTCCAGCTCAAAAGGCTGCCTGGTGTCGGAAAACTGCCGGTATTTGTCCACCAGTGCCGACAGGTCGTCCGGATGGACGCCTTCCAGCCAGCCGACGCCTAGCTCCTGTGTCATGTCACGGCCGGTAAAAGACAGCCAGGTTCTGTTGAACCAGGTACATAGCTGGTCGCTTCGGGCAATCCAGATCTGCACCGGCGCCGAGTCGGCCATGTCGCGGAAGCGTTGTTCCGACTCGACCAGGCGTTGTTCCAGCCTGGAGCGGCTGATGGCATGGCGGATGGCGCGCACCAGGCCATCGCTGTCGAAGCTGCCCTTGACCAGATAGTCCTGCGCCCCGAGCTCCAGCGTCCGCAATGCAAACTCGGCATCGTCGTGCCCGGTCAGCACCACGATCGGCAATCCGCCGGCAGCCTGACGGCCTGCCTGCACGGTTGCCAGTCCGCTGGAATCTGGCAACGAGAGATCCAGCAACAGCACCTCAGGCGGATTGCTCTGCAAAAACCGGCTCGCATCGGCCAGTGTGCCGGCAAGGTCGATTTCGAATCGCGGGAATCTGCTCAGACGCAGTAACTGGCGGATCAGACTGGCATCGCTGGCATCGTCCTCGACCAGCAGTACCCGGCAGGTTTTGTTCTCAGGCATCAGCAGGAAAATTCATGCTAAGGTTTCTGCGGCAGCCGCGCCAGCGCAAACCAGTAGCTGCCAATCTGGCGGATGGCGTCGATGAACTGCTCCATATCGACCGGCTTGGTGATGTAGCCGGCAGCACCCAGTTTGTAGGAAGTGACGATATCGCGCTCGACGTCCGACGTCGTCAGCACCACCACCGGAATCGAATCCAGCACGTCGTCCGACTTGGCGGCAGCCAGAAACTCGCGACCGTTCATGCGCGGCATATTGAGGTCGAGCAGAATCAGGTCAGGCTTGGGAACGCCCTGATATTGTCCATTCTTGCGCAGAAAATCCAGCGCTTCCACACCGTCCACGACATGATGCAGATTGCAGTACACCTTGCCGGACTTGAGGGCCGCCCGCACCAGATTGGCATCGGATGGCTCGTCCTCCACCAGCAGGATATCGAAGGGAGCTACGTTGGTATTGAGCATGCAGTTACACCTGATTTCACCTGATTTTCATATCTTATCCCGCATCTCATTATCCGGCCAATGGATAATGAGATGCGGGATTCTATTCATTTTCCTGCTGGAGAGAGCGGGCACCGAACTTGCGCGCCACCACCTGGTGCAACACCCCCTCCAGATGGTCGAGTCCCACATCCATCCAGCGCACCGGCAACCCGACCTTGTCACCCACTTCGTAGGCCGCTTGCGTAAAATCGCCGGAGCATGGCGTACGCAGGCATAGCAGCGACTTGTTGGAGAGTTGAAAAATCTCGCGCACGACATCGGGATTGCTGCCGAAAGTCTTGCCGATGGCATCATCCCAGCGCACCGCCCAATCTTCGAGCAGAAAGAATGCGCCGTCGGCCAGTTCTTCCATGAACTTCTCCCGTCCCAACAGCATTTCCACGCAGTTCTGTCCCTCGGTGCGGAACGTGCGTGCGGCCTCCAGCATTTGTTCCATACGCGGATGGCAACAACCGTAGAACACCACGATGTCGCGCCCCTCGTTGCGCAGAAACCCGGTTTGCAATGCATGTTCCAGTTGTTCAAAATTGACGTGCAGGGACGAATCGAGGAAATCGGTATCCAGCGGCCAGCCGTTTTTCTCGATGAGAAATCTGACTTCCTGTCGCAGGATGCCGCAACCCAGCAGTAGACGGTTCCGCTCAGTCATCGCCGTTCCAGCCCTAGAGTCTTCCGTATTCCTTGGCTGCTTCGATCATGGCCTTGATGTTCTCTTCCGGAATGCCATAAGGCATCACCACCGTGCCGAAAAACAACTTGTGCCCCACGTTCAGTCCATCCTGCACGATGCGCTTCACTTCGGCATGCACCTCATCCGGCGTCCAGTCGAGCAGCTTGATATCGTTGATCACCCCGGCGCACAGGGCGCGGTTATCGATGATGCGCATGGATTCGGCAATATCTTCCATCGGGCCGGGATAGAAGGTGCCGATCCCGATCTCGCGGATCACTTCGTCGGCCACGGTATTGAGCCGCGCACCGCCGACGTAATAAACCACGCCGTTCAGCCCACCAGGCTCCAGGTCGCGCTTCATCCACTTGAGCGACAGCTCCTTGAACAGCTTCATCGGGATGATGTCGGTCGAGCCGTAAGGGTTGGCGTACACCAGCACGTCCGCACCGGCCCGGCGATAGGCTTCGATTTCCTTGCGGAAAAAGTCCGAGCATTTCTCCAGCAGCATATCGCGCACCGCCGGATCGCCTATCATCAACAGCTCCATCCATTTTTCCATGCTCATCAGCAGCGCGGGGAGCGACATGGAGGCGGTCAGGTAAGCGCAGATGGGTACCCTGCCGCCGACTTCGCGCTTCAGTATGGCCAGACATTTCGCGGTCTCGGCAAAAGCCGGATGCGTGCTGATGTCGTCCGGCACTTGCAGCCTGGCGATGTCGTCGTAGGACTGGATGATGTAGTCCTCGACATTGGGCGGACCATCGCTGGCGAAGCGGATCTTCTTGCAGCCGAACAGTTCGGCTTCCTTGCCTACGTAGAACAGGCTCCAGACGTTGTCGTGGCCGAACTTTTCGAGCATCCTGAGCTGGGCTTTCGCCACGTTCTCGCCATTGGAGAAATACTCCTCGATGGACATGCCAAGTTCGCGCGCACCCTGATCGAGCAGGTTGCAGAAGACCGGGATATGGTCGAGTATCTTGCCGTTGGCCGCGGCAACCAGTCTATCCATGCTGGTGATGGCTTTGACTTCAGCAATGCAATCCATAATGACTTTCAGAGCAGACACGCCGTTTTCGGCCCAGGCATCCGCCTGCACCGTTTGATATAACTCAGGATCGTAGCGGAACGGCGCCCCGCCAACCACCAGCTTGATTTTTCTTTCCAGGCCGCGTTCCTTGAGTATCTTGCGTACCTTGAGCGCGCCGTTTTCGCTGCGGGCGGTGTGCACCATCATCGCCGACACCCCGATGACCTGGGCGCCACGCGCCACCGCCTCGTCCACGAACTTTTCCGCCGGAACGTTCACGCCGAGGTCGGTCACCTCGATCATCTGCGCCTTGAGGCAACCGATCACGATGCGCTTGCCCAAGGTGTGCAGATCGCCCGCGGCCGTGCCGATGACCACTTGACCGACGCTCTGAGGCGGCACCTTGAACAGGAGCAGCATTTTCTCGGTGACGTCCGCCGCGATCTGCGAGGTCATGAAATGCTGCGCGAGATTGGTGTCGAAGCCTTCGCTCAAGGCCTTGACCATCATGTCCATGCCGGGAATGACCACCTTGAACACGATGTCCTCCGGGCTGACGCCTTTTTCGATCGCCTCCGCAACGACTTGCAGCGCTCGCGGCCTATCGGTATCGAGCACCGCCGCGTTGTAATTCTTGATGACCTCATCCAGCATGGCGAAGCTCCTTAGTTCGACCCGGCTTAAAATTCTCAATCGATTTCCGACCGGGATAGAGGCAATACGCCTTTATTCCGGCATAGCTTGCAGATAGAGGCTTTCCACAAACAACGCCTCGAAAACCGCATCTTCCCCTAAATTGTAAACCTTGCAAACGGCAAGAACAGCCTCCAGCGCACGTTCTCCTTGTGCCGAGAGCAACAACGCCTCGCATCCGGCCAGCGCCGTATTTCCCTCCAGCCGCACGGCTGCGGGCAGAACCGGCGGCAGCAAACCGATCTGCTGGGCATTGCCCACATCGAGCAAGCGACCGAAGGCGCCGCAGGCATAAACCTGCCGCAACTCGCAGAGCGGCAACCCGGCCTGCTGGCACAGCCAGCGCACGCCTCCCCCGATCGCCGCCTTGGCGCGTTGCAGCACATCGATATCGCCATGCTTCAACACGACACGGTTCACGCCTTCGTACAACACAAAGCCACTGCTGTCCGCTTCCGTTAAGCGGCCTATCTTGTCGAGTTTGCCATTGCGCAACAACCAGGCCACGGCATCCACCAAACCGGAACCGCATAGCCCTGCCGGTTCCGTTTCGCCCAATACGCGAATGCCGAAACCAGTGCCGTCACGCTGATCCACCCGGTAGATCGCCCCGGCTTCGCCCGGCATGCCGCAGCCGATGCCGCAGCCTTCAAAGGCGGGGCCGCCGGCAGTCGAGGTGACATGCAGAACATGTCCATCCCAAAGCGCCATCTCCGAATTGGTGCCAAAGTCGATCAGCATGCATCCAGGCGGCTGTTCGATAAGACGCGTTGCGATGACTCCCGCCAGCAAGTCCGAGCCGATAAACCCGCCCAGAGGCCTGACAAACCGGATAGCAGCAGCGGCACCCACGCCCCAGGCTTTGCACAGGCGGGAGGTGTCTTGCGGCTGGCAATCTATGGGGCGGATCCAGTTCTCCGGCTGCAGCAACTGGGTGTAGTTGCTGCCGGCCAGCAAACTGAGCATCGCAGTGTTCCCCACCACGACCACCTCATCAACATCGCACAGGTCGAGCAAGGCCTGCGCTGCAATTTCCGCCAGGGCTTGTGCAATGGCACGCTCCGCCGAACCTCCGATCTCACGGGCAACAGCAGAGGAGCGGCTGGCTTCCATCAGCCGCGTCAGCACATCCGCCCCATAACTGCGCTGCGGATTGAGACCCACCAGGCCGGCGACGCGCATACCCGTCAAACGATTCCACAGCGTCAGCCGGATATGCGTCGTGCCGAGATCGATCGCCACGCCATAACGCCCTGCCTCGCGCCGCGCGACCGGCCAGACCAGTTCACTGTATTCGTCGTCACGCAGGGTTCGCCAGACCGCTTGCGCCTCTGACGACACGATCGAGACATGCAGGTCCGTATCCGGGATCAACTGACAGGCCAGCCGCTGACCGTCGCCCAGTTGCGCCGCAGTCAGTCTGAGCCGTTCACTGGACGTGTACGGAATGGCAGCGCTTTCGGCCACCTGTACCCGGCATTCCCCGCAAGTCCCGTTGCCGCCGCATGCCGCGCGCAGCACAAAGCCGCCTGCAATCAGGATGTCACGTAAAGTCGTACCACGATTGAACGAAAGCCTGGACTCACCGCCCGGGGTCAGAATTGTGATCGTGTGTGGGGAAGGATGGCCGGCCAAGTCGCACTCAGGTTTTCTGCGGCAGCCGGGCGAGCGCGAACCAGTAGTGACCGATCTGGCGGATGGCATCGACAAACTGCTCCATGTCGACCGGCTTGGTGATGTAGCCGGCCGCGCCCAGCTTGTAGGAAGTAACGATGTCGCGCTCGACATCCGAGGTAGTCAGCACCACCACAGGAATCGATTCCAGCAACTCGTCCGCCTTGGCCGCGGCCAGAAACTCGCGGCCGTTCATGCGCGGCATGTTGAGATCGAGCAGAATCAGGTCAGGCATGGGAGCATGCTGGTACTGACCTTGCCTGTGCAGAAACTCCAGCGCTTCAACGCCATCCTCGGCGACGTACAGGTTGCAGTACACCTTGCCGGCCTTGAGTGCCGCGCGTACCAGATTGGCATCGGCCGGCTCGTCCTCCACCAGCAGAATGTCAAAGGGAGCTACGTTGGTATTCATCATGTTTAACGCTCAATTCTAAAAAAAACGCTGCAAATGCAAAAGGTTGCATGATTCATTCGCGGCTGTTCGGCAATTCGAACACCACCGTCGTGCCCTTCAGGCCATCGGATTCGATCCAGATCCGTCCGCCGCGGCTCTCGACGATGCGCCGCGCAATGGATAGCCCGATGCCGGTGCCACTCTCGGCCGTGACCGCGCCCAGGCGTTCAAAAATGCCGAACACCCGTTCGCGATAGGCTTGCGGGATACCGGGCCCGTTATCGCTCACGAAATAGCGGCTCAGGCTGTCTGTCCGTTCGCCCCGCACGGCGATCTGCAGCCGTTCGTTGCTGTCGGCCGGCTGGCCGTGATGCAATGCATTATCCAGCAGCACGGCAAACAAATCCATCAGCCGCGGCCGGTCCAGCACGGCGGGCGGCAGTTCTTCGGCGCCGATCTTTACCTGCAACGCATTCAACTGCGATGCCAGACGCTGTTCTACGGCGGCCAGCGCCGCGTTGGCATCCTCCTCGCGCAACTCGCCGCGCGGCTCCCCGGAAGCCAGATACAACTGGATATCGCGTACCAGGATACGCAGCCGGATGGCACTATGCTCGATGGTATCCAGGGAGATGGCGACCTCTTCATCCTGCATGATTTCCGGCTGTGCCGTCAGGTGGGGGCGCAGCAACTGGGTATAGCTGACGAGGCGGCGCGCCGGCTCCATCAGGTGATGGGCGGAAACCTCGGCAAAGCGGGTAAGATCGGCATTGGCGCGGGCAAGCGCCGCATCGCGCTGCTCCAACTTGAGTTGCACCAGCTTCTGCTCGGTTATGTCGGTCTTGATGATCAGAAAATTGGCAATCTTGCCCTGCTCATCGTAAATCGGCGAGGTGCTGACCTGTTCCCAGCGCAGCTCTCCATTGCGGTGACGGTTGGGCAAGACGCCGTTCCAGGGCTTGCCGACCCGCAAGCGCATGGAAATTTCCTCATACACCTCGTCGGAAAGTTCGCTGGACAGCATTTCCCGCAGGGACTTGCCATACAGCTGGCCGAAGTCATAGCCGGTGATGTGCGAGTATGCCTGGTTGGTAAATTCCAGCTCTCCCTCACAGCTCGTCATCAGGATGCCGGTCGGACTCTGCTCCACCGCCTGCGCCAGCCGCGAAATTTCGGCACCGGCCAGTTTGCGCTCGCTGATATCGGACAAGGTGCCTATCATGCGTAGCGGCTTCTGCTCGGGATCGCGGCTGGTCACCATGCCGCGCTCGAGCATCCATTTCCAGCTGCCATCGACGCATTGCATGCGGTGCTCGTTGCTGTAGGTAATGGTCCGGCCGTCCAGATGTGCCTGCAGGTCGGCCAGCACGTGTTCGGCATCTTCCGGATGCAGGCGTTTTTTCCATTCGTCCATCGTGGCGCCGACCTCGCCCGGCGCGAAGCCCAGCAGTTCCAGCCAGCGCGGCGAATACAGCACTTCGCCGCTCGCGACATTCCAGTCCCAGACGCCATCCCCCGATCCCTCCAGCGCAAAACGCCAGCGCTCCTCGTTCTCGTGCAGCCTATCGTTGGCCAGCGCCAGATCCTTCTCCGAGAATTCCAGCGCATCCAGCATGTTGTTGAACTCGGCGGCCAGCATGCCCACTTCATCGGTGCGCACCACGTCCGCCCGCACATCCCGCCGCCCGCCATGCACCAGGTTGGCCACCCGCACCAGCCGCTCCAGCCCTCCCACCAAGCCGCGCGACAAGGCCAGTGCGATCAGCACGATGACGGCGATCGCGATGACGGCCACAACAGCGCTTTGCAGCACTACCTGATGCAGGTTGGCGGTCACTGCGTCGCGGCTGAGCCCGATACGTACCCATCCCAGCAGCCGCCCTTCGGCCAGTACCGGCGCGGCAGCATCTACCAGCTGACGCTCGTCCACCAGTACCAGCGGTTCGATGCTGGAGTTCCCGATCAGCCGTTGGCTCACCGGGTCATGCACGAAACGGCCGACATGCTCGGGTTCGGTCGAAGCCAGCACCCGCCCATCAGGCGACAGCACCATCGCATACATGAGACTGGGCACGCGTGCCACGCTCTGCAGCACCTCCTGCAGCCCGACCACGTCGTTGGCAATCACCCAGGAAGTGCTGCTCACCGCAACGGCATGCGCAAAATCCTCGGCATGGCTGGCGCTTTGCTGCATCAGAAAGGCGCGTTCCTGCTGCACGATGGTATAGCCGAGCGCGAGCATGATCCCGGCGGTAGCCAGCACGAAGGAGATCATCATCTTGCGGCGGATGGATCTGCCCAAGACGAGATGCAGCAGGCTTTTCAGTCGATTCATCATATCCATGCCTAATCTCTGGCAGCATCAGCCGGCTGTTCGGCGTTCAGCGGGATTTCGAAAATGAAGGTGCTGCCGGTCCCTTCCCCTTCCGATTCGACGCGGATGCTTCCGCCATGGTGTTCGACGATACGCCGGCACAATGCCAGCCCCATGCCGGTACCCTCGAAACGGGCGCGAGATTGCAGACGACTGAAGAACTTGAACAGACGCTCGATCTGCTGCGGATCGATTCCGATCCCCTGGTCGCGCACCCTGACGCACCAGATGCCACGCTCGACGACCGAATCGACATCGATGCGCGGCGGGTCGTCAGTCTTGCGGTAATGCAGCGCATTGCCGATCAGGTTCTGGAACAGCCGCGTCAACTCATCCCGGCTGGCGAACACGCGCGGCCATTCGCCCGCAATGGTAACGGCAGCACCGCTTTCTTCGATGGCAGGAGTGAGAAAAGCCACGGCTTCATCGAGCGGCTCACGGCTGAGCAGCCACTCCATGGGCCGGGTCAGACGACCGACGCGCGAATATTCGAGCAGCGAAACGATCATCGCATCCATGCGCCTGGCGCCATCCAGCGCAAAATTGAGATTGGTCAGGTCGTCTTCCTGCAGCGTATCCTTGAGACTGCCAGCCAGCAGTTGCAGATGTCCCGATACCATGCGCAGCGGCTGGCGCATATCGTGCGAGACGCTGTAGGCGAACTGTTCGAGATCGGCGTTGGAGCGCTGCATGGCTTCCGTTTTGACACGCAACTCATCGGCGGCGGAGCACCGTTCGATGGCGATACCGGCCAGATATGCGGCTTGCTCGATCATCCGCTCGTCGGCAGCACTAGGCAGTTTCGGCTTGCGATGGTAAATCGCAAAAGTACCAAGCACCGTGCCCATCCCGGACATGATCGGTTCAGACCAGCATGCGCGCAAACCCGCCTTCGCGGCCAGATCCTTATATGGCTCCCAGTAGGGATGCGTCTGGATATCCTCGACAACGATACGCTTGCCGGTATAGGCAGCCGTGCCACAGGAGCCAACAGCCGGACCGATTTCGACGCCGTCGATAGCGGCATTATAGAAATCGGGCAGGTTGGGGGCCGCACCGATGCCCAAGTGCCGGCCACTGCCATCGAGCAGCAGGATACTGCAACGCCAGCCCGGGGTTCCCTGCTCGGCACCCAGCACGATGGCTTGCAGGATATTCGCCAACGAGGCGTTACTCGCCATCAGCTCCAGCGCACGGCTGCGTAATTGCTCGCGCAACTCCGCCTGCTTGCGCTCGGTAATATCCTCATAAGCCCCGAGCAAGCCGATGACATTGCCCTTCGCGTCATGCAGCGGCACTTTGGAAATGCTCGCATAGCCCATGCTACCGTCCGGTCTGAGCGAGGTTTCCTCGTAATGCAGCTTGGGCTCGTCCAGCCTCATCACTTCGCGGTCATCACTTTGATACAAATCCGCCTTGTCGGCCCAGGACAGGTCGTCGTCGGTCAGGCCGATGATGTCGTCCGGAGAGCCAAAACCGGAGTCGTGCGCAAACTGCCGGTTGCAGCCCAGGTAGTGCAGATTATTGTCTTTCCAGAACACCAGGCTGGGAATGGCATCGAGCACCGCCAGCAGCAGCTGGTTCTTTTCCGACAGTTCACGCGTGCGTTCCTCTACCCCCAGCAACAGTTCCCGGTTGAGCTGCTCCAGTTTCGCTTCGGACTGCTGCTGGCGCAAATGGTCCAGCCCGTGCGAGGCCAGCATGCGGGCAATGTTGGCATAGAACCGGGTAATCGCTTCCACCCGCTCCATCGGGACGATGGGCACCTTGCCGATCGCATCCAGATACTTTGTTTCGTCGAAACCGAATTCGCGCGCCTGCTGGCGGAAAAACGCCAGATCGGGCGGCGCGGTAAAAAACTGGCCGGTAAACACATTGGCCACATGCTGACCGTCGACGACGATGGGCGACGCGGTATCGACCAGGCCGTTGAGGCAGCGATACACCGCGAACGGCATCCCCTTGGTCAGGCTTTCCACCAGAGAGGTATCGCTCTGGATGCAGCGTTCGCAGGTGACCGGATTCACCCGGTGATATTGCGTACAGGCCTCCTGCCATCCCGACTGGGTAATGACCACGCCATCGACATCGATCACGGCATTGGCAATGCCGATCACCTCGTTGAAGTTGGCCATCAGGGCATCGAGGTCGTCGAGGTCGACCAGTTCGGCAAACCTGATGCGCTTGTCCACGTCCGTCATGCTAGGCGCTGTCATTGCTGGACTCCTGATTCAAGGGCAGTTCGAAAATGAAGGCACTGCCCTGACCCTCGCCGGCCGATTCGGCCCAGATACGTCCGTGGTGATGCTCGACGATACGCCGGCACAGTGCCAGCCCCATGCCGGTGCCCTCGAAGCGCGAACGCGCCTGCAGGCGGCTGAAAAACTGGAACAGGCGGTCGATGTGTTGCGGATTGATGCCGATGCCATGATCGCGCACGCTCACCCGCCAGTTGTGCGCCGTCGCCTCCGAAACGACCTCGACGCGCGGCACCTGGCCCGGCTCGTGATAATGCAGTGCATTGCCGACCAGGTTCTGGAACAGCCGCGTCAGCTCGTCGCGGCTGGCAAACACGCGTGGCCATTCGCCACTCACCGCGACTTCCGCCCCGGCCTGCAGGATGGCCGGTTCCAGAAACTCGAGCGCCTCGTCCAGCGACTCCTTGCTCGCCATCCATTTCTTCGATTCGGTTTTGCGGCCGACGCGCGAATAGTCGAGCAGCGAGACGATCATCGAATCCATACGCCTGGAACCGTCCAGCGCAAACTCCAGGTTGGCGCGCTCGTCGTCGTCGAGCTTGCCATCGAGGCTGAGCTGCAGCAGTTGCAGATGCCCGCTGATGGCGCGTAGCGGCTGGCGCATGTCGTGCGACACGCTGTAGGCAAAGCGCTCAAGATCGGCATTGGAACGCTGCAGGGCTTCGGTCTTGCTGCGCAATTCGTCCCCGGCCTGCTTTTCCGCTGTGATGTCCTGCAGATTGAACAGCAGGAAAACATGCGTCCCCATCCGGATGCGCATGAGATGCACCCTGGCATCCCATAGCTCGCCGCTGGGACGGCGGTGGCTCCACTCGAACACGGCAGAGCCGTGCGTCATGGCCTGCTCGAGCTTGCTGCGAACCGCCTCGCCAGAATCCGAACCGTCATACTGGGTGGCAGCGGAAACATCCGCTGGCGTCAACCCCAGCACGGCCTCCTTGCCCGGCAGGCCGTAGACCTCGACCGCCGCCTGGTTGCAATCGACATAACGCCCGGTCGCGGTATCGATGACCACCATGGGCACGCGCGAATCCGCAAACAGCAGCTTGTTGTAGGCCTCGCTCTGCCGCAGGGCTTCCTCCATCTGCTTGCGCTCGGTCACATCGTCGTAGATCGCCACCACTTCGCCGCCTGGCAGGCGGTAAACGTAGTTGTCGCGCCAACCGGCGACACGGCTGTCGTGGTAAAACGAAACGGGAAAGCGCTCCGCCGTACCGCTTTGCGCGACACGGCGCAACACATCGAGCAGCCCGAAATCCGCCACCGCCGGAAAGGCCTCAAGCACATCCTTGCCGACGACATCTTCGCGCCGCACCTGCTCGATATGCTCGGCGGCACGGTTGAAGGCATCGATGATCAGGCCCTTTCCGTCCGCCGCCGGACGGTAAACCACCACGCCGCTACCCATGTTCTCGAACAGCTCGGTCAGCCGCGACTGGCTTTCCTGCAAGGAAAGGCGCAGGCGTTGCTGTCGCGTCCAGGCCAGGTTGATTGCCCAGGCCGCGAGCAGCGTAACCACGGCAAAGAACAGTACCAGGGCGGCCAGCTTGACGGCATCCCTGTAGGATCCGGCCTGATATTCGTCGCGTGCCAGACCGACTACCACATAGAAAGGATAGTCGGCGATTTTGCGAAACGAAACCGTACGCTCGATCTGGTCCGCCAGCTGGACGGTCAGATAGGTACCGGCCGTCTCCCCCCCCGCCACCCGCCGCCGCAGTTCCGGCGCAGCAGTCCTGCTGCCTGTCGCCAGAGCCGGCGACGCCGACTGGGGGTAACGCACGACCATGGCCAGCTCCGCGTCGCGCAATGCGACCACTCCCCGCTTGCCCACGTCGATTGCAGAAAAAATGCCGGACAGGTGTTCCAGCGAGATCGCCGCGAACACCATGCCGCCAAACGAGCCGTCCGCCTGGTCGATGCGTCTGGCCAGCACGATCACCCATTTGTTGTTGACGCGGCTGATCTGCGGTTTGGAAAACACCAGCCCGGCCTGCGGGTCGTCGCGCAGCCGGATGAAATGCGGGCGGTCGGCCAGACTGATCCTGGCCGCAGGATCGACGCCGCTGCCGTAGACCAGCAGGCCGCTGGCATCGGTGACGCGCAGCGCATCCATGCCGGGAGCGCGCTGCCGCGCACGTTCGATGTACCCGTTGAGCACCCGGGCGTCGATTTTGCCGGCAGCACGTTGCCGCAGATATTCGTCCAGCACCGAAGCGATGATCACGTTGTCGGTGTGGACGATACCCACCAGGTCGTTCTCCAGCAGCCGCGTCAGGTTCTGCGTGGTGATCTCGGCGGCTTCCTGATGCGTCTGATAGTTTTGGCGTATCGACAATCCGGCCAGCAGGATCACCAGCAGATTGAGCAGCACTACGCCCAGCATCAGCCTGACGGAGAATCTGGCCGTCCATTTGGGCTCGGCAGCGCTATTGCAATGTATGGGCATGCCAGCGATCATTTCACCGCAGCCACCTCGCCCAGATGTGTCAACCAGCTGTCTACCGGCTCGGGGCGACCGAAATAGTAGCCCTGATGGATGACTTCGCCGCGCACATTGAGAAACGCCGCCTGCGCCGCCGTCTCCACCCCTTCGGCCACCACTTGCAAGTGCAGATGCTGTGCGACCGCCAGTATGGTTTCCACCAGTGCGGCATCGTTGAGGTCGGTCGTCACGTCCTGGATGAAGCTCTTGTCGATCTTGAGTTCGTGGATGGGCAGACGCTTGAGGTAAGCCAGGCTGGAATACCCGGTACCGAAGTCATCCATGGAAAAATGGATGCCAAGGTCGGCCAGCGCGGTCATCTTGACGACCACATCGGCCACATTGTCGATCACCAGCCCTTCGGTCACTTCGAGCACCAGATGGGCGGGGTCGGCGCCGCTGTCGGCCAGATGCCGCCTGACCTCGTCGACGAAATCGGCGCGGCCGAAATGCCGCGGACTGATATTGACCGAGATTCGTAGCGTGCGACCCTCGCGATCCAATTGGGTCAGCAGACCACACACCTGTGACAGCATCCAGCGGTCCACTTCCACGATCAGGTCTGACGCTTCCGCCAGCGGGATAAACACCCCGGGCGGTACCAGGCCGCGCACAGGATGCTGCCAGCGGACCAGAGCTTCTGCACCGACCTGCCGCGCCGTGGAGTCGACCTGCGGCTGCAGGTAAAGCCGCAACTGGTTCTGGCCGATGGCGGCGCGTAGCTCCTGCTCCAGCTGGTAGCGCTCGCGCACCGCCTCACCCATCGCCAACTCGAAGAACACCGCCCGCCCGCGCCCTTCGGACTTGGCCTGGTGCATCGCCAGATCGGACTGGCGCAGCACGTCGCTCGCGGTTTCCTGCGGCGATTCGGGAAAAATGGCGATGCCGATACTGGCATTGACGCGCACCATCTCGCCGGCGAGATCGATCGCCTCGTACAGCGCATTGCGCAGTTTTTCCGCCGTTGCCAGCGCCTGGCGGCCTGCAGATTCGCGCTCGGGCTCCTCGTATGACAGCAGGATGGCGAACTCGTCCGAGTCCAGGCGCGCCAGCACGTCGTTCGGCAGCAGGTGCTGACGCAAACGCTCCGACACTGCAATCAGCAGCGCGTCCCCCATCGCCAGGCCGCGTGCTTCGTTGATGTCCTTGAAGCGGTCCAGATCCAGCAACAGCAGGGTGGCATAGCGGCCGTCCCGACGCACGTCGGACAGCGTCTGCTCCAGCCGCCGCAGGAACAGCGCCCGGTTGGCGAGGCCCGTGAGCGGATCACGCCAGGTCAGTTGTTCGGCAGTCTGTTGCGCACTGCGGATATCGGTCAGGTCGGCAAACACCGCAACATAATGCGTGACCTTGCCGTCTTCGTCGCGCACCGCGCTGACGGTCTGCCACTCGGGGAATATCTCGCCGTTCTTACGCCGGTTCCATACCTCGCCGGACCATTCGCCCTTCTCCAGCAGCGCGTTCCACATCAGGGAATGAAACTTGCGATCATGGCGATCGGAGTTGAGGATACGCGGATTCTTGCCCAGCACCTCATGCTCGCCATAGCCGGTAATCAGCGTAAATGCCGGGTTGACCGCCACGATGTTGGCGTCGGCATCGGTCACCATGATGGCCTCGCCAGAGGTGTCGAACACGCGCGAGGCAAGCCGCTGACGCGCCTCGGTCTGTCTGCGTTCGGTGATGTCCCGCCCCACCACCACCAGCCCCCGGCGGCTGCCGTCCTCGTGATACAGCGGCACCTTGGTGATATCGAACAGCAACGGCGTTCCATCGGGACGCGGAATCAGCTCCTCCTGCCGGCTGATGCGCCCCGCCTCCCATGTCGCGTTGTCGCTCGCCTCGCAGGCAAGAAACGCCTCGCGGTAGAACTCCCGATCATGCGCCAACTCGGCATCGGTCTTGCCGCGATAGTCGACATTCTCCAACTGGAACAACCTGAGATCATACTCGTTGGCTTCCAGCCAGCGCCCTTCGCCATCCTTGAAACAGACCATATCGGGCATGGCATTGATCAGCGTCCGCAGATGCGTACCGGTCTCGCCCAGGCGCAGCTCCAGCCGCGCACGGCTGATGGCGTAGCGGATCGCACGCACCAGACTGTCGGTATCGAAACGGCCCTTGATCAGATAGTCCTGCGCGCCGGCTTCCAGGGTTTGCAGCGCAAAACCGGTGTCGTCGCGGCCGGTGAGCACGATAATCGGCAAGTTGGCGGCAAATCGGCGGCAGTCAAATACCACCGGCAAAGCCGGTGGCTTGAGTTTGTGAGCGCCTCAAAGGCGCCCATGAAACCGTGAGCCGCCAAGGGCGGCTTACCCCATTTCGAGTTTCATCTGATCGTACCTCTCGT
>Ga0172373_10001469_pt1 | contig 38133 bp, 39 predicted proteins | sample Lak10m_2_FD_114546 | JGI IMG/M metagenome (GOLD analysis project Ga0172373, IMG submission 114546) | Freshwater microbial communities from Kabuno Bay, South-Kivu, Congo - kab_092012_10m | ecosystem: Environmental > Aquatic > Freshwater > Lake | place: Democratic Republic of the Congo... | reverse complement strand
GGTCTGTTCGTGTTCGCCCCGATCTTTGCCGACTTCGTGCAGGCGCCACTGCAGAACGTGCTCGGCGGCATGCCCATCATCGGCTTCCTGTTCGGCGGCGTGCCCAACGGGCTTGGCATCCTCGCCGCCGGTGTGGTGCTCGCCTTTATGGTGCTGCCCTTCATCGCCGCCGTGATGCGCGATGTGTTCGAGATCGTGCCCGCCATCCTGCGCGAGTCGGCCTACGGTGTCGGCTGTACCACCTGGGAGGTGGTGCGCAAGGTCGTGCTGCCCTACACCCAGAAGGGTGTCATCGGCGGTGTCATGCTCGGTTTCGGCCGCGCGCTCGGCGAGACCATGGCGGTGACCTTTGTCATCGGCAACGCCAACCGCTTGCCGCACTCGCTGTTCTCGCCCGGTACCTCCATCGCCTCCACCCTCGCCAACGAGTTCGGAGAGGCTGCCGGCTTCCACATGTCGACCCTGTTCGCGCTGGGCTTCATGCTCTTCGTCATCACCTTCCTCGTGCTCGCCGCTGCCAAGTGGCTGACCCTGCGGGTCGAGCGCGGCAAGGGCACCTGAGGCCACGCCGTGGAACTGAACCAGTCCCTCTACAACGCCAGGATGCGCACAAACCGCATCGGTCTGGCGCTCTCGATGGCGGCCATGGTGCTCGGCCTCGCCGTGCTGCTTTGGATCCTCGCGGTGCTGTTCGGCAACGGCCTTGCGGCGATCGACCTCGGCATCTTCACCCACGACACGCCAGCCCCCGGCTCCGAGGGCGGCGGCTTGCGCAATGCCATCGTCGGCAGCCTGATGATGGTCGGCCTCTCGGTACTGGTGTCGACCCCCATCGGCATCCTGGCCGGTGTCTACCTGGCCGAGTTCGGCGACACCAACAAGGTCGCCGAGGTCACGCGCTTCGTCACCGACATCATGCTCTCGGCACCGTCCATCGTTCTCGGTCTGTTCGTCTACGCCATCGCCGTGGCCACCGTGCAGCACTTCTCGGGGTTCGCAGGCTCCCTGGCGCTATCGCTGATCGCGGTGCCGGTGATCGTGCGCACCACCGAGAACATGTTGCGCCTGGTGCCGGGCAGCCTTCGCGAGGCGGCGTTCGCGCTCGGCGCACCGCGCTGGAAGGTCTCGCTCATGGTCACCCTGCGCGCTGCCAAGGCCGGCGTCATCACCGGTGTGCTTCTGGCGCTGGCCCGCATCAGCGGTGAGACCGCGCCGCTGCTGTTCACTGCGCTGAGCAACCAGTTCTTCAGCACGGACATGTCGCAGCCTCTGGCCAACCTGCCGGTGGTGATCTTCCAGTTCGCCATGAGCCCCTACGACAACTGGATCCGCCTGGCCTGGGGTGGGGCGTTGCTCATCACCCTGACCGTGCTGGTCATCAACATCATCGCCCGCGTCGTCTTCCGCGAGAAGGTCAAGAGCTGAGCGACGCGCCGATGCGCCCGAACTTCCTCCACGAGTGAGCCCGATGACTGCAACCGCCACGCAACAAGCCAACGCCATCGAGGTCCGCAACCTCGACTTCTACTACGGCAACTTCCAGGGCCTCAACGGTGTGACCATGGACATCGCCGAGCGTCAGGTCACCGCCTTCATCGGGCCGTCCGGATGCGGCAAGTCCACCCTGTTGCGCACGCTCAACCGCATGTACAGCCTCTATCCCGGTCAGCGTGCCGAGGGCGAGATCCGCTTCTACGGCCAGAACATCCTCGATGCCAGCCAGGACCTCAACCTGCTGCGCGCACGCATCGGCATGGTGTTCCAGAAGCCGACTCCCTTCCCCATGACCATCTACGACAACATCGCCTTTGGCGTGCGCCTCTACGAGACCATGAGCAAGTCGGAGATGGATGACCGTGTCGAGTGGGCGCTGACCAAGGCCGCGCTGTGGAACGAGGTCAAGGACAAGCTCGGCCAGAACGGCCTGTCGCTCTCCGGCGGTCAGCAGCAGCGCCTTTGCATCGCCCGCAGTGTGGCGGTGAAGCCCTCGGTGGTGCTGCTCGACGAGCCGACCTCGGCGCTCGATCCGCTCTCCACCGCCAAGGTCGAGGAGCTGATCCACGAGCTCAAGACCGACTACACCATCGCCATCGTCACCCACAACATGCAGCAGGCGGCGCGTGTATCGGACTTCACCGCCTACATGTATCTCGGCGAACTGGTCGAGTTCGACATCACCGACAACATCTTCCTGCGTCCCTCCAAGAAGGAGACCGAGGACTACATCACCGGGCGCTTCGGCTGAGCCGTGCGTCCTCCAGGCTTCGGCCCCGCGAGAGCGGGGCTTTTTTTGTGTAGTATCCGCGCCTTTGCAACAAGGCTCCTGTGCGATCTCCGATGCTCTGGGTCGTAGGCAACTGGAAGATGGTGCGTGCCCGTCCCTCGGTCGATGAGTGGCTCGCCGAGGCGGCTGCGTCGCCGGCCCGCGAGGGTGTGCACGCGGCGGTCGCGGTGCCCTCACCCTACCTGTTCCGGGCCGCTGCCGCCCTGCGGGGCTCGGCACTCGCCTGGGGTGGGCAGGACCTCAGCTGGGACGAGGAGGGCGCGCACACCGGCGAGGTTTCGGCGTCGATGCTCGCCGAGTCCGGTGCCAGCTTCTGCATCGTCGGCCATTCCGAGCGACGTCTGCGCTTCCACGAGACCGATGCGCAGGTCGCGGCCAAGGCCCTGCGCGCCGCCGCCGCCGGCATCCGGCCGCTGGTCTGTGTCGGCGAGCTGGCGGTCGAGCGTCGCGAGGGTCGCCACGAGGCGGTGGTCGGGGCCCAGGTCGACGCCCTGCTGGCAGGCCTCCGCGGCGATACCAGTGGTCTGCTGCTGGCGTACGAGCCGATCTGGGCGATCGGCACGGGGGTGGCTGCTTCGCCTGAGGATGCGGCGGCCATGCATGCGGTCATCCGCACCCGTCTGGGTCCGCTCGCCGGCAGCGTGCCGGTCCTGTACGGTGGCAGCGTTTCTGCCGACAATGCCGGGGAGTTCCTTTCCGTCCACGGTGTGGACGGCGTGCTGGTCGGCGGCGGTTCGCTGCAGACCGCATCGTTCTTTGCCATCTGTGACGCAGCCGAGCGCTGCTCGGGAGTCTGACAGTCTATGGAAAGCGTTCTTCAGGTCATCCATGTCCTCGCGGTCATCGCCATCATCGTGCTGGTGCTGCTGCAACACGGCAAGGGCGCCGATGCCGGCGCAGCCTTTGGTGGTGGCAACTCGGCCGGCCTGTTCGGGGCCTCGGGGTCGGCCAACTTCCTCAGCCGCGCCACGGCCATCCTGGCGACACTCTTCTTCTGCACCAGCCTGGCCCTGACCTGGATGTCGAATCGAACCGCTCGTTCGGCAGGTGTCGTAGAATCCGCCCCGGTGGAACGCACCGCGCCCGACCCGGTGCCCGCTGGGGGCATCCCGACGCCTCCGGCAGATGAGGTTCCCAGGTAAGTGCCGTCAGTGCCGCGCCCGGCAGGGCCGGTGGTGGCGGCGAGCAGATGCCGACGTGGTGAAATTGGTAGACACGCTATCTTGAGGGGGTAGTGGCGAAAGCTGTGCGAGTTCGAGTCTCGCCGTCGGCACCAAGAGCCTGCCTTAAGTGCAGTATAATTCGTCCAAAACAGGCGCAGGCCGGAACGCAAGCCTTTCATGCTCGAGCAATACCTCCCCGTGCTCATGTTCCTCGTGGTCGGCCTGCTGGTCGGCCTCGGGCCCATCCTCCTCGGCCGGCTGATCGGACCTGACCGCCCCAGCGCGGAGAAGCTCGCCCCCTACGAATGCGGCTTCGAGGCCTTCGAGGATGCGCGCATGAAGTTCGACGTGCGGTATTACCTGGTCGCCATCCTATTCATCCTGTTCGACCTCGAGATCGCCTTCCTTGTCCCCTGGGCGGTGGTGTTCGACGACCTCGGGCTCTATGGCTTCATCGCAATGTCGGTTTTCCTCGGCATCCTGGTGGTCGGTTTCGTCTACGAGTGGGTCAAGGGGGCGCTGGAATGGGAGTGAGTCGGTGAGCATCGAGGGCGTACTGGAGAAGGGCTTCGTCACCACCTCGGCGGACACCCTCATCAACTACATGCGCACCGGTTCGCTGTGGCCGATGACTTTCGGTCTCGCCTGCTGCGCGGTGGAGATGATGCACGCCGGCGCGGCGCGCTACGACCTCGACCGCTTCGGCATCGTCTTCCGTCCCAGCCCGCGGCAGTCTGACGTCATGATCGTGGCCGGCACGCTGTGCAACAAGATGGCACCGGCGCTGCGCAAGGTCTACGACCAGATGGCCGAGCCGCGTTGGGTCATCAGCATGGGTTCCTGCGCCAACGGCGGTGGCTACTACCACTACAGCTACTCGGTGGTGAGGGGATGCGACCGCATCGTGCCGGTGGACATCTACGTCCCGGGCTGTCCGCCGACCGCGGAGGCGCTGCTGTACGGCATCATCCAGCTGCAGAGCAAGATCCGGCGCACGTCCACCATCGCCCGCTGATCACCGACCCCAGCCCATGACGGACGCCCGCCAGCAGTTCATCGCGACACTCTCCGAGGTCCTCGGCGAGCGCCTGCTCGAGTCCGGCTGGCACGCCGACATGGCCTTTGCGCACATCGACCCCGAGGGTCTGCAGAAGACCCTCAGGCTTTTGCGCGACCACGATGCATTGCGTTTCGACCAGCTCAGCGACCTCGCCGGCGTCGATTTCTCGGCCTGGCCGCGCGAGCGGCGCAGCGCCCGACGCTTCGGCGTGGTGCTGCACCTGCTCTCGGTGGCACGCAACCAGCGCCTGCGCGTGCACGTCGAGGTGCCGGACGACGACCTGCCGGCCATCGCCTCCGCCGCCGAGGTCTGGCCGGCTGCCAACTGGTACGAGCGCGAGGCCTTCGACCTGTTCGGCATCCTCTTCGAGGGCCACCCTGACCTGCGGCGCATCCTCACCGACTACGGCTTTGTCGGCCACCCCTTCCGCAAGGATTTCCCGGTCAGCGGCCATGTCGAGATGCGCTACGACCCGGAGCAGCGCCGCGTCGTCTACCAGCCGGTCTCCATCGAGCCGCGCGAGATCGTGCCCCGCGTCCTGCGCGAGGAAGGCTACGGCACCGAACACCTCGGGATCGCCCGCTGACATGGCCGAGTTGCGCAACTACACGATGAAATTTGGCTTCCGCCGGCCTTCGGCCTTAACCGGCTGTCGCCGGTTAGCGTCCGCCGAAGTTCATCGTGGGTTGTGGCATGCCGTCCGGAGTGGCTTCTGATGGCCGAGTTGCGCAACTACACGATGAACTTTGGTCCGCAGCATCCGGCGGCGCACGGGGTGCTGCGCCTGGTGCTGGAGCTCGACGGCGAGGTCATCGTCCGCGCCGACCCCCACATCGGCCTGCTGCACCGTGCCACCGAGAAGCTCGCCGAGACGCGCACCTTCATCCAGTCGGTGCCGTACATGGACCGCCTCGATTACGTCTCGATGATGTGCAACGAGCACGCCTACGTCATGGCCATCGAGAAGCTGCTCGGGCTCGAGCCGCCGGAGCGCGCGCAGTACATCCGGGTGATGTTCGACGAGATCACGCGCGTCCTCAATCACCTGTTGTGGATCGGCGCCCATGCGCTCGACGTCGGTGCCATGACCATGTTCCTCTACGCCTTCCGCGAGCGCGAGGACCTGATGGACTGCTACGAGGCGGTGTCCGGCGCGCGTCTGCACGCCGCTTACTACCGCCCGGGCGGGGTCTACCGTGACCTGCCGGCGAGTATGCCGCAGTACAAGCCGTCGAAGTGGCACAAGGCGACCGATGTCGCCAGGATGAATGCCAACCGGCAGGGCTCCCTGCTCGACTTCATCGAGGACTTCACCGACCGCTTCCCGGCCTGCGTCGACGAGTACGAGACCCTCCTCACCGACAACCGAATCTGGAAGCAGCGCACCGTGGGCATCGGCGTGGTCGACCCGGAGCGCGCCGTGGCCCTGGGTTTCACCGGTCCGATGCTGCGCGGGTCCGGCGTCGCCTGGGACCTGCGCAAGAAGCAGCCCTACGAGGTCTACGAGCGGCTCGATTTCGACATCCCGGTCGGCGTCAACGGCGACTGCTACGACCGCTACCTGGTACGCATGGAGGAGATGCGCCAGTCCAACCGCATCATCCGCCAGTGCATCGAGTGGCTGCGCGCCAACCCCGGCCCGGTGATCGTCGGCGACCACAAGATCGCGCCGCCGCACCGCGAGGCGATGAAGTCGAACATGGAGGAGTTGATCCACCACTTCAAGCTGTTCACCGAGGGCATGCATGTGCCGGCCGGAGAAGCCTACGCGGCGGTCGAGCATCCCAAGGGCGAGTTCGGCATCTACCTGCTCGCCGACGGTGCGAACAAGCCCTACCGGCTCAAGATCCGCGCGCCCGGCTACCCGCACCTGGCCGCCCTCGACGAGATGGTGCGTGGCCACATGATCGCCGACGTGGTCGCCATCATCGGCACCCAGGACATCGTGTTCGGGGAGATCGACCGATGACCGCGGTACTCTCCGAGGCCACTCGTGCGCGCTTCGAGCGCGAGGTCGCCAAGTATCCGCCGGACCAGCGTCGATCGGCGGTGATCGCCTGTCTCTCGATCCTGCAGGACGAGCAGGGCTGGGTGAGTCGCGACAGCGAGCAACTGGTCGCTGACTATCTCGGCATCCCGCCGATCGCGGTCTATGAGGTGACGACCTTCTACAACATGTTCAACCAGCAGCCGGTGGGGCGTTTCAAGTTCAATGTCTGTACCAACCTGCCGTGCCGGCTGCGCGGTGGGCAGGCAGCGCTCGACCACCTCTGCCGGCGGCTCGGTGTGGAGCAGGGCGGTACCACCGCCGACGGGCTGTTCACTGTTCAGCAGAGCGAGTGTCTCGGCGCCTGCGCCGATGCGCCGGTGCTTCTGGTCAACGACCGCAGCATGTGCAGCTTCATGGCTGAGGAGCGTCTGGACCAGATGCTCGACGGCCTGCGGCAGTCTGCGGCAGGAGGTGGGGCATGAGCCCGGACCAGGTTCTGGCGCGGTTCGCCGCCACCGGCGTCGAGACCTGCTTCCATGGCCGGCACATCGACCCGCAGATCTGCGCCGGACTCGACGGCCGCAACTGGCGCCTGAAGGACTACGAGTCGCGCGGCGGCTATCAGGCGCTGCGCAAGATCCTCGGCAAGGATGGCGGGCCCGGCATGACGCAGGACGAGGTCATCGCTCAGGTCAAGGAGTCGGCGCTGCGCGGCCGCGGCGGTGCCGGCTTCCCGACCGGCCTCAAGTGGAGCTTCATGCCCCGGCAGTCGCCGGTGCAGAAGTACCTCGCCTGCAACTCCGACGAGGGTGAGCCCGGCACCTGCAAGGACCGCGACATCCTGCAGTTCAACCCGCATATCGTCATCGAGGGCATGGCCATCGCCGCCTACGCCATGGGCATCACGGTGGGCTACAACTACATCCACGGCGAGATCTTCGAGACCTACGAGCGCTTCGAGGAGGCGCTGGAGGAGGCGCGTGCCGCTGGCTATCTGGGCGACAAGATCCTCGGCAGCGATTTCAGCTTCCAGTTGCACGCATCGCACGGCTTCGGCGCCTACATCTGCGGCGAGGAGACGGCGTTGCTCGAGAGCCTCGAGGGCAAGAAGGGCCAGCCGCGCTTCAAGCCGCCGTTCCCGGCAAGCTTCGGGCTGTATGGCAAGCCGACCACCATCAACAACACCGAGACCTTCGCTGCGGTGCCGTGGATCATCCGCCACGGCGGTCAGGCCTTCCTCGAGGTCGGCAAGCCCAACAACGGCGGCACCAAGATCTTCTCGGTGAGTGGCGATGTCGAGTGGCCAGGCAACTACGAGGTCCCCATGGGGACCCCGTTCTCGCGGCTGCTGGAGCTGGCAGGGGGGGTGCGCAAGGGGCGTCAGCTCAAGGCGGTGATCCCGGGCGGTTCATCGGCGCCGGTGCTCCCGGCTGCGATCATGATGGACTGCACCATGGACTACGACTGCCTCTCCAAGGCGGGCTCCATGCTCGGCTCCGGGGCGGTGATCGTGATGGACGACACGCGCTGCATGGTCGACTCCTTGCTGCGCCTGGCCTACTTCTACACCCACGAGTCGTGCGGCCAGTGCACCCCCTGCCGCGAGGGCACCGGCTGGCTGTATCGCATGCTGCTGCGCATCGAGAACGGGCAGGGACGGGAGGAGGACATCGAGGTGCTGGACGATGTCGCGCAGAACATCATGGGGCGCACCATCTGTGCCCTCGGCGATGCGGCGGCGATGCCGGTGCGCAGCTTCATCAAGCACTTCCGCCACGAGTTCGAGCACCACATCCGGACCGGCACCTGCATCGCCGGGACCACCGGCGGTTCTGCCGCACGGCGACTCGCCGCGCAGAAGGTCGGAGACCGCGCATGAGAACGGTGCAGATCGAGCTGGACGGCCAGGCCATCGAAGTCCCGGTCAACTCGACCATCATGGATGCGGCGAACAAGGCCGGTGTCTACATTCCGCACTTCTGCTACCACCGCAAGCTCTCGATCGCTGCCAACTGCCGGATATGCCTGGTCGAGGTGGAGAAGTCGCCCAAGCCCCTGCCGGCCTGTGCCAGCCCGGTCACGCAGGGCATGAAGGTATTCACCAAGAGCCCGGCGGCGGTACGGGCGCAGAAGGGTGTGATGGAGTTCCTGCTCATCAACCACCCGCTCGACTGCCCGATCTGCGACCAGGGCGGCGAGTGCCAGCTGCAGGACCTTGCCGTCGGCTATGGCAGCACCGCCTCGCGCTACCACGAAGAGAAGCGCGTGGTGCTGAACAAGAACCTCGGTCCGCTGATCGCCACCGACATGACGCGCTGCATCCACTGCACGCGCTGCGTGCGCTTCGGCGAGGAGATCGCCGGCCGGATGGAACTCGGCATGGCGCACCGCGGCGAGCACGCGGAGATCATGCCCTTCCTCGAGCGCACCATCGACAGCGAGCTGTCGGGCAACATGATCGACGTCTGCCCGGTCGGCGCGCTCACCTCCAAGCCCTTCCGCTACGCCGCCCGTACCTGGGAACTGGGCAAACGCAGGTCGATCGCGCCGCATGATTCGCTGGGCAGCCATGTCACCGTGCAGGTCAAGCAGGACCGCGTGCTGCGCGTAACCCCGCTGGAAGAGGAATCGATCAACGAGTGCTGGCTGTCAGACCGCGACCGCTTCAGTTACGAGGCGCTGGACAGCGAGGACCGCCTGCTCTACCCGATGCTGCGCGAGGGCCAGGGCTGGGTCCGGGCGACCTGGGAGCAGGCGCTGCAGCACGCCGTGGAGGGCCTGCGCGCCGCGGGTGCGGCGTCGGGCTGGCTGGTCAGCCCCAATGCCACGCTCGAGGAGGGCCACCTTGCCGCGCGCCTGGCCAAGGGCCTGAAGAGCCCGAACATCGACTTCCGTCTGCGTCAGAGCGATTTCGCGGCCGACGGGGTGGCTTCCGGCGTGCCCTGGCTGGGGATGCCCATCGCCGAGGTCGAGGCTCTGCGCGGCCTGCTGCTGGTCGGCAGCAACCTGCGCAAGGATCACCCGCTGCTGGCGCACCGCGTGCGCGTGGCGGCCGGCCGCGGTTGCGCGCTGCACACCCTCGGCGCCTGGCAGGAGGATCTGCTGTGTCCGGTCGCGGGGCAGGTCGCCTTGCCCCCATCGCAATGGGAGTCGGCGCTGGAAGCCGTGCTCGAGGCGGTCCGCGCGCTGCGTGCCGGCCGCGCCGTCGACGCCGGGCATGCGGCGGTCGCGGCGGCGCTGTGTCAGGAAGCACCGCGCGCCCTGTGGCTCGGCAACGAGGCCACCCACCACCCGCGTGCGAGCCGCCTGCGGTGGTTGGCGCAAGCCATCTGCGAGGTCAGTGGTGCCACCCTCGGCACCACGGTGGAGGGCTCGAATGCGGTCGGACTGGCCGCTGCCGGCGTGCTTCCTGGCGCGCGTGGCAGGAACGCCCGGACCATGCTCGGCCGGCCGCTTCAGGCCTATGTGCTGTTGCAGGTCGAAGCCGCCGACTGTGCCGACGCCGCTGCCGCGGCGCGCGCCCTCAGGGCCGCCGACAGCGTGGTCTGCCTGACCACCCACATCGACGCTGCGGCCGACTACGCCGACGTGCTGCTGCCGGTCGCCGCCTGGACCGAAGGCGCCGGCAGCCGCGTCAACTGCGAGGGTCGTCTGCAGACCTTCGTCGGCGTTGTGCCCCCGCCCGGCGAGGCGCGGCCGGCGTGGAAGGTGCTGCGCGTCCTCGGCAACCTGCTCGGACTCAAGGGTTTCGAGCAGGAGACCCTGGAGGACGTCCGCCGTGAACTCGCGCTCGACCCGGAGCGGCTCACCGCCGCACTCGGCAATGCGCTGGAGTCCGAGCCGGAGACCGCTGCGCCCGAACTGGCTGGTCTGGAGCGCGCCGGTTTCGTCCTGCCGTATGCGGCCGATGGCCTGTTGCGGCGCGCCAGCGCCCTGCAGAAGACCGCCGATGCGCGGCCGCCCGCGGCGCAGATGCACAGCCGCACCGCGGCCTCGCTGAACATCGCCGACGGGCAGCTGGTGCGCGTCACGCAGGGAGGCACGGCGCGGCTCAGGGTGCGGATCGATGACCGTGTCGCCGCCGGCACGGTACGTATCGGCGCCGGACATGGCGAGACCGCCTCGCTCGGCGGTCTGTTCGGCGAGCTGCGCGTGGAGCCCGATTGATGCAGCCCTTCTTCGGCCTGGTCGATGGCAGCGTGATGCCGGAGCCAGCGTTGCTGGTGCTCTGGACCCTGGCCAAGATCCTCGCCATCACGCTGCCGGTGATGGGGGCGGTGGCCTACCTGACCTATGCCGAGCGCAAGGTCATCGGCTACATCCAGGTGCGCATCGGGCCCAACCGGGTCGGCCCCGCAGGTCTGCTGCAACCGATCGCCGATGCCATCAAGCTGCTCACCAAGGAGATCGTCATCCCCGCCGGGTCGAGCAAGGCCCTGTTCGTTCTGGCGCCGGTGATCAGCATCGTCGCCGCACTGGCGGCGTGGGCGGTGGTGCCGTTCGGACCGGAGACCATCCTCGCCGACATCGACGCCGGCCTGCTGTATGTGCTGGCGCTCACCTCGATGGGAGTCTACGGGGTGATCATCGCTGGATGGGCGTCGAACTCCAAGTACGCATTCCTCGGCGCCATGCGCTCGGCGGCACAGATCGTGGCCTACGAGATCGCCATGGGTTTCGCCCTCATCGGTGTGCTCATGCTCGCCGGCAGCCTGAGCCTGCCCGACATCGTCAACGCGCAGCAGGGTGAATGGGGCCTGCTCGGCTGGAACCTGGTGCCTCTGTTCCCGCTGTTCCTGGTCTACTTCATCTCCGGCGTGGCCGAGACCAACCGCGCGCCGTTCGACGTCGCCGAGGGCGAGTCGGAGATCGTCGCCGGCTTCCACGTCGAGTACTCGGGCATGACCTTTGCCATCTTCTTCCTCGCCGAGTACGCCAACATGATCCTGGTGTCGGCGCTGGCGGCCTGCCTGTTCCTCGGCGGCTGGCTGTCGCCGGTCCCCGGTGTGCCGGGCGGTTGGCCCTGGCTGTTCGCCAAGATCGGTTTCCTGCTGTTCTGCTTCCTCTGGTTCCGCGCCACCTTTCCGCGCTACCGCTACGACCAGATCATGCGGCTCGGCTGGAAGGTGTTCATCCCGCTGACGATCGTCTGGATCCTCGTCGTCGGCGCCTGGAAGCTCTCGCCCCTCTGGCTCTGGTAAGGCGCCCGCCATGCAAGCCATCCGCGATCTCGTCAAGACCTTCTTCCTCACCGAACTCCTGCAGGGGCTGGCACTGACCGGTCGCAACCTCTTCGCGCGCAAGATCACGGTGCAGTATCCGGAGGAGAAGACGCCGATGTCGCCGCGCTTCCGCGGCCTGCATGCCCTGCGTCGCTATCCCAATGGCGAAGAGCGCTGCATCGCCTGCAAGCTCTGCGAGGCCGTGTGCCCGGCGCTCGCCATCACCATCGAATCGGAGCAGCGCGACGACGGCACGCGACGCACCACCCGCTACGACATCGATCTCACCAAGTGCATCTTCTGCGGCTTCTGCGAGGAGAGCTGCCCGGTCGACTCGATCGTCGAGACGCACATCATGGAATACCACGGCGAACAGCGGGGCGACCTGCTGTACACCAAGGAGATGCTGCTCGCCATCGGTGACCGTTACGAGAAGGACATCGCCGCAGCGCGCGCGGCCGATGCGCCGTACCGCTGACCGCGCCGCGCACACAGGCCCGCAACCCGCATGCATCCCCTCGGCTTGATCTTCTACTTCTTCGCTGCCGTGCTCGTGGTCTCGGCGCTGCGGGTGATCACCGCACGCAACCCGGTGCATGCGGCGCTGTTCCTGGTACTCGCGTTCTTCAGTGCGGCCGCGATCTGGATCCTGCTCGAGGCGGAGTTCCTGGCGCTGACGCTGGTGCTGGTCTACGTCGGCGCGGTGATGGTGTTGTTCCTGTTCGTGGTGATGATGCTCGACGTCAACTTCGACACCCTGCGCGAGGGTTTCTGGCGGCACCTGCCGGTGGGCCTGGTGGTGGCGGGCCTGATGGTCACCGAGATGGTCCTTGTGTTGTCTGCCGAGACCTTCCGCGGTGCGCCGGCGCCGGAGCCACGCGGTTTCGATTACAGCAACACCCGCGAGCTCGGAGCGGTGCTCTATACGCAGTACGTGTACGCCTTCGAGCTGGCTGCGGTGCTGCTGCTGGTGGCCATCGTCGCCGCCATCGCCCTCACGCTGCGCCGCCGCGAGGGCGTGCGGCGCACGGACGTGGCCGAGCAGGTCAGGGTGCGCCCTGAAGACCGCCTGCGCGTGCTGCAGGTGCCACCGGAGTCACCGGTCGGTGCCAAGCCGGACGAGCCAGGGCAGGTGTCGCAATGATCACGCTGTCGCATCACCTCATCCTCGGCGCACTGCTGTTCGCCATCAGCATCGTCGGCATCTTCCTCAACCGCAAGAACGTGATCATCCTGCTGATGGCCATCGAGCTCATGCTGCTCGCCGTCAACCTGAACTTCATTGCCTTCAGCCACTACCTCGGCGACATCTCGGGTCAGGTGTTCGTCTTCTTCATCCTGACCGTAGCCGCCGCCGAGTCGGCCATCGGGCTCGCCATCCTCGTCGTGCTGTTCCGCAACCTGCGCAGCATCAACGTCGACGACATCAACACCCTCAAGGGCTGACGCGCCGTGTCCATGGAATCGCTCTACCTGCTGGTGCCGCTCGCCCCGCTCGCCGGCGCGCTGCTGGCCGGCCTGTTCGGCAGGATCATCGGCCGTGCCGGGTCGCACGTTGCCACCATCCTCGGCGTGGCGGTGGCCTTCGTCGCCAGCGTCGTCATCGCCCAGGACGTGATCGGCAACGGCAACACCTTCAACGGGGCGCTCTACACCTGGGCGATCTCCGGCAGTCTGAGGATGGAGCTCGGTTTTCTCATCGACCCGCTGTCGGTGATGATGATGCTGGTGGTGACCTTCGTCTCGCTGATGGTGCATATCTACACCATCGGCTACATGCACGACGACCCGGGCTACCAGCGCTTCTTCAGCTACATCTCGCTGTTCACCTTCGCCATGCTCATGCTGGTGATGAGCAACAACTTCCTGCAGCTGTTCTTCGGCTGGGAGGCGGTAGGCCTGGTGTCGTATCTGCTGATCGGCTTCTGGTACACACGTCCGACCGCCATCTACGCCAACCTCAAGGCCTTCCTCGTCAACCGCGTCGGCGATTTCGGCTTCGTGCTCGGCATCGGCCTGGTGGCGGCCTACTTCGGCAGCCTCGACTACGCCACCGTGTTCGCTGCCGCGCCGGGTCTGGCCGGCGAGACGGTCAGCCTGTTCCCGGGGGTCGAGTGGTCGCTGCTCACCGTCGCCTGCATCGGGCTCTTCATCGGTGCCATGGGCAAGAGTGCGCAGTTCCCGCTGCACGTCTGGCTGCCCGATTCGATGGAGGGCCCGACACCCATCTCGGCGCTGATCCATGCCGCCACCATGGTCACCGCCGGCATCTTCATGGTGGCACGCATGTCGCCGCTGTTCGAGCTGTCGGAGACGGCGCTCTCGGTGGTGCTTGTGATCGGCGCCATCACCGCGCTGTTCATGGGCTTCCTCGGCATCGTGCAGAACGATATCAAGCGCGTGGTGGCCTACTCGACCCTGTCACAGCTCGGCTACATGACGGTGGCGCTCGGTGCCTCGGCCTATTCGGTGGCGGTGTTCCACCTCATGACCCACGCCTTCTTCAAGGCGCTGCTGTTCCTCGCCGCCGGCAGCGTGATCATGGGCATGCATCACGATCAGGACATCCGCAACATGGGTGGGCTACGCAGGTACATGCCGGTCACCTGGGTCACCTCGCTGCTGGGCTCCCTGGCACTCATCGGCACGCCGCTGTTCTCCGGCTTCTACTCCAAGGACTCGATCATCGAGGCGGTCGCCGAGAGCCACATCGCCGGGGCGGGCTTTGCCTACTTCGCGGTGGTGGTCGGGGTGTTCGTGACCGCGTTCTACAGCTTCCGCATGTATTTCCTGGTGTTCCACGGCAGTGAGCGTTGGCGTGGCGGCAGCCACGACGACAAGCACGCGTCCAGGCACGACGACGACCACGGCCATCGCCATGGCCTTGGTCCGCACGACGATCCACACGAGAGCCCCTGGGTGGTGACGCTGCCGCTGGTACTGCTGGCCATCCCGTCGGTGCTCATCGGCTACCTCACCATCGGCCCGATGCTCTATGGCGGCTTCTTTGGCGACTCGATCCTCATCGCCACGAACCACCGCGCCATGGCCGAGATGGCCGAGGCCTTCCACGGTCCGCTGGCCATGGCGCTGCACGGCTTGAGCACGCTGCCGTTCTGGTTGGCGCTGTCCGGCGTGGCGGTGGCGGCGCTGTTCTACCTGAAGCGGCCGGACATCCCGGCGGCCATCCGGGCGCGGTTCTCCGCCATCCATCGCATCCTCGAGAACAAGTACGGCTTCGATGACTTCAATCAGTGGTTCTTCGCCAACGGTGCGCGCCTGCTCGGGGGGCAACTCTGGCAGCGCGGTGACCGTGCCCTGATCGATGGCGTCCTGGTCAACGGCTCGGCGCGACTGGTGGGCCGCATCTCCGCCTGGGCTCGTCAGGGCCAGACCGGTTTCGTCTACACCTATGCCTTCACCATGATCATCGGCATCGTCGCGCTGCTCGGTCTGTGGCTGGGTATCTGAGCGCGGCGCCCTGAACATGGTCACCAGCCAGCTCCCGCTCCTCACGCTCGCCATCTGGGTGCCGATCGTCTTCGGCCTGATGGTGCTTTTCGTCGGCCGCGACAGCGCCCCCTCCAACGCGCGCTGGCTCGCGCTGATCGGGGCACTGGCGGGTTTTGTCGTGACCCTGCCCTTGGTCACCGGTTTCGATGTCTCGACCGCTGCGCTGCAGTTCGTCGAGGACCGGCCCTGGATCCCGGCCTTCAACATCCGCTACCAGCTCGGCGTCGACGGCATCGCCATGCCTTTCGTGGTGCTGAACAGTTTCATGACGGTGTTCGTCGTGGTCGCTGCCTGGCAGGTCATCAGCAGCCGGGTGTCGCAGTACCTGGCAGCCTTCCTGGTGATGAGCGGGCTGATCAACGGGGTGTTCGCCGCGGCCGACGCCATCCTGTTCTACGTCTTCTTCGAGGCGATGCTGATCCCGATGTATCTCATCATCGGCGTCTGGGGCGGCCCCAACCGTGTCTATGCCGCGATCAAGTTCTTCCTCTACACCCTGCTTGGCTCGCTGCTCACGCTGGTGGCCCTGATCTATCTGTTCTACCGGTCGGAGGGCAGCTTCCAGATCGCCGACTATCACGTCCTGCCGCTGGGTCTGGACGAGCAGATCCTCATCTTCCTGGCCTTCCTCATGGCATTCGCGGTCAAGGTGCCGATGTGGCCCGTGCACACCTGGTTGCCGGATGCGCACGTCGAGGCGCCGACCGGGGGCTCGGTCATCCTCGCCGCCATCACGCTCAAGGTCGGGGCCTACGGTTTCCTGCGGTTCTCGCTGCCGATCGCGCCGGACGCCTCGCAGCATTTGGCGGGGCTGATGATCGCCCTGTCGCTGATCGCGGTGGTGTACATCGGACTGGTCGCACTCGTACAGTCCGACATGAAGAAGCTGGTCGCCTACTCCTCGATCGCCCACATGGGTTTCGTCACCCTCGGTTTCTTCCTCTTCGAACCACTCACGGTGGAGGGTGGCCTGGTGCAGATGATCTCGCACGGCTTCATCTCCGGTGCGATGTTCCTCTGCATCGGCGTGCTCTACGACCGGATGCACAGCCGACAGATCGCCGACTACGGTGGCGTGGTCAACCGCATGCCGGTGTTCGCGGCCCTGTTCATGCTGTTCGCGATGGCCAACGCCGGTCTCCCCGCGACCTCGGGTTTCGTCGGCGAGTTCATGGTCATCCTCGGCGCCGTGCAGGTCAATTTCTGGTACGCCTTCGCTGCGGCCACCACGCTGATCCTTGGCGCCGCCTACACCTTGTGGATGTACAAGCGCGTGGTGTTCGGCGACATCGCCAACCGGCACGTCGATGCCTTGCAGGACATCGACCGGCGTGAGTTGCTGATGCTCGCCACGCTTGCCATCTGTGTGTTGGCGCTGGGGATCTGGCCGGCTCCGGTGCTGGAAGTGATGCACGTCTCGGTCGACAACCTCCTGCACCACGTTGCGCAGAGCAAACTGTGATCCCGACCTTCGACGACTACTTCGCGGCGCTGCCGGAGATCCTGTTGCTGGGGATGACCTCGTTCATCCTCATCCTCGACCTGTTCCTCAAGGACCATCAGCGCAACATCACCTACCTGCTGACACAGTTCACGCTGCTCCTGTGCGCAGTGGTCACCGTCTTCACCGTGCAGGGGCGCCCGGTGTTCGCCTTCAACGGGCTGGTGGTCGATGACCTGATGTCCGATGTGCTGAAGGTCATGATCTACCTCGCGGTGACCATCGCCCTGGTCTATGTCCGTGCCTACAACGCCGCACGTGGGCTGTTCACCGGCGAGTTCTTTGCGCTGGCGCTGTTCGCCACGCTCGGCATGCTGGTGATGGTATCGGCAGACCACTTCCTGACCCTGTACATCGGCCTCGAACTGTTGTCGTTGAGCCTCTATGCGATGGTGGCGCTGCAAAGGGACTCTGCGCGTGCCACCGAGGCGGCGATGAAGTACTTCGTGCTGGGTGCGCTGGCCTCCGGCATGCTGCTCTACGGCATGTCGATGTTCTACGGCGCGACCGGATCGCTGGAGCTGGAATCGGTGTCTGCCGGGCTCGCCGGCGGCCTCGGTTCGTCCAAGGTGCTGATCTTCGGCCTGGTGTTCATCGTCGCCGGGATCGCTTTCAAGCTCGGCGTGGTGCCGTTCCACATGTGGGTTCCGGACGTCTACCAGGGTGCCCCGACCTCGGTGACCCTGTTCATCGCCAGTGCGCCCAAGATCGCCGCCTTCGCCTTCACCCTGCGCCTGCTGGTCAATGGTCTGGAGCCACTGGTGGCCGATTGGCACGGCATGCTGGTGGTGCTCGCGGTGTTGTCGATGGTGCTCGGCAACGTGGTGGCGATCGCCCAGACCAACCTCAAGCGCATGTTGGCGTACTCCACCATCTCGCACATGGGCTTCGTGCTGCTTGGGGTGCTGTCCGGCAGTCTCAACGGCTACGCGTCGGCGATGTTCTACGTACTGGTCTACGTCCTCACCGCGCTGGCCGGCTTCGGCGTGGTACTGCTGTTGTCTCGCGAGGGCTTCGAGTCCGAGGAACTGGACGACCTCAAAGGGCTCAACCGGCGCGATCCCTGGTTCGCATTCATCATGCTGCTGGTGATGTTCTCGATGGCGGGAGTGCCACCGCTGGCCGGGTTCTTCGCCAAGCTCTCGGTGCTGCAGGCGGCCCTGCAACAGGGTCTGGTATGGCTGGTCGTGCTTGCGGTGATGATGTCGCTGGTGGGTGCCTTCTACTACCTGCGGGTGGTCAAGCTCATGTATTTCGATGACCCGCAGCACCAGGAACCGATCCAGCCGCTCGGTGACATGAAGGTCATGCTCTCGGCCAATGGCATCGGTCTGCTGTTGTTGGGCCTGGCGCCACAGCCCCTGTTGACGCTCTGCATGGTCGCCATCAGTCACTCGATGTAGCGCGGTGGTGTCCCGGTCAGATGACCGATGCACCATGTGTCTGCACCGGACAGACTCTGAGCGCCGGAGATCCCGGTCCCGATGAGTCTCTCTGGAGCCAGCCATGTCCCGCCTGTGCCGAGTCGTCGCCAGTAGCCTGCTGGCCTCCGCACTTCTGCTCATCGCGCCCGCAGCCCGCGCGTTGGTCGACCTCAACACCGCTGATGCGGCGACGCTGCAGACGATCCGCGGGATAGGTCCGGGCAAGGCGCGCGCCATCCTCGAGCACCGTGAACGAAAAGGCAGGTTCCGCAGCGTCGAGGAGCTTGGCGAGATCCGCGGCTTCGGCCCGAAGACCTTGCAGCGCCTGCGGCCCCAGTTCACGGTGGGGGGCTTGCCGGGCCTGTCCGGCGCCGCGGAGGCGGGCGGCTCGCCACCGGTCTCCGGCGGTTCGTCGCGGACGCTCATGCTGCAGCCGCCCCGGCGGTATCATCAGCCTCCCTCCGAGCAGGCACAGGACCATGGCGGCAGTCCCAACAGACCCCAGCGATCCCCCCGGCGTGGCGAACACGGGGCCGCACCCTTGCTACCAGACGATCGAGCAGTTCATCGGCAACACCCCGCTGGTGAGATTGCAGCGCTTGCCGGGTTCCACCAGCAACCGGGTGCTCGGCAAGCTCGAGGGCAACAACCCGGCGGGTTCGGTCAAGGACCGACCGGCGCTCTCCATGATCCGCGAGGCGGAGGCGCGGGGACGGATCAAGCCCGGCGATACGCTGATCGAGGCGACCAGCGGGAACACCGGTATCGCGCTCGCCATGGTGGCGGCGATCCGCGGCTACCGGATGGTCCTGATCATGCCCGAGCACATGAGCATCGAGCGCCAGCAGGTGATGAAGGCGTTCGGCGCTGAACTCGTCCTGGTCGGCCAGAGTGAGGGTATGGAGGGTGCGCGCGATCTGGCCGACGCCATGCAGGCGCGTGGCGAGGGGGTGATCCTCGACCAGTTCGCCAACCCCGACAATCCGCTCGCCCATTACACCGGTACCGGCCCGGAGATCTGGCGCGACACGGCCGGTACCATCACGCACTTTGTCAGCAGCATGGGCACCACCGGCACCATCATGGGCGTGTCGAAGTTCCTCAAGGAGCAGAACCCGGCGGTGTGCATCGTCGGTGTGCAGCCGGAGGAGGGCTCCCAGATCCCGGGCATCCGCAAGTGGCCGGAGGCCTACCTGCCGGCCATCTGCGACTTCTCGCGGGTGGACCGCATGATGTACGTGAGCCAGGCCGAGGCAGAGGACACGGCGCGACGTCTCGCTGCGGAGGAGGGCATCTTCTGCGGCATCTCGGCCGGAGGCGCCATGGCTGCGGCGCTGCGGCTTTCAGCCGAGGTGAGCAACGCCACCATCGTCAGCATCGTCTGCGACCGCGGTGACCGCTACCTGTCCACCGGCGTGTTTCCGGCATGACGCCGATCCTCAGTTTCGACATCGAGACCATCCCCGATGTCGAGGGCCTGCGTCGCCTCTTGGCTCTGGGTCCGGAGCCGAGCGACGAAGCCGTAGCCGAGGCGGCCTTCGAGGCCCGTCGCCAGAAAACCGGTGGCAGCGACTTCCTGCCCTTTCACCAGCACCGCGTGCTGTGCATCTCGTGTGCGCTGCATACCGCCGAGGGCTTCCGTGTGTTCTCCCTCCACGGCGAGGACGAGGCGCGCAACATCCAGCGCTTCTTCGACGGTGTCGAGCGCTACACGCCGACACTGGTGAGCTGGAACGGCGGCGGATTCGACCTCCCTGCGCTCAATCATCGGGCCCTCATCCGGGGTGTGCGGGCCGTTCGCTTCTGGGAGCAGGGCGACGATGACCGGGAGTTCAAGTGGAACAACTACATCTCCCGCTACCACTCCCGCCACACCGACCTGATGGACGTGTTGGCGCTGTATGGACGCGGTGGAGTTCCGCTGGATGAACTGGCACAACTGATGGGGCTGCCCGGAAAGCTGGGCATGGACGGCAGCAAGGTCTGGTCGGCCTATCGTGCCGGGGGACTGGAGGACATCCGCCGCTACTGCGAGACCGATACCGTGAACACGCATCTGGTGTATCTGGCTTTCCAGCACCTGCGTGGGCAACTCGACCCTGAGGCCTGGAGGGCGCAGAAGGCGCGTGTGCGCGAGACGCTCGCCGGCATCGACGAGCCCCACTGGCGCGAGTTCCTGGCTCGATGGGACGAGCGGGACGAGGCCGGCGCCCAGGCATGACCCAGCGCCGGACCCACGAGTCCGGCGGGATGCCGGCGCTCACTGCAAGGGTGCAGTCTCTCGACCACGAAGGGCGCGGTGTGGCGCGCATCGACGGCAAGGCGGTGTTCATCGACGGTGCCTTGCCCGGGGAGTTGGTGCAATGCCGCATCCGCCGCAGCAAGCCACGCTTCGACCAGGCCGATCTGGTGTCGGTGTCGCACCCGAGCCCACTGCGGACGCGCCCCCGATGTCCACACTTCGGTACCTGCGGCGGCTGCGCGACCCAGCATCTGGATGTGGTCGCGCAACTTGCCGTCAAGCAGCGGGTGCTCGAAGACGATCTCTGGCACATCGGCGGCCTCCGCGCACGACACATGCTTCCGCCGATCCAGGGCCCGGAATGGGGCTATCGGCATCGCGCCCGATTGTCGGCGCGCTGGGTGGCGAAGAAGAACAGCGTGCTGGTGGGCTTCCACGAGAGGAACTCCAGCTTCATCGCCGACATGCACACGTGTCCGATCCTCCCGCCGCGGATCGGTCGGCTCATCGACCCGTTGCGCGAGCTCATCGGCCGCCTCAGTCTGCGCGAGCGCTTGCCGCAGGTCGAGGTGGCACTCGGTGATGCACTCGATGTGTTGGTGTTCCGCGTCCTGGATGCGCCGTCCCCCGCCGATGGATCGCTGTTCCGCGCATTCGCCGAGCGTTGGGGCGTGAGCGTCTGGCTGCAGCCGGCGGGGCCGGGCTCCGCCTACCGCTTCCACCCGGACCACGGCCTGGCGCTCGAGTACCGTCTGCCGGACTTCGGTCTGCGCTTCGAGTTCGAGCCGAACGAGTTCACGCAGGTCAATCCGCTCGTGAATCGCGCCCTGGTGTCGCGCGCCATGCGGCTGCTCGACCCCCGACCCGGCGAGTGCATCGCCGACTGGTTCTGCGGGCTCGGCAACTTCAGCCTCGCCATCGCGCATCTCGGTGCTCAGGTCACCGGCGTCGAGGGTAGCTCGGCGCTCACGCGCCGCGCACTGCAGAACGCGCGTCTCAACGGCCTGGAGGCGCGCGTACGGTTCGTCGATGCCGACCTGTTCGCCATGGATGAACCGACCCTGGGCGGCTTCGGGTACTTCGACAAGTGGCTGGTGGATCCGCCACGTGATGGCGCACTGGCCCTGTGCAAGGCGGTGTCGCAGGACGCCGCCATCTCTCCGCGACGCATCGTCTACGTGTCCTGCGATCCGGCCACACTGGCCCGCGATGCCGCGGTACTGGTGCACACCAAGGGCTATGTCCTGCGCGCGGCGGGCGTGGTGAACATGTTTCCGCACACCGCCCATGTCGAGTCGGTGGCGGTGTTCGAGCGCGAATGAGGACGCGCTACCTGTCGGCCAAAAAAAGGCGGCCCCGAGAGGCCGCCCGATAAAGCCCGAAGACCTGCCCGTTACTCGCGGTTCCCCGCAAGCGCCAGCAGCAGGTGCAGCAGATTGACAAACAAGTTGTAGATGTTGAGGTAGATGGACAAGGTGGCCATGACGTAATTCGTCTCGCCGCCCTGCACCACGCGCGACACGTCATAGAGGATGAAGCCGGAGAAGATCAGCACCGCAATGGCGGAGATGGTCAGCGAGAGCGCCGGCACCTGAAAGAACAGGTTCGCCAGACTGGCGACGATGAGCAGAACAAGGCCGATGAGCAGGAACTTGCCCATGCCGCTGAAGTCCCGGCCAGAGACGGTGGCGATGCTGGCCAAGATGAAGAACACCAACGCCGTACCGCCAGCGGCGATACCCACGAGTTGTCCGCCGTTGGCGAACCCGGCCGAGTATTGCAGGATGGGGCCCAGGAACACGCCCATGACGAAGGTGAAGCCGAGCAGCAGGAAGACCCCGGCCATGCTGTTGCGCAGGGCGGAGACGCCGAACATCAGACCGAACATCAGGGCGATCATGAGCAGGGTGCTCATGATCGGGCTCTCCGCCATGAAGGCGAAGCTCATGGACTGGCCAACGAAGGCCCCGAGGATGGTCGGTACCAGCGAGATGGCCAGCAGCCAGTAGGTATTGCGCAGGACACGGTTGGCGGAGGCCCCAACGACGATGCTGCCGTTGTCGAACCCGACGGGAGTGGACATGGATGACGGCTCCTTGCAAAAAAGACCGCCTCTAAGACTACGCAAGCGGCCCGAGAGTTTCAACCGCGGCGTCCCGAAGGCGTGTGGCGCCTCGGGCGGGCCCTGTCGCGAAAGGTAGAATGCGTCGAGTGGAAGCGTGGCAGAGTGGTTGAATGCACCGGTCTTGAAAACCGGCAGGGGTGCGAGCCCCTCGTGAGTTCGAATCTCACCGCTTCCGCCGCGCCCCCTCCGCCATCGCGACAAACGGCGGCGCCAGCGGCCGGTAGGTTCGCGCGGTTCGGGTCCGACCCGGAAATGGCGGCACGATCGGGCGCTTTCATCTTGCCGACACGAGCAGGTCGCCTACTCTTTCACCTGTGCGGGTGGCCTTGTCGAAGCCGGTTCTCCGGCCAGGGTGCTTGCGGGAGGGGTTGACATGGGCAGACGTCTGGAAGCACTGGACCGCTTGTTTCCCTTGCGCTACGGGGCATGGCTGCTGTGCGGGATGCTGGCGTTGGCGTTCGGTGTGGCAGGGATGATGGTCTCGTCCTGGCCGGTCGCAGCGCTGGCACTCGGTTTTGCCCTGCTCACCCTGCTCGGTGTCCATGATGTGCGGCAGTCGAGCCATTCCATCCTGGTCAACTACCCGGTCATCGGGCATCTGCGCTTCCTGCTCGAATTCATCCGGCCGGAGATCCGGCAGTACTTCATCGAGAGCGATCGTGACAAGGTGCCCTTCTCGCGTCAGCAGCGGGCCGTCGTCTATCAGCGCGCCAAGGGTGCTCCGGACAAGCGCCCCTTCGGTACGCAACTCGAGATGCAGGGCGCCGGCTACGAGTGGATCAACCACTCATGGCGAGCGACGGAGCTGCCCACCCATGACTTCCGGGTGTCCATCGGTACCGGAGGCAGTTTCTGCACCCGCCCCTACGAAGCCAGTCTGTTCAACATCTCGGCGATGAGTTTCGGCGCGCTCTCGGCACGTGCCATCCTGGCCCTCAATGCAGGCGCCCGGCGCGGTGGCTTTGCCCATGACACCGGCGAGGGCTCGATCAGCGAGTACCACCGTGAGCATGGTGGCGACCTGATCTGGGAGATCGGCTCAGGTTACTTCGGATGCCGTGATGCGGAGGGTCGATTCGACGAGTCGAACTTCGTGCGCAATGCCAGCGAGCCGCAGGTCAGGATGATCGAACTCAAACTCAGCCAGGGCGCCAAACCGGGCCACGGTGGGGTGCTTCCGGGGCCAAAGGTGACCGCCGAGATCGCCGTCGCCCGGGGTGTGGCCCCCGGAGTGGACTGCGTCAGCCCGGCCAATCACAGCGCCTTCGGCTCGCCGGTCGAATTGCTGCACTTCATCGAGCGCTTGCGTGTGCTCTCCGGCGGCAAACCGGTGGGCTTCAAGTTGTGCATCGGCCACCCGTGGGAATGGTTCGCGCTCTGCCAGGCCATGCTCGACACCGGTCTGTTGCCCGATTTCATCGTGGTCGATGGCAGCGAGGGCGGGACCGGGGCGGCACCGCTCGAGTTCACCGATCACCTTGGCATGCCATTGCGCGATGGTCTTCTGCTCGTCCACGACACGCTCACCGGGCTCGGGCTGCGCTCGCGCATCAAGGTCGGTTGCGCCGGCAAGATCATCGGCGCCTTCGACATCGCCCGAGCGCTGGCCCATGGTGCCGACTGGTGCAACGCAGCGCGCGGCTTCATGTTCGCGCTCGGATGCATCCAGGCCCAGACCTGTCATAGCGGGAACTGCCCGACCGGCGTGGCGACGCAGGACCCGCTGCGTCAGCGGGCACTCGATGTCGGGGACAAGAGTGACCGCGTCTGGCGCTACCACCAGAACACCCTCCAGGCCTTGAAGGAACTGCTGCAAGCGGCCGGACTGGACCATCCCGGGCAGTTGAACGCGGCGCATCTGATGCGCAGGATGGAGTCCGGTGAGGTCCGAAGCCTGGCCGAGTTGCACGACTTCCTTGCGCCAGGTTCGCTGCTGCGCGCGCTGGAGGGCAGCGCGGAGTGGCCGGCGGGACCCTATCGCATGCACTGGCCGCGTCAGGCGGATCGCCCCGTCACTTCAGGATGATGGCCTTGCGGATGGAATCCAGCGAACGCACGACCTCGGACAACTGCGTCGCCACGCCCTGCATGCCCGGGATCTGGGAGTGAGCCACGGCGGCTGCGATCTGGAAGGCGGCGATCACCATCGCCACGCGGTAGGCCGTGCGCAGGGACGCTTCGAATCGCTCGAAGAACTGGTTCAGCGCATCCGGGATCGCCTTCAGCTTGGTCAGCATCGATTCCATCGCATCTTCCTCACCTACGGCAGCCATCGCTTGGGACGGAGTCTACCGTGGTGTGCAGGGGCGGACAATCCGCGCAGTCGCGCGGGAAGGCGTGGGCGGGGCCGCCCTCTGCTGGCCGGGAACCGCGCTCGGCATCTCGTGATGCACTCGGCTCAGACCAGGTTCTGGCGGAGCCCGCCGGTGTAGCGCGCCGACCACAAGCGCAGCGGACCGTAGTCGGGCCGGTACTCCTGCACCACGCTGCGACGGCGGTAGTCGATGCCGGAGAACACCGCGTAGTCGTCCAGGCTGCGATCGCTACCCAAGCCGAGGCCGCCCAGGTCCTTGCGTCGTTCGTAGAGCAAGTCCGCAAGCCGTTCCTCGGAGCGTGCCAGCCGGTGATGATGCTTGACCTCACGCTGCGCCTCCCACTCCGGGTGCCAATGGTGCGAACGGTTCTCGGTGTGGGGTCGCTTGTAGAGGTGATAGACGGGGATGTGGGGCATGTGCCAGATGTCCCAGCCGCGGGTCCACGCGCGTAGCGCCAGGCTCTGCTCCTCGCCGTGGAAGTACAGCATGGGGTCGTAGGGCGCCGCGCCCAGCAGGGCGCCCTGCGCAAAGACAAAGCCGGCAGCCACGTGGCACCCCCGGATCGGGTTGCGCCCGGCGATGTGCTCGGTGCGGAACATCATGGTGGCGCTGGACGGGTCCAGACGCGCTTCCGGTACCGGTCGCATCACCAGCGTGGTCGTGGAGGAGGGCGGCTGGGCGACTGTCGGCGCCCCGTTCTCCATCTCGAAGGCCCATGGGTAGCAGGTGATGATGGGCTTTGGGCTCTGCTGCGCCACTTCAGCGTGTTGCGCGAGGAGTTGTTCATCCCAACGTGGTTCGAACAACATGTGCGAGTCGATCTGCAGCAACCAGGGCTCACCGCCGTACATCTCGCCGATACCGGCGCGTGCCCAGCAGACCCCCTGGCTCTGCACCGGATGTGCGTGCCGGTAGCGCAGACCAGCCCCGCAGCGACCGGTGATGGCGCGCAACTCGACCTCACGGGGCAAGACATCCTGTTCGAAGACGGCGAATACCAGTCGCTCGGGATGCACCGCCTTGGCGCAGGCATCGCGCACCGTGAATGGCAGCCATGGATCGCAGAAGGCAGCGATGGAGACGAAGATCACGGCAGGGATCTAGCGCATCGGTTTCAGTGCGCCGCCAGATGCCCGAGTGCTACGGCTGCCAACAGCGCGTAGAGCAGCGCGAACCAGCCGAAGCCGCGCCAGGCCTCGGCCCGTGGCATGCCGCGGGAGCGCAGATAGAGGGGATAGACGAGCGGACACAGCAGGATCACCCCGAACTCGATGAGGACTTCCCAGGCACCGTGCGGCATGGTGGCCGTGCCGGACCCGGTTCAGCGCGACAGCGCTGCGACGCCAACCAGCCAGGCATGGCCGTCGAGCGCGAACCAGACTCCGACGCCGCCACCGACCAGCACCGTGGCCAGTGTCGCCCAACCGCTGGCGGGCGCCGACGCGCTCGCCTGGGCTGGCCGCCGACGTGCAGCCCGGAACACCAGTACCGCCCACACCAGCACCGCCGCGAACAGCAGCATCGAGACGCTGTCGCCATTCGCGAGCAGGTGGCCAAATGCCCAGGTCTTGACGCCCAGCGTCATGGGGTGCACCAGCTTCGCTCGGATGGCATTGCCAGGGAAGCCGGATGCCGCCAGCAGGACGATGGCGACGAGGTTGAGGCCCGCAGCCAGATGCATGAGGCCGACGGGCGGGTCCCAGATCACCTCCGCGGCCGGCCGCGCTGCGACATAGCCGGTGACCAGAAGCCAGAGCCCGGCCAGCGAAACGAGACTGTAGAGCCCCTTCCAGCCTCGTGCCCCGAGGCGGGCGATGGCTGCGTCGCGCAGTCCGGGGTACAGTGCCTGCGCAGAGTGCATGCCGAGAAACAGGGTCAGACCGGCGAGAAAAGGGGTCACCAGCGGCGCTCCATGGAAGACTCGGGGAAGCCCATTCTACGGGCGCGCGGCCGATGGGTGCTGGGCGTCGCGGCGCTCGGGCCAGGGCACTGCCGCAGGCCAGAGGGCTGGACGCTGGAATGGCCGGCCGGGCATCGATAGAGTGGCGTTCATGTCCGAGACCGCCGCATCGCGCCAGACGCCGCAAGCCACCGATCTTGCGTATCCGGCACCGGGCGCGGCGGGACTGCGCCAGCGCCTCGCCCCGCTGTGGCCGATCCTGTGGGGCTACCGTGGCCGCTGGGTGATGGCGCTGCTCTTCCTGTTCGCGGCTGCCGGCGCCACACTCGCCATCCCGCGGGCGTTCCGGCTGCTGGTGGACACCGGGCTCGCCGCGGCAGATGTCGATGCGCGCTTCCTCGAACTGGTCGTGTTGGCCCTGTTGCTCGCCCTCTTCACCGCCCTGCGTTTCTACCTGATGAGTTGGCTCGGAGAGCGGGTCGTGGCGGACATCCGGGAACGGGTCTTCGCGGCGGTGCTGACGCAGCCGCCGGCATTCTTCGAGGGCCTGCGCGTGGGCGAGGTCTTGTCCCGGCTGACCGCCGACACCACCCTGGTACAGACACTGGTCGGGACCAGCGTATCGATGGCGCTGCGCAGCGGCGTGATGCTCATCGGCGGTGTGCTGATGATGGCTCTGACCAGCGCCTGGCTGACCAGCCTGATGGTCGGCCTGCTCCTGCTGGTGGTGCTTCCGATGTGGGCGATGGGTCGGCGCGTACGCCGCATGTCCCGCTCGAGCCAGGACCGCGTGGCGGATACCAGTGCGCTTGCGGGCGAGGTCCTGCATGCGATGCCGACGGTACAGGCCTTCGTGCGCGAGGGATGGGAGTCCCTGCGCTACCGGAACGCGGTCGAGCAGGCCTTCGACACGGCAAGACGGCGCATCGTGCTGCGTTCCGCCCTCACGGGTCTGGGCATCAGCCTGGCCTTCGGGGTCATCGTGCTGGTGCTCTGGCTCGGCGCGCAGGAGGTGGCTGCGGGGCGAATGAGCCACGGCGCCCTGACGCAGTTCGTGCTCTACGCTGCCCTGGTGGCGGGGTCGATGGGCGCGCTGAGCGAAGTGTGGGGCGACCTGCAGCGCGCTGCCGGAGCGACCGAGCGGCTCGCCGAACTGATGCGCCCGGCAGCAGGGCGTCCCGGGCAGACGCTGTCCGAACCGTCCCCGCAAGCGGCCGCGGTCGAGTTCCGCAGTGTCGTCTTCTGCTACCCGTCGCGTCCCGCAGCCGCTGTCCTCGACGGCTTCTCCCTGCGACTGCCGCGCGGCCAGACCTGGGCTCTGGTGGGCCCCTCGGGTGCTGGCAAGACCACCGTCTTCCAACTCATCCTCGGCTTTCATCTGCCGTCGTCCGGTCGCGTGCTGGTGGCCGGGCGCGACACCACAGCAGTCGGTCTCGCGGAACTGCGGTCGGGGATCGGTGTGGTGGCTCAGGAGCCGGCCATCTTTGCAGCGAGTGTCGCCGACAACATCCGCTATGGTCGGCTCGATGCCACCGAGGCCCAGATCCAGGCTGCTGCCCGCGCTGCGCATGCCAGCGACTTCATCGAGGCGCTGCCGCAGTCCTACGACACCTTGCTCGGAGAGCGCGGCTTGCAATTGTCGGGCGGGCAGAGGCAGCGTATCGCCATCGCCCGAGCGGTGCTGCGCGATGCGCCCCTGCTGCTGCTCGACGAGGCCACCTCGGCGCTCGACACGGAGTCGGAGCAGGCGGTGCAGGCGGCACTGTCCGAGTTGTTGCCGGGGCGCACGGCGCTGGTCATCGCGCACCGTCTGTCCACCGTGCAGAAGGCAGACCGCATCCTGGTGATGGAGGCCGGGCGCATCGTGGAGCAGGGTACCCATGCCGAACTGCTGCGGGCGGGCGGTCTCTATGCGCGCCTGGCTGCGGCACAGTTCTCCGGGAACTGAGATGCGCACCGTTCCCGGGACCACTGTTGTGGCAGCCGCGTACCATCTGCCGCTCCGCGGCCGAGGGACTCAGGCGATGCTGCGCAGGATGGCGTCCATCCAGGGCGTCGGCAAGACCCGCCGGAGGATGGCGATGAGGTGGCTCGGCAGCGTGACCGGGTATCGGGCCTGCGGGGCATGAGCCTCGCAGGCGTGCGCAAGCTTGCGCAGAACGGCCTCCGGGCCGAGGGTGAAGGCATAGCGGCGGTCGCGGGCCGGCCGCGCGTCCTGCTCGACTCGCGCGCGCATCACCGCCGCGTTGGCCTGGAACCGAGACTCGATGGGACCGGGTTCGATCAGGGAGACATGGATCCTGCTGCCGTACAACTCCAGTCGCAGGGTGTCGGCGATGGCTTCGACCGCGTGCTTGCTCGCCACGTAGGCGCCGTGGTCGCGGATCGCGACGCGTCCGAGTACCGAAGAATTGAAGACGATGCGCCCGGCACCGGCTGCGCGCATCCAGGGGATGAGGTAGGTCAGCAGTTCGACGTTGCCGAACACGTTGGTCTCGAACTGATCGCGCAGAGACTGACGGTGGAGCCGCTCGACGGCCCCGGACTGGCCGTACCCTGCGTTGAGGAAGACCGCGTCGAGTCGGCCACCGGTGATGTTGGCGAGGCAGGACACGGCCTCACGGATGCTCTCGCTGCAGGCCATGTCGAGCTGGATGGTTTCCAGTCCCGTCGCACGCAGGGCATCGACATCGGCCGCCCGCCGCGCGCTGGCAACCACCCGCCAGCCGCGCTTGCGCATGCCTTCGGCGCAGCAGCGGCCGATGCCGCTGGAGCAACCCGTGACCAGAAGGATGGGCCGAGGCCTCTCATCGGATGCGGCGTCGCTACTCATCTCGCTCCCCAGCGCAGGCCGGCGTGGATCGGCTGTGGGCTATCCTCGACAGCGTGAGCCGGCAAAGCATCGTCCCTCCCTCCAAGGAGCTCTGGCGCCCTCCGGCCCCGGTCCCTCCGGCGAGTCTGCGCGTGGCCTGGTGGGTCGCCACCCGGCAGCGCCGCGACCTGCTGGAGGTCCTTACCGACGAAGCCTACCGGAAACCGGTCATGGCGGTCCCGATCGGTCGGCGCAAGGTGTTCATCGTCAGTGCCCCGGAGCTGGTCCGCAGGGTCCTGGTCGATGATCACGAGATCCATCCAAAGAGCGACCTGATGCGTGCCGCGCTCGGGCCGCTGGTCGGCGAGGGCTTGCTGGTCAGCAATGGCGACGCCTGGGCGCACGACCGTCAGATGCTCGAGCCCGCATTCGCGCAGTTGCGACTCGAGCAGGTGTTTCCGCTGATGCAGGCAGCGGTACTCGAGCATGTTGAAGCGCTCGCTGCCCGCGGTCACGGGGTCGCGCTGGATCTTGAGCAGGAGTTGAGCCACGTCACCGCCGACGTGATGCTGCGTGCCATCTTCTCGGTGCCGATCTCCAGCATCGACGCGGCGGAGGTGTTCGCCGCCTTCATGCGCTTCCAGCGCGGTGCCCCGCAGTTCGAGCTGGATGTGGTTCTGCGCTCCGATCCCGCGAAGCCCGAGCCGATGCCTGCGCCGGTGACAAAGGACGCCGATGCCGTGCGACGGCTGGTGGGCCGACTTCTGGAGGTGCGTCGTGCTGCTCTCGCCCGCGGCGAGACCTTTGTCGATCTGGCTCAGGCCGTGATCGATGCGCGCGATGCGCACGGCTCGCCGTTCCCGCCGGAGCGGCTGGTCGATCAGCTGACGGTCCTCTTCCTGGCCGGGCACGAGACCACCGCGAGCGCACTCACGTGGACCCTGTTCCTGCTCAGTCAGCAGCGGCGGGTGCTTGTGGATCTGCGTGGCGAGATCGAGCGCACGCTGGCGCGGCGACCGATGACGTTCGCGGATGCGAGGTCCTTGCAGAGCCCCCGCGCGGTGTTCCGCGAGGCGCTCCGGCTCTACCCACCCGCGGGTTTCCTCACCCGCCTGGTACAGGTCGATGAGGACCTTGGCGGGTCCCGGGTGCCGCGTGGCAGCCTGCTGGTGGTGTCGCCGTGGGTGGTGCATCGGCACCATGGTCACTGGCGCGATGCCGACCGCTTCGATCCCGCGCGTTTTGCCGAGGGTGCTCCGCCACCGCAACCTGGCACCTACATCCCGTTCGGCATGGGTCCACGGGTCTGCACGGGTGCGGCCATCGCCCAGCTGGAGGCGCAGGTCATTCTGGCGGAGTACCTCCGCCGCTTCGACTTCGAGCCCATCCATCCCGAGCAGGTGATGCCGATGTCGCGCGTGACCATCCGGCCGCGCGGCGGCATGCTCTGCCGGGTCCTGCGGAGCGATGCGGTGGCGAGGCGATAGTCCCGCACCCTGCCCGGGGTGCTGCGGTGAAGGGTCCGCGCGCGGTGGCAGACCTGATGGTGGTCGGCACGGGTTCCTCGCTGGATGGTGTCCAGATCCTTCCGGGCTTGCGCTGGATCAGCCGCCCCGGCCTCGAACAGCCTCAGTCTGGCGGGGTTCGAGCCCGACCGGAGTCCATCGTGCAAACAGTCCACGCCACCGACGCCCGAGCCGACGGTCCCTCGGCCACAGAAGAGTCGGCATTGGCCGGCTTGCTCGCACGCTACGGGACTGCGGGTCCGCGCTACACCTCCTACCCAACGGCACCGCATTTTCACCCCGGCATCGGCGACCGCGAGTGGCGGGCCGAACTTGCGCGGCCGGCCGACGCTGGACGCGGGCTCTCGCTCTACGTCCATGTGCCGTTCTGCGATTCGCTCTGCTACTACTGCGGCTGCAACATGGTCGCGACCCGCCGCTACGACAAGGTCGCCCCCTATCTCGAGGCGCTTGAGGCGGAGATGTCCACCGTTGCTGCGGGAATCGAGCCCGGCCGCAAGGTCCGGCAGTTGCACTGGGGGGGTGGTACGCCGACCTACCTCAGCCCTGCGGACATCCTGCGACTGATGGAGGCGATCGCGGAGCGCTTCGACATCGACACCGACGCCGAGAGAAGCTGCGAGGCCGATCCCCGTGAACTGACGCACGAGCACCTGCAGGCGCTGCGGCAGGCAGGCTTCAACCGCATCTCCTTTGGGGTTCAGGATCTGGACCCCTCGGTGCAGCGAGCCATCAACCGCATCCAGCCGCCCGAGATGATCGATCAGGTCTACCGTTGGGCACGCGAACTCGGCTTCTCAAGCATCAACATGGACCTCATCACGGGTCTGCCGCTGCAGACTCCGGAGAGCTTCGCTCCGACTCTGGAGCGGGTCATCGAATGGGGCCCCGACCGGGTGGCGGTATTCGGCTATGCCCATGTGCCCTGGATGAAGCGTCATCAGCGCCTGATCCGCGAGGCGGACCTGCCGGATCTGGCCACGCGCTTGCGACTCGGCGGGATGGTGCACCGGGGATTGTCCGAGGCGGGCTACGTGGACATCGGACTCGATCACTTCGCCCGCCCCAGCGATGAGATGGTCGTGGCGCAAGGGAAGAAGACCCTGTGGCGCAACTTTCAGGGCTACACCACCCACAAGGACTGCGATGTCCTCGCTTTCGGTGCGTCCGCCATCAGCCAGACCGAGGGGCTCTACGTGCAGAACGAGAGATCGCTGAGGAGCTACCAGCAGCGGGTCGCGGCCGGGGGTCTCGCCGTGGAGCGTGGTGTGCGTGTCAGCCGCGAGGACCGCATCCGCCGAGATGCCATCACCCGCGTGATGTGCGACCTCGAACTGGATCTCGATGCTCTGGGCCGGGACTGGGCTGCCGACCTCCGTCCCCGTTTCGCCGAGAGCTGGTCGCGGCTCGACCCCCTGCACGCCGACGGACTGGTCGAGGTGGAAGGTTGGCACTTGCGCGTGACCCCGGTCGGTCGGCGTTTCCTGCGCAACGTTGCGATGTGCTTCGATACCTATCTCCACGCCGCGGTGTCCGAGCCTGTGGCGGGTGATGGGTCCGCTGTGTCGCTGCCTCGACCGAGGTATTCGCTGACCGCCTGAGCTTGGTCACCGTTCGTTACGGCGGCTCGTCGTTTCTTCGCCCCGGCACCGGGAAACTTTGCAGCCAGCGGTGGTTCCTACAGACGCTCCGCGTCAGTGTCGCCAGCCTCCGGTGTGTGCACCGCAGCTGGTTCAGGCGGATGCTACGCAAGTCACGAGATCCAGAGTCGATGTCCAAAGAGCCACCCATCACGCGGTACACCCGGACCGCGATCGCGCTGCACTGGCTGGTCGCCTTCGGCATCCTCGGCGCCTTCTCCCTCGGCCTGTACATGCAGGACCTGCCGATCTCGCCGGCCAAGCTCAAGTTGTACTCGTATCACAAGTGGGCTGGTGTGACGATCCTCCTGCTGGTGTTGGCCCGATTGGCATGGCGGGCCACACACCCGCCACCACCACTGCCCGAGACGCTTCCTGTCTGGCAGCGTCGAGCTGCGCAGGCGGCGCACCATCTGTTGTATGTGCTGCTGTTGGCGATCCCGGTCAGTGGGTGGCTGATGAGTTCGGCCAAGGGCTTCCAGACCGTGTGGTTCGGGGTGCTGCCGCTGCCGGATCTGCTTGCCAGGGACAAGGCGCTCGGGGATCTGCTGGCCTTGGTGCACCGCTCCCTGAACTTCTCGATGGCAGCCCTAGTCTCTGTCCATGTCATCGCTGCCTTGAAACACCACTTCCTCGATCGGGACCTGGTGCTCGCACGCATGCTCCCCCTGCACCGCAAGAGACCTGGAACTTGAGAACGAGCACTTGGCTCACCCTGCTGTTTTGCCTGGCTGGCGGTAGTGCGGGTGCCGCGGAACTGGGCCCGGTCCTGACTGACCGCAGCAAGCTCAGCTTCGTGTCGAGGCAGATGGGCGTGGCGGTCGATGGCGAGTTCCGCAGGTTCGCTGCCACCATGCGCTTCGACCCCGCCAAGCCAGAGGCCGGCCGCGCTGTGATCGAGATCGACATGGCCAGTGTCGACGCTGGTGCTGCGGAGACCAATGAAGAGGTCACCGGCAAGAACTGGTTCAACGTGAAACAGTTTCCCAAGGCCAACTTCACCTCGAACGCGGTCAAGGCTATGGGTAGCAACCGCTTCGAAGTGGCGGGCAAGCTCACCATCCGCGACAAGACGCGCGACGTGGTGGCGCCGTTCACCATGACCCAGCAGGGGGGCTTCACCGTTTTCGAAGGCGCTCTCACCATCCGGCGCGCCGATTTCGGCATCGGCCAGGGAGTCTGGGCTGATTTCGATACCGTCGCCAACGATGTCCAGATCCGGTTCCGCCTGGTGGCGGCCGGCAACAAGTAGCTTCGACCGGAAGGCTCGCCACCGAGTCGCCCGGCAATGCGATCCACGAGGAGATGCAGATGAGATGTGTGCGTACGGGCTTGCTCGCCCTTGTCTTTGCCGGAAGTTGTCAGGCAGCCGAGACCTTCACCATCGACGCTCGCCACACCTTCCCGGTGTTCGAGATCAACCACCTGGGTTTCTCCACGCAACGCGGACGATTCAACAAGACGGAAGGCAAGATCGCGCTTGACCGCGCCGCCGGCACCGGCAGTGTCGATATCCGCATCGACAGTGGGTCGATCGACATGGGGCTCGAGGATTGGGACAAGCACATGCGAGGCGAGGACTTTTTCAACGTCGCCCAGCATCCTTTCATGAGTTTCACTGCGGACCGGTTCACCTTTGATGGTGAAAAGCCGGTCGCGGCCGAAGGCACCCTGACCCTGCTCGGTATCGCCAAGCCGGTGGCCCTCAAGATCACGGGCTTCAACTGCGGCACGCATCCGATCAACAAGAAGGCCTTGTGCGCCGCCGATATCAGCACCACGATCCGGCGCTCGGAGTGGGGCATGAAGAAGTATCTGCCGGCGATCGGCGACGAGGTCACCATCAAGATCCCGGTCGAAGCCTTCAAGGACTGATCCCGCGGGGACCGCCCCGGTCCCGCTACTTCGGCGCGATCGTCGCCCGTCGGGGAGCACGGAAGGTGCGTGCCAGTTCGCTTGCGAGCATCCCGCGACGTACGAAGTCCCGCCGTACCCGAGCCGTATCGGGCCGCTGTGAGCGGGCGCGGGCGAAGATCGCGTGCACCGATGTCTCCAGCACCAGTCCTCGCACCTGCTCGAGCCCGACCAGGCTGACCGCGTGTTCGATCGACTCGATCCTCCGTGCGTAACCGTAGAAGGTGCTGTTGGCCAGTTGCAGTCGGGCCACGCGCAGCAGTGCATGGGTGAGCGACAGGTCGGTGGCGATGACGTCGGCGACCTCGGCGATGGAGACATCCGGGTCATCCAGCGCCGAAAGCACCTTCATGTACACCTCGGGCAGGGTCGAGAGCCGATCGACTGACGCCATCGGCTCGCGTACGGGGGGATCCATCGGTAGGTTCATCTCGAATTCCTTCTCGACTGGCGGCGTGGCCCGGAGGGAGTTCCGGAGCCAGCTCCCCGCGGCGGGGTGTCGATTGAAGGAAAGCAACCACCGTGCCATCTCCATAGGGCTTCGACGGGAGGGCGGCTATCTGTTACAAGTCAGATGTTTGCAGCGCTTTTTTGAGAGCTTGGATGTGCTTGGGTCGCTCGCGGGCCATGCTCACCGGCGGTCCTTGCCGTCCTGCTGCGGAGGTGGCGGCAAACCTTGCCCCCCACGCGGAAGCGGGGCCCCGAGCTGAGGCCTGGCGGGAGGGTGGGATTCAAAAGATCCTTCCAAATATCTGTATTTATGGAATTTCCTGGATTCCAGTAACATTCGTTGTCCGGTTTTTGGTCCTGCCTACTCAGGGCAGCGACCGAGGCTGCGGAACCCGTCCAGTTGGGGATTCACACCCACGGTTACACCATTCATCGCTTCAGGTTTGCAGCAGCCTAGGCCTCACTCCATGGATTTGGCAGGCACCGAGGCAGCGGTCGACCTCCCAAAATCAGTTCTACAACTCAGAAGCCCAGCGTATGCGGGGACCTAATTACAGGAGGGCGGCGTTCTGACTTTGCTTAGGGCGTTTGCATTGCTCTGCCCATGTCACTTCTTTACAGCACTGAACACGCTCTGCAGCAGTTTGCTTGTCTGGCCGAACGGATCCTTGCGTATGGCACGCTCCTCCTCGGCGATCATCACGAACAGGCCATCGAGCGCCTTCCGGGTAACGTAGTCCTCGACCCGCGCATCGCGGGGGTCGATCGCACCCAGGCGCGCGACTTGCCCCGCGAACTGGTTGTACTGCTTCGCGAGCTCGGAGCGGTCCGTGGTCTGCTTGACGATGGGCAGGAAGCGCGCAGCCAGCCTGTCGTAGGAGGTGCGTTTGAAGTACTGCGTCGCGGCATCGTCGCTACCGGTCAGGATCTGGCGCGCGTCATCCACGCTCATCTGCTTGACTGAGTCGACGAGCAGGGTTCGCGCCTCCGGGACTGCGGCCTCAGCGGCTCGGTTCATGGCAGTAACGAGGTCCTTCGCCTGAGCATCAAGCCCGAGCATCTTGAACATGCGCTCGCCCTTGGCGAGCCCGGCGGGCAGAGGGATGCGGACCTTCGGGTTGCCGAGGAAGCCGTCCGCGGCGCCGAGCATCGACACTGCGCGGTCTGTGCCCTGGCTGAGGGCCGCCTTGAGGCCCGCGACGCTGTCCGCCTTGGAGATCGAGTCCACGCCTGCCGCAGAGGCCGTCGGTACAGCGAGGCAGGAGACGAGGACCAGCAAAGTCGCGGCAAGTGCTGCTGCAAAGATATGGATCGCGGGTCTCATGCTTCGGAGGGTAACACCGCTACATGTCCGCACTCTCCATGCTGCCAAAGTGCCGACGCCAGTTGTAGATCGTCTGCTCACTCACCCCATGCTTCTTCGAGACCTCAGCGACCGGCACACGGTCCTCCCGCAGGATCCCCACCATCTTCTCTTCACTGAACCGCGACTTCCTCATCAGCCCCTCCCTCATCGGCAGGAGCCATCCTCTCAAGTTTCAACTGGCCCGAAAATCCCGGGGCAGGTCACAGCCAGACGCAACATGCTCTCGACCATGCCTGTGGCTTGCCTTAACGCTAGGCCAAAGAGGCATTTGATGGTGAGGCAGAACTGAATGGCGGCGTTTGAGAAAGTTGGCTGCCGTCCGCGTTTACCGGAGGCCGGCGCCAGCCAGCTCATGTCTTTTTCGAACCAGAGCAGAAGTTGCCCTCGTTGCTTGAGGGACTGGTTATAGGCCTGCCAGTTGATGGTGCGGTACTTGGGAGGGAGGGGCTTGCTCATGCGGTCATTCTACCGGACAGGCTCAAACCTCGATTTGTGCAACAAAGCCCATGCAAATACTCAGTCCACTGCTGGACGGTCGTCAGCAACGACCACTACGTCACACTGCGACTCAGCCAGCACGTGCTTGGTGACGCTGCCCAGCAGCAGCTCTTCGGAGAAGTTCGTCCCGTGTTTACCGACGACGATGAGGTCGGTATCGTATTCCTGCTCCATAGCGATGATTTGTTGTGAGGCATCGCCATGACGAACCTCCGTGAGGTAGTTGCCGGTCATCAATCCGGCTTCAACGGCCAAATCATGTAGCTTGTTGCGGCGCTTCTCAAGGTCGGCTTTGATGTATTGGTCTATCTCTTCTTGCGCGACACCTGCCCGCCACAGAAGCCCCTCGTAAGGCAATTCAAACGCATGCAGCAATACCAATATTGCGGAAGGTGCCCAGCGTTTGGCCGCGCGAATGGCGATCAATGAGGCCGGCGAAAAATCCACTGCCACCAAGACGTGACGATACGCCTCGTGGGGCGACTGTTTGACCACCAGCACCGGTTGGCGCGATGTTTTGCGGATCATGCGCGCAGCTGAGGAGCCCAGCATGGCGTGCCGCAAATAGGACTCACCACGCGCACCCAATACAACCAGTGAAGCATCGAGCGCATCCGCTTCGCGGGTAACGACGTCCAGCGGGTTTCCCGACAAGACCCGCAGATGTGGGGCAATGCCGTGTTGAAGTTCTGGATGGCTGGTGAGCTGTTCCAGCCGTGTACGCGCATCCGCTTCAATGGTGGTCTTGGTTTGCGAAAGATTCGCGCCGAGCAGCTCGCGCAGACTGTCGAGCACGTCGAGCTCCATGGCGTGGACGATATGTAGCTCGCAATGCGTTTGTGCGGCGATCAGATAGGCGCGCGCCACTGCGTGGCGGGCAGGTGCAGAGAGATCCGTGGCGGCAAGAATGTGTTTGAGCGGTTTCATGAGTGGCCCTCCTTCGAACGAACGATCTTGGTCAATACTTCGACGGCATAGTCCACCGCGTTGCGCATGGGGTAAAGAACCGTTGGCGTACCGATTTGCTTTAGCGCGATGCCGTCGTTTTCGTCTCGGGCAACTACTGCCACCTCACCGCCAAACTGCAAATCAGCCAGACCGCGCAACAGGTCTCTGTTGGCAGCCAAGTCCGGCAGCGTGCTGACCACCCAGTGCGTCTGCTTGAACGGCAGGCTTTCCAGGAACTCG
>Ga0172373_10001467_pt1 | contig 38146 bp, 37 predicted proteins | sample Lak10m_2_FD_114546 | JGI IMG/M metagenome (GOLD analysis project Ga0172373, IMG submission 114546) | Freshwater microbial communities from Kabuno Bay, South-Kivu, Congo - kab_092012_10m | ecosystem: Environmental > Aquatic > Freshwater > Lake | place: Democratic Republic of the Congo... | reverse complement strand
CTTGATAGGCGGCTCGAATTTCTTTTTCACTCGGTACTTGCATTGCGCTCATTGAATTTATTTTCGCAGACCTTTATCTTTTTGACAACCCTTTATTCTTTTTTCGCTGAGTAGTTACCAAAACAGACCAGTAATACTGCGGTGTGGAATAATCCAAATGAGATTGATGTAACCTTCGTTCCTGATACACGAATATCATTTGTGTGGATGATTATACTAATTGCCATCCTGATTGTTATCGGCGTAGTTGCACTTGTCATTAAAAGTCGTTCTTCTCAAAATAGTGAAGCAAATATATTTGACTTCTCATATCCAAAATTATTCAATACAGAAAGGGAGTAAAGAAAATGAAGCCTTTTTTCAGACTTACACAATTAATGATTATTTTTAGCTTGCTTTTTACTTCATGCACGCCAACAGTAGTCCCACCTGAGTTTGATGCTACTGATATGCCAACATCCATTCCGACAGAAATAGTAATCTCACCAGAACTGCCTCCTGCTACACCGACCTTTCAGGCGAGTCGTTCATCACACCTGTTGGCTTTTCCATCTAACCCTGTATATATCGCTATTGACGAATCGGTAAGCATGAGTCGATCGAAGGGAGGAATTTGCGATCCGAATTTAAACCGATACAAAGTTCCTTATTTATTAACCTCTTTATACGAAAATTGGATGAACATTTCCCCGCAAGTGATAAACGATCTGCCGGTTACATTGGGTTATATGGATAATAGCTTAGAATGGATATCAACAGATGTAATTAATCCTGTTGTGCCCGAAGACACCAATTTGAGCGAGATGCAAAATGAAATAAGCACTAGGCTTAATGAGTTTCAAACTCAAAAAATTCATCGTGGTTCAGTGCCTCTATTTAAACCCTTATTTGATGCTTTAGCCTTGATGCCAGGACCAAAGGATATTATCCTTATCTCAGACGGAGATTTTCGTGTTGAAAACAATTCTACTAGCCAAGCAGATTCAATACAACAAAATAGTGTTGAAGATGGTATGGAAACAATTTTGGAAGATCAGAATTCAAGGATTTTTATTTTGTTGCTATGTACCGATAAGTTAGATTCTCAGTTGTCATGGTGGCATGGGCATGATAATATAAAAGTATATGATTTCCAATCCTCGTCGAATCTTGGCTTTGTATTAGAAAGTTTATTGTCTGATTTTTTATCACCGACTAACGAAATATCTGTGCTGGCTTCAACTCAACAATCAATGTCCCTTAATCCACGAGGGTGGAAGTTAATTACTTCAGATGCCGAAGCTTTATTACCAAACGATGTACTCCACTTTAGCCAGGGAGTGGTACCAGTTCAGTTGGGCGATAATTCACCCCTACAAATTTTATGGGACGGCAATAGCCCAATTCCAACGCCATCATCTAATATCTGGCCTCGCGAAATGGATTGCGGCAATCACTCGTTGCGTGTTATGCCTCAGGAACAAAATGGATTGTATTTATTTTGGTGGGATTCTCAGCCAATTCATTTTGTTCCAAGTGAAACAGAAAAATATTTTATTCAGAATAATCAAGCGACAAACGTATCAATTCAAATGAATATAGAAGGAGTAGTGCCTAACTCAGATATTCCTTGGGAACTTTTGCAGCGCTGCTTTTCACCCAACTTAAGAATAGATGGTTTTTCCCCTGCTTTTTCGGCAACTTTGTCCCCTCAACAGGCCAATACTCCCGTTGATGGATTACCTGAGGGTTTTGATCCACTACCACACCCTCTTACATTTACAACTATTCAGAATTATGCAACATTGGAATCAGCGCCATTTGGAGAGATATCAAGGCGGTATTATCCCATCCTGAGACAACCCTTCACGCAGAACGCAAGTAAACAACTCATTACCCCATATGTTGGCGGACCAGAAGAGCAATATTTTGATTTTTTTATACCCCTGGACTTTGCTGATGAGCAACTTTATCCGATAGGTGAAGACTGGAAGCCTTGGCTAGGATTCTCAGCAAGTGATGGTAGCGAGTGTCTTCTTCAGGAAAATTACCATAATGACGGTCCGAGAACTGGCTTGGTAAAGGTAGAAATGCTTGAAAGTGGTATTCTTGTAAAGCTAAACAAGGTAAAAGACGATGCCCAGTCCTGTGAGAAGATGACGATACATTGGGGGAACTGGTGGAAGGATAATAATGTGATAAAAGATGGGTGGAATCCGCCCAAAGATATCAAATGCACTTTAGCTTGGCAAGGGATCGGCTCGTCTATGGAATTGATTGTAGAATGTCAGGAATGCGAAGCTAAGTAACGATCTAATCGTTTTGTGGAGGATACTATGAAAAAAGAGTTGAGCGTGAATGGTTGGTTTGCCTATATAACGCTGACCATTACAATGTTTATTATTTATTATACTTTCCTATATCCTGCTCTGTCTTATTCATATGACCAACACTTTTGGCATGTAGAGTCACACGCTGGATACGGTCAGGATTTTGATATTGCATTAAGGATGCCAAAATATGTTGCAAGTTTTGAAGATAGCGAAATTGGGATAACCATAACGAGGAGTGCAAACATCACATTAGTACCTGCAACTGTGGAACCAACGGACACCCCGCTTGCTGTTACCGAGGAAGTAGAAAATACAGAAGAAACTGCACCCAGCGAACCAACGGACACCCCGCTTGCTGTTACCGAGGAAGTAGAAAATACAGAAGAAACTGCACCCAGCGCATCAAATAGCACTCCGCTTGCTGTTTCTGAGGAACTAAACAGCACAAACCCTCGAATCTCGCCAACTAAAGAAGTGGATGAGGAGTTAATAGTTTTTTTGCTTAATGGCGAGTTGCGAGTCGGTGATAACACACCCGAAGCTTCCTTATTCACTAAAGACAAAGACCTTTTCATTCGCAATAAGAATTATAGCAACCAAGCTCAAATTACTTTTAATCTTGTGCCCGGAGAAAGCAATGTCGTGAAAATTTGGACACACATTGCGAATCCATACACCGGCGAAAATGTGGTGATCTTTTCAATAAAAGACATAACTTACAGACTTTATGGTGATAACAGTTCAGTCAAATGGAGTGCGCCAGAAAAGAGTGATGGTTGTGAAAGCTCTGAGAGCCCGATTAAAATAAACAAGCAAGAGAGCAAACAATTCTGTGCCTCTGTGAATTCTTGGGCGGTTTTCCGACGTATTATTATTGACACCTTGTTAATACCTCCCTTCTCCAATGTGTTTATACCCGCCTTGATTTTTGCTTTGATTCTTTTAAGTGAGAATATCCTTTCTCAGCAATGTGAAAAGAGTGATAGCTTATTGCTTTCGCAGGTTGCAAAAATTTTTGCTATTGCCCTGGTTTTTGTAATTTCAATGATATTTGTTGTTGTTTTTGTTTTTATCAAATCTCTGGGGATATTAGTTTCGTTCTTAATTCTCTTGCTAAGTTTTGCTGTTCCTTTTATTTTAAAAAAGGCACTGGAAATCAAAGCAACACAAAAGATTAAGGAATTACATCGAAAATTAGGCAAAGTATTTGAGGAATATGATCAGGTTGCCGGGGGGGTGATTCGAGATGAGTGGGACAAGATTAAGAATGAAAAAGGTGAAAAGTTTATCCTGGGTGAACTAATAATTAAATTAAAAACCAAAAGATACCTTGAAAAAAGGTGGTGGTGGCAAATCATCAACATATTTCGGCCACGTCCCGAAAAACTTGAAAAACTGTTAGAAGAGATCAGGGAAAGACATGAAGCATTAGACAAGCAAAAAGAAAGAACTGACAAACCAACAGATAATTTACCAAAAAATGGCGATGTCCCTACCTTGAATGATACGAATAGCCCGCTTGATCCACTCTCAGATGATACACCACATAAACCGGATTCACAAAAAGATACTGACCACACGGAAGAAGATAATCCGCCGAGCACATCATAGGAAGTGCTATTTAGTAAGCTTTATGCGGATATATAACCATTTGCCACAATAACAACTGCACTACCCAACACGGGCGCACAAAGGAAGACAATCGGCTAAATATAGCCGGAGATTTTTTTAGTGTCATCAAGCAATTGGAGTGGCTATCCTTCAAATAGACCATTATTTGATTTGAGACAGAACAGTAACAACATTTGACTCTATGTGCGGTGGCAATAAACTTAACTTAGGCGTATTTAATATCATATCAAATCCCGAATCTGGATCTGCGGCTGCTGCAATGATTGTCCACTTTTCTCCGTTTTCGGGAGGGTGTTGGGCATTACCTAATACAATGTTTGCTCTCCAAGTATTGTTGTGAAAATCAACAGTAGCCGCAGGAAATTGCACCCAATAGTATCCATCACGCCAGGAACTTACCAATAGCCACACATCAAAACCGTTCACGAAGATTTGCCCTAAGCCATCGCAACGCCCATGGATCGTTGCTCGATGTACTATTATTGATGTACCATTTTCGTCAACATTATCTTGACTGATTTCTAAATCTCCACCATCTATAGGTGCGATGATCGATAAAAGCCCAAGGCGGGATGTTGTTGGATCGTATACTATGTTCAAAGGGTTTACTTGATCAGTCGTCACAGAGAAATTGAGGGTGAAGGACCCATTTCCAGAAGGTGGCTTAACCATAATGACTTGATCACCCACTGCAACACTGCTGAGAATAAATTTGCCTTCAATATCGGTCTTCGATGCTGGCCCATTTAAAACGATTACAGACATGTCGCTTAGAGGATTTCCTTCACGGTCCGTTAATATACCCTCAAGACGACCTGTTTGGACTTGCGTCTGCGGTGTTGTAGGTGAAAAAGTAGGAGGCTCTGTCTCCTCGGCTGCAGGTACTCTAAGAGTCTGCTGAACCTCTGCTGTTTGAGTGGATTGCACGGATATTTTATTTGGAAGAACAAATGTTACGTATGCAACAATTATGGCACTCACAGCAGTGATGATTGCTGCGATTATTGGGCCAATTGGCACCCTGTTTTTAGGTTCTACTTCAAAGCCATCATTGTCATAAGCCATGATCAAATCCTCCTTAACTCAAGCTATCTGATTGTTTGCACATTTTCAACAATAGTCCTATTTACTTAATGGTCTGAATTGTAGAACAAATCTACCGCTAACTATGACGGGAGGATACTTTTGTGCTTCGGTAGATAAGGATAACGTCGATTATAATCAATTAATTTGAGAACTAGATTTGACTTCGACTATAGGCTGGGCGTCAGAATCTTGGGAACTCACCGTGAAATTACCCTGCAAATCACGCAAAGTAAGAGACTTTCGAAAAAACTGACGCTCACCCTCGACCATATTTCTACCGATAATTTTAACAAAACCTATTGTTTTTCGATATCGGTGAAGAAGTTATTATCAGGAAATGAGATTCTCAATTTATGATTTTCTGAGAAATAGTGTTTGGGAGATTTCTATGATCATCCGATGGAATATAAAAAATTTCAAGTCAATTAAAAAGTTAGAGGCACCTTTGACGCTTGCGCCTTTAACTTTAATATGCGGTGCAAATAGTTCTGGAAAGAGCACGATCATTCAGTCCATTTTGATGGTATCCCAAACACTTGGATCACCAGCTACAGATCGCCCATTGGTATTAAATGGTGAATTGGTGAAACTTGGGTTTCCAGTGGATATTTTACATAAAGGCGGGAAGAGTGAAGAGATCGAGTTTGGTTTTGAACTGGGTTCATTGACGGATGTTGCCCGGTCTGCAAACATAAAGGCAGATGTAGTGCTACAAAAAGCCCCAGATAACCATGCTTTTTCTTCAAGAATGGCCATCATTAGCTCAACAATTTGCACGGCCAATCAAGAACTTAAGATAATGCCTGAAATGGAAGGCGCAAAACTATCACGTTTATTGCGCCAAAATAATTTGGATATCCCTATTGTATTAAAACAAGAAATTGAAATGGGAACATATGATTATCGCCTTGATATTTTGCCGAATGGAAAAGAACGTGAGCGGCGCCAGTTATATGGATCGGTAGACCATTTTTTACCTGCTCAGGCACTTGGCTTTGAATCATTGGATGAATATGTGCGACGGGCAATTAATGAAGCAGCACGGGCATTAGCGGGGAAGCCGCAGTCACTTCAATATGCGTTAGACTTTAAGTCTCCACTAGGGCGGCGGGTGAAAAAGATAATTGGTTCTATTTTAAAGAAATCGGAAAATAAGAGTGGCTTGAGAGGAGATTTATCTATACAAGAATTAGCTCGAGTCTCAAACTTGTTGGATGCCGCCCAAGATATGGAGTTGTGGGTGACTACAACTCAAAAGCATATAAGTACACGTGTTCGTAACCTCATTTCAAATGAAATGAGCTATTTTGCAAGTAAGGAAAGTATAGATATCGACAAGGGAGATAGCCTCAATAGCCGTAATCTAATTCAAGAGACGTTGGATCCCGAGATACATATAGGTTTGCTTGATATTATCAATACTTTTACAAAGTTTTTACACTATCTTGGGCCATTGCGCGACGATCCAAAAATGATTTCTGGACTACCTCCTTTACCTGACTCGCGCGAAGTTGGCTTAAAAGGTGAATATACAGCAGCGGTATTGGAACGATTTGGTAATCAGCAGGTTAATTGTCCTATTCCACCAAATGGAGATCAGTATGAATTTTCTATTAGATCTATGAAATTGGTAGAAGCTGTCTCTTTGTGGTTGGGTCATATGGGATTAGTACGAGACTTTCGCACTAAAGATCAAGGAAAAATGGGTGTGGAGCTTTCTCTTTTGATAGATGGGCTTGAGCAAGAGGTTGACCTAACAAATGTAGGAGTCGGTGTTAGTCAAGTTCTACCCTTGCTAACACTTTGCCTGCTCGCCGATAAAAAATCAGTGATTTTAATTGAACAACCAGAATTACACTTGCATCCTAAAGTCCAGATGATGCTTGGGGACTTTTTGTTAGGTATTTCCTACAGCGGCAAACAATGCATTATTGAAACCCACAGTGATCGTTTAATTAACCGTGTCCGTCGCCGTATTGCAGAATCAATTGATCAAACAATAATGGATCTAACTCAAATATATTTCGTAGAGCGCGAGTCTTCCGCAACAAAGATCATTTCAGTGGAGCCAAATGAGTTTGGCGCAATACCCGATTGGCCAAAAGGTTTTTTTGATGAAGTAATCGACGAAACCCAAAAAATCATTGATGCTGCCACGCGAAAACGTGAGACCAAATTGCGTAATATTTTAAAGACAAAGAAGGGGAATGTGCAATGAAAATGGTTGTTGATCCTTATGTTTTGTCAGTACCAACAAATGAGTTGTTAGATAAAGATTCAGCCATTGAATTTTTGAAAAGATTGAGGTCTTGGGATTCCGAATTTATTGGGAATTCCCAACAATATGCAATCTCAGGGTTTTCGTTGGCTAAAATGTGTGAACTTGGGATTAGCCCGACTGCAGATAATTTATCATCCTTGTTGAAAAAATATGATATTACAGAATATTCTGTACAGGATTTGTGCCCAACTTCATATGGGCTTATTGCCAATGCACAGCGATTAGAGGATATGATTTTTGATGCGCTTCCTGAAGTAGAACAAATTGAGGGTAGTCATATTGTAATTCCGGAAGAACTTAGACAACGTCTGCACCCGGAAGTGGCAAAAGAATTCATCATGTCATTAACTTATTTTGCCTACATTTTGCAATATAGGCAAAATAACATACTAGGGAATGGCTGGTCTATTGTGACGGCTCCGTTTTCTGCGGGTGAAGATGTGCAATTGTTAAAGATACATGCAGAAATTAGTACTTTAAATGAGGTTGGGATAATTGAATCTCGACCCATAACTAAAGACTGGCCGCTTCTTTTTGATCCTGAACATATCTTTGCAATGAAAGATATGAGGGCGGCCTTTAATAATGGAAATTTGATTCAAGCATTGGAGATAATTAGGTGCAAAATCAAGCAAAGAGAAATTAGTCTTTCAATAAAGAAAATAAATTACGAAAAAATAAGATTCCGAAGGGAATTTCTTGAATCTTTGACAGATGCCCGCATGAGGAAGCGCACGACTTACGATAAAGATATTGAAAAGGTCTTTGAGGCAATTATTTATTCGATAGAAAATATTTGGGTATATGCAGCTGACAAGCATCATCCTCTGCGAAAGGAAATTCAAAACAGAAAAAGTCCACAACGGCTTAGAAAAAGAAAAGATATTGATGGAATGCTTTTCACCGATGACGCAGTTCGTATTGAAGCAGTTGCTGGGGCGACTCCACTACATATACACTATTGGATATCGAAAGATGGAACATACGAATTCTCGAATGTAACCGACCGACACGATGACAATACAATATATGTTGATTCCGATCAAAAATTATTGAACTAACAAAGAAATTCTATGCTTTCTCTGGTCACTGTTGTTGCAAACTTTGTCGCCTGTTTCCCATTATTTGTTATAAAAATAAACCTGCACCAATGCCAATGCAGGTTTTAAATCAAACTCCTGCATTTTCACTATGTTCAAAGAGTGAAGTGGGCATTTACTCCACCTGCTTTATCAAGTAACGTCTTCAACTTGTATGGGGGATAAAATGCCGTCGGGTAAGCTAGTATAACAATTTGGGGTCATGTCATTCTTCTCGTAAAAAACTGTTAGGGGGTGTCCGTGATTTTATTACCGAACTTGTGATAGAGTCCTTTTGTAAGTAAAACAGAACAGATGTTTTGCAAATAACGCACAAAAGGAAACTAAACCGATGAAAACCCTACGCAAGGGCTTTGCCCTGCTGTTCAAAACTACTCTGCTCACACTACTTGTTGCCGTGCTGACTCCGACCCTGTACTTCGCCTGGCGCGCGGCGCAGCCGATGGAACTTCCTGAGTTCAAAGGGCTCACTTATTATCAATTCCTCGAATGGCGCTCAATCGCACATAATGATTTGGAGGTGAAATACAAGGCGTCGCACCCACAGGCGAATATGAAGATGGGCGTGTGCGATACCTCAAACCGTCTCATTACCTTTTCAGTGAGCGTGCTTCAATCCTGGTGGTACACGTATATGGCGCTTACCCTTACTCCCGATGAGATGGTGAAATTTAAGTCCATGCAGCACCGCTTTGCACCTGATAACACGACTCTGCTTACTTTTTTTCCGTCTTGGTGGACGACTTACGAAAAGTTCATTTGGAGTCTTGCGGAATATACCCCACACACATCGCTCGCCGAATGTCGTATCCAGCCAAACATCCCAACTCCCGAAGAATTTGAAGTAATGAAGTTGAAACATTAACTCAGCGCAGTTCAATGATTTCGCAAGCCAGTTGACAATTTTGCCACACTGCAAGTACACTGCTTCTTGACCCTGCTGTGAGATTTCCTCGGCAGGATTCTATCTCAACCCAAAACGAAAAGACCCCTTCCAAACGGAAGGGGTCTTTTCGTTTTCATGATACGAAGAGGATGTAAATGTGAAAAACTTGAAAATACCCATCATGCTTGTTCTTATGCTCTTGGCAGCGTTCATCGTTGTTCCCACGGCACAAGCCAGTTCCACACCTGACTTTCCCAAAGACCGCCATGTTTTGGAAGCGGTTGCGCTGATCTATGTGCCAACACCCGGTGACCATTCAGGCTGGCTGGATGCGGTCTGTCACAGAATGACCGAAGGCGGGTGCGGATACTTCACCGACAATCTTGAGTCCAAGCTCTGGCAGAGCGGACAGGACGTCGCGCTTAACAGTGTTGTCCCTGGCAAAGTTGCAGCAACTCTCAATGACGGTTCGCAAGTTTGGAAAGCGGAAGTCTCAATATACAAAAACTGTGGCAGCGCCTTAAAAGACTGCCCATTCATCGAAAGCGATATCTATCTGCATGTTGTATATGACGAAGCGCAGGATGAGTGGCTTCTGAATCGAATTTTATACGGACCCTATATCGTGGAGAATTGAAATGAACATCACTATCTCACAAAAGAAAGTTACGAACATTATCGTAACCATCGCCCTTATTTTGCTAATCGGCGCGGGCGGTTATTACGCCTGGACAAACAATTTGCTGGAACGCTTTCTGCCGAAACAGGAAATCAAAGGGATGGAGCCTGCGCTGAACGCAGTCGCCGCGTTCTATGCCCCAAATCTGGCGGGCGGATACGATGCATGGCTAGCCCAGATATGTGCAGGTATGTCAGAAGATGGGTGTGGATTACTGCGCAACATGTATGGCGAAGTGGTCTGGGAAGCATTTGTCAATTCGGGCGCAAGATTTGATCAGTCACAGGCAATGATTCTCGAAGATGTTGAAACGCTCAACAACAACCATCACATTTGGAAACTTGGCGTAACTGTCATGTTTGTGGACCCGCAAGGTGAGCAGAAAACAAATCAGTTGCAGACGTATGTCCAGGTTTCTTTCAACAAAGAAAATGAAACGTGGACATTGGAACGCATCCTCTTTGACCAGGAAATCAAGGAACGATACGGTGTAGATATGGGAACAGGACAATGAAAAAAAGTATCCTCCTGTTCATATTTGTATTTGTCCTGCTCACCCTTTTGCCTGCGCACCAGGTGTTTGCACAGGACGGCGCATGGGGTGAGGTGGTGGACAGCAATGGCAACATTCTGTATGACCAAATGACTGACCAGGGCGTGGTGACACAAGCCGCCGATTGGATGCCAAGCATTACCTTGCCGGTTGTGGGAACGGTCAGCATGGACGCTGAATATCATTCCTACGTGACGGAGAGCGGCAATACAGTGCTCATGCCAACCGCATCAACATTGTTCTTCATGACAGCCAGCGCCAACGAATCCGGCTTCCTGGCTGCCGCCAGTACGATGGGCACAAGCGGACTCTCTACAGTCAATTCCGATAATGGAAATGTTGTGGGGTTTGCGAGCCTTGGCGCATTTTTTGGCGCCCTGGTAGGCAATCAGGATATTGGACTGCCTTCGACCACGAATTCGACTGATTTCTTCAATCAGGTCGTTTCCGGGCAGGCGAATATCTGGAGCCTCAATCCAGCGGGATTATATAATTTCCTTACAAGTCTCTATAAACCATCTTCACAAGACGGCAACTTGTACACCTACATGCTGCTGTACACGCCGGGGCAATGCGGCTCCACTCCTGCAGGCTGCTCCGCCGCACAAACGGCTTTGATTACCTCCCTCCTCCCGACCCCACTACCGCCCACGGCAGTCCCAACTGCGCCTCCGGCAAAACCAATCTGTCCAGCTCCGAGCGTCAAGCCAGGGGCAATCTCCGCCAGTGCCAGCCAGGTGGCTCCTCCATATCCGCTGGTGGTTGGACAAGATCCTGACCGCCGCGGCGTGGACGTTGAGTTCTCCGCCTCGGTTGCCCCGACCATCTACACCTACTACACCACCATCCCGATCTATGAAGAGCATTGCAAGACGGTGTTGGGCGTTGAAAAGTGTTCGAAGGTAATTACCGGCTACAGCTGCAAGGTACACACCATTTCATACCCTGAGTGTATCGCCTCGGCATCCTCCTCCATGTCGCTCTCGAAAGAATCACGTGAGTGGATATTGAACGAACTGTCCATTCGATACCCCGAGGCATACCTGCATCATCCCAACTTTTCATTCAGCGGCGGTGGCTGTGTGTATTCCGCCTCCAAAGACCATGTTCAAGTCGCGGATCCAGGAAACTGGAACTTGAACATCAACGGAACGACCTCCGGCACACCTGTCTCAGGACCGCGCAGTTTTAGCCGCGGAAGTGTGTTCTCCGCCTGGTTGAAGGAAGTGGTGATCGTCAAATGAACGACCTGATTGCGGACATCACGGCGGGCATCATATGGACAATCAACGGCTTTCTGGTGATCGTCTATTACGCCGCTGATCGCATCGAGACCGTCCTGTTGGCAATTGCCACCACCCTTTTTGCCGTCTACACGTCGCAGGAGCAAAGGGTGTGGGCAGTGGGATCAGGCACGTTAGCGATCCTGGCATCCCTGCTTGCGCCCGCGCCTGTCCCGCTCTTCCTGCTGATCATGTCGCTGGCGGGCTGGGCAGGGACATGGCTGGAACAATACAACAAACCCGCCAATCATTGGAACACCGTTCGCGGGCAAGCCTTGTATGCGCTGGCCGGATTAGGCTTTGCGTTGTACCGCAATTTTGGGCTGGGCAGTTCGATTGCCAGTGACCCGATGATGTCACAGGGCGCGGGCTATTTGAATGCCCTGATCGGGATCAGCATGTACGTCATTCCTCTCGGCTGGCTGGCGATGTTGACCCAATCCATCTGGGCACATCCGCCCGCGCAGGGAACTCCCGATTCGTTGATCACAACCATCCGCACGCGCGGAAAAAAGTGAGAAGTGGCAACTTGACTAAAAGCTATCTAGGAAACTGATGCTCAATATACTCAACAACGGACTCACCATCAAAGACGGCAACCTGCGCTATGCGTGGTTTGAATTGCAAAAGGATTCACGGCGCTTCTTTCGCTGTGTGGCTTTGCGCGAGTTGAAAGTGATTCCCGTCAGCGTGCGTGATGACTACGACCTGCTTGGAAAACAGTGGGCGGCGGTGCGTGGACTGCACAATGCGGGCGTCAACTTTGTGTACACCGCAATGGGCATTTATGCCCCAGACCACATCGGCATTGTCCAGTTGTTTGGCGCAGCGGGCGAAGCGGAGAGCGTGGAGGAAGCGGCAGAGCAAGCCTTGATCGGCGCATCCACGGTCGAGGCAGTGCTTGCCAACTTTCCGCAATCGCAGCTGGGCTATCCAAATCCGGACTGGCTGCAATGGTATCTCGACTTCATCACCACGCGCGGATGTAACATCGCCGCCGTGCTGGGACATCCTGACCCGCGCCAGGGGAAGCGCGGCACAGACTCGGAAGGCACGATCGGCGACGACTCGGATGAAGACCTGGCAGAAGAGCAAAACGAAATCCTCTTTCGCGGTCTCTCCAAACTGAGACAGAACTTTGTCTTTCAGGTGCTCGCCGAACACATTGCGCGCTCACGCATGACCCAGACCTTGATGAGGATCAGCGAAGCTGCGTCCAACGTGGGCTCGCGCCGCAAAGGCGCAATCGGCATTGGCTTCAATCTCGGCATCCCGATCATGGCGGCGCTTTCACAAAGTAACGCCAGTGGCGTGGGTGTTGGAGAGGGAACCGCGCACAGCGCGCAGGATGGCGTTTCGCAGGGCTGGGGAAACAGCCATTCCGTCGGGCAATCGCACTCGGAGGGCACGACCGTCTCCGATGGCTATTCTGACTCGGTGGGCGCCAGTCACGGCGTTTCAGACGGAACCAGTCACGGGGTTTCGGACGGAACATCACACAGCACGATGAGTTCCGACTCGCACGGCAGCATGTCCTCGCATGGAAGTTCATCGGGCGGTGGATGGTCGGAAAGCAAAGGCTTTGGCGTCAATGTAGATCTCGGCAAATCGGTGTTAGGCAATATTCCTGTCCTGGGTGGTTTGCTCAAGGGTGTTTCGGCTGGATACAACGAGGGCAGCAGTGTATCTGGATTTGGCTCAACCAGTTCGATGTCGGGAAGTTCCAGTTCACACACAGAAGGCGTGTCCGACGGAACGATGCACAGTACCTCAGACGGAACCATGCACAGCACTGCGGAAGGTACATCCGAGGGACACTCCACCATGCACTCGGAATCAAAATCGTCCATGGATACACAAAGCGAATCCTGGGGTGACAGCCAGAACGAGGGGCGGAGTCATGCCGAAGGAGTTACGGCTTCCCAGCAACAATCTCGCAACTTCACGCAGGGCATCTCGGGCGGCATGAGTACGGGGCTATTGCCTGGCATCAGCATCAACCGCAGTTGGCAGACCGAGGACGATGTCGCCGAGCGGCTGGCGGATGTCTTGCGCCGTTTGGAATCGCTTGCCAACCAGGCTTCGATGGAGGGCGGGTTCATGACCAACGCCTTCCTCTTCACCGATACACAACAAGGCAGCGCCGCAGCAGCAGCGCTTGTGCCGCAAGCCTTTCACGGATCAAGCGTTCCCACACCCGTCTTGACCATTCAACCGCTTGAAGCGGACGAAGTCGAGCTGCGCGCACATGCCTTTACGTTCACACCCTGGACGGAACTCGAAGACGGAGACCCATTCAGTGGCGAATTGTGGACGAGATACGCCACGCTGCTAACGGCAGGGCAACTGGCGGCATATACCGCGCCTGGGCTTTTTGAAGAAGGCTCTGCCGCGACTACGATGGCTCCCATTCCATCAGGCATGGGCTTTTATCCGAACATGGCAGGCGACGTGGTGCTTGGACATCAGTACAGTCCTGAAACCGCTGATTTGACGCCCGCGCAAGTGCGGCTTGACCTGGACACGATCATGCACACGATGGCAGCGGGTGATACGGGCTTCGGCAAATCGGTGGCGATGATCCGCATGGCATACGAAACCACCCTGCGTTGGAAGACGCGCACCGTCGTGCTGGACTTTGGCGCGGGCTGGCGGTCACTGCTCAACGCACCAGGGCTTGAAGGTCATGTCGAAATTCTGCAACTCTGGCCCGACGCCGTGCGACCGTTGCGCTGGAACCCGATGCAGATTGGGCGCAACATCTCGCCCGAAACCCAGTGGCGCGCATTCGCTGATGTCTTTGGCGGCATCGCGCAACTGGGTGTGAAGCGACAGAAGCAGGAACTGCTGGAAGCCATGCGCACCTTGTATATCAACACGGGCGTATTGGTGGACGACCCGAAAGTACGCGAGCATGTGCAATGGGGAAATGTTCAACCAGACGAAGCTGCGCTGGTGAGCGCAAAGGCTGGCACGCTGTTGGGCGATTTAGGACCCAAGCAACGCCAGATACTTGCGGTACAACGCAGTGTGCTGATTGGTCTCGCGAATGTGTACGAGGCGGTGGCTGCCAAGTTGAAGAGTGTCCCGCCGCGTGATGTGATGTTGACCGGTGTGCTCGAAGGCATTCTGTTCCGCTTGAATCCGCTGGTGCAGGGTTCTGCCGCGCGTCAGTTTGCGCCGGGTCCTGGCACAGTTCCAGTTGAAGACTTGAGCAAGAACGGCGGCTGGGGAATCACCATCATCGAAGGCGGCATGTTCTTGGATGACTTCGGCAAGGCATTCCTGCTCGGTTGGACGGGCTGGCATCTGTACATGGACATGGTGGCGCGCCGCGTGCATGAGGTCAAGACAGATGAGCCGCTGTTGCAGATCTTCTACGAGGAAGCCAACAAGATCTTCGTCAAGGAAACGGGCGGGAGCGGAGATGAGACTGGCGGCGTCTCTGCCACCCAGCGTTTTGCAGATATGTTCCGCGATGCGCGCAAATACAAATCGCGTTTGCATGTCATTACACAGGCTCCACACTTGATCGCGGACGACATCATCTCCTCCTGCAACAATGTCATTGTTGGCTATCTCAAAAATCCGAAGGACAAGAGTTTGATCCTGTCCGCATTGGCGCGCTCCGAGATGGGCTTCCGCGATGAGGAGTGGAGACGCTTCGTGGATGACATGCCAATTGGAATGGCGATCGGTCGTTTCCCGTATACGACACGGCGTGAGATGCAGAGACCGATCCTGTTCAAGCCGCTGATGCTGGATGTACCCGAACCAACGGACGCCGAGATTGAGGCGGTGTTGGGAAGAATTACGCTCTGAAAGGATGACGTGAAAAAATAAAAAGTGAGAAGGATGCTTTTATGAAAAAGAAATTGCTTGATACGCTCAAAAATTTCAATGTAAAGAACGTCAGCGGATTCACAAAAAGGAATCTGTTGATCGTGTGGTTTGTGTTGTGCATCTGTGTGAGCGTTAGCGTGTCCGCTTATCTAGTTTCACGAGTAACGAGTCCTGATGCATGGAATGTGAATATCACTCATGTGCCATCCACGCCAACTCCGACTCTGGTTCCCGATACGGGGTGGTGGAGTGCAATCGCTACTCCAACTCCCAAGCAGTGAAAAGTGAAGGAAAAGTAAGAAGTGAGAAGTAAAAATTTTTCAATTCAAACCAAGAGGTTCAAGAAATGACACAAGCAGCAAAGAACGGCAACGTTGTATTTTTCGAAAACGATAGCCCACAGGCAGTTGAAAGCCTGAAAAACGCACTGGCAAACGCGGGAGATGCTCCGCTGCTGGGTCTGGTGCTGAAAGTCGAAACTGATCCCAAAGGCGAAGATCAGGTTGTGAATTGGATGTTCGCCGATACAAGTTTCATCAAATCCCTGGCGCTTGTTCTGCCAGGAAAAAAGAAAAAATAAAAATAATAAACCTGGAGTAATTTATGAAAAAAGCATTTCCCCTCATCATCGCGGCGATTGTGTTCGTCATCGCCCTTGTTCTGTTACGTCCCGCGCCTTCGCGTACAGTGGTCACAGCCGCGTATGACCTGCGCGCCGGTCATGTATTGCAAGACGAAGACCTGATCTTGATGTCCGTGCCAGATGATGTTCTGGCAGTGGATGTCATCACCGACAAAGCCATGCTGATCGGGCAGCCGCTGCGCATCGATCGTGGACAGGGCGATGTCATCCGTGCTTCGCAGCTCGGCAACCTGATCGCAGTCGAAGCCAATGAGCGCGCGATTGCCGTACATGTCACCGATGCCAGCGGCGTGGCTGGGTTGCTCGTGCCCGGTCAACGGGTGGGCGTGATCGCGTCCATCCCGCAGGATGACACCAGCACGGGCGACACCATCGTCAGCAGCGCATACACCTCGGATGGTGTCTATCCAGATGGCAATGTCTGGGGCGAAAGTGTTACCCCGCCCGACCATGCCACCTCCGAAGGCGGCGCATATCTCGGCAGCGGCACATTTTCCAAATCCACCATCGAAGGATTGCGTGTGCTGTACATTGACCCAACCTTTGCCGCCAACATGGGTGCGAATGTCGTCCCGCAGGCAACAGATCAGGGAACACTGGGCGGGGTCAATACCAACGAACGCACGCGCGAAGGTACTGTCCTGCTTGCAGTTCCGACCAATCTGCAATCCATCTTCTATGACTTTGGCGCATCCGGCGGCGTTTCTCAGACGCGCTCCGTGAATGCATTGGAATTATTGGCTGCGTTATCAGGCTTGGATGGTGCAACGGTGACGCTCTATCTGATGCCGCAGACCGGCGCCACACAATTTACCTCACCCGGACTCTGGCTGCCTGATTTGATCCTGGCTCCTGAGACCCCCGAACCCATCGTTCCAACCGTTGCTCCAGTTGTGGTTCCGTAAATGAGTTGGACTAACCAACCCACATCACAAGGCGGTGGGCAGGATGCACCGGTCAGCGTTTTGCTGGCTCACAAGGATATGGAACGCACCACCGCCTGGTATCAAGCGCTGCAGGTGGACTCGCGTTTTCGCGTGTCCTCGATGGCAAACACCCCGCAGGACTTCCGCGCCAAACTTGCATCATCGCCTGAAATCATCCTGCTCGATGCCACTGTCTTTGATGGTCCACCTCCATTAACCGAAGCACTAACTTCGGTCAGCGGGGCAGTCTACCTGATCGTGCCTGGCGGCGTGAACACGGAACTCATCGAACAGTTCAAAGCCATTCAATCCGTGAAGTCGGTCTCAGTGGGCGATGTCAACATCGCAGACTTCATGACCCGCGCGTATGCGGACGCTCTTGCATTGAGACGGACGGTTTCTGCCATCTCTCCCACAGCCTGGTCGGGAGGAGGTTCACAACGCGGCAACACTGGCGCGGGCGGATTGCGTATCGTCACGGTCTGGAGCAGATCTGGCGGCACAGGTCGCACCACGATCGCAATCTCATTGGCACAAGCTGTTGCGCGGCGTGGATTGAAAACACTGCTCATTGGACTCGGCGCGCCGGATGTGATTCCGTTGCAGATGGGCTTGCGCCCTGAACCTAACATCGTCTCGTGGATCTCAAATCCAAACGATGAAGGCTTACGCTCCAGTATCCAAATGGCGGGTGAACTGCATGTCCTAGCGGGCTTTCCCGACATCCTCTCGGAATCACAGGGCGACCGACCTGCCGAAGCCAGTGGCTCGATCAACGAGCTCGTCACCTCCGCCGCGTATGGCGGGTACTCTGCCATCATTCTTGACACACCCGCAGCGGGCGGCGTCACGCCCAGAGCATTATCCGCCGCCAATACCTGGCTGATGGTGGCTCGTCCGACTGTCTCGGACGTTTGGATGTCTGCTGAATCATTTCGGACTGTGACTCAGAAGATCGCAGGACAGCACCGCATCACACCCGGCAATATTTTCGTGGTGCTCAATCAGCGCACCAACGGTATGTTGACCGCCGATCAATGGCACGGCGCCGCGGATGCAGCTTGCCGCAAGATGAACTTGAATGTCGGTTTCCCGCCTGTCATGGCGACCATTCCGCACTCCATTGATGTTTCTCTGGCACAGGATAGCGGGCGCTCTGCGCTGGATGCCTCCGACGACTTTGCCCGCCCCATTCATCGCCTGAGCGAAATGCTCTTCGGCGGCGTAGTGGTACCTGTCGGTCAAACTGCGAAGGAAGACGGCGTGATCCATTTTGGACCGTTGAAGATCAGGACAAAGAAATGAGTTGGGATTCTGTTGTACCCCCATTCAGCGCTGCCGATCGCGCGCGCGTCATCGAAGAAGTTGCTGGGCAGCTTCAGAACCTGTCCCTGGCAGAAATGCGCGGAGAGCGCGAGAAGTTGGTTGGGCGTGTTGTCCCGCTGGTTTTGTCTGTGGTTTCAAAATTCGGATTGCAGGCTTCCTCTGACCAGGTGCATGAGATCGCCCGTGATGTCGTGGCACGCGTCGGAGGTCTTGGATTTCTTGAACCGCTGCTACGCATTGACGCAAATTTATCTGAGATCGCGGTCACGACGGACGGCGGGATATGGGTGCAGCGCAAGGGTGCGGGCAACTTCGAGAAGTTACCCGTATCACCATCGCTGACCGATGTTTGGCGCGCAACTGAAACCTTGCTCGCACCATTGGGCAGAGCCGTGACCGAAGCATCTCCATCCGTGGATGCGAAGATCCCACGCCAGGAAGGATTGCCAGGCGGGGCGCGCATCAAGATCATTCATCCGGTGGTCGCACCCGGGCTTGGCTATCCCAGCATCAACATTCGCTTGTTTGAGGACAAACCCGTGCCGCCCGAACTACTGGTCAAGTGGAAGGTCGCTCCTGAGAAGGTTGTTTATGGCTTGGTGGAACTGGTCTCGAAGGCTTTACGGATTCTGGTGATCGGCGGCACGGCTTCGGGCAAGACCACCTTGCTCTCGGCGATGTGCAATGGGATTCCGAAAGACGCGCGTGTGGTGAAGATCGAAGACCCCGAAGAGATCTGGCTCGATCACCCACACGTAGTCACGCTCGAAGCGCGTCCGGCGCAAGTCGGAAGTTCCATTGTCCCATACAGCCTTGCTTCGGCGGTAGATGATGCGATGCGCATGTCGCCGAAGTGGTTGATCGTGGGTGAGATGAGACGGGGCGATGCGGTGGCGGCTTTATTTCGCGCGCAAATGTCCGATCATCCCGGCTTGTCCACCTTCCATGCCGAAGGTCCAGAGTCCGCCATCACGCGCTTGAACCTTCTGCTCTTCAATGATGTCGGGGTGCGTTCGGAAGGCGCGAAGGAAATGTTCGTGCAGGCAGTGGACATGATCGTGCAGGTCGGATGGTCCAACGGCGGACGCAGCATGATCGGCGTCTGGGAAGTCGAGAAGACTCTCAAAGGTGGCAACGTGCAGTTCCGCCAGTTGTATAAACCCGGCGACGCGGAGTTGTTGCCGATCGGGATTGAGCGAAGAGTCTGAAGTATTGAGGTTTCTAATGTGCACATGGAACTTCCTCTGCGCCTCTGAACCTTTGCGTCTTCACAAACTTCATAAACATCAAAGACCTTATAAACCTTAGGATACACAATGATCAACACAAACCTATTTTATCTTCCCCCGACCTTAACCATCTTCCTGCCGTTTCTTGCGGCGGGCATGTTGGCGTGGATCGTCTGGCGTCTGAGCGGCAAACTGACCATGCCGCGCATTGGCAAGCCGCAGGTCACGCGCATCGAGACATTTGTCGGTGGCAAGCGCGGCATGAACAAAACAAGTTCTGCGCCTGTGGGCAGCTTCGAGCATCGTGTCTGCATCGCTTTTGCAAAGATCGGCATCGACGCGGCGGAGAACGAAGAGTACTACATGATGATGGCGCGCATTGCGGCGGGCACAGGTATGACCCTGATCTTGATGATCGTCGGACTGCCGTTCTTCACCAGTCTGATCGGGATCGTTGCTGGGTACATCTTTGTCAACGGCTGGGTCATGCGTTCGTGGAACAAGACCCGTACCGATATGGAAGCCGAACTGCCGTCCTTGCTACTGCGCCTGAACGCAACCATCCAAGCCGCACCAAATGTGCCCTCCGCCCTGGAGACAGTTGCGAAGACTCTACGTTCAGACGGTCCTCTGCGCGCCTGGACATTGGACACTGCCGCAAGAATGCACACCGAGGGACATGGAGCGGTCGAGGCGATCCGCGAGAGCGCTGCTGGAATTTCAACTTCGCTTTCGATTGCGGCTGATTTGATCGGACGCATGTGGACAACAGGTGGCGAAGGCTACGCCAAAGCATTTGGCACGGCGGCGGACAATCTCGAATCGGTACTGGACGCAAGAGTACTTGCGAGAGCCAAAGGCGGCAGCGCACAGGGCACAGTCAACATCCTGACCGTGATGACCTTTGTGATGATCGCCTTCATGAGCCGCTCCGGCGCCATGTCCGATATCGTCAAGTCGCCGCTCGTTCAAGTTCTATACGCCCTGATCTGTCTCGTGATCGTATACGGTCACAGCCAGGTCAGCAACATTATTGACAACGCGGTGTAGGAGTACCCCATGACAACTATTGTTCCCTTTTTTGCCGCAGGCTTGATCGGATTTCTCTTCTTTCAATTCCTGCGCAGTTTTGATTTCATCTTCGGCAGTTCGGCGGCCGCGCGCCTTGAACGCTTTGCTTCTACAGATCGACGCGGCATCACAGACCGCGTCGGGGATTCCATCGTGGACAGGCTCGGATTCAGTTTTGATTCATGGAAGCATGAGTTGATGTGGGCACAGTTGGGCGGATTATATGAGGGACGCACCGTGGGCAGTGTACTGGGCAAGTCAGTCTTGTTCGGCTCAGTCGGGATCGCGTATCTGCTGATCTTCAATGCCCTCAGTCCCGCCTTTGTGATCGGTGTTGCAGTTGCGGCATATTACCCGTACCTGCAACTGCGCGGTCGCGCCAACGACGTGCGCGAAGCGGTCAAGCGCGGACTGCCCGAAGCAGCAGCCTTGATAGCTGCTGAGATGAGCGCGGGCAGTTCTGCTGAAACAGCCGTTGGACGCGCAGCGTCATTGCCCGGAGCGCTCGGCAATCTGTTGCGAATTGTGACTCAAAACGCGCAGCAGGCTGGACGCTTGATCTTCTCACGTGATCTGCTTGACGGCGCACTGGTCGAAGAGTTCACCAAATATCGGATGCCGCACCTTGAAGCTTTTGCGCGCCAGATCGACCTGGTCGCCACCAAAGGCGCCGAAGGTCCGCGCCAGATGGGTGAAGTTGCCCGCGGTCTGGCTCGTGAATATCGCTCAGATGTCGCCCGCTCTGCGGAGCAATTGAGCAACAAACTGCTGTTCCCAATCTCGCTCTATATCTTCGTGCCATTCATGCTGGCGATCTTTGTGCCGCTGATGGTTAGTGTGTTCGAGTCGTTCTAACCATGAATGTTGTTCTTTCTGAATTCGCTAACGCCCTCGGCGCAGCCTTCTTTGTCTTCCTATTCATTATTCGCGTAATGCAGTTTTCTGGCGGAGATTGGATATCCATTTTGCTTGCGCTGCAATCCGCACTGGCAGCATTCCTGCTGGTAATGCACAAACCTGTCGAACGTATCAGTCATCCGATTATGTCTGCAATCGCCTGGCTCTGCGCCTTACTGCCGCTTGCGTTCAACCTTGAAGGCGCGAATGTCCTGTATTCATTGCCAGGCTTGTTGCTGGCGCTCTGGTCTCTGATCGCATTGGGCTTTTCTTTTTCCATCGCGCCAGAAGACCGCGGCATCGTCGCGCGCGGACCGTATCGGCTTGTGCGACACCCCATGTATCTGGGCGAAATCCTTTCTCTGCTTGGCTTGTGCATCAGCGCAGGCAATGTCTGGAACTGGCTTGCCCTCTTGTTGTTCGCGCGATTGCTCCTGGTGCGAATATCCGCCGAGGAGCGCGTGCTCGCCGATTATGCGCGGTACAGAGACACTGTCCGCTGGCGATTGATTCCTTTTCTATGGTAACGGAGTTTTTCAATGACCCATCCCTTTGACGATCAACCCTCCATCTTTGCCACATCCATCATCATCCTGGCGAATTTGATGCCCGACGACAGGCGCGGCTATTTCCTGGAGTGGTTGTTTCCCCATGTTGCGCAGATTGCCGCTGGCAAGAACGATCCCCCGGAACGTTTGTACACACTCCTGGTGAAATGGTTCGCGTCCATGCCGCATGAAAATGCGCGCCATGAATATCGGACTGTCGTCCATGAAATCTGCTGGTGGGAAGACCTGAAAGTCAGCGCCTTGAAACGAATGTTGAGCAAGGCGCGGTCATGATGATCAACCCCCATGTCGAGGCTTTGGTGGAACTGCTGCATGGCTGGCAGAAGTTATGCCTGCGCGAAGACCACCAGCGCGGAATGTTCTTCATCTGGCTGAGCGACCACACCAAAATGGAAATTCATCCTGAGAGCTTTCAGGAGAAATTGACCAAATGGCTGTTGAACATGAAGGATGCCAAAGCCCTGTATGCCGAGGCATTGACCATCCATGCCGAAATTCTCTGGTCGTCGAGAAACCGGAGGTTATAGATGTTGGTAAAACGGTATCAAGAAACGCATTTGGCTTTTCACAAAGGAACTTTTATTTATGAATACAAAAAAGAAAGATGAGCAGGAAAGAAAAACATAATGGAGAAAACTACATGCTCAACCAACGCATCGCAATAATTCTTTCAAGCTCGCTGTTGGCGCTTCTCCTGCTTTCCGCTTTTGCCCCGCTGTTTGCGGCAGCGCTTCCTGAAGGACGCATGCTGGATGAGGGTCACAACTCGGGTTACATCGATTGGAGCGGAAACGTTAACTATGCCGATCTGTTTCATCGCGATGGGATCTACCCCAGCGGGGGCACGGAGAATGTCACACAGATTTCAAGCGGGGGAACGGTGAGCGGTTCCTTTGCAAGGGATGTCACCTATTTTGAGGTCATGCTAGCCTATTCGAGTTCGGGTGGGTTTGGTACAGCCTCCATTCAAGCGTGTTCTTCTTCCTATTCCGTTTATTTGGGGATAGGCGGTGGTTCAACACCAGGTTTTAATAGTTTCTCGATTTCTGTTCCATCAGGCTGCAGGTCCTGGTCAGTTTCAGCTTCGGGCGGAAATGTATATTTTCGTTCAGTGGACGCGAATTACGTTGCGGCTGCCCAACCTCCCGTCATCTCAGGCAGTCTTAGTTGTTCACAGCCCGGCAGTAGCGGCTGGTGCAGAAACAATGCTCGATTGACTCTGACCGCCTCCGATCCGCAAGGCTATGCTTTGACCATCACAGGCAATGCGGGAAGTGTGCCAATCTCCTGTATTGGAAGTTGCACGATCAACCTGCCGTCCGGTTCTGGCACTGCAATGTATACCGCCACTGCTGCCATTTCCGGACTGACTGCTTCAGGCAGTACAACCTGGAAATATGACCCCAATCCGCCCGTGTCAGACGTGAACGTCATCGGCACGAGTGGGCTAAACGGTTGGTATATCTCCACCGTGAACGCTTCAGCGAGCGGCTCGGACGCGATCTCCGGACTGGCTTCCACGATAATAGCAGTGGATGGAGGCGCGGCAGTTGGATCAGCAATTCTGACAGATGGTGTTCATTCCATTCTTGCAACCACTTTGGATGTCGCTGGTAATACATCTTCAAAAACGATAACGGTTTCCGTGGATACTCTTGCGCCTGCGTCAGATGTGACCGTCAGTGGCACGAGCGGATCGAACGGTTGGTACATCTCCACTGTGAGCGTCTCGGCAAGCGGATCGGACACAACCTCAGGGCTGGCAAGCGCAACACTTTCGGTGGATGGCGGCGCGGCGGCTGGGTCAGCGACTTTTGCAGACGGTGTTCATTCTGTCATCGCAACCGCACTAGATGTTGCCGGTAATACATCTTCAAAAACACTGACGGTTTTCGTAGACACCCTTGCGCCCGACATCTTTGTCTCAGCCGCTGGAAATGAGGCACAAGACGGATGGTTCACGACCGCAGTGGATTTATCCGCCACCGCCTCGGATGCCACGTCGGGTGTGACAGGTAGCGTATCCCAGTCCTTTGATAACGGAGTGACGTGGGTGAATGGACCGAACACCCTATACGATGGACGATATGATGTCATCTTTAGCGTGACGGACTTCGCTGGAAATACTGCCACATCGCAGATGTCCCTCAAGATCGACATGCAGCCTCCGTATATTACCCTGTCTGAAACAGGCAGGCAGGGACAGAACGGCTGGTATGTTTCTTCCGCAACTGTTTCCGCTGAGGTAAGCGACAACTTATCCGGTGTCGCATCCACACAATATCGCGTGGACGGCGGCGCGTGGCAGGAGGGAGATTATGTCACAGTCGAGGAGGGCATTCACACGATTGATTTTCAAGCGTTCGATGCGGCGGGTAACAACGCGCAAGTCAGCTCGCAGGAAATCCACGTGGACCTCACGCCGCCTGCATCCAACTTTGACGCAGCGCTGAATGGTTCTGTGTTTTCGGGCACGGTCACAATGGGCGGAACAGCTTCGGATGAAACTTCCGGTGTAAATGCCGTGGCGTTTTCCCTGGACGGAACGACATGGCTTGATACAGCTTTTGCTGACCCGCGTTGGAGCATTTCGTGGGACTCTGCTTTATTCGACAATGGGGACCGTGCTCTGTACCTGCGCGCGGCTGACCTGGCTGGCAACACAGGCGAACCGATCCGCGCATCCATCATTCTCGACAATTTCCCCCCTTATGTGGAGTTGGCAGAGACCTGGAATATATGGGAAAGCGGGTCACTGGTGGTGTTGAACAAAGTCATCCCGTTGAAGAACGTCAAGATCGTCGTGCAGGATCCCTTGCTGCGCTATCCGGATCGAGTCCTGTATGACGACCTGCCTGCGCCAAAAGCAGTCACGTGGGATCGCGTGATCGGACCCGCCAGCGCGCCGCCTGGTTCGTACACCGCCAGCGTGCAGGCTTGCGACATATACGGCTTGTGTTCAAACGACACTGGCACGATCCTGATTCCCGTCACGACAGTACCTGTTCCATTTCAAATGCCCGTGGTTGAAATTTCCGAATGGTTTCCACCCATTCCATTTTTACAAACTCCCGCGCCCGAACAGCCCATCGCTGTTCAGTCCGCTGTGCTTCCAATTCACGCGGAGGTACAAGCCGTCCCGTTCCCGATCTGGATCATCTTCGTCATCGGCGGACTTCTGCTGTTGTTTGCGTTTTTGCTTTTGAGTGATCCGCGCCCATCCGCGATTCGGTCTTTGACCAAATCACTTTATCAAAACATCATTGATTCACCTAATCCCTAATTTCAAGGAGTAATAATGTCATCTCTCGAATTCTCAACTGTTATTCTGGTCTTTCTTCTGACCGTTATCCTGACCGTATATAACCAGCGCCAGGCTTCCGCTTTGCGCGGCATGGAACGCCTGGTGCAGGACTTCGTCGCCATGCAGATCCGTGACCGCCGCACACGGCATATCGAAGGGCTTGCCGATCGCATCGATCCGCTGGAGTGGCTCGCAAGCCAGGCAAGTTCGGAACTGGATACGCCTGTCACCATCAGCGAAGTCATGCGCGTCGTGCATGATATTTGCGCGGTGGAGCTGCGCGCCTCGAGCGGACAGCGTGTGATCGTGTCCACTTTGCCCAAGGCGGATGTCATGCGTTTTGACCGTCGTTTGCGCGTGGCAGGCAAAAAGAAAAGCGCGGCGGAGCGTGTGGCTTCGTTTGCTTCGCGTCCGCTGCTTGGCAAGTCGCGCTGGGGCTGGGGCGTACAGACTATTGAGCGCATCATGTCGCAGTCCAACGAATTCTTTGACATCGAAGCCAGCGCAGTTGCTGAACGGCTCGGACTGAAATGGGACAAGCCCTCGCGCTTGTGGTTTTATGTTGTCAAGTCATAGTTTGCTCGGATATGGATTCCTGCTGTTCATTCTGACCATCGGCGGCGTGCAGGATTGGCAGACGGGAGAGGTCAGCAATTGGATCAGCATCCCGCTCTTTTTCATGGGTGTGCTTGCGGCTATTCTGCGTCTGTTATTTCTGGACGATATGTTTACGAGCATATTGTCGATTTTTGCGATGGTGGTAATCACACTTGCCGCATTCAAAGGCTGGATGGGTGGCGCAGATTGGAAAGTCTTGATCGGTCTTTTCGGTTTGTATCCGCTGGCTGGATTTACAGCGTTGGTCGTTGCTGGCGTATGGGGCGGGGTTATGATTCTCATAACGGGAGATCGTAACGCGCGTTTTCCCGGTGTGACTGCCTTCGCTTTCGCAGCCTGCTTGACTTTTTTTGTGAAGTTCTCTATAATCCTTTTGAATGAGGTGTGATTTTCCCCTGGGAAAATCGCGCCTTTTTTTGTTTCCATTTTTCAAGTGACAAGGAGTTTCTATGTTATCTGCAATTCAACCCACTATTCAATCTGGCTTCTGGACCCTGTTCCTTGATCGGCGCGGCGATGACTACGGCGAAAAAGCGGTCATCCTGGTGCTGGTCGTGCTGGGCGGTGTAGCTGCCTTTGCTGCGTTCGGCGGCAAGATCGTGGATCTGATCGGTCAAGCCACCACTGGGATCTAACATGCTTTCCCCGTCCGTGTTTTTCCCATTCCCGCGTTTCTCACGCCTGCTGCTCTCGCGCCGCGGCGATGAATTCGCCGAGACTGCCATCGCCATGCCTGTGATCGTGTTGGTCACGATCGCGCTCATGAATCTGACTATGGCGGGCTTTGCCAGCGTCAATGCCAACAACGCCGCCAATTATGGCGCGCGGGTTGGGAGCGTTCATCAGCAAGGTCCTGCCAGCGCAGCATACAACGCCGCGCAGCAATCCACCGAGTATGCCAGCGTGGGCGATTACTCCGTCGCTGTATCGGGCGGCGGATTTCCTGGCGCGCAGATCAATGTTCAGGTCGATTGGAGCGTTCCGAACCTGATGGGCGGTCTGCTGGGTTTCTTCGGCGGCGACAGTTCTGACGCCGATATCAAAGGCATGGCGATGTCCGTATTCCGCCAGGAGGGCTGGTGACCATGGGTCAATTGTTGATGTCACACAGGGGAGACGCGTATGCCTGGTTCGCCACTCTGCTGGTCTTTGTCTTCATCCCGCTCTCGTCGCTGAGCATTGATGTGACGCGCATGATGTATGTCAGAGGTCATCTACAAACCGCAAATGACGCAGCGTGTCAATCAGCGGCGGACGCGCTGGACGTGCCGTTATTCATTCAGACCAATCAGAAGCGCATCGAACCTGGACTGGCGCGCAGACAGGCGGCGCGTGAATTTTCAGCGACGCTGCGCGATGCTGGCAAAATCCGCTACACCATCGATGGGCTTGCAATTGATTTCCCCGCGCCCACCTTCGCGCATTGCGTGGCAACGGTGCGTGTCGAACACATCATTCCGTTAACCCCGGAGATGCGTGTCGTGATCGAGACGACATCCGAGATGCGAGCGCTGACGATACGGTGATTAGGAATTAGGACGAGTACCTTACTCTTTTGCTCTTCATTCATCCTTCACCATTCATCCTTCATCCTTGAGGTTTCCTTTGCCCTTTGAATTTGAATTCGACTTTCGTAAGAACGAAGACGCGCTCTGGCTGATTGCCTTTGCTTTTCTGATCATTGCCGCGCTGGTGGGCATGGCTCAGATCGGGCAGAACGTGACGCCGATGGATACGGGCGAGCCACGATTGTTGGGCTGGTCTGACTGGCGTCTGTTTCAGGCAGAACGCGCATACACAAAGGAACTTTCCATTTTGCGTACTGATGCGATGCAATTGTCACAAGTGTTGGACTTAAAAGCCAATCCAGTCACGACACAATTTCTGATCGAGCAGATCGCACAGGATACGAAAGAAGGCGATGCTTCCCTTTCCAGCGCGCGCCTGGCTTTGGAAAACGCGGCATTGAACGTGCGCGACTGGTCTACTGGAACTCTTGACCGCGACACTGCCATCCTGTCTGTTCAGGATGCCCTGACTCTTCTACAACAATAATTATTATGATGACAACCTTGAATGTTTCACATCAACGCGCAGTAGGCGATCTATTGCAAGCCGAGCGCGACCTGCGCCAAAAGAGCGAAGACGCCATCCGCGCCATGCGCCAGGTACTGGTTGAAACCGCAAACCGCTTTGACGGAACACGACTTGAATCCCTGCGACGCGATAACCCATCCGTCCCCGCCAATTGGGGCGCCTTGGACTGGAAAAAGTTTTTCGACGAAGTCCCCGTGCCTTCACAGGGTTGGGTCAACAAAACAGTCGTTGCGCCTGACACACAAACACAGCGCAAACTGCAAAAACAGATCACTGACTTGCAAGCCGCGCTTGAACTCGAGCGGGCAAAGGTCGTCGTTGTTGAATCAACACCAGCGGAAACCCTGATACCCGCAGTGAGCGCTGATCAGATATTACCTGTTGCTGATGCAATCGAAAGTATTCCACCCAACGCAACGCCTGCCCTGACCGTGATGGTCGCGGACGCCAAAAGAATGCTGGCAAACTTTCCCCAGAAAATCCCTGCGGCTTTCTCCGCTGTATTGAGCGGTGGAGAGCGCACCGGCGGCGACCTGGCGCGTGTCTTTCAGCGCTATTGGCTGGTGTTGTACCTGATGGGTCGCTGGCGGCTGGCTGCCTCCATGGAATTGGAAGCGACACTCGCTGGGACAGTCGGTGTCTCGGCAGGTTCCAGCTCGATGCGACGCGTGTTGGAGGATATGGAGGAAGCCCATGTGATCCTGACTGAGATCATCACACTCAAATCGCCGCGCACCTCTTTGAAGTTGTATCGGCTTTCTGCCGAGGGAGAGAAACTGTATGAGATTCTGTTTCAAACCAAAGCGTTCGAGAATGACTGGGCGCGCCTGATCCGCCTGCATGAAGGCGTACGTTTCCCGGAACACACAATGGCGGTCATTGCCTTTGCCATGCACGCTCGCAAGCGCGGCTGGGCAACACAGGTGCTGCCCGAGGTCACAGGCACAAAGTCTGTGCCTGATGTCTGGATCATGCGCGGCGAGGAGAAGATGTATGTCGAGGTTGAATTGGGTGAAAAAGAACGTGTCTCCAAGTGGCGCAATCAGTCCTTGCTAAATGGAGGATATGTGGCGTTGTGCGCGGCAAACTCAAAAACACGTGCGCGACTGGTCGGTGATTGCAAACTCGACAAACTTGCAGGCATGGCAACCGATCTCGAAACCCTGGTTCGCAACAAGTTCAAGGAATTGAATTCAGCCTCGCCGTTTTGGTTGGAAGATTGGAAATAACGGGGAGGGTGTTCTGCGCCAGATCACTGCGGTGATTTGCCGCAGGCTACTCGCCTGGCACAGAACCTTATCAATTGAAAAGCGCCGGATGGACACCTCTGTCCGCGCGTACCGAACAACATCAGACCCTGCGTCCTGGTGTTGCCAGGGCGCGCATTTTTCTCACGGAGGTATTCCATGGACATCAAGAACCACAAGACATTGACCGGCATGCTGCTGGAGAGTGTGGCAGCCAAGCTCGACGCTGAACTGCCGAAGGACGCTTACAAAGCCGTGCCTGGCGCGGCTGACCTGACCGACATCGATCCCAACTACATGCGCAAGATCTTGAACGAGGTCTTTGGCTTGTGCGGTATCGGTTGGGGTTACAAGTATGACTCTGCCGATATGCACACCGAGATTGAGGAGCGCAAGCGTTCCAGTGGCGGTGTGCGCCGCGTGTATGTGGCAACGCTCAGACGCCTGACCTTTTGGTACAAGCTGAGCGCTGCAGACGACAGCGTTGTGGTTTGCGAGATTGACGCATCAGGCGGAAGCGACAACGACGTTGAAGCATACGCCATGAAAGGCGCGATCACCAACGCGCTCGGACATGCTTCGTCGAACCTCGGCTTTCAGGAATCAGTCTATCTTGGCAAGCGTTCGCATCGGACGGTTGGCAAGATAACTGCTCCCACGTCCGCGAAGGCTGCTGTTCCTGCTGCTTCAAAGCCTGCGCCAAAGACTGCCAAGCCTGCTCCAAAACAGGAAGCGACTATTGTTCCCTCTCCTGTTTCCGCTGACGACCCTGCCAGCTTTGTGATCCAGGTTGGGCAGCGCGCCGGGCAGAAGCTCGGTGATCAGGATCGCACGGTCATCGAGTGGTATGCGAACTCGATGAAAGCCAGCAGCGACCAGCAGACAAGCTTGCAGAACGCAGCTCGCTCTCTCTTGGTTGCCCGTCCCAACGGACACAAGCCTGAAACTGTCGCGGGCTAGTCCATCGCTTTCAAGGTTCTGCTTTTCCCCTGGGAGGTTTGACCGCCTCCCAGCTTTGCAAGTTATCAGGGCAATTGCCCTGTTACTGTGATTGCACTTTAATAATCCATAAACGAATTTTATATAACAGACTTTGGTCTGTTCGTTTTATTTGGAATCCAACCCTTGCAGGGGACGTGGACGCTGTTCCCCTGCTTGTTATGAAAAAGTTATTTGCACAAAAGATATTTATCACACACTCAGGAGAAATAATCATGCCTACCCCAAAAAAGGGAAAAACTGCAACTGTCAAAAAGATCGCAAAAGAAAAACCTGTCGATGAACAGGTTGAGTTTGAAACATTTGAAGAGGCTTTTGAGCGGGTTGTTCAGGTTGAACAGGAAGCGATTGCTCAATCTGATTTACAGCAATTGATACCTGCCGAAGAAAAGCAAGTTGAACAAAAAGAAATTGAGCAAGCATCTGCTCCGAAGAAAAACCATTCTGTCCGACCCATGCCGCAAGCTAAAGAGCAATACGATCTCAACTTGGTTGTTGTCAGCGGTGTGATCGGTTCTGTGTGGGGCAAGAATAATGACGTCTTTGCCCGCCTGGCTCTGTCCCTGCGAGGACGGCTGGTTGAGAATGATGAAAAGTTCGCATCCCACATCACGCTGCGCTTTGCAGATGGAATGATTGGCGGCGTGCCGATCTCCATTCAACCAGGCGATGTCTTGAAAATCCAGGGCTATTTGGTTCATAGAGAATACCAGGAAACCCTGCGAAAATTCCTGGACGAAGCCAATGCCATGAGCTTCCTCGATTATGTCGATCCTGCTGATCTATCCGCCTGGCGTTTGCTAACCCTCGAACGTCGCAACGGTTTGGTGAATGCGCTCGCGATGTCCCTGTTGGATGGCAATGGTAAACTGATCGCTCATTTTGGCGAACCCATTCAGGAGAAAAGCTTGAACCGCGCGCAGGTCGAAGGAATCGTCGCGCGGGTTTGGGAGTACCGTCACGATGAAGGCATTGATTTGTTTGCCCGCATCGCGGTCTACGATGAACATACGCCAATTGACTCAAAACGTGCTGGCAACTTTGGACGCGCGCGACGGGCGGCGCACTACATCACCATCCGCTTTTCAAACGGAAAGACATCCTCTGGAGCAACCATTCGCTTGCAAATGAAGATGCGCATTCGCGTCGTAGGTGAATTGCGCGACAAGGCACAAGTCGTCACGCTGCGTGATGAATTACTCAAGACTGGTTCATCCGAAGTGGCAGCCATGATGCAGCGCGTGACGGACGGTGGACAACTCTCTGAGATCAAGAACCAGCAGGAAAGCCTGCACGTTCTGGCAAATGCGGTGGTGGTGTATTCTTCGAAAGGATGAAGGAGGAAGGATGAGGGATGAAAAAAAGAGCAAAGTGCAAAAAGTTCTTCGCAACTTGCTCTTATTTTATTCTTGAACTTGTTCTTGTCCCTCTCATCCTTCATCATTTATCACTCATCCTTTTCTTCTCCTCTGGTGTTCAGCACCCCGCCAGGTTCGTGACCTGGCAGAGGAACTGCCCTATTGGGTAGACAGGCACTACGCCATACTATTCTCCTCCTTTCTTCTCACCCTTGGATAACGGGCTGCTCACATCGCGCGTTATCCATAGGCGAGTCTCTTTTTGGAGGCGATAGCCAGGCGCAGATGTTTGTCGGGAGCGGCTACTCGCTGCTCCCATCTTCATCCCGTGTAAACCGTATATCCATACTTTAAATGTTACGCATACCTGTCTGCTCGCTAAAAGGATGCACGGTTGGACGTTGTTTCGGGTTCGATCCCCGACGGGATGACTGAGTTGATCGAATGATTGACTCCAAAAGATAGTAAACCTTTATCAGAAAATATTCGGAGCGACCCTTTGATGATGCCTGCACTTGGCTTGCATCTCACTGGCTCGCTCTTTTTGTTTCCCTGTAAAGTTTTTTGCTATTTTTTGAAGCTCGGGCTAACCGCCCCTTCTGCCTTTTAGCGCTTTGCGCTTGTGATTAGAGTGGCCTTTCGGTCTCTATTCACTACTTTCAAATTCCATAATGAGGTGAATCCAATGAAACGTTCCATGTTCGTATTCCTGTCCCTGATCGCGATCGCCGCGCTTTCCGCTTGCGCTCCGCAAGGGACTCCCACGCCATCGGTTGCTGAACTTCAAGCAACCGCAATGGCGAATGCCCAGACGCAGATCGCGTTGACCGCCGCTTCCATCCCGACCGCCACGCCGCTTCCACCCACGCCCATGCCCACTGCCATCCCTGTCCAACCGACCGTAATTGTTCAGCAACCGGTCGTGGCGCCACCGACTCAACCTGCTGTTCTTGCGCCAGCCGCTGCCATTCCGGGTGACGCCAACGCAACTGCCGAGGACGAGTGCGGTGGTCCGCTGAGCGAGGTGGACGGTCCGCTGGTTGATGTGACCTTCAACAACACGACCGATGGTGACTTATCCCTTTATCTTTACAGCTATAAAACTGAGTTTGGCTGCGGCGTTGGCAATGTCTCCCTTGAACCGCTTGAATCTGTGACGATCAGCGTCCCGAAAGGCTGCTACGACTTCTATGGTTGGATCACAGGTCCCAAGGATTCAACGCCTGCGGGCTACGGCTGTTTGACCTTCGACCAGTCGGTGACTGTCAAAAAGGATACGTTGGTATACCCAGATCAAAAAAAGTAAGAATGACAGGCGATCCCGCCTGATATTCCGTTTGCTCCCAATCCCATTTTTTATGGGCTGAGGGAGCGGACAAAAGTGTCCATTGCCCCCTTGGCCAAGAAAGAGGTATGCAATGGCTGCTTTTATTTCCGGAACGTGGCAAGGTACGGCAATCCGAATTCCTGGTACGAAAAAAACTTTGAATGAGCAACAGTCTGCGCAGGTCGTGCAAGCGATCCTGCCGGTTCTGTCATGCAATGCTGCACATCAAGTTCGCCGTGTTATGGCGGGCGAAGCAGATACGCTGACTTTTGTTGCTCATGTCGAAGTTGCCGGATTGATCGCTGGCTACCTGAAAAACGTTTCACCCTTTTAGCAGGTCGCTATCCGCGTTCTGCTCCGAGAGGCGCATCTTTTGCGCCTCTCGAACTTGCGCGGAATCCCTGTTTGCATATCCACGAAAGGACTCCTGCCTGAAAGCGGGAGTCCTTTTTATTTTCAAGAGGTGAAGTATGAATGAGCGGCAACTATGCCTGTGACAATTCCATGCGCCGTGTGCGACGCTCCCATCAAAATCTGCCAGTCCCATGTTCCCAGGCGAGCAACCTGCTCCAAGCCCTGTCGTGTCTCATGGCAACGGAAGTTTGAGATTGAACCTGATGAATTGCTGCTTGCTGTCTGGACTGAACCTGTGACATCCGTTGCCGCCTCCTTTGATGTCAGCGACAAGGCAATTGAAAAACGCTGCAAGCGGTTGAGCGTTGTCAAACCCCCGCGCGGGTATTGGGCGAAGATACAAAATGGCATTCCGCATAAGGAGGCGCTTTTTGAACTTGGATGGCTGTGGGAGGAGATCGAAGAACTCGGTGAGAATCTTGCTGTTGCGGAGGAAAGTGCGCGTGAGAAGGAGGTTGTTCCAGCCTGATTATCCGACATCAAAATAGATGAGAACATCAACCCTAGCAGAAGTCTCCGCAGACAAATCTAAATCGTTACAACGTTGTCCAGCAAGTCTGCGGCGCGCTGCTTCTCTTCAAGCTTTGGACTGCCATATTTCATAGTTGTCTCAAGCGAGTGACCAGCCATTTCGGCGCGCACTTCGGCGCTTACTCCGGCTTTTCGCAACATGTAAAGATAGGTGTGGCGCAGGATGTGGGGCGTAACGGCGACCGGTGGTTCCAGGCGGTCCAGTCCAGCCTGCTGACCCGCCTCCGCCACCATCGTCTGCATCGAGCGCATGGATAATCGCTTAAATGTTCCACGGCGCATTTCCACGAAAAGAGCATCATGATTGATCGAATACTCTGAACGCACCTTGAGCCACTCGGTCAATGCCTCACGCGCTGCTTTCGGCAAAGGCACATCGCGTTCCTTGGCGTTCTTGCCCTTGCGAATGTGTAATATTCCCGACCGTGGATAAATATTGATATCGCCCAGATTAAGCGCATAAGTTTCTTCAACACGCGGACCGGCATACAGCATGAGAAACGCGATCGCCTTGTCACGTGCCAGGCGTTTTGGAGCAAGGGTCTCCTTGGTTCGTTTTCGTTTGGTGACTTTATTCAGCCAGGGTGAAAGAAACGCAAATTCAAACTGTGCGCGCTGATCATCGTCAAGTCCTTTGGGATCGGATTGTTTTTTGATTGGCAGGCGCAATCCTCGTGTGGGGTCGTGTTGAATCACATCGAGTGCGTTCAGGTAATCCGAAAAGGAACGCAGACTGGCGGCATGCCTCAGAATCGTGGATGCTTTGTATTTTCGTTCTGTTTCCAGCCAGGTTAGGAAGTCCTGTAGTTTCTTCTTGTTCAGCAGGAATGGATTATTCTTTAAATGTTCGATATCAAATTTCACCGCATGTACTTGTTCCCACCAGCGCAGGAAGATCGAAATATCGTACATATAGCCTCTGATTGTTTTATCAGCCACGCCCAGGCTGTGTCGGGTGGGGAGTGGGCTGGATTGTATGTGGGTTTGAAAATCCAGCAAAATTTGTTCAGTGTTGGACATCCGATAATTTCTCCATTTTGGATTGAATTTGCGATTCGCAAGGCATAAGCTTTTATTGCTTTCCGAATTTAGCGAAGTGAATATGACATCTTATTGAGCTGTTTTAAGCCATTTTATGCCCCGATTATATACTAATACTTCGTACAGTTATAGTTGTACGAAGTATAAATAACACCAAAGCGAAGCGCTTTTTCAGCGATTTTTATGTCGCGTTGCCTTATCTCAAAGATAAGGCTCTCCGCATATTTCGTGAATCGCGGTTAGCTAGTCTCGCTAATCATTGGCGATCCAACAACATTACATACAAAACATTAATACACAGACATAAAAGGTGGAAGTCCACTGAAGCGAACTAGCCCGAAGGGCTTCCATGTACTGAGTAGGGATTTTTTCCGACATACATGCGATGTGAGTGTTTTTGTATCTCCAATAGTTTAAAAGGCCCTTGTCTTAAATAACCGTCCTTCATCCCCATTATCATTCAGGTAACGAACAATTTCTTGGTTGGTAAATAGTAGTTTTTGATCATTTTGATCTCTAGGCAAGTCAGAATCGATGACGGTAAGAATATATTGAATCCCTTTTTTGTCGCAAGCATCTCGAATCATGTTAAGTAAGCTGACTTTTCGACGATTATCAAGTCCTTCAAAGATACCATCATGATAAGCAAATCGGTAAAATTTAGTCGATGAGTATTCAATTAAGAGCGACAAATCAAAACAGGCGGCGAGCATTTTTCTGTATGATGTCCCTTGATCTTCGCTTGTTTCTCTTTCGGAAATATTCCTGTCAAGCGTGCGAACATTAAATTCTAAGTTTCCATTTTTGTTGACTACTACGGAAAGAAGTGCTTCTACTCTTAGTACTTGCAAGACGCATTCGGAAAATATCCGACGAATATTTGCTAGTACTCTGTTATCTTTGCTCACAGCTTTTCGAACATTAATAACTGTTTTAGCTAAATCTTCCTTCTCTTTGTCGATATCTCTTTGAGTGTTTGCTGCCTTATCAAGTTGTGATAAACGCAATTGCAATTCGCTAATTTCTCTCTCTTGGTCAAGAAGTATTTTTTGAAGGTCTTTATATTTGTTGAAAGTTTTTTTGTTTTGCAAAATAAGTAACGCTTCTTGCCTCTTACTGTTAAGAACGCCAAGGCTTTTCTCTACTTCTTGACGCTCTTCGCTCAACTGCTTTTGGATTTCTTTCAGTTTTTCTGTACGCCCAATTGATATTCGTTTATTGAAATCTTCTAAATCCTCATAACTTCGAATAAGCGATTCTGGAAGAGCTAAGGAAGCCTCATCAAAGATTTTTTTGACTTTATCTATGTTGAATTGTAGATTGAAGTTTAAGGACTTTACTATTTCCTGTAACTCGTAATCGATTGTATAACGTCGTTCGTTAAGACTCGCAACATCAGATTCTATTGTGCTTACAGTTGTTTCGCTGATTTGACTTTCGATGTTTTGAAAGCTAAATGCATCTAGATCTGCTCGTAGTTTTGAAACGGCTACTTGCCGAATTTCGAGTAAGCCACGCACTTCATCGTACTCATCGCTTTTTGAGCCAGCTTCTTCTTCTAACGTGGTTCGCTTTTCTTCTAGTTTTTTAATTTTGTCTTCAACATCATATTTCTTTGTAGTGATTTCGTGCTCTAGTCCAAGCAGAAGTGCGACAAAAGGTTTCCAGTGTTTATCTGCTCCTGCTTGAAATTTAGATATTTTAAATACTTCATCGTAGTCACTTTGTTTTCTCATGAAATAACCGAGCCCTTTTCGGTAATCAAAAGGAATTAAAGCTTCTAGGTTTAGTAGTTCATTTAGTTGTGCTTTTGCTTTATTTAAAGATAAGTTAGGATAAGTCCAAGAATCGTCAGATATGTCTCGTAGGTCAAGGTTTTTCTCATTACTTACATAGATTTTTATGGGGCTGGTTTTTACTGAGCGATTGACAGTAATATAATTTCCGTCAACTGTTTCAAGTTCTAAGTAGAAAGTAAGGTCGCTGAAAATATCCGGATGTTTCTTGAACGCATGCTCTTTATCTATTTCACCTAAAAGAACAAAATCCAAAACCTGTATAAAAAAAGATTTTCCAAGATTGTGCGAGTCGTTGTCCTTTACTTTTGGATCTTTGACTTGTGCAAAGACAACATTAAATCCTTGATTGAAGAGAATCTTTGGGAATACTTCTTCCTTGTTTGAGTAAATAGAGGCAAATTTCATAGGTTGATCCCGCGGTCTTTTACATAATAAATGACATCAGATTCTGTGTCGTAATCAAGGCATCCGAGCAAGTAGAGGAAATTTAATGCGGCCGTGAAGTTTATATTGGCTTTTTGGTCAATGCGGTTTTGTATCAGATCATCCAATTCTTGAAGGGACATTAGGTTTCTCTTTAAGAGTTCAGACAGTATCTCGGCGGATACGCTGAGAACGCTTGATTTTGGATCCATGTATTTGGTGGGGCGAATCATTCTTTTCGTCCGATATCACAATTGACGTACATAAAGCTCATTAATATATTAAGCGTGCGACGGTTTTTGCCTCGTCCGTTGTCTAAATCTTTTACAGCAACGTCAGCAAATGTACTTAGGAAGTATTCGAAATTCTCGCTTTCATCCCTGTTGGCCGCAATTTTGGATCTAATTTCATCCACTACTTGATAATATAATTCTAAAGCCTCTGCATTAATAGGGTCGTGAAGGAATTCGTTAATTCGTCCAAAATATGGCTGGTGTACAACGATTACGCTACTGTAGTACTCATCGCTAATTCGATTTAGTTCGTTTTTTTTGGTAACTACTCAGCGAAAAAAGAATAAAGGGTTGTCAAAAAGATAAAGGTCTGCGAAAATAAATTCAATGAGCGCAATGCAAGTACCGAGTGAAAAAGAAATTCGAGCCGCCTATCAAG
>Ga0172373_10001464_pt1 | contig 38194 bp, 26 predicted proteins | sample Lak10m_2_FD_114546 | JGI IMG/M metagenome (GOLD analysis project Ga0172373, IMG submission 114546) | Freshwater microbial communities from Kabuno Bay, South-Kivu, Congo - kab_092012_10m | ecosystem: Environmental > Aquatic > Freshwater > Lake | place: Democratic Republic of the Congo... | reverse complement strand
GATTCGCGGCTACCTTTCCACTGCTCGTAAAAATGGCGTCAAGGCTCTTTCCGCTTTGCGCCTTGCCTTTACAGGTTCTCCTTTCTTGCCCGACTTTGTCGCTCCGCTACACTGAGTAGTTACCTGTTTTGGGGCATTGCTATCAACAATCTCGGCACCGTGTAAAGTAATAGTTTGCTTATAGACCATTGAGATAAATATGTTAATTTCACTCAGGTTGATATTGAGATGATATTGATCGTCCGCCAATTTCTCAACCACAATTGCGTCAGGGATTAAACTTTCAAATTGTTCAAGGTTTCGGCCCTTGGCTTCCATGCTATAGCCATTGAAAAGTTTCTGCCATTGAAATTCAATGCCTTTATTGGCATAATGAGCTTTCAACAGGTCAAAGGCTGGACCGGGCCAATCATCTATTTGAAGGAATTGCGAAGGCACAGTCTCCTGCGTAATCTTCACCAAAAAATCCTGAATAACACCCCGAAACATCATCATTTCCTGGGCAGAGAAATTCAGGCGCGACTTTACCTGCCAGGACTCATCGGAATGGAAATAAATATCCACAGTCTGAGTGCAGGCTGTGAGACAGGGTATCGCTAGTAGCAGGAATATGCTAAGGTACCATGAAGTTGATTTCACTTCCCACCTCCGTCCAGGTTGAGCCATTTAGGGAATAGCTAATACGGAAAGAATAATTTCCAGACACCAGAGGTCTTTCATTATTTGGGTCAAGCGACCAAGCGTCATGGCCATTAAGATCAATTGTCCAGAAACCAATGTCCCACGAGTCCGAGCCGTTCCTTCGTCCGCGCACACCAATATGTTCGATGTGAATCGGCAAATCTCCGCCATTTTGGATCTTTATGTGGGCAATCACCTTTTGTCCCGACTGAGGCGGCCAGTTACCAGACTCGGTGCGTAAAGTGAGGTCATCCGCCAAAATAATGGTTCCGGGCTGTGGAACAGGAGTCAAAGTAGGAGGAATGGCTGTTGGCGGTACTGCTGTCGGTGGAGGTTGGGTGGGCGGAACACCAGTGGGTGGAATCGATGTAGGAGGCATGGACGTTGCTGGCTGGGTAACTGTAAAGGACCGGGTATCACTCCAATTACTATCCACACCGTTTTGCCCGCGTGATTTTACATGCCACTTGTATGTGCCCGGCCACATCGTTCCAATGTGATAGGCAACATCATTAATCCAACCAGAGTTTAGAGTTCCATAAGGACCGCCCCAATATTCGAGATAATATTGATTTGCATTGGTTGCATAGTCCCACGTAAACCAAATATCCTGAGATTGAGAGTAGTCTCTCCCATTTGCAGGGTCACGAAGAGATGGAACGGAAGGCGCTTGAGGTTGGGGAGTATTTGTTATAGTTACTGTGGGAGGCGGTGTTTGGGTTGGTCCCCGAATTGTGAACGTCCAGGAATCACTCCAAGCGCTTTCTCCAGCGGAATTACGCGCTTTGATACGCCAATTGTAGGTACCCGGCCACATGGTGCCAACACGATAGTTCGTAGCAAGTTGCCAGCCTGAGTTGAGCGTCCCATAAGGCTCGCCCGAATATTCAATCAAATATTGAGTTGCATTGGATGAAGTGTCCCATTCAAAAGTAATGGGTGTTTCTTGCAAAACAGCCTGGTCTTTTGACGGAGCATTCATTGAGGGGACATTCGGAGGGTTCCCTGAGGGAGGCAGGGTAGGTTGAGGTGTAATTGTCACAGAAGGCGAACAAGGGTTTGTTCCAACAATCTGGTTGCTGGAGGATAATGTCTGCCCAAGGGAAAGATTGGTATTACCATCAATTCCAGACAAGGAAACACAAGAACGAAGGCCTGTGTCTGCCATTGCCGAAAAGTGCAAATGCGGGCCAGTGCCTCCTGTACCTGAACAAGCGATTACCTGCCCCCGGGTTACATCCCCACTACTAGCTACAAACTTATTAAGGTGGAGGTACAGACTTACCCGGTCACCATGTTCTACAACCATAAAATTCCCACCCCCTGAAGAGTCAAAACCTGTCCGAACCACTTTCCCACCAGCCGGGGCAAGGATGACAGTTCCTGTTCCAACCTTCAAGTCTACAGCGCACATGTTCCAAGAACCGGAACAATGACTCCAATTAGCTGGATTGGAACAATCCAAAGTGTCTCTGGGACCCTGTGAAATTTTCGCGCTACTTGCCAAAGGCGATTTCCACGAGGGGGGCTCGCTCAACAAAGGTTGTGCGTGGGCTGCTCCGCCACTAAGACCAATTAAGGTTATAAGAAGTAAAATTCTACGCAACATGAGGCTCACCTTGTTTTCGTGAAATGGAACGAGGATAACAAGTCCATAAACTGGGCTTGAATAATTTGCAGTTGATCCTGATTAAGAGCATCCATTTCAGTAAGGCTGATCACAAATCCCTTTTGCCCATCTAAAACAAAGCAGGAAATAGCCGTAGGGGCAGTGCTTCCCGGGAGAGCCGTTTCAATACAACGAGCAGGCTGACCTGCAATACTTGTTTTTATTGTTTGAAGAACATCATAAGAAAAGCCCTGTGTTGTTTCAATAAACGTATTTATATCCTGGACAGACGACTCGACGTGAACGTATGCCATTGCCCCCTGTTGTGTGGAGAATTGGACATCAGCCTCCATCTCTGTTCCTTGCCATTGGGCAGGATAATTTAATGCATAGCCGCCTTGCGTATTGATATAACCAGATTGTTGCATGTTTTCAACCAGCGACGAGGTGGGCGAAACAGCTTGGGCAATTGATAAGGGCGTGACAGTATATGAAACAGGCTGCTCATTTGAGGCAACTAACGTTGGAGTGCCTACAGCATAAATGCTTTCAGGCGTGCCTTGAGACACGCCCAACAATGGCGACCAAATATTACGGGACAATAGCATTGCAGCAATGAGAGCCAAAGCCGCAAGCAATATCCACCAATAGTCACATAGCCAACACATAGGTGTGTCCCACCATTTTCTATACATACCCAGCTCCGACGAACCAGATTCTTCAATACGATTTATTTGATCGTGTTGTCAACAAATATTTTTGAGAAATTATTGTCGTACCAAACTTAAATCAACAAAAGAGACCAATACGGATAGGTAAAATATGCAACCAACAGCAACGCCAGGATAATTAAAATCACCCACCAGAAATCACAAACCCAACACATAAAACGGTCGAAAGTTGAAATCTTCATTTAGCATCTCCTTTTCATCAAGAATACTTTGGCTCCGCGGTTTTGCCGCCCAGAACACCCAGTCCAATTGCCAGCGGAAGATCAAGAGCAAAACACAATGCCACACCCAAAATACTGCCTATGAAACCACCCAAGTAAGCCATTTCCAAACCGAATGAGATAATGGCATAGACCAGCCAAGTTCCCAGGCAAAGGCAAAGCCCGCCCATTCCTCCGACAGCAGAAAAATTTACGTCAGATTCCATACCCAACTGTAATCCTGCGTTGGGATCTTCATTCCGTGCAAAATTGCCGGCAATCCGTCCAACGAGAAAATACAGGAAGGCTTGTAATGGATAAACAATCAACAGTGCTGTTTGAAATAAGAACAGAACAAGAGCAATTGCCACCAGCATGATCAAAAGTCCAATAAAAGCGGCGCGAATGGCGGGGCTAAGTGCTGAAGGTTTTCTTTCGTTATACTCACTCATTATTTGACTTCCTGACCCGCAAGAGATTCCATACACTTTACCCACTTAAGTGTGGGGGGAAGGTCGGTTGGATATTCTGCTGTATCTAGTCTCTTAAATAATTTATCGGAATATCCCAATCTTTTCATATCCATTATGGTTCTTTTATGGTTGTATGGAATTCGAAAAAACGTCAATACTTTCTCATTCGTATCCAACAATGCATAACAAGCCCGAAGGTCTCCGTTACGTGGCTGACCGACTGAGCCAGAGCAAGCTAACGTAATCGCTTTACCCAACTGATAAGGGCGTTCCGGTTCGGCACAAAGTGGACGCCAATTTTCATTTACCACTGGCTCATCAAGAGTAAGAACGTATGGGATGTGACTATGACCATGCCATTGACAGACTGGTTTCTTTTGGGGAACAGGCAAAATGGCACGAGATAAACGTCGGATGAGTGCAGTAAACTTACTCGTGTTTCCAGCAGGTTCCTTTTGATATTCAGACAACAAAGCCTGGAGCTCGAGTTTAAGGATGTGGGAAGACCATGGATAAATATATTCTCCTATTTGACGGCCATCCCGGCGGGATGCATGAACGATCCAATATTCAACATTATCTGCTAAGAGCTTTTTAGGGCCATAATGTCCGCGGCCAAAAATGCTTTGCCAAAATTGATCCATTTCAGGATTAGTTTCAAGGGCTTTTTTATTAAGAAGCAAAGCGGGAATTGCATCGTTAATTTTGACGGTTCGTTCTTTTCGTTCACTAATTCCTTCAACTTCCACGAGTTCTTTGAGGGCAAGCGCATTTGCGTGTTTTATGCGGCTATCGTTTACCGTCTTTTGTTTATTCTGCTCACGAATAGTCCAGGCTGATAACATGGCATCATGATTTCCCATCACCCAATCAATGCGATGATAGTTGTCTTTGAACCATTGCATGCATTCCAGCGGGTGAGGTCCATACCCAACAAGGTCGCCTAATAGCCAATAACGATCAATACCGCTATTTTGCGCGTGATCAAGAACCCGCTCCAGGGCATAGTAGTTTGAATGAATGTCAGCCAGAATGGCAATTCGCATTAATTTTGCCTCATCATTATTGAAGGATTATCGTCGGAATGGATTCCAGGGCTTTCCTTGTTGCTTACTTTTTTCAGTAATCTTTTCTACAATCTGACGTGTCAGGGTATCGTTTATACCTAGACATCTCTCTGCTGTTTCCTGCAATTTCTGCAGCTTTTCAAGAGGCGGCAGGTCCCTGATATTCCGTAGAACAGTATCTTCCAGGTATAGGGCAAATTTATAATAGTTTTCGTCTGCATTATTAAATTTCGCGCGGATCAAATTCTCGGCCAGCAAGACGTAATTTCGGCTTTCCGAAAGACGCTTCAAATCGTCCGTCGTTGGCGGGTTTTGGGACGCACACTCACTGTACTTCTCGATTTCTGCGTTGGTAGTATCCCGCCAAGCCTGAATATCCTTCCATAGCCGCATAGCTTCCTCTTTTGTATCATAAGCAAAGTGGCTTGAAAGAGACGCCGGGTCAACTACAAAATGCGTTTCGGCTTTCTTTGTGTGGTTCAGCACCTTTTTCCATTCTTTAACCACCTCGGCAGCGCCCCCAATCATTCTTCTTGCAGACTCATACGAAGCCCGGGCAGATTCATGCAATCGCTGGCTGGCATCAAACCAACCTTCCCACTTTTGAATATCCACCTTGCGTTCTGCGGCAAGCAAACTCAACATATCCAAAAGGCTCTTCTCACTTTCAGTTGCTAATTCACTCAGATGTTTTTCAGTGATCGTATCGTAGAAATCCAATTCCGAATCTGCCAACGTGAGGATAGCTTGATAACCATTTTGACTTGAGACTTGCCAACTGTTTCCACGTGCTTCCCGAATAACAGTTCGGGGGGGTAAATTGCGGAGACCTTTGCAAATTTTGACAACTTCGCCAAAATCTTCTTTCGCCAGGAAAAGGCTGTCGCCTTCTTTCATGAGTTTGAATTGCTCCGCTATGTAACGGCGAATCTCCATGGTTTCAATCCAGTGTAAGGTAAAACCCCTTACATCCCCCACCTGTAAATCGGGACCGGCTGCATCCTGCAGCGACAATGATATTTCCTGCAATGTCGCAAAATTATTTGTCTTAACTGCCTGTTTCCAGATATCGCCATCTATTTTCACTTTATCCAGTAGGACTTGAATCCTTTCAAGTCTTTCAATTCGGTCACTGATACTGATCAAACGGGTTTGTATCTTTTCCTTCATCTCCAGCCAACTATCTGGCGGAAAATCATCGGCTATCCCTAGAAATGCCTGAAGTTGATTCGAAAGTCGCCGCGCTTCACGAAGTGCATCCTCCAGGTCCATTTTGGAAGGATTGAAGGATCCAGCAGTTCGGATAACCTGATTAGCGCTGAGCGGCAATTGGTCTCGCAGTTGCTTTAATTCCGCTTCTGCCTTTTCTTCAATATTAGAGGAGAGTTTTTCTATCCCTCTTAATCGAACCAGCATTTCCACAGCGTCCACCATACTTGGAATCGTGCCTTTTGCCTGTTCTTTTTTAACCGCTTTGAGCAATTCAGCTTGGGCGTGAACAATGACCTCATCCCGAATTCGCGCCACATCGGTACGATTACGTAAATCCTGGGGAAGCCGCTTAATGACTTCCAGAGCCGACTCATAATCTGTTTTGGCCTTCAGTTCCGTTATCTCATTATATGCTTTTGTAACAATCCGATCCTCGCGGATCAAAGCCAAAAGCACCTCGCCGCGTTTGGCTTTATCAACTTCTTTATCGCTCCTGACAGTCTTCGCACAGCGTTCGGCGTCTTCGAATTTTCCAAGACGCCGATAAGCCTCCGCCAGTTGATAATTCAAATCCACGTCACCGCCCCAATCGTCTCTGGTTTGTTCTTCACGTAGAACATCCAATGCCCTCTGAGCGTTTTCCTGCGTCAAGGCAACCTGCGCCTCGAGAATTGCCCTCTGCTTGCGGGCCTTTTTGACATCTAAATTAATTTCAGGGGAATCCGGATAGAATTCCTTCAACGCTTCCCAGGTCCGTACCACATCGCCCCATTGCCCAGCCTTTGCCTGTTTTTCAGTTACGGAGCGGGCATAAGCCATTTCAGTCTCTCGGACAAGGCGTTTCTCTGCCCCATAGGCTAAGTTTGCCGTTCGCAAAATGCGTGCCCACTCAGCTGCATCTTCCAGTTCCTCATCCAATAAATTGCTTTTTCGAGAGTGTACATCCTCAAGTTTTTTTAACAGCATCTCGCGTAGGTAAGTTCCCAATTTGTCCGCTTCTTGGCGGGCATCAATCGTATAAACAGATCGCTCTGGATCTCCGGCAATCTCACGAAAAATTTGAAATGCATTCAATTTCTGATTGATATCTTCAGACTGCTTCAGAGAAAGAGCACTTGTCATTCGACTACTTACTTTCTTTTCATTCTTTTGGTACTCTTTCAATTCCTCAAATAATGATTCCAACTCACTTTTGCGGTTTGGGTCAGCCTTAACAATAAAATCCAGGGCATCCTTTGCTTTGCGGATGTCCGCGTCTTGCAGATGCTGACGTGTCTCAATAATCTTTAATTCAATACCCGCCTGTTTTTGCAATTCGACCGCTTTGTCGTAATACGCTCCACCTTTGAATTTTTCCTTAAACTCTTTGCACTTTGTAATAATATCCACCCAGTTTGGAGTTTCAGAATCCCGGAGCGATTTTAAAACTTCCCATGCCTCTCCCGCGCCGCGGTTGGTTGCAATTTCGAACTTGAGCGCATCCCAATGCGGACCTTTGAACTGTCCCCGTTCATTAACCTTGTCAAACAAGTCAAAGGCTGCCTTGCGTGTATCGGCGCCCTTTACCATACGACGGATTTCCTTCTCAGTCTCAGCAAACTCAAGACTAATTTTCTTACGCTTCTCAAGTTCCTGCTGCAGGTTATTAACTTTTTCAACAGCATTTTTTATTACGGGCAACGGTGCGCCCGAAAGTTTGGCAGGGAAGCTCAATGCATCAGAAATAGCCTGACTGGCGGCTTTATAGTTTTCCTCTTCCAACGACACTAGTGCCTCCCGCATTTTGGCTTCCATGCGGTCTGCCAACAGCCCAGCAACCAGTTCACGTTGTTCATCAATACGCTTGCCAATTCCTTCCAGGTGTTCCCACAGATTGCGGGCCTCCATGAGCAGATTCAGCCCCTCTTCTGGGGAAGTGCTGCGGGCGCGTTCGCGAAGTGCTTCAGCATCGTCGCGATTCTTGATCATCCGCTCAATTTCGGCGAGACGAGCCTGCAAATCGGCGCGATCATGCTCGAAGAAAGAGAAACCCAGTGAGCTCTTCTTCTCGGTATCCTCGAAATCATAGTATTGCTGGTTGACGGCACTTACCAATCTTTGCATAGCCCAGTCCAAGTTATGGGGCATATTTCTATCCACCTCATTTAGACGCTTCTGGGTTTCCTGGTGCGAGAAATCTTCCCAGTTCTTGCGCGCTTCCTTTAAAGCCTCATCTGTAGGAATAAATGTATTTAGGGTGGCATCCCAAACCGTCATCTGATTGTGAATAATATATTGCTCATACTCATGGACCGCCTCAGCCCTTGACTCCAGGTTTCCAACGCGGGCCTTGGTGGTGGTTTGTCCCTGTTTTTCACGCAATTCGTCCCAGCGATCCTTACCTGCCTGATACAACTGAACAAGTTCATCGTCTGCTTTTTTACGGGCGATTAATTGTTCTGCTTCACGGACTGCATTCGCGAGCACATCAATCTTATTAAATTCCTGTATATTGATCTTGATCTCTTCAAGGTGTAACTTCTGCTCAGCCTCTGATTTAGAACTCATCAGGGCATTCAAACCTTCCAAGACGCGCTGGTCTTCTTCATCCAGTTCCAGCGCCTGACGGTAGTTTTTCTCCGCAGCACCCCATGCTTTATCATTAAGCGCATTCTTCGCCAGATCGAGTAGTGCCTGAATTTGCGCCTCACGCTTGCTTCTGGGCTCATTTGCCAATTGTTGTGCCCGCTGACGGACATCATCAGGAATTTTTTGGTTTTCTAAAATTGTTTCGACCAGGGAAATCGTCGAAGCGAACTCATCTTTGCTAAGCAATTCTTCTGCGCGAGATAAATTTTCCCTCAGAATTACATCCTGCATTTCGCCTTCCACCGTGGGAACATTAATTTCGCTTGGAATCTCTTCCGACACAGTTGGACTGACAGCATCCACCTGTGTAACGAACAATTCATTTCCGTCCCCAGGATTAAATGGGGAATCGGAGTCCGTTGAAAATTTGGCTGCATTTTTAATTTCATTTTCTTCTGACATCACCTGTTTTGTGCTTTTTGACTTCCCTTTAAGGGGCTTTGAATCCCTAGCCAGATTCCGCAAATATCCATCCTTTGGAAGTCTGATACCTAGGCTTTTGTAATCCACAGGGCAGTCGCCCTCCATACCACCATCCCGCCATCGCTCCAACTCTGTAGCATGAGTGCTTAGCTTGCTCCACTTTTTCATCTCCCCTTTCTTTTGCAAGGCAGAAGCCAATTTTTGTAATTGTGCAATCAGATATTCAACTTGTTCAAACGTCATAGTGATATCCTAACTAAATGATATATTTTTCTCATGGAATAGAGATTTAGATTCAAGTAACAAGTACATGTCAAGGAAAATATGAGCTTTAAGGAAGGGAAACCTTCGGCAAAATATTTTTCCATGATTCATCCAATGGAAGCGTCAGCCTGTTTCCCATTACCCACCCGCCATCCAGTTCAGCATCTTGCGCGGGCGCAATATGAAACCAACCCCGGTAGGCTACTGCCTCTACCCATTTATCAAAGAGTAAACATTTTGTCAGCTTTGACTTTTTTTGGTGAGTAAAGTCATCTGGGTTGTCATACACTTCTACATCTGACTGGCTAGGGCAAAACTGTACGGCAATAGGTTTCAGCGTTGGCGTTGGTGTTGGCGTTGGTGTTGGTGTTAGCGTTGGTGTTAGTATTGGTGTTAGTGTTGGTGTTAGTGTTGGTGTTAGTGTTGGTGTTAGTGCTGCAACAATATCAGTCGGCGTTCCCGGTGAAAAAACCCCAAGAATATGATTCCAATTCAAAATTACTATTAGAACTAGCACCCCAATTAACGCCAGACTACTAATACCTGCTAACCCCCATTTCCACCAATTTCGTTGTGGTCTTTGAGGTTTGGTATCAATTGATGCTGAAACTTTAGATATTGGAACAATTTTCTGCTTTTGAGATTCGAAAACACCTGATACTACTTGGTCAACCAAATTAAAGGTTAAATCTGCTGAACAAGCTTCAGGATTCAAGAAAATAGGCAATCTACCCAGGAACTTTTCCATTTTCTCACCCAGGGCTTCTTTTTCATAGGCTTGAAGCACATTTCGCACAAACTTCTTACCGTCCCATTTTCCATCTTTCTGATTTATCTTCTGGTTCTTTTGCCAGGCCAGTCCTCGGCGATAAAGGTTATCTGTCCATACTAGGTTACGCAAGGTCTCAGCAAATTCAGAGACATCATTTGCAGGGCTGGAATTCAGCAATTGGGCAAATAATTTGCTTCGGGCTGCAAATAAATACTTAAGCGAAATTGAGTCTTTCCGAAATTGCGGCGGAATCTCTGTAGAAAAATGAGACTCAATTCTCTCCAAGAATTGCGGGGAAAATTCTCCCTCTTCCAGTTTGGCTTTATTTTCCTGCTCCCAGTACTTTAACCCTAGCAAGGTGGCAACCTTTGCCTTGAGTTCCATGAAAGGTCTCCGCGAACTTGCTTGCAGATCCAGGGACTCAATCTTCCTCAGGCTCCTGGCCGCATCCAAAACTTTCGCTTCCTGATAGTGACCCTGCGCCTCGTGCAAAAGTGCCTCAACCGCCGCATCAAGAACATTCTTTTGGGAGACAATGGCAAGCGTCCCATAATCTCCCAGTTCCTGAATCTTGCCCTTGATATTTTGTTGCATCTGAAGCGCCCACTGATTTTTGGAATCCAGATCCAACACGCGCGCGCATAACTCATGAACCTCGCCGAGACGTTCAGCTTGGAATCCGCTCATGCTATCGCCAATACGGGAGGGCAATCCCGCCTTCAATAACATGGGAGACGCAGCTTCAAGTTGTTCCAACTGCGCTAAAATCTCATCCGCCTTTCCCTTCAAAGCCGCGATGGTTTCTTCGTTTTGTTCCTTATTTTCAGACAATGATCGATCAAGTTCATCCTTCATCGCGATACCTCTTTGTTCTAATTCTTTTATCTTTAACCTTACAGACTCTTCCTCGCTTCCCATCAGACGGGTGGCTTGATCCAGCAGCCCCAATGCCTTTTCAACCTCCTGGCTTCGATTCTGCAAACATGCGAACGCTTGCCCAATGGTTAATCCCTGTAATGCCCCTGGTCTATCTGCAAACAACAGCTTTTCCGATTCCGCAATGAGGTGATTAACTTTCTCTTTATTGTCCTTTAATATTTCTTCTCTCCAGACCTGAACTTGCTCCTTCATTTTCTTACCAAGTTCAGGGTCAAGGTTCATCACCAAATCAGCAATTACATCGTCACGATCCACCCCAAAAATATCGTTGGACGGAATGAAGTGTTTCTTAAATAATTCAACCGCCAATTTATAGGGCAACGCGTTTTCGTCATGCCTGATTAATGGCACATAAGGGGACGCGTTGCTCAAATGACCTTTTTCAGGATCCAGAGCTGAGAGAATCTCATCGGGGCAACGCCAATCTATTGCATCGGGTGGAGTGGCGGGAGCAATCCCACACACCCAAAGAATTTGAGCAGCATCCTCTAAAAGTCCAGAATTGAAGCGTTCGCCAGCCAGTTTGGCCGCGAGGACATAGACATCCTGGTTACCAGGTTCCAGCCCTAGCGTTTTTTGAAGTTCATCCAGGATAATGGCAAGCTCAGTCGCCATCCCCACCTTTTTTAGCGCTGAGGTCACTTTTTCCTGATTCTCGCCTCGCCTACGTACAATATCTGCCTGTCTTAGTAAGTCTCCAACCTTATTCTTCCACTCGTCGTGTTTATCCGTTTTAATCAATATCTCATGAGCTCGACGATAAGCGTCTTCCGCTGATTTGTATTCTCCATCTCTTTGCGCCAAAATCGCCTGCTGCATAAGATTCAACACTTCACATTCCCGGCGGAGGGTTTGCAACGCCTCGGACTGTAAAGTTTTTAAAGCAGTATCAAGGCTGACGCCCGCATCTTGATATTGCTCCTGCTCCATCAACTCCACAGCCTGCTCAACCAAGATTTTCACGCCGCTGTAATGCTTCTCACGCGCCACCTCTCCCGCATATGCCAGCCAGGCCCAGCGTCGAAGCTTGGAGGATGAAAGCAGCTTGGCGCCAATTTGGAATAATTTTCGAGCGGGCGCATAAGACGTTCCTTCATAAAGGTTATGAGCGCGGGTGTAATAATCCGATTCTTCCACAATACTAGATCGCAACCGGTCGTCATATTCCTTAATTGGGATTTCGCGCTTCGAGGCGATCTCCAGTGCCATGCGTGCCAACCGATAATGACGCGTTTGATCTTCGATTTCTATTTCAGGATTCGCTTTTTGGGCCGCACCCACAGACCTTCGGATGTCTGCAAGCAGTTCATCCTCAGGCTCTTTCCAGTATTCGTCGAGGTTTCTGAACTCCTGCGAGATTTTTTCCGCAGAGTCAAGAAAAAGCAGATCGTCCCCCACACGCGCCGACGGGTTGAGGTGTAACAAGCGCAGCAGGATTTCCTGCAGGCCCCAACTGAGTTGTCCCCATTCGGGATATGCATCCACCGCCTGATTAAGAACTCCCCTGCTTTCCGTGATTGGCCGGCCAGTAGCTAAACGATAAATATACAGGCTCGCCCGCAAAATATCACGCGCCTGCCCAGTGGGGTTCGTCTCTTCGAGAGTTCCCCAATCGGTTATTTTCAGTATCCTCTTTTGCTGATCCCACCACAAATTTTCAAATTTCAGGTCAATATAGTTTTTCTTCAATTCCTTCGACAATAAATGCAGGGTTCGGAAAAGCTGAATACCAATGGCGACTACATCTTCTTCGGATAAATGACCGCCGCTCACAAGGTTCGGGAAGGGACTCCCCGTCATGAATTCCTCCACGATATAGGGAGTATCCGTCTTAATTTCTGCTCCAAAATATTCAGGTGTCACAAATAAGCCATCGCCTGCCTTTTTCTCTGCCAACCTCATCTGAGCCAGGAAAAGCCCCTCTCCGATAAATAGTTTACGCGCCAGTTGCATATCAGTCGGGCGCATCAGCTTGATGGCAACCATGCGTTTTCCATCGATTGATTGCGCCTGATATACTTCGCCAGTTGCACCTTGACCGATCTTGCGTATGATCTTGTATTCCCCAGCAACGGTTTTAAAAATCTCACCGATTGTGAGCAGGTCATTGTTTAATGGTTTTGCCATAGGTTACCTTTTAATGCCTTTAAGTTCCTTATATATTTCTACGCACTCGTCTAAAGACAAGTCTAATTTATAAGTAGACTGGAGAGCACCGGAATAGAAGGTTGCTTGCATTTTCTCTCTGTAGGCGGTATCTGTGCCCAAAACAAATGCCGCGTTTAATTGCTGTGCAATATTTGTGGGTATCTTTTCTATTTGCTGTTCGATTTGTTTGAATTCGTCCTCATATTCCAAAATCACTATAGGCTCACGACGGTATTTCTCTAATTCCTGCTTACACCCGAATGGATGAACGCGAGCTAACTTATGAAGGCGTTCAATGTTCCAGTCGTTCGGTTTCCTTGGCAGTTTTTGTTTAAACTTGTCATACACCTGAGAAACAGCCTTGTCTTCTGGCCATTGTTTTTTTAATTCCCTAATGAGTTTGGGATCCTCCAAAGTTGAGTCATTCAGGATTTTTTTTACTACTTCATCTTTAAATTCATCCACTTTACTGCTAACATAAGTCGAAAACTCAATATTATATTTATCCCGATACTGTTTTCGCAAATTTTGAAGAAATTCCAAAAAAGATGCACTCAATCCATGTACTTTTGATATTTCTTTCACCAGATTCAAGCCCAACTCTTCTTCAAATCTGCCCTTATATCCAACCAATTTTAGGTTCAACAATTTTTCAAGAATGGCTTCCCTCTTTTCTAATGGAACATTCTTAGCCTCATCGAAAAAGATCTTTTTTGCGTCTGCCAATCTTTTTTCGTTTTCTGCTAGACTCTTCTTATCTTCCGGGAAATCTTTCAGTTTAGTATCATCAAGATTTTTTTTAATATCCCTTACATAGCGTTCAAGCCGTTCAATAGTTAATTTCTTGGAGAGTTCATCTTCTGCCATTTCATTGAAAATCTGCATTAATTCTTTCCCCTTGTTCAGATCATCTGGCGTAGGACGGGTCTGGATAAATGAAGACGTTTGTTCTTTTCCTATTGGCGTTGATTCAGAACTTTGTTTTTTTGTTTTCTTTATTGGGGCGCTAGAAATAGATTCATCAGGGTCACTGGCTTGAATTTTTGTTTTTTGTATTGCTGCATTACTGGTTCGGACTTTCGCTTTGGCAAAGTTCGTCGCAACCTGATTTTGGACAAGATCATGGGATTTTGCACTCCGGGCAAGAGTCACATCAACATTGGGCTCTTTGTCTTTTGGAATATCCAGAGGCGTCTGTTCTTCTGGACTCGCTTTTAAATTGCCAGACAATTCGTTTTGTTCCACTTGTTTTTGCCTGACGCCATCTATCTTTTTTCTTAAGGCAGTGCAGTCAAGCGAATAGCCAGACATGGGAATAATATCCAACAACATCGAAGCTTCATCCAGCATTCCATTGCCAACGCTTTCCCTTGCAGCAGATAACACAAAATCCATCAATTCAGGATGATCTGGGTCCAAGCGAAACCCATCGCGCCAGACATTCATAGCAGAATGAATCTGTCCCTTCCTAAAATGCTGTTTGCCTTTATCGGCTTTTCCCAAGGCTTTTATCTCATTCTGTAATTCATTGATGGAGACCTCGAGACCTGCAGGAGAGATCACTTCAGGTAAAAGGGCGGAAGGAGCGGTGAGTGCTAACAACCTTGCTTGTTTATAGTTATCCATTGCCGCATCATAAGAACGCCGCTTTGCTTCTGATTCTTCATCGCTTCCCTTCTCACGTTGTTCTTCAGCCTGTACGTTGAGCTCCAGGATCTTTAAAACATCTAACAATTCTCCATAAACTCTCTTTATCTCCTTCTCCTCAGGTAGCTCCAAATTCAATTTTTTAAAATACTGCGCTGCGTCTGCATACTGTTGACTAAAATAAGACTTAACAGAATTGACCACAATTCCTCTGATACGCTCCACTTTTTCATCTGGATTCGAATCCGGCATTGATCTTTTTATCGCAGATTCCGCTTTTGACGTTAACTCCACAGCCTGTTGCCACCAACGAAAAACATCCGGTTGTGAAGTGTGGGGATAGGCATTTTCAATCAACCTCAATGCCGCCGGATAACTGCCCACGCCAAATAGTACAATGCTTTTAGACGGGTCATCCCTCTGCGACCAGGTCTCTTTCAATGCTTTTTCCAGAATGCCAAAATCCTTATCTGGTTGCGTGTTCCGTTTACGCAAGATGCTGACAATCTCACTGGCTTTATCCACGTCGTTAGAAATGAACTCTCTTGCCTTTGACACCAGAGAGGCCGTATCCATTTTCCAGTATTGAAACAGTCTCTCCAATTCTCTCCAGGCTTGCATAGCTGTTTCAAATTTATGCGAGAACAACCTGGACAGTAGATTTTTTGCGCCATCAGACAACTCCCCCCAATTCGAAGCGCGCTGTAGCCTTCTTACTTTTAGATCACCTTGCAAGTCGGGCAGTTCACCTGTCAACATCCAATATAAAAAGATGGACGCGTGAAATATGTCAATGAAAACCGGATCAGTTTTTCCGGTGGCAATTGGATGTCGTTCTTCCAACACATTCCAATCAGTTACTCTTAAGCGACCGCCATTTTCTTCCTGCCACCACAAATTCTCCATTTTTAGATCAATATATGTTTTATTTAATCCTTCATGGATAATCGAAAGAAGTCTGAACAATTGTATAGCCGCATTTAGCGCAGTCGGTTCATCAAAATGCCGAGATTCACTTTCGCGTAAAAGTTCGGGGATTTGCTTTCCGCGAATGAATTCCATAGCGAGGAAAGGCCGAGGAGGTTTTTGGTCAGCCATAATCAGGCGAGGAGCTGCATGAAGTCCATCTTTCAATTTCTCCTCTTCCAACCATAATGTTTGAAGAGTAAGAGCTTCATTTTTTATCAGACTCGGATCCTGGCCGGAGCGAAGAATCTTAATCGCGACGCTACCATCCTTATCATTCGGGTCCTGCGTATCCCGGGCACGAGAAACCTCACCCACCAAACCCGTCCCGAGGTGAGCAAGAATCTCAAACCGACCGGCAAACAATTCCAGTTGAGAATCGTCTTGTAGTGTTTTTCTAGAATCCACCAAAGCGTTCCTCTTCTACTATATACCTGAGATAAGCACCCAAACTTCGCTTTATTGGGTCAGTTTGTTCCAACAATTCCTGAATTTGATTTTGATCAATCTCATGCAACTGTTTCATGAGTTGATTGTGGTCAGATGCTGATGTTTTTTTCAACAAGCGATAAAAAGCCTGAAAATAAGCTGATATATTATTTGGCGCCAAAGGGTGAGAAATATGCAACGAAGGAGAACATGGCATATTCAGTGAAAACTCCTGCGCTGCGCCGAATAATTCTTTTCCTCCAGCCTTTACAATCACTTCTTGAAAGTCATTTATCGGCGGCACACGCCATCCTTTCGAGTCCAATTCATAACGAACCAATCCAAATAACCAGCCTTTGAAAAATAGGTTCGCCAGCGGCAGATACCTAGATGTAGATCCATTATCTGCCGGCATGCCAACTTCAAAAATACGGATGAATTGCGGATGAAGTAAAAACGGATTCTCAAGAAGGTTGCGCAGTTCATTTTCAACCTGGGCGGCATGCTGCTCAGCAACAAAGATGTGAGCCCGGGGTTGAAAGGCATATCCGCTTTGGGCTCTTGAATAAACGTCCGTAGTTTCGAGTGCTATCACATGATGAAAGCTTATTAATGTAATAGATTGAGGGAAATCAACAACGGAATCCTGTTGAACAAATTGAGGGGTATAGTACGAGAATTCGTTTTCCATTTTTTGGGCCAAGCGAGGATCAGAGGTCAGAAGGAAATGTTGACCTACTTGGTCCACAGGCGCGTCCATTGCATTGTATGGAAGCATTGGATTCCGCGCTTCCTGTAAAAATTCAGCGACCATTGGCAGCGCGCTTGGCTGTAAATAGGAACTCAACTGTTCATCCAATACCCCTCGTGAATAATAGCCGGCTAAGTTGATAAGTTGGCCATATGCTTGTTCCAATTGATTTCGTGCGTAAAGCATGGTCAGTGTTTTCAACAAACCAGTTCGCAGGTCATTCGTCACGGATGCAATCAAAAGATGGAGTTTAAAACCGTCCTCGTTTTTACAATACCATCCTACTCGTGTACTAAATTTATCCAGAGTATCTCCCTTAACTCCGGATTTATCGCTTAACTCTGGGCGAATATACCGAATAAAAAATGGTTTTTCAAGCCCTTCAAAGGGAGGTTCATTATTACCGCCATCAATTGGCGCTTTCCGAATAGACGATCTTACCCACGAAGAAAGAGTGTCGCGTGCTTTATACCAATCACTCTCAATAAGTTGCAGGAGTGATAAATCATCATCAGTTCGGGAACTGGCTGAATAACGATGCCGTTCTCCTCCCCCAATTTTGGCTTTTCCCGCAAGAGCTTGATACCAGTCCTTCAACTCAGTATCTGCCTGCCGTATTATCGCCAACCACTCATCCAAATGAAAATTTAGACTCTGCTCAAACGAAATCTTGGCTTTTTCCATATGCTTCAAGGTAAACTGTGCCTGTTCCAATAATCGTTGTAGTGCGTGGAGATAGCTTATTACCAAAGGGAAACGGTTTGAACGGCTGGCAAATGTCAAATTCTCGGCCCCGTTTAATTCACGAGTGATCCATTCTGCCATTTTGGATGTAAACATATCGTCAAGATTTGCTGGCAAATTTCCCAATTTCACGGATTTACCAAGTAACAAAATATCTAGAATTGATGTAATAATTGGGTGCATCCCAGCCAATTCAAGACGTAGAAAATCTAAAGCTTTTTTCTGTGATATTTCCTCATTAGGAACCGGCTTTTTTGACGAATCCCATGGAATAGGAACAATACCTTCGCCTGGCAAGCCTGAATCGCCGCCGAAAAACAATGTTCGCAACAGGCGCAATTCAACGGCACGCCGCAAATCATCAACAGGGAGTCTGATTGTGGCAATACCGATGCTGCTTACAAACGCCTGTTGATATTTATCCCGCGCATTGCTTGATTTCTCACTTGAATTCTGCAAAGCCTGATGAATAATATTATCCGGGCTGATTAATATAGTTAGCGATTCACTTATAGCACGAACCATCTCGCTTGAATCGGTAGCTCGGTAAAAATCGCTAGGCGCTTTTTGAGATGATTTCCGGTCTACCAAAAAGCACAAGTCAATCAAGGCAGTGTCAGCAATGCCTGTTAACTCGGGGGCTGGATAAATAAAACGGGTAAGCCCGTTGTAAAGAAATCGATTTAGCTCTCTGATAGATGCGAATGTGTCTCTGCTTGCATCAAATGAGAGTGGGCTCCCTGTATTAACTGCCAGAATGGCGGTCAACCTAGCCGCGTTCATTTGTATGCCAAACCCTTCTGCTACTTTATACCGGAGTAAAAACGAAATATCCCATAAGAGTGAGCTCTCAGGTTCGTCAAGGTTCGCGATCAGATAAACCTGTGGAGTACTTTTAAATGCAGTAACTGACTTTTGCAAAGTTCGGTAAATGAGCGATCGTTCTCGCGACTGAAGGGACATAAAAAAATTTGCGCGTTCGACCGCGCGAAGAGAAGGCTGGTTACCTGCATTCCGAAGCCATTCAAAATAAGGCCGCTTTGACAAGTTGGGGTAATCCAAATTGTCTCTATCACTTCGATAATTAATTATTTCTTGGGCTTCAAGAAAGGATGTACTTCGTTCGGATATTCTTGACGATTCAAGAAACAACAAATGCAAATCTTGTGGAAACTGCCCAAGATGGCGTTCCATCAGATTTTCTTTTACCTGATTCAATACGTTTTGTCCGCTCTCACCCAATCCGATCACTAGGGTAGGCGGATAAATTGGAATATCGCTTCGTCGAAGAGGTTCAATGCGCTGTAATTTTGATAACCATCCCAATACAAAACGATCAACAAGAGAATCAGAATCCAAGACAACGCCATCCATTGACGCTGGCCTTCCGCGTGAAATATTCATAGATAAATGATTGGGAAGATTAGACATATGCCCATGTATAGTATGCTAGTCCCCATTCAATATAAAAACTTATGAGGACGACCCGCGCCTACAAATTGCAGGCGCGGGCATTCTTAAACCTAATTTGTTATTAAGCGCCTTGCAATGTTTCGATTTGGCGTTTATAGATTACAGCCGCCAAATCAGCCAAGTCTTCATATTCTACCGAAATACCAGGTTTCTCAGCCGGAGATTTCCCTTCGCGATCTTTCTCGACTTTTTGCAATAATATATTCACAATACCCGTCGGGTTATCCAACTGGAGTTGGAGACGCTCAATTGCTCCGTCAACACCGATTTCATTCATACGAGCTTGGACTGCCTTTCTGACATCCACCATATCAATATACAATTGGTCATTGTCAATTGCAGAGCCTTTATTTACAAAGACATCAATTACGTCCAGGAAATCCGGTGACTTATATTGCATGGGATCATCAAAAATCCTAGATAAATGAATGGGCTTGTGTTTACCAGGAAGTTCGAATATATACACATCCTGGGTCCCATTGCGGTCTTTGCGTACAAATCCGTACGCTAAACACCAGAAGAAATATTCAATTGAAGCCTTATCCTCCAATAAGGCAACAACCGAAGGATGAAGAATTCTATATCCGCCTTCGGGTTTAAGTACCTTATAAATTTCCTGTTCATAAAGCGCCGCGTTTCGTTCGGCGGGATAAGTCTGGAAACGAGAAACGGGTACACCTTGCTGCACAGCTAACTGCTTGTAGGCATCCAAACAGATTTTTCTCATGTTGAATGCTTCACTGAGAAGCAAGTCGTCCGTCCTCATAATCGTCATGCGATATTTATTATCAGAAGGTAGAAGTTCATATTTCGACTCGACAGCCATGGGATGCAGTCCGTTCAACGTATTAACCATGTTCTGAAAATATGTATCCGCATGTGCTTGTTCCTGATTAATACTCGTGGTGTTCACTCGCACATAACACGAGACCATTTGAGGCGCGCTTTTTCCTTCGGCCCCTGCTTCGTACAAAGGCTCTGCCCATCCATCCACAGAGCCTGCCAGCACATCCGCGCTGGGATAAGCATCTATTAGTAACTTTGCCACAGGCGCTTGTTCTGGCAAATCCGAAAACTGCGCTTCGCCCAATGATAGTAAAAGCCGCAGGTTTTCGACCGCAGCCGCTTCGCCGCTGGAACGAAACTCAGCATAAGTGAATTTGCCATTGCTTTGAGGAATTGCCACTTTCAAACCCACCTTTGGCAGGCCGTCGCTAAGTGATACTTCCCACTGCAATCTATTAAGAACTGTCTTCACTATGTCAGAGTTGGCTTGATAAGGCTGTTCCCCAATGATTCGTTGTACTTTATCCAGCCTCTGGTCCAATGAATGATTGGCTTCCGCCAGATCCAGGGAACTTTGAACACTGCGATATAAGCTGTCAATTTGTCGTTCTGTATTACCTGTCGCCAAATAAGCTACCCAATTATCCAACTCTGCCATAGCATTTTCTGCAATCGTACGCATATCATCAGCCGTTTCCACCAGTGCGTTAAGCAGAATATCATATTTGCGATGGGCAATTTTTACCTGCTCTGCCTGCAAATAAGCAATTTGCGACATATGCGCACGGGGGTGAGTAAACGAATCCCATACGCATAACCAGCATTTATCATTTCCATGTCGTTTGTAATAAGCCAGAGCATTATTTGCCGCCGCGTCCAGGTTTAGCTTCGCCAGACTCTCAGTGCGTTCAGCGCGCACATTGTTAAAGAACTCGATGAATTTTCCCATTGAAATACGAATTTCCTGCAGAGCGTCGCGTACGTATCCCAACTTACCTCCCTTGGCACGTTCCACGTCATCCACCGTGCCATTCAGTGTGACGGACATCCAGATGTAGAGCATGTCTCTAAATCGTTTAACTTGGAAACCGCGGCATTTTTGAAGCGCATCGCCATATTTCCCACGCCTTTCAGTTCCATCGCTCAATTTTGTTCCATAATGTTCGTTGATAAAAATTGGCGTCCTCTTCTCGATTCTAGAAATAGCGGGGCCGGGAGAATCCTTGGCGACTCGGCTGGGAGGAACTTCCCTAGTTAAAAGTAAATTTAACTCGTTTTCCACTTCGCTTTTTAATTTCTTACCTATTTCATCTTCACCTAGGTTTGCCAGGGCGCCTAGATAAATATTCGATTGTGCCACGCCCTGTCCGGCCGCCAAATTCATCAGAGCGACGCGTTTACTCAATGCCTTGTCGTTATACGCTTCTTTGTCCCAAAGATCAGCGACTACATGTGCGAACGATGTATTGAATACCTCCGTGTCCAAAGAGCCAAAATCTTTGCTGCTTTGTGAGCGCAGAAACTCAAGCGCCGCGCGCTTGCCTGAATAGTTCGGCTTTTCCTCATTGGCATCGTTGGCAATGCCGACAACTTGCTTTCTTTCAACATCCTTGATGGGGCGCAAAAATCTGTTCAGAATATCAAGCGCAAATTGGTGCGAATACACTTGGAGCTCAAAATAGACTGGCACTTTGATCGTATAGGCGCCAATCGCACTGTGATAAGGCGCTCGAGGAAGGCGATCTAATTTACCGGCTAGGTTTGATGTAATATATTCAGTATATTTTTGTCCGGCTTGCGTATCCAAAATAGTACTGATTACGTCTGATACCATTGGAAAGAGGCCTTGTTCAGGAGGCAGATTATCAAATGAGTTTTTCCCCTCCCCTACCGCATCCACCAGATAGGATACGTCAAAAATGCGCTCATTGATCTTAATCTGCAAGTCGGGATCCGTTGGGTTATAAATCATTTTCCTCTGGCCGAATTTCTGCCCAATCATCAGAAAACGGTCTAATTCCCGCCACGCCGCAAAAGCGCGCGCCTGCATCTCTGTATTCTGGGCTGTAAATACACGTGGAAGAATATAAAAGCCTCGCACGCATAGATTCTTTTCCACTAGTTTTGAGGCTTCTCGGCGGGCTAGAATGCCCATATCAATGAACATGCCAGCACCTGTACCACCTGCGAAAGACGATATGATGATAATCTCCAACTGGCGGTTTCCGCTTACCTCTTTTTGCAGTTTCTTAACAGCGGATTGCAAATGAGCCCGAATTTTGCTTTTTGGACCATTGAGTAAGTCGTTGAAAATTGCAATGCGGCCAAAGGAACGAATCTGTCCAGAACCCTCTGCAAGATTGAACGTCATGGACGAGTGACGATTAAGTAAATCACCTGCGTCAAACCAGGAGGCTATATGCGGATGCTTCTGTTTTGATGGATCATCCTGACCGTCACGGATGGAGCGGGCCAGATTGTATACATTATCTCCAATCGGAATGAATTCAGTCCCAGGATCTAAGCGAACCGATCCAAGTTTCACCTCGGATTCAGAAACTTTCCCATCTTCTCCAACTTTACCGACCAATGCCATTGGCTTGGAAGTTGTATCAAAGCATAGGAGTTTCACCCCATCCGGGATCTGCCCGTTACCAATTTCAAGCAAATCTTTTTTAAGATATGTCAATACCCACTGTCCCGTACCACCGAGTCCTATAATTATTGCCGGTCGAGTCATTTTAGCCTCCTAATCTGTTTCTGAGAGTATTATTGAGATTACAAAGGGTCATAACGAATTGTCATCCCCCCCGCGAACGGGGTGGTAGATTCTGGCATAAGAGTTCCACTATATGGATTTCCGTTCATATCAACTGCAGAATAATCAATACATCCCAACTGTTCTTTTGATTTTTGGACTTTAAGTGACTTTAACCCTAGCGATGAATAAGCTTGCAGGGTCCGACGAGATATTTTTGAGATATTCCATCCTGTCCCTATTGGGATATCTGCAATATGGGTTGTGCCAATTTCAAATACTAACGTTCCTGTTACAGGGTTATTGCGATTTAATGCAATAGCTATAATGCCGACAATGATCAACGCTAGTAGTGTAATTCCCAGAACTTTGTAGGTTATAGGTCGTGTCCACAAAGTATCCTTGAGGACAAAATCTGTCTCTACAATTTTATTGTCTGGCCGGTACTGGGCAATATAGGATTTTTCGTCCGTAATTGACACTGATAAACGATAACTGCCTTCTTTCGGCAAAGTAACCTGTCCAATAAATTCTTTTGAGTTATTTGGATCAACACTAAAGTTAAAATTGGTTTGTATATTACTCCCAGAGTAAATTATCCCTTGCAAAGATTTGTCAGGGGTTACTAAGATCAAAGATGGATCGAGTTGAACGCCGCTCCTGTCAGTCAACTCAACACGAAAAACAACTGGATTAAGACTAAAGCCGTTTTGTAGCCCCTCATGAAGGGGAAAGGTTTGTCCAGGCTGAGGCTCAAGGATTTTTATTTTAAAAGGGAGTGTAGGCGCAATATCAAAATAGTTCTCTTCCCCGCTAAACAGAACACGAACGCCGCCTTTTACCGAGGTTGTTGCCCGACTTTCCAACATATACCCGCCCACTACATTAACCTTAAGAGGAATCTCACTTTGATAAGTTTTTTTACCGGGGTTATACTTAAGGTGAAAATCCTCCTTCATTCCATCAGGACCTATTAAAGTTGCAACAACATCTAGTGGGTAGTTCGGTTCTTCCTCTATAGGAGCTTGAGACACTAGATCAATAAGTTGATATTCTATGTAAATGGGTGAACTTTCATCATAATAAGGCTCTAGATCGAACTGAGGAATCGTAACTGAAGGAGACACTAACCTTACATCAACGTCAAGAGGTTCAAATGAAGCCTGAATACCCTCGCAGTTTGATACTGTAGGGGCGCTAATCTTCCACTCGGCCGCATGAGGCCTTAAAAACACAAACCTTTCTATTGACGATGTTGTCTCCGGGTCGTCAATACTGGCATAATCCTTGACTACAAAGCCAGGAAGATGCAGTGGCTGCGACCAAGTTGTATTATCTTCAACGTCTTCCTGCGTAATAGTATAAGTATCGTTGCCGTCCTTATAGGATATCTCAACAGGAATGTCCTTATTGATTTTAAAGATACTCAACGTTGCTTGTTGCAAATACGGGTCAACTGAAAATGGGTTGCAATCCACCGCTACAGCTTTGGTACCAGCCAAAGTAGATAATATCTCCAAGAATATCGGGGGAATTTGGCTGTAATGTTCAATGGATACCTGCCGCCCTCCATGACCTTTGGATATCTGTTGGACATCCTCCAAGAAAGATATATACTCAGAATATTCGAGACCCTGATTTGCGTTAAGCAGAATGGACCAAATATAAACGCTATTTACGTATGCGATTTCATTATTAACCTTAAACGCACCTAGGCAATTATTTTTATCTTCTTTGGTAAGAGCTTGAGCCAGACAATTCTCCTGTTGCAGCAATGTCGGGTCAAAAGGAAAATCAGAATCAATTTGTTCAGTCCACCCGCGCGTAATCGTCGGATATGGAACTCCATCGGTTAAAAAAATAATGACTTTTTTTCGCGGAAGCTCGCCCAGTACATCTCTATCAAATTGGTTGAAAATCTTCAGCGCTTCATTAAATGCAATATCAGGTTTTGTAAACTCTAGATTTGAAAGTTTCACCTGCTCCTTGATACGAATGCGCTCGGATTGCCATTCAGTGATTGTCTGTGGCGATATGTGCTCCACAAAGTCAACCTGTGCCGTGGTTCCCCATGATATTACTCCGATGCGATGAACGGCATCGGGACAGGAAGACAAAACATTATCACCAAGCCAGTCAATCGCCCATTTGACTGCTTTCAAACGCAATCCTGATGGATCGCTTGCATTCTGCCATCCTCTGGGGCTGGCGTAAGTCATACTTCCCGATTGATCGATCAAAAAAACCACGTCAAGTGAATAGCAATTAATATCGCTTGTATCTATTAAACTTGATTGGTTGGAGGGAAGAGCAAAAGTAATAGTGGGATTGACGAGACTATTTGAGGTAAATAGAACAAAAAGAGCAAATACGGGAATAAATTTTTTAATTAGTTTCTTCATAATTTATTTTCAGACCTTTTGCAAGTCAATTTTGGCTTTCTATTGCTTAGGAATTAACATGCCTTTGACATCGCTAATCCTAAACCTCCAAACTCTACCAATTTTTGATGCAGGTATTGTATTTGCTCGTGCCATCATTCGCACTGTTTCTTGCTTTAAACGCAAGTAATTGGCTACATCTTCTACAGTCCATAACGGTTCTGTAAGTGCTGTCTTTAGCAGTTCTTGCTTACTAGTTGATTGAGCATCCTGTAGTTTCATATACTGGTATCCCAAAATTTATGGTCGCACATGCCATAAGAGCTACGCACAAAAAAAAACGAGCATAACGCCAACTAGCGTTATGCTCGTTTTTTTCGTTCATAGAATTTGCCCACTTTCTTAGTAGAAGACATTTCGGTCCTATTTCCAATTTAATCGAATCGTATTTTATTTCCAAAATTAGATGAATTTGTTGTTTCCGCACACATAAAGTAAATACCTTCCACCACTAATAAGCATTCATTTTTGCAGATTATTCCCTGTTTTCAAGTTTTTGTATAATACAGCATTATTTCACGTGTGTCAACCATGATTATTACATTAATATGTTTATATATGCGAAATACATCAAGATAACCTGTTCGCAACGTCACCCTGGCATGCCTTCTACACTATAAGCAGGGATTGAAGCCTACACGATTTCAAGAGCACGGGATTCCCCTCCGTGCGGGAAGCTGGCTAGAACCCGATCAATTATGCTGACTGCTCATCACAAACCTGAATGAAGAATTCTCAGATGCATTGGAGAAAAAGATTGTCCGACAAATACCAATACAGTTGACACTCTACAAAATTAATTTTCAGGTTGACGATAACTTTTCCCCTCACTCACAACATGAACGAGACGGAGAATCACCCGTTCTCTAAAATCACCCAGGTTGTGGCGAAAGCTTTTTCAGAAAATCATGTTCGTATGGAATTTATCAATCCCACAGAATTTCGAAGCAATAGATTGGAAATGTGCATACCTTCGTCTGGTCAAATATTTAGAAGCCTTTGGGAAAAGTCGAACGCATTCGTCACCGAGCCCATGCAAGTACATGAGCTTTGGCTTCAGGTTGCAAGTGAGTGTATTCTTGTTGACAAATTAACTGCCGTAAACACAACCTGTTGGGAATTTGCCGCAGGTTCGCACGGATCAGCCACGGGTTTACCGTGTTGCCAAAAACTAAAGTCAAAAAAGACTGCCAAGAATATTGAGGTGTCCACAGCCACTATACTCCAACCCCAGCGAAATTTTTATTTTATTGTGAAGTTGATCACCACACCACTTTTGGAATGGGACAGACACGGTTGGTATCGTCTGTAAGCGGCAATTCTACCAGTAACAGATGAAAACAGATGACTTCTGTAATCATAAGATAAAGGGCAAACAGTCTCATTGTTGGCGTTTTTAGGCAATCTTGAACCAAACAAAGAGCGATTTCACCGCAGAAATTGCTCAAAGCGCTAGAATTTGTGTTCGGGCTATTCCTTACCAGTACAAAATCAGATGACTTCGCATACTTCGAGAAGCAATGGCTAGTATGAACAGTATACGATAGTACCATCATATCAATGAAACAGTGCGATGCAAAACGATCATGTTGCAGGTCAGCCCACACCCTTGTAGGATGGCGAATATTCCAACAGCAAGGGCGTGATGCGGTATATCATCGCTGTTCGTTAAGCTGAGCGTGCCACACGCAGTGTCTCGCCATTGACTGGCAGTCCCATTTCAGTTTTTGTGGGCCACTGGACTATTATGCTTGTATTGGAAGTCATTTTTGCAATCAAACGTTCGGCGTCTGAGCGGATCGTTTCAGACGTGTGCCAGATGATTGAGTCCGCCACGATGCAGGATGTGCTCTCGTTGCTGATCAGCGAACTACGGACATTGATCTGTATTGGCAGAGGTCCATGAGGATAGTGATACTTTGCGGACTGGACGTAGCAGTAGATTACTAGCGCCAGGCGGTCCAATGCCCAAATGGGATGTGCCTGCTTTCCCGCGATCACCATCGCCTTGAGGATAGGTGAATCGGGCATGGATTTTAAGATGCCGATGGACAGACTGGAACAATCCAGCCCCCCATCAATGTGAGATGTGGCGTATGTGATTGGCATGGTTATCCTGTTCTTTTTCCTTGACTATATGATTTGATGCTGCGACGATACGGCGGCATGTTGATAGAAATGATCTGGCACGTGGAAGAGTCCGACAATTTGTTCCACAAACTGGGATACTGGAGCGCAAAAGTATCAGGGTCCAACGCGGACGTCAGCACTGTGGGCTGGTGCAGGTTGTAGCGATAATTCAACAGCCCATGAAGTCTGTCCTCCGTCCACGCAGATCCAGAGTTGCTTTCCTTCAAATTATCCAGGAGCAACAACGGTGTCGCGCGGATTTCCTGGAAACGTCGGTCGAAGGAAACGTCCGAATTGGGATGAAAGGACTGACGCAGGTAATCGAACAGGGCTGATACTTCCACTAGCAACGCCTGCCCACCCAAGGCAATGCGATAGTTGCCAATCGCCGCCGCAAGATGAGTCTTCCCACAAAACGATCCTCCCAAAAACACCAGCCAGCCATGCGGTTCCTCTGAAAAACGTACCGCTGAAGCGAAGGCTTCGCGCAGAGTCTGGATGTCATCCATGGACACCTTGACACGCATGACTGTCTTGTCTTTGTGAACGCCGCCGAATTTATCCTGCCTCTCGGTGATGGTGGTGCTCAGCGATTCCCTACCCGCCTCTTCCTCGCGTGTCTGGAAATTGCCAAACGTCATCTTTTTCATTTCGGGCAGGGTCAGCATGGAAATGCCAGGATTGCTGGTCTCTTCAGGACGCCGGTAGTCGGGTGCGCTGATCTTCAAATGTCGCACCAATTCCTCATCCTGTAACCGTGAGCGAACACGCCCTTCGAAGGCATCAAGCATCAAATTGGTCGTGATCACCGTGGGCAGTTTGTTGATGTAGCGATAGTTCATGATCTGGAATATCTTTTCCTGCGACCAGGTAGTGGCATTCTGCGTGCCGAAGTCATCCAGAACCAAAAGATCGGCAGTGCGGATTTCATTCAGGCGCTGCTCGAATGTGGTTTCGGGATCGTTGAAAGCAAAGCGCAGGGAATCCAACAAGTCTGGCACGGTGATAAACAAAGTAGGAACTCCTCTGCCAACTGCCTTGTTTGCAATCGCCGCCGCGAGATGGGTCTTGCCGCAGCCGTATCCGCCTTCGAGCAACAGCCAGCCTGTATCAAATTCTTCGCAGACTCCAAAGGCTTGATGCAAGCTATCTCTTTCCTGCGGCGTCATGAATCTGGCTTTCTCATTGCCCGAGGCGTTGAAATTTTCAAAGGTCAAATTACCTAGGCGTTCCAGATTGCTCATGGCGAATAGGCGGCTGCGCGCGCTGGCGGCTACATCCTTTGCGCGGCAGACACAGGATTCCAGTTTGCCAAATTTCTCATGTCCAACCGGTACATCGAAGCGCACGTAGCCCACGCCGCCGCACTGCGGACAATTCGGGTCGCCCAAGGGTTTCACTTCGTGGGACGGCTCTGATAGACTGACTGTATTTGTACGCACCTTTGATAGGACATTACTGATGCCGGTCATTCGACCTCGGCGGGAAAAATCGTGTTTATGTTCTTTGTCATTCTGTACTCCAATTTCGTTGGTCTATCCGCGACTTGCCTCAAACACAATGAGAGCGGGTGGGGATTCTTTTTTTGGGGTGGTGTGCAATTTGTCGAATAGGCTCAAAACCAGTCTGGCGTCTGGCTGCTGGCTCCTGGCGGATACGCCAGAGGGATGTGTAAGGGGTGCTTGGCGTATTCGGCTGATGCCGTTACTCATAATGCCTCCCGTATGCGGGATACGAACTCTATTTTCAAAAGTAAAGCGCCAGATGTACGGGTATTTGCTCTCATAATTCGAGGCGGTTTTGCGTGTTTGGTTTTGCCCTGGCGTATACGCCACAGCAGACCGTGCTACACGCCATCAGGCGAACAGATTTTCGATAAAAGCATCCACACCAACCTCCACGTTGACAAGCGCCCTGCTGTACTTGCGGATAAAAACGGCAATATCCGCCGTATGCTGGGCAGATGGTTCGCTGGCAAGATCGCCGTCATATAATTCCGCGAGTTCCACGTCCATCTGGATCAGCACGGGGCATAACTTGCAGACATCTTCGAGGACACGGTTGTAGTCCAGTCCTTCCAGGTTGATGTCGAAATTCATTTCCGTGGCGGCGATCAACTGCACGTGCATCAGACCGCGTTCGTCGAGCGAGATTGATACAATGGGTTTGTTCATGGGGTTATGTTCCTTTCGGGGTGGTTGGTTTTTTGTCATCGTCCAAGTCGCCGAACAAACGGCGGTACAGCTCGTGTTTGTGGATGGATTGCAGGTCATGGAAATTGAGTTTGTAAATTCCAGCCTCCAGACTTTCGTCAGGATCAATGCCTGCCATGTCCGCATCAAACATTGCCCGCAGCGCGTACGGAGTAAGTTTCGCTAGGCGGTTGAAATCGCCGCCTGCTCCTGCGCTGACATTTTCACACAGGCGTTTGATCGCCAATCCGACCGGATCGGAAACTTTGGAGCCAGCGGGGGAATATGCATACAGCAACCAGGAAACAAAACCGCCCGACAGGTCTGAAATGCTTCGCCCAAATTTCTTGTTGGTTTTCAGCAGGTTTCCCTTGCCGCCTGGGTTGACCGAATTATTACTCGTCAAAAAATCAAAATCCCAAAAAGCCATGTTCCCCATCCCTCCGCTCTTGCCTGCCGCAGGCTTGGCAGGTTCGGTTTCGACGGGCTCAACCCATCGGGTTTCGGATTCTGGCAACGGTTGGGGATTAAGAGTTAAGGGTTTTAGAGTTTGAGAGTTGGTTTTAAGAGTTAAAGAGCTTTTAACTGTGCAAGTCGCGCCATGATGGTGTGCAAGTAGCGCCACGACGATGCTGAAAGTAGCGCCAAGATAGTCTGCAAACGGCGCCACGACGATACTGAAAGTAGCGCCACGATGGTCTGCAAGTCGCGCCATGCCGATTGTGAAAGTAGCGCCACGACCCACAGTCAATCCTTCGAGGTTGTTTGTCAATGCCGCTTCCAGAATTTCGTGAGGCAGGTCTTCGATCAACACCTCAAACGTGCGTGACGACTTGGCGAAATCTTCGTTCTTTGGTCCAGCCACTTCCCGCATGAAGACGCGCAAGACGGGATTCTTGAACATGCCAGGTTCACTGTGTTGCACACCATTTTTCTCGTTGAACCACTCCCAGATGGTCTTGGGACGCGACATCCCCAGCCAACCTGCGACTTCGGAATATCCGCCCTTAACCATCACTCGATTGCGCGTCTCTCCGCTTTCAGGGTTGACATAGCACATATCGCGCAGAAGGGTCAGCATCCAGCCCGGACCCGCATCCAGATGCGGCAAGACATGCTCGATGAAAAAGAGCGAGATCACGATCAGGTCGTTCTGCGGCATGATGTGGGATTGGAGAGCGGAGGCGAGACTATCCAGCAACCCGTCCGCCAGCTGATCCTTGAATAGATCACGCAGCAACGTGCGCACACTCAACGGCAGGTCTTCCTCCTTCGGTTGCGCTTCAAGCGGGATCAAGTCATCCAGCGGCGCAATCATCGCCGCGCGCAAAACACCTTCTACCCCGCCATGTTCCTCGATGTGCGCTGCGATCCAATGACGCAGGGAACTCGTGTCCACCGGGGTCAGCGGCAGGGTCATGGCGATGATATACCGCCGCGGCAGGCGTCGAGGCGTTGGACCTTTGACCCATTCATCGCCGCTCTCGATGATCTTGACCAGTCCTGAAAGTTTCTGCCAGGTGGCGAGGTTGCTGACACGATTCCAGTATGTGCGTTCCGAGATGCCGCACATGGAAGCAAGCTGCTTGCCTGAAAAACGACTGGATTTGCTGCCTGAGCGCGCGCCCGCGAGATATGCAGCCTGACGAAAACTGACGTACATCCAGCCCAAATCAGGTCCGATGCTTCGCAGCCAGCGGCGGAAATAGCCGGGTAGATAGACCGCTCTGTCGGGTCTAACGATCTGCTCGTATGCCGAGTCGTAATCAGCGGCTGAAATGTCCAGCGTATCATCGGGGTCTCCCTCGTCTTGCGCGTTGGGGTTTGTTTCCACCTCAACCGATTCGTGGTCGTCCTGCGCGACCACAAAACTCACGCGCAAGTTCGCACTGTTGAGAATCTTGTTGACCGTATCAGCCAGGCGGCTTTCCAGCCAGTCGCGTGCATACGCATTGCGCACGGTAACGGTTAACACACCGTCTGCGTAGGACAGCGCCTGTGTGTCACGCACCCAGGTGTCATACGATGCGCGTGGCATATCGGTTTGAAGTTGTTCGAGAACGGAGTTCCATGTTTGTTCGATGTTCATATTGACCTGCTTTTTGGACGGAAGATGTTTTTTTGCAAAAACGCACAGGAAGGCTCAGGACGGGCGACTTTTTCCAGACACCCTACGTGACCTGCGACGAATTTCAGGCAGCCTATATTGCGTTGTGTTACGAGAGCGTGAGCGGCATTGTTAGCGTCAAACGTGAACGGCTGTGAACGGCTGTGAACGACCATGTGAACGTCACCGCTCACGTTCGTTTTTTCTCCGAAAATTTCTTTCAGATTTGGCGCAAAAGCCGAAGTTCATTTTCAACTTCCCCACACTGGGTTTACTTGATTGGTGACAGTGACCGTCTTTGGGATTAGGCTCAGTTGTCCTTCCTGATATTTTTTGATTGCATAGCTCAGAAGGAATACAACCACTTCCCCGCCGGGCACGCCTGTCTGTTTGGCAATGGCATTGATCTGTCTATCCATGTCTGCGCCCCAGCGATAACCAAGAAAAACATGGTTCTCCTTTACCAACACACTATCCTTTGACTTTCGTTTGTGCGGCTTGATCTCGTGCGGCCAGCCGTCATCCAATTCTGTCCAGTCGAGCGTCATAGTGCGGCGGTCCGCCTTTGGACGCCCTTCGATCTCCAGTTTCCCAGATCGTAGATGCGATAACGAAAAAGCCATGAGCGCGGCGGCAACACTGGAGATGGTGGTCAGGTACTCGGATGCGATGCTGACCAGACTCGCGCTGATGTCCTTTGCCGCAACGCGCAGATCAGCCGGGATGCGATAGCTATTTGCTGGGTTTCCCTTTTCCCAGGTGCGGTCGCGCTTCGCCCGCGATTCTTTATCCTGCTTTGCGGTAATCAGATCGATCACCTCGACTGGCTTGACCATGCCAGGAACGTCCTGTTGCAGTTCGGCGGGTTGTGAGGGAAGTGCATTTTGTCGGGTCATGATGGAGCCTCTATGAATACTTAATCAGGTATTCACTCAATGCGTGATACTCACGCGTGGCGCGATGCTGGGGGTCGAGTTCGTACACCAGTTTCCCCTCCGCCGGAGCCTCGCGCAAAATGGTTGCGCGGTGGATCGGCTCCAGAATGGACTCTTTGAAACGTTCTTTCAGTTCGTTCAGGGTGGTTTTTGACTCGGTGGTGTTCTCGTCGTAGAAGGTTGGCAGGATGCCAAGCAACTTACCAGTCCAGCCGTCCTTCACCATTTGCCCGAGCGTGGTCATGATCTGAGAGAGTCCATTGGAAGACATAAATTCAGTGGCGGTTGGGATCAAGACCAGATCAGCCGCATAGACTGCGCGCTCCTGAATGCCGCCAACAGATGGGGCGGTGTCCAGAAAAATGTAGTCGTACTCCGACTTCAAGCGGTTGAGCAATTTGCGAATGGCTTCCATTCCACGGTTCTCGGCATTGATCACGATCTGCGCGGTGGCTGTCGTGCGGTCTCCTGGAATGATGTCCAGCCGTTCCCGTCCAGTCGGGCGAATCCATTGGTGCAGGTCGAAGGAGGTATTGACCAATGCATTGAACGCGCCTGGCTCCTGAGTTAGTCCGAGGGCTATGGCGCATTGTCCTTGCGGGTCAAAATCAATGATCAGGCAGCGCCGCCCGCGTTGGGATAACAATCCAGCTAAACTGAGGGTGGTGGATGTTTTTCCGGTCCCACCTTTGTAATTGGCGATCGTAACGATCTTCATAATTTCACTCCTGTAAGTGTTTTCAATATTTCCAATCCATCCTCGGTTAGTTTCCAGATGTTGGTTTGTGCAGTGTCTTGCACACCTAACGGGTTATCCACAAATCCCTGCTTGAGCAGTTTGTATGCAAATCCCAAGCCAAAGTATTGGATGACATCCACATTGCTGCGCTCAGCGAGGAATATCCAGCGCAGAAATTTTGCCTCCAAGAGGGTGATGTTCGTGCTGCGACAAGACAGTGGGTCAAAACGGAATGATTCGTTTTTCAGAAGAAGATGTAAGGGGGATAAGTTGTTATTCATTCTTCAACCTTGTTGCAAACTGAGCAGCACAGATAGCCCTGTGGGTTTATCTTCCACGCCGCTGTGTTGATATGAGCGCAAGCCAAATTCGGTGTTACATAATTGATTGGGCGATCCATGGTCGCGGTGCGGATACTCTCTGAACCACAACGCGGACAGGATTGATATTCGGCTGGTGAACTACTCTCGAACAGAGCGGAACATTTCGCGCAATACAAGATAGTAATTACTTTGATTTCTGCCATGTTTATCCTTACTCCGACTTGCATAAATAGCGGGCATTGACCCAGCCCGCGACGGGGAAAGAGATGCGTTTCCACACTTCGTCCTGAATCACCTTGTCCTCTGAATCAATCGCTACTTGGATTGTTTCACCTTCGGTCAGATACCCGCGCACTTCACTGCCATCGCCCGCCGCAAAACGCACGTGCAACCGTCCGTCGGGAATGTCGGTGCAGACCATCATGGCAACGGGCGTCGCCATGATGGTTGGGGAGATACTCTTCGAGGTACTCGTTGATGGAGACACCGAAGGGGAAGTAGTTTCTGTATTCACTGGTTTTGGAGTGGTCCATTGCATGGCAAAAAACATTGCCGCTCCACTTGCGACCAGGATCATGATGATCGCCAGCGCACCAAGCAGATCTCTGCCTCTCTTGCGGAGCGGCAAAGCAGGGGAATGTAATCTGCGAGCGCGTTGTGCTGCAAGAATCTCTTCAAGTTCAGCGCGGGTTTTCATTGGACTTCGTCCTCTACGGTCTTCCAATGCCGCGCTCTTGCCTCTTCAAACTCCCGTTCGGTCAGGATGCGGGTTGGCTCCACCACGCACATAATTGCCTTATTTCCACCAAGACACCATTCACTATATGACCGCACAAGGAAATATCCTGGTTCGCGTAAGGATTCGAGGATCACGCCATAAATGGTCGGGATGTATTCGGAGATGATGCGGTAGTAACTGCCTTTTTGCAATTTCAATTGCCAGTCGTATGGATACACCTGCGCTCCCGTCATTCGGTTGTAATAAGAGGTTTGACTTCTTGGTTTCATCATCATTCACCGTTCGTAATTTCTTCGAGTGTGGTGTTGCCTTCAGTATCTTCGCCAAACAGTGCACCTTCGATCATGGCAAGCGCGACTGGCTGACCGTTCATTTCCGTATTGATGGTGCGCACGCCGGACGAGCGATTGAGCGTTCCCAACGCTCCGAGTACCAGAGCCAGTGCCTCTGACAAATGGGGTAGGCGGCTGACTCCCCGCCGCTGAACCTGGATCGCCCCTGGGCGCACAATCCGCCGCGCCACATCCAGGTTCAGTTCAAAGGAGCGTTTCGCTGTCCGGCTTAGATAGGGTCCAATTCCATCTTGCTGTGGCCGTTGCCCTTCACGACCGCAGGCTCAGGCATGTTCAATAGTCCATCACGCAAGATGTTGAAATCTTCTTCACTCACATTTGCAAATGCGAACGGCGCATTAGGTTTGCCAATGTCATAACGGTCAGCGTTCTTTTTCGCCATCAATTCATCACCGATATTGATCACTTGCCCACTCAGGCTGCAAGCAATTCTGGCTGTGAAGCGGATCAACTCGCTGTTGGCAGAAGCGGGCGGTATCTGTAATGCTGGAATGATTGATGCCTGTGGTACATTGGTAGTTTGAGATGGATCGTCTTTTTTCTTCTCACTTGGTTGATAAGAAATAGGATGATAGGTAGGCTCACTGCCTGCAATTGGCTGAGGCAGATTAGAAGAAACTGACGGAGTCTGCGACGGGACAGAAGCTGGAACTGGAAGTTGTGGCGCTGGTGTCTCGTCTGCTTTGGGTTCGATCAATTTCTTTGTCATTTCTGCAAGGCGAGCCTTCAATTCGTCAACTTTGTTACTGACACCATCACTGCCATTGCTGGCGGCATTGCGAATGCCGATCTGGTCGCGCAAACTGTCACGCGTGGATTTCTCAACCGCGTCTTGTGATTTCTTGATCTCTGCCAGCAGGACGGTCTTGTCCAGGCTGTCCTGCTTTGCCAGCAGGTACGACTCGGCATACAACAGATCGCGCTCCATCGCGCTGATCTCGATCATCTTCTCTTTATGCGCCGCTTCTGCTTTGCGCTTTTCGCGGCGGGCTTTGGTCTCAGGTGAGGTCATGTGATAAATAAATCCGGCGACCACATTCCCGACCACCACAAGCGGAATTGCCACGCTGGTGATTCCCGTCAGCATCCCGGTGATTGCACTGCCCTTGTTGCCGTACATCAGGGAGTCGGTGACCGAGGTTAGGATCACCCCCGCCAGATCGACGAGGAAGAAAGCCATTGAAATCCAGTCCTGATATTTTGAGGACGAGCCAAATATCCATACCAGGGACCATGCCACGGCGCCGATGTCCAAGCCCCAGAGACCGATCAGTCCGAGAATTTCAAAACCAGTCGGAACTGTGGTGGAGAGGAAGTCGTAACTGCGAAAGGCGGTGTAGATCAGCAGCACCGCGTCGAGACCCAGTACGAGCAAGTCGCCGATGCCAATACCGCCGTGGTCCGTTTGAATACCAGTCCTGCCAGTGAGTTCATCGGTCAGGCTATTTGTGTTACTCATGAGTTACCTCCAAAAATATTGTTGTGTGAAACATTGATACCTCCAGGGTGTGGGGAATACATTCGTTCTCAAAATCAAGAATGACTTATTCGTGCATGGTTTATTTGCGGCTCGCTTTTTCCTCTTTCTTTGAACGCAATTGAAACTCGGAGCGGTAACCTCCAAGGTCCCATTTCCAAAATAACCATGCTGCAAGAGACCAACATACGACCGTCACAAGTACAAGATCTAACATTTGCATACCTCCTTTCAGTTTGATTTTTTATCCGGCACATGCCGGTCATTTTTGTTGAAGTGCAGCAGGTTCGGTGCCTTGCGGTAAGGCGGGAATTGTCAAAACCGCACTCCACTTATGGCGCATCGAGCGTAGGTGAAGCGTTTCATAAATCAAGAGGATGGAAAACAGGGCAGGGGGCAGTACGCGAAAGAACAGATCGGCATGTTGCCAGTGAGCCAATAACCAAATAGACCCGATGGATACTCCGCCCACGACCAATCCGCCCGCTGCCATGCCGCCCCAAATAAAACTGGTGTTCTTGCTCAACACGATGATTACCCAGCCAACCAATATTAGGATTACAGAAAACTGTAGGGCAATCACGGGAATAGCGGGGGAGTAGGGAGCGTAAATCGTCTGGATGGAAGTGAAGCCCATGTAAGCGGCAGTCAGCCAGATCAGCAAAGACGCCATGCGTAACAGCCAGGGCAGGGCGAACAATATCGCCGCAACCAATCCCAACACAACAACTATTAGGAACTGAACTAATGTTATGAAAACTTTGACGATAACAGTGAGCAGATTAGCAATGAGACCGGTGAACATATTGGATTCCTTTCCGGGATTAGGCTATTTTTCCGAGACAACAAATATGCGCTCGGCATTTTTGTTTACAACGAAGTTCAGTTCTTTTGGCATTCCGTCTCGTAAGCACATTATTTCTTTCCTGTAGCGGCTGTCACGTATCTTTATCATCAGGCGCGAAAGAATATTTATCAGAGCCTGGAGGGTGAAAGATTCAGCAATAGAAATTGCTATGCACAGTGCGATTTTAGATAAGGTTATTGGGTGTTCCTTTTGAACATGCCAGGAGATATTCGGGAATCAAAAGCGCCCCACACAAATAGTGTGAGGCGCTTACAACCGAGCAAGCCCAAAAGCGTCCTAACTGGATTCTTCCGGCATATTTTCTTTGGCGTTTTGCATTTTCTTTACCATAGCGAAGGCTTCGTCTAACTCAAGCCCAGGTGGGATCACTGAAATGGGGTTGTAACTGTGGCTATGTAGCCCGTCGGGACCGCTCTTACTGCAACCCTCAAAAAGGGTTGTAAAAAGAGGAAGAAACGCAAAAGTCGGTTGAACAGCCACTAACGCGTTTTCTCGCACAAAGATTGCTTCGACTGATCCTCGAAGCAATCTTTTTTGTTCGATTGTACTTAGTTTAGTCCAGTTGGCATATGCCTCCTGGACTTTCTTGCTTAATGTTAGTGTAGCAGTGAAATTATTTTCCTGCAAGGGATTGATGATATTTTCAACGCGTTCCTTCTCTCTTTCAAGAATTTCTTTCGTGATTTCACCGCGAATATAAAGTTCCTGTGCTCTTTGTAATTCAGTCTGCGCATCATTCGCATGCTTATTGATCACATCAGGCTTTGCAGATTTTTCCCAAACCTTTGTTGCGTGATAAAGAAGCTTGATCACTTGCTTCTCCAATGGGATGGCTTTTATCACTTTTTGTCCGCAATGTCCATTATCAAGTTCTATTCGACTGGAATCATTGTATACATAACCCTTCTTCCGCCAAGTTGTTCCTCGCATGGGCCAACCACAAGCTGCGCAAAACAGCATCCCTGTCAACGGGTAAATTCGCGCATCTCTTCCATACATTTTTATCGGACCTTTACCTATTGTTTTTCTCAAATCTATTAGTGCCTGGTATGTTTCATCAGATATCAGGGCGGGATGTTTTCCTGGATGCACTGATTCAATTTTTCGTTTCCTGCCTCTGCCATAGTAGGCAATCTTCCCCGTATACAAAATCCTGGTCAAAACTCCCCGCACAAAGTCTTTTGTAAAT
>Ga0172373_10001463_pt1 | contig 38199 bp, 43 predicted proteins | sample Lak10m_2_FD_114546 | JGI IMG/M metagenome (GOLD analysis project Ga0172373, IMG submission 114546) | Freshwater microbial communities from Kabuno Bay, South-Kivu, Congo - kab_092012_10m | ecosystem: Environmental > Aquatic > Freshwater > Lake | place: Democratic Republic of the Congo... | reverse complement strand
GGGACGGCCAACAACCTGAATATCCTGTTCACCCATTTGGTGAGTCCTCCTGACAGCTAATATGCACTACTGCCGGTAGCTTACACCATTTTCAGCGTTTCAACTGCCGTTTTTAGGATAAATATAACAATTCAATTTCGGAGGTAAACCATGAAAAAAATGATCCTGATAACTGTTGCTATCTTCGTCTTGACTGCACAGCTGGCGTGGAGTGGATGCGATACCCAAGGTTGCAGTGAAGCCCGCCCCGAACAGTCTGAAGAACAGTCAGTGACCGGTACCACGCCGCAATCCGAGCAGGCCAAACCCAAAGGCAAAGCCCGCAGCATGAACCTGGACGACTTTGCCACCCCCGGCCGGGCGGCGGAGAAGGATTGTGAAGGGTCAGCCTGCCGCGAACCGGGCAAGCCGCAGGTGGAGCCGCGCAGCCAGGAGAAGAAGTGCAGTAACGCAAATTGCGACTGATCATGTACGGTGACTTTATGCAAGCCGGATTGCGTCAGAGGTAAACAGCAGGCAATCATAAAATAGAGGAGCTGCCATGAACTATAACTGGGCTGGGGATGTCATTCTGCATAATTGCGCAGTTGACCATAAACGTTTTGTATTGGGCAGTAAAAAGCCTATCAGGACTGACATCAGAGAGTTCGTCTCTCCGGCGGACGATGTCGTCATCAAGGAGACCCTGAATCTCCTTGCCAATGAGATGAATCTACCCACCACAAAGTCTCCCGGAGATTTTGACCGGCGGGCGCTCATCATTTGGGATTATGTCGCACGCGGAGTCAGGTACCAATTTGACGCCAAGCGCCAGAGGAAGGGGGATTTCTGGTTGTTCCCCTCCGAGACCATCACCCTGCGCTTTGGTGATTGCGAGGATGCCAGTTTTCTCCTGGCCAGCTTGCTTATCGGCAGCGGCATCAGCCCCTTCAATGTCCGGGTGACTCTTGGAGAACTGCATGAAAGTACCGGAAAATCTCTCGGTGGCCACTGCTGGGTAATGTACAAGAGCGAACTTGGTCGATGGTGCCTGTTGGAGAGCACGGTTGAACGTGCTCCCGGGAGCCTCCAACCTGCGGACAGGATTGCTGCCAACGGCTTGGTGAACTATGTGCCTCATTTCTGTTTCAATAACGTGCATCTCTGGTCCATCCGGCACGATGCGGTAAACTATGCCGACATTCAGAGTTATCTTAAAAATCCGAAAATGCGTCTGGTTAATCTCGCTGACCCAGCATTCCCTTCCGGCGGCCTGATTTCAATGCTGACCGGGGACAATTCTCCGGGGCATCTTGAACTGACCCAGCAGGTAATGAAGATGTTTGGCTTTTCAGAGGATGCCATCGACATTGCTGCCGATGCCGCACAGGACCCGGATTTTTACGAGTGGGATACCCCTTCCGCCCATGCCCAGACCAAGAGCGACGACAAGACAGGGAAGACAATGGAAGACCAGAACGCAGCCATTGACAATTACCGGGACTGGATTGCCTGCCGCAAGAATCAGCTGCTGCAGCAGAAAAAACCGGAATTTAAGCTGTTTTTCATCGGGTACCTGCTCCACGCCATACAGGATCTGGCTTCACATCAGGGGCTAACCAACGCCCAGCACGCCTATGAATCATACATCGACCCCGTTGCCAAAAAAGTCGGGGATTGCGACCATTCGCCCAAAAACAGAGAAATTGCAATTCAGTATTCCCATGACTATCTGGATAAACTTCTTGCAACGTATCCTGATCTGGCCAAACTGAAGAAATACAAAGGCGGATTTTCCCTGCTCGGTCACAAAGTGTCCAAGGACGATAAGGAACGCCTGCTCGACAAGGAAGGTTGGGATTTAAGTATTGGAAAATATACAATCTACAAGGACTCTGCCGAGGCATATGCGAAGGTAATGAGCGATAACCCCCGAATTACCTGGCCGTGTGATGGCGTCTTCGCCGACCTGCTCGCTACGGTATAGGACGGTTTATCGGCAAAGGAGAGGAATGCATGGACTTTTCATTTGATACCGGTTTAACGGGATTCAATCCGCGCAACGCCTATAGTTGCGGTCTGGCGGCACAGCTTGCCTACGAGACCGATGGCAATGCATTGCGCAACACGCTGTCATCGTGGGGTTTTGCCGATTCGAGAGTCTTTTCCGACTCGCAAACCGACACTCAGGGCTTTATTGCCGGCAACAGTGCAATGATTCTGGTTGCTTTCAGGGGCACCGAACCGTCGCATCTGAAAGATTGGATGACCGATATGGACATCGACCAGGACCAGGGGCCGCTGGGCAAGGTACATTGCGGCTTTTACCGGGCGTTGTGCAGGGTGTGGAAAGATATAGTCACATATCTCGCAGAACTCAGAAAGACCAATCAATCTGTCTACATTACCGGCCACAGCCTTGGCGGCGCACTCGCAACTCTTGCCATTGCCAAGTTGCACGCTGAGCAGAAGATTGATGCGCATTCCCTCTACACCTTTGGCCAGCCGCGCGTCGGGAATATGCAGTTTGCCAATAACTTTAACCAGTTGTTCAAGTCAAAGGCCTTCCGCTTTGTCAACAACAACGACATTGTGCCTCGCATTCCTACGCGCATCCAGTTCTATAGCCATGTGGGAACGTTATGCTACTTCGACCACAACGGCCAACTGCAGTATGATCTTGAGAGCTGGTATCGTATGCTTGACCGCATCCAGGGAGATCTGGATTCGTTTCTCAGTGCAACACTTATCCCGGATCAGATCAGTGATCACTTTATGGATAACTACCTGATCCGATTGAGGGCATTGGTGAAATGACTTGACTTGGCGCGTCGAGAGATTTTTTTTGATGGTTTTTCTACGGAGATTTTTGTCGGATTGCCGTCTATGGATATATCAACAAATTTGGAGGTGAATGATGAAGAAAATGATCTTGATGACCGTTTCAATTCTTGCCCTGGCTGCGTCGCTGGCGTGGGGTGGCTGTGACGATCAAGGTTGCAGTAATCACAACCCCCAACTGCCGGAGGAGCAGTCCACCACCGGCACCGCGCCGCAGACTGAGCAGGTCAAACCCAAAGGGAAAGCCCGTAACATGAACCTGGACGACTTCTCTACCCCTAGTCGGGCAGCGGAGAAAGATTGTGAAAGTGCCAACTGCCACGAGCCGGGCAAGCCGCAGTTGGAACCGCGCAGCCAGGAGAAGAAGGGTCAAGAAGACGGCTGCGGCAGCAATTGTAATTGACTTTGACTGATCTAAGGAGATGATTCATGTGCGAAAAAGAAACAATAATAGTTGAAGAAAAACCAAATGTTGTGGTTGAAAATCAGGTGTGCAAAACAAATTTTTTACTGATATTCCTTGAAAAGTGGATGCCAGCACTAATTACTGCCGGTATTGGAGGTGCCCTTGTCGCAATTTTGGTGCCGGGAATCCAGTCAAATTATGCGGAAGAGGCAGCACTGAAAAAGCGCAAAATTGAATTGTGGGAATCAATCGGTTCGAATTTTACATATTTCATTAATGCCAACTTTCAGCTTGTAACTGTAGCAAGTGAAATAGAACGACAGGAAAAGAATAACGAAATCATACCTTCGACAGTTATGAACCGAAAAGAAGAGTACAGAATGGCGCGAGATTCTTATGCATCAAAGCTAAACAGTGACTTAACAATGGCTTCTTTTTATTTTGGGAAACCAATTAAATCGCTTACTGGAGAATACCGAAAATGGATCATTTCTATTGCAACATCCTCAATAGAAAATATGCCCCCACGATCAGAATTTGAGAAGTGGCGTGATCGTTTTCTAAACGATATTGGTCAGCAAGTGAAATTAAACTAGGAGGAAGGTAACTATGCGATATTTATTCATATGCATATTGTTTTTTGTATTTGTTCAAGTTAATACACAGGCTGATCTTTCTACAGTAAATAAATGTCCAGGATCTGATTGCCCAATCCCTGCACCAATGCCACCTGACTAAGGAAGAGAACGGTTGCCTGGATAACAAAGCTCTACGACCGGCTTGCGTAAGGAGGTCGGGGTAAACAGATAGGAGATGATATGAACAATCAAAAGTTACTGGAAATATGCATTTTTGCAACTTTGGTGATGAGTCCAATTTCTTCTTTTGCTGGGCAATGCGGAGATTATCCAAAATGCATAGAAGGTTCCATTTGCGTAAATGGAAAAACTTATGTTTGTGGAAAACAGAATAACAGTTGTGGTCCATGGAGCACAATTCCTGGATGTCCAAAAAATACTACATCAGATAAAGAAGATGTTGTTAATTCAGTTATTGACAGCACTCCGCAGTCGACCGAGCAAGCAGCGCAAAAAGAAAGTGCAAGGGGTGCCAGCATTGACGACTTCGTCACCCCCCGTCGGGCAGTGGAGAAGGATTGTTCGACCAATGACTGTGGACACGAACCTGGGAAGCCGCTGCCGGAACCGCGGGCACCGGAGAAAAAATGCAGCTCAGAACAGGGGTGCTAATCTCATTACTTTTCAGGGGGTGTAGCGATGAAATGTTCAAGAGTTTTCATAGTGTTTATCTGTTTCTTTACGACTGGTTGCTGGCATTCACCAGTAAAGCAGCCGATGCATTCGGCGCTGGAAGATCTTACCAGCGAAGTCAAAACTATAAAGTCAGATGTAGTTGATTATTCGTCTGCTTTTTCAATTAACGGGCTTGGCAAACAGCAGGGTGGAGGTATGTATTTCTATCATTCTGGAGATGATGTTGCAGATACATATGCATTGGGGATCAGTCCCAAGTTTTCATTCCTTGTTGAGTCCATGTTTTCACAAAAATGCTCCGATGCTCATCAGCCTTGTGGTCTAAATCAAGTACTGGACTTGCGCAACCGCTATTTGCAGGCAAAAGAATTATTGGTAGAAGCTGCTGCACTGGAATTCAAGGTCGAAGCAGCTAACGCTGGCATGAAAATGACTGACAGGATCGCTGGTGAAGCAATGGCTGCTAAAATACTCCTACCTTCAGTAGAGAACCCTCCGTTGGATCAGTTAAAAGCAGAATTAACGAAAGTGACTGAACAATTTCGTCATGCAACAATAAAAGCAGATGCTGCCAAACTAGCGATTATCACCCAGATGTCTACGGGCAATCTCCTGATTGCCCGTTGGAACACCGAAAAGAGTTCATCTGCTTCAGGACAGCTAACAGATGATGCATCAATCCAGAAGGACAAAAAGACCAGTAGTAATGGTGTGGTGGTGTTGGGCGATCTACGTGTTACGACAATTGTCCCGGGAGAGGACTATCTTAAAGCGCTTCTGGATTTGGAAATGCCTTTGAGCCTGCTTGCTGGTAAAGTTGGAATAGTTACTTATGCCCTGCAAGCCAAGCATGTTGCCTATGTACAAGAGAGTGATTATGAAGCATCTCTTGCAGCCAAACTTGTATTGTCTGCAGAAAAGATAAAGGGCTATGTCGATAACATTCAGGAACTTTATAAAGCCCTCAATCTAAAACTTGGATACCAGATGAGCGAACTTGCCAATGTTGGCAATGCGGGAGTAATTTCTGGCGCGAGCGTAGCTGTTAAAAATTATTCGTTTTGTGACGGTAGCGAACATGAGAAGTCAATCAAAGCTGAGCTTGATAGAAGCAATGGTTACACAACCGTATATGCTGTCAGAACTCTTCCCAAACAATTCGCTGAATATGTGAACAAGTTAGAAAATAAGAAGAAGATGGAATTGTCAAATAAACTGAAGTGCGGAAATTGATGGCAAAAGGGAGACATGCTCACCCGCTGGCGCACCTATACCTCTGAACAGAAGACCCAATTCATCCTCAGCCTGGTGATAGGCCTGGTGGTGTTTCTCTACCACTACCTTGCTCGGCAGGAGAGGGTTGAGACGCGTGAACTAAAACTGCAGGGTAGAGAGGCGCATGTAGTGTCAAGCCAGCCTGCACCTGTTTCATCCACCAGCAACCGCAGCGAACGCTTTTTGCAGACCCTGGCCCGTTTTCTGATTCGTCGCAGCGGCTATGACAAGTGCCGGTAATAATATATTCCGTGATTTTTCCCTGCTATGCCGCATATCCTGACAATCAAAAACTTCCGGAAGATGAGGAACGGTGAGAGTGGCTGCAACTGAGCCTGATCGCTTTGAGGCATGATGTGAAAATAGTTGCGTTTTTCCTCCAGATAATTTTATTCGGTTACGCTTCCTTTGGTTTTGCCGAAGGTTTACCCAGACTGGTGGTCCAGACCGGACATGGCGGCGATGTGACGGCGCTTGCCATATCGCCAGACAGTCGCCTGGCAATTTCAGGCGACCGGAACGGCGGGGTCGTGCTTTGGCACCTCGCGACAGGGCGGCAGCTCCTGGCATTTGCCGGCCACAAAATCATGGTGAAGCAGGCGCTCTTTCTGTCAGGCCGCGCTGCCTGCAGCACTGATTTTAACGGCAATGTGCGCTGCTGGAACCCTGCTGACGGTGCCATGCTCAGCGAATTCACCCTTGACGGCGAAGGGGTGCTGGCCGCCTCACCTGACGGCACCACTCTGGCTGTTGCCTCCACCTTCGGTCTGGCAAGAGTTATCGATCCGCTTACCGGGAAGGTAGTTTCTGCAACAGAGTTGCCGTCGCCGGTCTATCAGCCGACCGGCATCGCCTTTATCAATAACGGGAAAAGCCTGGTCATCAGCCGGGCGGACGGCACCCTCTGGCGATGGGAGACAGAAGGTGACAAACCACCACTTTGCATCCATCAGGGAACCGGCAGGGCAACTGCCCTTGCAGCCTCACCGGACAGGCAAAGCCTGCTGGTCGGCTGGGAAGGGGGCAGAGCGTCCCTTCATGCTGCCGACGGCACCGTTATCTGGCAGCAGCAGCTCGACCCCGAAAAAGTCAATGACATCGCTGGAATCAGCTGGCTGGGGAAGCACCTCGGCGCCGCGTCTAACGGCTATCAGGCCATCCTTTTTTCGACCGACAGGGGGAGCAGCCGGGCAACCCTTTCCAGCACAGGGTTTAACGATTATCCCCAGGTAGTTACCGCAACTCGCGACGGAGCCCTGCTTCTGACCGGGGATCATGACGGAGCGCTTACCGTATGGTCTGCCGGCGGCGAGCGGCGAAATAGACTCACTGCTGCGGCAGAGCCGATTTCAGGCGTTGCTGTAGTCCGTCGTGATGCAGAGGACAAGGGGCGGTTGCTGGTGGGTACCACAACCCAGGAACAGGGATTCGCTATTCCTGCACGGGGCGGGATCCGGGTGTGGGATCTGGCGGGCGGAAGCGAAATTCAGCTTTCGGGTAAATCAATCGGGACAGTAAAAAGCCTGACCAGCAGAACGGGGGGCCGGGAGGCGCTTGCCATACTCACCCGGAGCCGGGAGACGTTGACGGGTATGCTTGGCCATGAAGATATTCTGCTTCGAATCAATCCGGAAGGGGTAGAGAGCGGCGGAAGCAAGACCGCCATCTCTGCCGTGCGTTGCTCGACAGGGGCTGACCGCTGCCTGTCGGCGGAATACGTCGACAACTCTCCCGCCATTGTGGCCGCTTCGGCCATCACCATCTTTGCGCCAGATACATTCTCTACCGGCCCTCGCCTCGGCGACAAATATGTCCTCATGGGGCAAACAATCATGACAGTTGCTGAGGGCGGCAGCCGGGCGCTCACCGGCGCTATCGGCCTCCCCATCAGGGTATGGTCACTGAATACCGGAGCAGAAACTGCCCGGTATGACGGGCATGCCGGCTACCCGGTTGCAGCGGCCCTGTCACCTGATGGCAAACGAGCGGTCTCCTTCGGCAGAAAGCCGCTGGGCGGGGAGAATACCTTGCATCTCTGGGTTGCAGCGACCGGCGCCCTGACCCGGAAGTATCCCCTGCCGTTCGAGATCGATTCCCTGATGTTTTTAGATATGGATAGAGTAGTGGCGGTCAGCGGCCATGACATCTACGAAATTGATCTCACTGGCGGCGCATACATCAATTTTAACGGGGTTCTCGGCGGTTCCGCCAGAGATATGGTTCTCTCCCCGGATCGTCGCCATCTCTTTATCGCCGATAGCGGCAACTCTGTGGGCGTGTGGAGCCTTGCAAGCCGGATACTGCTGGCCAGGTTGATCTCGCTCCCCGACGGCACCTGGGCTGTGGTCGCGCCGGACGGCCGTTTTGACACCAATAATCTGGAAGAGATAAAAGGGCTGCACTGGGTGATGCCTGACGACCCGTTCACGCCGATTCCGATAGAGCTGTTCATGCGCGACTATTACGAGCCGCGCCTGTTGGCAAAACTCATGAACAATACAAAACTCCCACCGGTGAAGCCGATGCTGGATACCAACCGGGTACAGCCACAGGTGGTGATCGACAAAGTTGAGCCGGTGGCTGGCCAGCCGACACAGGTCAAAGTGACGGTTACTGCAAAACAGATGGAGCGTAACCTCATCAAGAGCGGCCTGCGCGACCTGCGGCTGTTCCGCGACAGCCAATTGGCAGGGTATGCTGACTACGATCTGCCGCTTGATTCTGATGGCAAATTTTCCCGGACTTTCACGGTCACCCTCCCCCATATGCAGGAACCCCGCAAAGAGGCCTCATTCACCGCCCACGCCTTTAACAACGGCCAGATCAAGAGCCAGACCTCCAACAAGGTAAGCGTAGACCTGCCGAAAGGCACACCGTTACGCAAAGCCTACATCATCGCCATCGGCGCCGCCGACTACAACGTACCCATATTCAAGGCACTGGAGTTTCCTCCGGCTGATGCGGCAGCCTATATCGACACCTTGAGCCGCAGTCTCGTCGCCTCCGGAACATATTCCAAGGAAAACATCATCCCCGTTCCGCTTACCAACAACGGTACATGGAACGAAAAGAAAGGGAAATGGGAGAACAACACCTATAATCTCGCCAAACGCGACATCATCAAAGGGGTCCTGGAACGGCTGGCCGGAAAAAACAGCGGCATAAAACTGCCGGATAATATCACCTCAAAACTTCAGCCGGTCACCCCCAACGACCTGGTCATCATTGCCTTCTCCGGCCATGGCTATCCCCCTGTTGCCAAAAGCGGCGACTTCCTGCTTGCCACGACAGACGAACTCCCCGACATCAACCGGCCTGCCGATACCTACATCAATACCGACACCCTTAGCTCCTGGCTGCGTGACATCGCCGCAGGCAGCATAACTCTCATCATCGACGCCTGCCACTCCGCCGGAGCAGTCGATAACGACTACAAGCCCGGCCCCATGGGGAGCAGCGGGCTCGGCCAGCTCGCGTACGACAAAGGGATAAGGATACTCGCCGGCACCCAGGTTGACAACTTTGCCAACGAATACCCGCAGATCGGGCATGGGTTGCTCACCTACACCCTGCTTGAAGAAGGGCTTAACGCTGGCAAAGCGAAGAAGGATGACAGCGGTCTCATTGCCATGAAGCAGTGGCTGGATTATGGTGTAAGCGAAGTGCCAAGGATCTATGGCGCACTGGAAAGCGGTAACTACCGCACCCCGAAGGGCGCCATTGTTAGGGCGGGCAATCTACTGAAAAAGCTTAACATCACCACCCAGCGCCCGGCCCTGTTCGACTTCCGACGTACTCAGAGCGACGAACTGCTGTCGGTGATAAAATAGCGGGAGTTTTTCCCAAAACAGCCGTCCCAGTGCATAACGAAATCAAATCAGGAGGATTACAACGTGAAAACTATTCTTACTACTCTTGCCATCATGGCACTGACCGCATCACTTTCATGGGGTGGAGGTTGTGGTGACGAAAACTGCACTGGTCGCAGTCCGCAGCAGCCGGGGGAGCAGTCTGTGACCGGCAGTGCGCCGCAGGTGGAGCAGTCTGCACCCAAAGGGCGGGCGCGCAGCATGAACCTGGATGATTTTGCTCCCGATGGCCGGGCGGTGGAGAAGGGTTGTGACCCTGCAGATTGTCGCGAGCCTGGCAAGCCGGAGGTGGAACCGCGCAGTCAGGAGAAGTAGAATGAATGCGGCAGCAATTGCAATTAACGACTTGCCGTTTGGCAGGTTACTGGTATATTGTTACCTTATAGATAACATGTGATCTCAAAAAGGTAACAATATGCTTGAACCTCTCCTGGTATCTGCAACCTGCGAAAAAGCGCTGATCTTCCTTTCTGCCCGTAACGAAGGATACCTGCGGGAAATTGCTGATTTCTTCGGTATCGCCCCGGCGCCGCTGCTGCGCCAGCTGGAAAAGCTGGAGAACGGCGGCATCCTGTACAGCCGTTCTGTCGGCCGCACCCGGCTGTACAGCTTCAATCCCCGCTATCCGTTCCTCGCCGAGTTGCAGGCCCTGCTGGCCAAGGCGCTTACCTTCTACCCCGACGACATCCGTGACCGGCTGCTTAATGACCGTCGCCGCCCTCGCCGCAAGGGGAAACCGCTGTGAAGCCGGTGGCGGAGATGACGCTGGGTGAACTGGCAGCCTATGTGGTTGGGCAATTGTGCCAGCACGGCATTGAGGTCGTGCTCACCGGCGGTAGTTGCGTCTCGCTCTACAGTGACAACCGTTACCAGTCTTTCGATCTCGACCTTGTCGAACGCTACCGCGTTGAGCGGCGCAAACTTACAACAACACTGGCCAAAATCGGCTTTCACCCGCATGAACGGTATTTTGTCCATCCCGATACCCCGTACTTTGTTGAATTCCCGGCCAGCCCTCTGGCCATAGGCGGTGAACCGATGCGCGACGTGGCGGAACTGGTTTTCCCGACCGGTACCTTGCGGCTTCTGACCGCGACCGATTGTGTCAAAGACCGGCTGGCCCACTATTACCACTGGGGCGACCGACAGGGGTTGGAGCAGGCGCTGCTGGTGGCTGCACACGCAGAAGTTGACCTGAACGAGATCGCCCGCTGGTCTGCGGCCGAAGGGATGGCAACTGAATTCGGGCAGATCAGTGATGAACTGGAACGGGCGATGAATAAACTGCAGTAACTTCTTTGGGATATTTCAATCTCCCTGCCGTCCATATTCATAACGAAATCAAATCAGGAGGATTACTACATGAAAACAGCTCTCACCACTCTTGTCATCATTGCCTTGACCACCTCGCTATCATATGGTTGTGGCGGTGCAGGCTGCAATGATCGCAGCCCGCAGCAGCCGGAGGAGCAGTCCGTGACTGGCGCTACACCGCAACTTGAGCAGGCTGCCCCCAAAGGCAAGGCCCGGAGCATGAGCCTGGAAGACTTTGCGCCCGATGGCCGGGCGGCGGAGAAAGATTGTAGCAGTGAACAAAGTTGTCGCGAAATTGGCAAGCCGCAGGTGGAGCCGCGCAGTCAGGAGAAGAAGTGTAGCAACGGAAATTGTGACTGATCGAGAATGGAGTGACTTTAAGAAAACCCGCCGGATCGCACCAGGCTTCTTCCCAACCTCAGCACACCAAAACGGAAACAGCTCCGGAAAAAGCACCCTGCCGCATAAATCGGAAAACCGATCCGCTTGAAATAAAGATGTGAGATTTCCCTTTTCCAGCCGTCGTCGGTATCATCATATAAAAAGCAGTTGACCCTTTGATTATGTTACAAACTGCCGATATTGTTCATCATTTACAGATCAGGAGATTCGCCAAATGGGTGAATGTAAAAACCGAGCTGATGTACCTACTAGCCGCGTTGCAGTAGACACTTTTGCCGGTCGTATGCACCATTGGTTGAAGGTGGTAAGAACTGCCCCATATTTGGTACCAAATTGGTAGCCAAAACAGCCACCATACAGTTCGTCATCCCAAACGGCTGACCGGATTGGATGCCAAACATTCCCCTACCACCAGTAGTACCAACGCCAGTACCACCATGGGACATAGCAGGGCCGGTAATCCGTGCTGGAGAAGGCATACTTGAGCAATGTCCAGAACGGTTTCCCCTTCACATAGCCATGGTACAGCCGTACCTGCACCCGGTCCATCAAGATGTATGGAAGAGAAATGCAGGCAATACCGATAGCCCACCACCAGAACGACTTCGGGAAAAAGAGGCCGACCAGTAGGCCTGACATTGAACTGGTCAGCAGCGGCACGACAATGGCGACCAGCACCGCCGGGAGTTTCGCCCGTTTCGGCTGTCGTTCCCTGAGCCACTGCTTGGCATCATAGTATTTGATGGTATCCGACATGGGAGTTCCCTCAAGATAGTGATAAATGTATCAAACTCCAAAACTCAACAGGAACAGGGAGCTGCGACCTTGACGTTTGTTTCTAAAGCATTCTGGTACAGTGTGATGGCCTCGTCGATCTGCTTGATGCGGTATGAATCAGTCATTCTCTTGAATGCCATGGTAAGAGAGCGACCACTTTCCTCTATCTCAGGATATTCAATGACTCTGGCCAGATAACAATTGTGCTCTTCGTCCCAGTTGATTTCAACCGATGGGTGCTCGTCCTCGATAAACAGTGGCGCGAGTTGCGATTGCGGCATATCGTGCCGCTTGCAGTAATACTCGGGAAAATCCCGGCGCAATGCGGCAACATACTGGTCAGGGCCAGTGACGTCATTTGGAAGTCGAATGGCGCGTGCAGCAGTGCCGGCATCAAATTTCCAACCGGCGCACCATTTAGCAAACGAATACGAAATGGTCCCGAACTCCTTTGCCAGCATGGGGTCCAGAGAGAACGCCGATCTGGAACCTCGCTTTTCAATCGTCCTGATCCTGCCTGCTCTCCGCAGAAGGTCGTGCACATGATCTGCCCGTCTGCAGATGACCCGGGATAATTCAATGACACTCATCCCCATCTTGTATGCGTCAATGATCCTTTCATACAAGTAATCCTCCAACCCATCACTGATAACCATTTGACTGTCCCATTCATCTCTCATCATTTTCTGTCTCCTTTACGTGTGTAGTGTGTCTGCGACATAAACCGTTTCCGGGGCCAACAGACTGATAGCCTTGCCGATGGCGATATCCAGCATGATCACCTCCCGGGCGCTCAGATAGACTTCGCCGACAGGCATGCCATTATCAGCCACGCTGATTTCCAGGGACTGAATGCCGTTTTTCTGCCGGGCAATCATATTGAGTGCCTGTGGATTGAAGTCATCATCATGAAAGAGCGCCATCGCAAGTTCGATCTTGCTGCCTGCCTTGCTGCTCCGCTTCCAATAGGCCTGCATGAAATAGTTCAGCGTTGATTTCACCATGGCCAGTTCTGAGAGGTCGTTACCGATGACAAAATCCCAGAACTGAACACACACGTTAACATTCCTGTCGAACCGGTTCAGGTAATGCCCGCCTTTATCGCGAAATTCCCGGTGTGTTACCAATGCCTGGGCCGAAACCCGTATCCCGTGCAGCTTGAAGTCAATCAATGACCCTCCACCTCCTTCCATAATTTGCTCAGGTACGTTGCCGATACCTTCAGTTTGCGCTTGCTCTGCAGATAGCCGGCGATGATCCGGAAACCCATGCCATCCGCCTTCAGCCCTTTTACCTCTCCCCAGTAGGCCAGGATCTTCCGGCGTAATGCAGGTATCCTCCCACTTTGAATAAGTCCGGCAGCGCTCGCCTTGCGCAGGTGGGAGAAGTCGTCGTACTGCTCCTTCTCCGCCACCCGGTACCCTTTGCCCTTCACGGTGTCCCAGCCACCTTTTCGGGCAGCCATGACAAAGGCGCAGTACTTATTGATCCTGCCGTGGAGATCGGGACGTTCCTTTTTGAGCTGAAACGACTTCTTCACTCCCTCCTGGAAAATCTCGATGATATTTTCCTCCGGCAGCGACGCCACCCAGGAAAAAAGCTTTTTCCGCTCATGTTCCGTCAGGCCGGTGATCAGGTTCAGTTGTTCGGTCATGTCATCCTCTCGTGTACGTCAGGGTCTCCCGTAGCCGGAAGTGAGAGGTTTCCAGGGAGGTCTGCTGCAGGGCCTGTTCGTGGTTCATTCCGTGCTTGATGCACTCCAGGTAACGTTCCTGGGCGAAGTTGTGTTTGAGGCCGTGGCTGCCTCGGCCCGGGGCATATTGGCTGGTAGCCTTGGCAGCCGTGTTGATCGCCTCAACATAAGCGAAGTAATCGCTCTCCAGCTTTCCGTGCCGGTCGAGATATTCTTCAAGCCTCCGGTAGGTCGGGACGGAAACGAAGTGCTCCGTCTCCTTACCCCCTTTCTCCACCGAGGAAACGATGCCAACTGCTGAACCAGTGACCGGATCGTTCCCGATACCGCGCAACCCATTACTGGTAAGCGGGTTCTTCAGCCGCCGGTTGCTGGGTGCGCCGACCCCTTCGGTGCGCAGGCCGCCTTCGTACTGTAGTGATGCCTGTAACTGGAAAGTCCCATCACTGATGGCGGCGATCAGCCGGACCGGATCGGGGTAGGCCCGGTTGTCGAAGATCTTGCTCGATTTCCGGAGCAGTTTCCGGCTGCGGGCATAGAATTTCATTCGCAGTTTTTCAGTCTCCAGTCTGGGAATCTCCTGAGCATGGATCTCGATATAATGATTGATGGCGTACTCGAACTTTCCCAGTGCCGACAGGATGGTCTCCATGGTTTGCCGTGAGCGTTTCTTTTCGACGTAGTGCGTCAGCCGTTCTTCAAGGTACTCGGCCATGTCGTTCTGTACCGACAGGGTTTCGAGGATGCTGTTTCGCCCGTTCTTATGCATGAATTTGGCTAAACGGTGGGCCTCACCTTTGTAGACTTCACATGATCCGAATGAACGGATTCCCTTATCGGTATCCATCTTTGACTTTCCGATGGAACGGACCGAGTGGTAGATCGCTTCGATCTGGGAGTGCAGTGATGTCGGCCACCTGTGTTTCATTGCTTACCTCTGGTCGTTGCCGGCCCGCGTGGTGAGATGACATGCTCTTTTTCCGGCATCGCCATGCCGACGGTAGCAGCTCCGTCTTCCTGCTTTTCGTAGTGTCCCTTGTATCCGGACCGGGCAGGGATTCCTGCCATCTGTCCTGCTGTCTGTCGTGAACCGGGACGCTACCGGTAGTTCACATCAAACAGGTCCTCGATTGTGCCTGCCAGAAAATGCCTTTCCATGGCACCGGACTTCGGGAGTTTCCCGGTCCGTCCTCAGATTCCGGATCAACAGTTGCCTCATCGTTGAGCGGAAACGCCTTTCCAGGGGCGCCGTTACCGGGGGTTCTCCGGCCGTCTTCGGATTTCTGACTGCGTACGGTCATGCGAGGGGGAAGTGCATTTACCTCGACATGAAAGGGCTCTGCTCAGGTTGGCCAATCCCGTGGGTGGTGTCCGGCCGGGCCATAAGACTCACCAGCTCTTGGTTCACCGTGCAATGATGCTGCGAAAAATCTCTCCTATCTGAAAAATCGTAACTGTTTTGTTTGTTTCCTATATCTGCGCAACATAGCGATATGCTGTGGTTCTCTCCGATTCAGCTACGCGCTGCTGACAGCATTAGTACTCATTTGTGAGCACATATCGGGCTCATGTGGTCTACCCAGGAGACCAGTATTGAGCAACTCCTGTCGCTGCTGATTGAGCCGTTCTCTCTGGAGCCGTTCACGCGACTCCCGGTCTTTTTCTGACAGCATCGATTCCGGCAGCGGCTTGAACAAGTGCAGAAACTGTCTGCCTTCTTCGCTGGCGCACCACTCCCGGGCCTCTTGTGATTGTTCCTCTTCCTCTACAGTACGCTGGTGCTCAATGGCCTTTTTATTGGCGAGATTTTTCTGCTTGATTGCATCCTGGTCACTCACCTGTTTCCGTTGGTCAGCCGCATAATCCCGGCGCACTGCACTGCGCAACAACCCGCCAGTGAGATCCTTTCGTGAGGCCATCAACAGAAAGTTGCTGACAATTACCTCATCACCGGCCTCTGCCTCCTCATGGGCAATCTGGCAGGCGTCCCGCTGAAGGACTGGGGGAAGGGCTGTGATTGCTTCCCGGACGGCCTGTGAAATTATCTGTTTTGCAGAAAATCGAGATTTCCCGGCAGCAGCCCTGCTTCTGTTTTTCTGGGTTATCTTCTGAGTAATCTCTGTATTTGTATCCCTCTGTAGACCCATAGCTATAGTACTGGAGTCGGATAGCTCTCCCTCTGCAGAGGTATAGCTATGGGTCTGCAGTACCATAGGGGTCGATATTTCACGTAATATCATAGTGTTAAGGCCGATATACATGGTGTTGGACATGCGTTGCCCCTTGACGACGATGGTTCTCAATTCTGTCCAGATCACTCCAATACGTTTCAATGCCTCCAGAGCTGCGTCCACATCATTCATGGACATTCCAAAATAGGCGGCCAGTGATCTTCGGCTCTGTTGCCACAAATCCGCTTCGAATTTCTGGGCGCGTCCGACTACCAACTGGTTTCTCGGGTCAAGGACATCAACCGGTCGATACATGTAGGTGATCCGTCCCAGGAGCAGTATGGCTTGATAGTAAGGTTTGTTCTTGCGCCGGACGTGGCGGAACCAGCTGTGATCGATCAGATCTCCCGTGGGGGCCCATCCTGACAGGTCCATAACGGCCTGACTTTTGATCTGGTAACTCATACCGCGAAACTATTGGGCATCAGCCGGCTCTGCCGTGACCATCTCATCAAACCAGGCTTCGATATCCGAGCGTCGATAGAAGCGCCGACGGCCAATGGTGAGTGACTTCGGCAGTTTCCCTTGTTTGCGCCAGTGCCACCAGGTCACGTTAGAGACCCCAAAGATCTTTTCCCGTAACGTCTTGTCTGCAATCAGTGGATCAACGATACATCCTTGTAGTTTGTTCTTGGAAATGTGTTCAAATGCCTGCTCAGCGGCTACCAGATACATAAAATACCTCCGTTAAAATAACTTGCTATCAATATATATCCTAACGTTAGAAAATCAAGCAAAAAAGTAATGCATCAAAAATAATTTTAGTGTATGAAATAAGACACTATGGAACGAAATGAACGACTGACAACAATCAGGATACTGAATGGCCTTACACAGGATCTGCTTTCGACCAAGAGCGGACTGCCCCGTGGGTCGATCAGTATCTGGGAGAAGGGCAACAACGCCCCTTCCCATGATGCAGTTCCGAAGCTTTCAGCCGCGCTGAACGTGCCGTCCGGCTATTTGATGTATGGCAGCCCGCCACTGGATGCAGCGGTCTGGCAACCTATGGTACCTGCACCGCGGCATTTACCCACGCTTGCCAAAGAGTTGGCCAACAACATGGCAGGCTTTTGCGAGGAAAATCAGATTACCCGGTTCGCCTGGTACCAAGGGGATGATGGGCGGGTTATTTTTCTGGGGAAAGCGGACAGGCCCTATAGTTTTCTGTTGCTACAGAAACCGGAATTGGATCGATGTATATCAAAGGCCTTAGAGTCGCTGGAAGGTCACGAAATAAAGGGTCTTGATTTTTATCCACCTTTTGATATTGGCTTTTTGGAGGAGATGGATGTTGAGCATCTGAAGCTCTTTTTACGGATGGCACAGAACAGTAAGCTTGAGGTCGATGGCGAGGGTATTACGACTGAGTTTATGAAGACCAAGCAGAACCTGGGTCTTATCTCTGATTCAGAGTATAAAAGCTTTGCAAGTAATGCGTACATTCATATGCGTGCAGTGCTTGATAAACTGGAAAAACCTGTAGATTGGCATCCGGGTACACTTAATCCCCGGTATCACACACTTATTGAAAATGAATCAGCCATATTCGAGAGCCTTTTCGAGGTGTGTGAACAGAAATCACTTATCTGGACAGGTGAGTTGAATGAAGAGTTAACTGATATTACTAGGAAGTTTTTGATGGCTCATGGGTACAAAGAGAAGAAGTAAATGTTACAGATAAATCAACAGAGGTTCCACAAGAGGTTCCATGAAGCAAAAAAGGGGTTACAGAATGAACTGTAACCCCTTGAATTTGCTGGTCGGTGAGACTGGAATCGAACCAGCGACCCCCTGCTCCCAAGGCAGGTGCGCTACCAGGCTGCGCTACTCACCGACGAAAGATAGGTTGTATAGCACAAGCTACTATGATAACGCAACATAATAATCAGCATTACGTAAATTAAAAATCCAACCGCTGCCAGAGACGCAACACGAATTGAATTACGCATTTCCAACTCAATCCTGAAATCCATCAGCCATATCACGACGCTTAGCCGTGGTATAGAGCGACCATTAAAAAAATTGCACCATAACCTGCTGTATTATAGATGCAATAAAAAGGTCCGTTTTTTGCATAAAGGATAACGTGTTCCTGTAGGAAACATATAATGTAGAGAGTGAGGTTCCATTGCATACTCAAACAGGAAATGATACCACGCTCGCTTGCAAGAGAAATGGCCGGAGATTTAATGTGGAAAAGAGATGCATACTGTATCATAACGGCGTCGAACACCACTGCAAAACGGTGAATCTATCCATTTCCGGCGTTCAGATAGCATCTACCGATTTCCCCCCCGCCAATCTCAAAATTGGTGATATCTGCGGCCTCTCGTTTACGAGTAACCACGTATCGACACAGGGTGAATACGAAAGCAAGGTTACGCGCGTAGGACTGTCAATGGTTGCCCTCAGCTTTCTCAGCCTCACGTGCTAGACTGACACTCCATTCCAGAACCAGGCGGTTATAGTTCAGATTGTAGTCCTTAAGCGCCAGACTGACGGCGGCATCAAAAGTCATCCCCTGACCAAGATCGCCTAAAATCTGCTTCACACGGTGCCACCCGTAGGATGTCACCATATAATTGACCAGCGAATAACTCTGCTGATAGGCTAACCCGGCCTCGCTGGAAGAAAATGCACCAAAGCCCCCCTCAAGCTTGCGAAAGTCTGCATATTTACCTGAACGGGCCGCCCGCTTAAGTGCCATCAACGGTTGATTGTACTGCATCCTCCCAAACATTTCGGCAATCCCTTCATTCAACCAGAGCGGACAATTTCCACGTGTCAGCTCAAAAACGATCACGTGCGCATATTCATGGTAGAGCACGCCCCGTAAAGCAGGTGTGACCTCCTTTACGGCTCCAAACGGCAGCCGAATGGTACCGTCGTAAAATCCACCCGACCAGTCCGGAGAATCGGTAACCGTCTTGTAGTCAGCCCGCGTATAGATAGCCACCGGTACGCGCGCCGCCGGAAACAGCCCCAACTCCGCCCCGACCAGATTTGCCGCCGATTCAAGCACATCGAGCAGTGCCAGCGCAAACGTGCTGTCAACATCCGGATCATAGGTAAGGTTAAAGCGTGAACTGTGGCCACGATCCATGCCGGCTTCCACCGCAATCTCCTTACGCGCCTTTGCTAAAAGTGCGCTGATCTCTTTCCGTTCCGGCGCCAGCTTGAGCGCCTGCTCCCACAGTTCCACCGCCTCAGCGCGGTTGTCCGTATCATACTGAACCAGACCCAGAAAATAGAGCACTTCGACCGAATCAGGCGAAAGCTCCCGAGCGCGCTGCAGCTCATAACGGGCCACATCGTAGCGTTTTAAATTATAGCAGCAGATGCCGTGCAGCAGGGTGTAGGTGGTGTTGTCGGGATAGAGCTCCAGGGCCTTGACGAAGTTTTCACCAGCTTGCTCATATTTCTTCTGCTTGAAGAACTGGTGCCCATAGGCGGCGTATCCTTCCGCCAGATTCTGCTTGAGCGTCACATTCAGCGGAAACAACGCATACGCCTGACTCAGCTGTTCAAGCCCTTTTTCGTACTGGCCGCGCTGGATGAGTTCACGCCCGCTGACGCTGTGAATGATCGAATCAGAACCAACCGGGAGTGCAATGGCTGGAGCGGTCGACAGCACGGACAGACAGCAGAGAGCGCAGAAGCACGCCGTGCCGGTGAGGTGGGTGCCTTTCATGGAGAGGTGAGAAACGTATGGATAGATGCTGCTATTCCGACCGGGTCAAGCCCCAGCATGGCGCGCAGCTCATGCTGTTCCCCCTGTGGAATAGAGCTGTCGGGGTAGCCGAGCCGTAGCAGACGCACGCCGGTTACGCCCCGCTGTTCAAGCAGCTCCAGTACGGCGGTGCCGAAGCCCCCCTGCAGGACGTTCTCCTCCAGGGTAATCAGGCGACCGTGACTGCGGGCCAGCTCCAGAATTAGCTCTTCGTCGAGCGGCTTGACAAAACGGGCATTGACAACCGTCAGACTGATGGCTACAGCGCCCGAATCCTGGCCGACATCCAGCAGAGTTGCCGCTTCCAGAGCAGGATAGACCAGCGAACCGAGTGCCAGCACAGCAGCGCTTGAGCCCGAACGGAGCGTTTCGCCCGTACCGACTTTCAATGGCACCGGCGTCTGATCAAGTGCCACACCATAACCGTTACCACGCGGGTAGCGCACGGCAGCCGGCGTGCCCAAGTTGATGGCGGTAGCCAGCATATGCTGCAATTCGTTTTCGTCTTTCGGCGCCATGACCGTGATATTGGGGAGATGCCGCAGGTATGAAATGTCAAAAGCACCATGATGGGTCGGCCCGTCACTGCCGACAACCCCGCCCCGGTCAATGGCAAACGTGACCGGCAGATTCTGCAGACAGACATCATGACAGACCTGATCGTAGGCGCGCTGCAAAAAGCTGGAGTAAACGGCAAAAACCGGACGATAGCCGCCGGAAGCAAGTCCGGCCGCAAAGGTGACGCCATGCTGTTCGGCGATGCCGACATCAAAAAAACGATCGGGAAATTCCTTTGAAAAACCGGTCAGTCCGGTACCGTCCGGCATAGCGGCTGTGATGGCGGTGATCCGTTCATCCTCGGCGGCCAGTTTGCAGAGCGCGGTCCCGAATACAGCCGTATAGGAGGCCGCCCCCCCTTTGCCTTTAAGAACCTTGCCGGTTGCGATCTCAAACGGTCCGACGCCGTGAAACAGAGACGGGTTGCCTTCAGCCGGCTTATAGCCCTTCCCTTTTTTGGTCAGAACATGCACCAGGACGGCGTTATCAAATTTTTTGACACTCTCCAGCGTTTCGATCAGTGCCGGCAGGTCGTGACCGTTGATCGGTCCGATATATTCGAATCCAAACGCCTGAAAGAGCATGCCGGGTGTAAAGAGCCCCTTGAAGGATTCTTCCACCTTGTGAGCCAGCTGTAGCACATGTCCACCCATGTCCGTCCGTTTCAGGAAGGATTCTGCATTCTTCTTGAAGCGGTGCAGAAACTCGCTGGATGAGGTGCGCGACAGAAAGGTCGAGAGTGCGCCGACGTTTTCGGCAATCGACATTTCATTGTCGTTCAGGATAACGATCAGGTCTTTATTGAGATCACCGGCGTGATTGATGGCTTCATAGGCGATGCCGCCGGTCATGGAACCATCTCCGATAACTGCAACGACTTTGTTTTTGCGGCCATCCAGATCGCGGGCAACGGCAAAGCCGGTAGCGACCGAGATCGAGGTGGAAGAGTGCCCGACATCAAAAGCATCGTGCTGCGACTCATGCCGTTTCGGAAATCCGCTCATGCCGTTCAGCGTGCGCAGAGTCGGGAACGTAGCCTGGCGTCCGGTCAGCAGTTTGTGGGCGTAGGCCTGATGCCCGACATCCCAGACGATCTTGTCAGCCGGTGTCGTAAAGACCCGGTGCAGGGCAATCGTAAGATCAACCACTCCCAGACTGGGAGCCAGATGACCGCCGTTTTTGGCGCAGGTTTCAATAATCATGCTGCGCAGCTCAGCAGCTACGGTCGCTAACCGGGCAGCCGGAAGTCGTTTCAGGTCGGCGGGAGATTGTATGGTTTCAAGAAGAGACATAATGTGTGCCTGTAATGCATCAGATTTTTGCTGTGTTCAGTTTTTACGCTTGACAATATAGGCAGCGATTTCCCGCAGCGGATCGGCCTCACTGCCGAATATCTCCAGAGCCCGCATAGCCTCATCCATCATGGCCTGCGCCTCCTCTTTGGCAGCGCTCAACCCTATCGCCGCCGGATAGGTCGCTTTGCCGCGCGCTTCGTCACTGCCGGCATCCTTACCGATCTGCTCGGTGGTACCTTCGATATCAAGGATATCGTCGGCGATCTGAAAGGCCAGCCCGGCAGCTTCACCATAACGGCTAATGGCCGCCAGTTTGGCGGCATCGGCGTCACCCAGCAGGGCGCCCGCCACGACCGAAGCCTTGATCAGGGCACCGGTTTTGTGGGTGTGAATATACTGTACCGTCGGCAGATCGATGCCCTCGCGCCCTTCACTCTCCATATCCACAACCTGACCGCCGACCATACCGTAAGAACCGGCACAGGTTGCGATTTCATGAATTACCGCCAAGCGGGCTGACGGTTGACACCCCGCCGCATAGCGGCTGTCACTGACCAGCTTGAACGCCTCCGTCAACAGGGCATCGCCGACCAGAATGGCAATCGCCTCGCCGAAGACCTTGTGATTGGTCGGATTTCCGCGCCGGAAATCGTCATCATCCATGGCCGGCAGGTCATCATGAATCAGGGAATAGGTGTGAATCATCTCCATGGCACAGGCCGCCGGAACGGCTCGTTCGCTGTCACCTCCCACCGCCTGGCAGGCCGCCAGCAGCAGGATCGGGCGCACCCGCTTGCCGCCTGCAAAAACAGAATAGCGCATGGCCTTGTGCAGGCTGTGCGGCAGTTCAGTCTCCCGTGGTAAAAAACGCTCCAGCGCCGCATCAATCCGGGCGCACTGTTCAGTCAGATATTGTTTCAAATCCATGAGTAACTACCTTTCAATCAATTTTCCTGCGATTCAAACGACTCACGTTTCAATGAGCCGTCCTTCTGTTTCAGTAAAATTTCAACCCGTCGCTCCGCCTCATCCAGCTTTCCGGAACAGAACGCCGCGTGTTTGACGCCCTCTTCAAAAGCTTTGAGCGACTCCTCCAGCGAGAGTGAACCGGCTTCCAGGCGCTTGACGATATCTTCCAGTTTTTTCAGGGATGTTTCAAATTTTTCCGTTGCCATACGTGTCTCGCACCTTTAAATGTAAGTTGTGCATTATACAGATATGCCACAGGGCGTCAAGGATTGGCAGATTCGGTGCCGTGACCCGGCAGCCCCCCTGCCCTCACTGGAGAAATTATTGTTTTTCGCCCTGTCCCCGCAACAGCTCCTCAAAAGCACTCACCGAAAGCGGACGATGGAAATAAAATCCCTGAATTTCATCGCACCCCTGTCTCTGGAGAAATTCCAGCTGCTCACGTGTTTCGACACCCTCGGCAATGTTATGAATATCAAGTTTATGCGACATGGCAAGAATAGCCTCTACAATTGCCTGATCCTGAACACTTGTACAGACATCGGTCACAAACGAGCGGTCGATTTTGATATGATCGATCGGCAGTGTCTTGATATAGCCCAGTGATGAATATCCGGTGCCGAAGTCATCAATGGCAATGGTGATACCCCACGCCCGCATGCCGAAAACACCGGCAACATTCGTTTCAATATTTTTGACCAGGCAGCTCTCGGTAAGTTCAATTTCAAGCTGATCAGCATGAGCGCCGGTTTCGTCAAGAATGCTGCGCACCAGTTCCGGAAAATTCTGCTGCTCGATCTGACGACTGGAGACGTTGACACAGTACCTGATGCAGGGAAGACCGGCGTCACGCCAGATTTTCATGGATGTACAGACGCTGCGCAGAATAAATTCCCCCAATGGAAGAATCAGCCCGGTTTCTTCTGCCAACTCTATGAATTCGGTCGGCGGAATTCTGCCACGTTCCGGGTGATTCCAGCGGACAAGCGCTTCGGCAGCCACGATAGTTCCGGTTGCAGCTTTAATGATCGGCTGGAACTCGATGAACAGTTCTCCCCGTTCCAGTGCATGACGCAATCCGATTTCATTTTCCAAACGCATGAGTGCCTTCTTATTCATGGCAGGGGAAAAGTAACAATAAGAATTGCGACCCGTTTCCTTGGATGAATACATAGCCATATCGGCATGTTTGATAAGAGTTTCCGCATTGTCGCCATCATCCGGATACAATGCTATACCGACACTGGCGGTAACATGTAACTCTTTCCCCATGAACGAGAACGGCGCCTGAATCGAATCTATCAGTTTCTGGGCAATGTAGGTCGTGTTTAACGTGACTCCGAGATGTGTGATCACCACGACAAATTCATCTCCTCCCAGGCGGGCCAGCGTATCGTTGGCCCGGATATGACCCGTGAGACGCCGGGAGACTTCAATCAGCAGTTGATCGCCGACGGAATGACCCAGGGTATCATTGATATCCTTGAAATGGTCAAGGTCGAGGAAAAGTACCGCCAGACTGGACTTCTCCCGATTGGCCAGCGCAATGGACTGTTTGATGCGGTCATAGAAAAGAGCGCGGTTCGGCAGACCGGTCAGAGAGTCAAAATAGGCCATTTTCTGAATCTGCTGCTCCGCTTTCCGGCTTTCCGTAATGTCTTCAAACAGCGTTGCGACCAACCCCTTGTCGGGAGAAAACGCCTGCACATTGTAGAAATAGTCTTTGCCCGGCAGACACATCTCGAACGAGACGGAAGCGCCGCGCTCAAGGTTATTCAGCATTTCAGAAATAAACTCCCGGAAGGTATCGCCAAACAGCGTGAAACTGTTTCTGCCGACAATTGCGTCCGGATTGCCTCCGAACATTTCGGCACAACTTGGATTTGCATCAATCAAAGTTAATGATGAGAAGCCCCCGTCCTTGTCAACGTAAACCTTATGCAGCGCCATCCCCTCATTCATGGTCTGGTAAAGTGAGCGGTACTTCTTTTCGCTCTCTTCCAGCTCATGAATTGCCGTATTCATGAGGCGCATCGGCAGTGCCCGGAATATAAAAAACAGGATAGTCGCAAGCAGTGTTGAAAAGAGGGCTGTTAGAGCCGTCTTGTAGAGGATCGGACGCAGTGACCGCGTCACTTCAAGCTGACCGACCGCCAGACCGGCATCATAAATAGTGCGGCGATGTGTTGTAAACGGCTGTAGCACAACCTGGCTGCTTTGAGCAATAACCTGGCCTGACTTGTCGCGAATCGTCCAGAACTGCGGCACACCGTCATGTGCCCGACGCTCGAGCAACTCCGCGAGCCTGACCTCTTCAAACCGCCACATCTGCGGATTTGACAGTATGATACTGTTCACAGCCGCACCGGTAATCACACACTGCGATTCAAGCGTACTCACAAGATTCTGGTGAGCTATAAAAAAATAGGCGGCCGGAACTGACAGGGCGATCAACAGAGAAACGCCACGCGCCAGAACCATGATCATCTGCTGGAGTGGACGGCTGGCTTTATTCATTGGTGAGCTGCTGCTCCAAAGGTGACATGAACTCCGTTTGCAGTTGCAAGAGCCCTACCTTGCGGGGAAAGCATAAATTTGATTAATGTGTTGGCGGCCGACGTAGTTTTTGGACCGGTTACAATACTGATCTCTTTTGAAAGCGGGTACGAGCCGCCGACAAGCGTTTTGGGAGATGCCTTAATGCCATTTAACGACAACAATGTAACCGGAGGTTTTTCGACAATAATACTGGTCATGCCGGTTGCACCCAAACCGCCGGCAGTTTTTGCAACGGTATGGTAGGCTTCAGGATCGGTAACGGCGATAACCATGCCGGAGCGTGAGCGGGCCGTATTCATGGCGGTAACCATTCCGGGTGAAAGCTTACTCAGCAGTTTACTGTCAACATCTTCGTTCGGTCGCATAACCAGGCGAATCGTCTCGCCATTCGGCCAGGCAGTCATTTTACCACGGTAAATATCTTCAAGCTCTTGTGTCGTGATATCTGATTTGCGGACATTTTTTTCGGCGATTATGATCAGCGGGGTCACACCATATACCTGTTGGCGGGCACCTTTGGCCACCTCTTCCGGCTTGAGCGGTTTGCTGCTGAGCACCAGATCAAGAGCGCCGGCCAACAGCGCTTTGACCGCTCCGGAGCTGCCCAGCGGTTTCTCCATGACGACATGAATATTCTTGTTGCTTTTATGAAACGCCGCAATCAAAGGTTTCATCATATCCAGGGCGCTGCCGGAACCGTTGACCGTGACCGTTTCGGTCGCCCGGCAGATACCGGGTGTGAACAGCAGCATGGCCACCAGATAATACATGCATACGACGACGATACTTTTTTTCTTCATATTCCCTCCGTGTATGTTGCTGTAGGAGCGCCTTGCAGGCGCGATTGCCGACAGTGTTCTCTATTGCAGCAATCGCGGCAACATGCCGCTCCTACGTTTTTTGATCGTATCGTTACGTTTGAGCGTTGCCAGGAGGATTCGCCTCTTCAACGCGGCACTGTAGCCACCCTCGCCTCAAAGTCAGCAGCAGCGGATCGCCGACATCCAGCGTGGCCGCGTCAGTCACGACCCGGCCGGTATCCGGCCTGATGGCGATGGCATAACCACGTGCCAGGGTTTTTAGTGGAGAAAGCACATCAAGGCGCGCGGAGTTGTCTCCGAACTCCTGCTTGAGACCATCCAGCGACTGCAGCATCACCCGTTCGGCCTGCAGCGCCAACAGATTGATGCGTTGACGGAGTCCGTCGATGCGAAGCTGCGGATCGTTATGCCGCAGCACACCCTGCAGACGCTCGTGCTGTTGGCGATGACCGCCAAGAGTGCTCCAGACTGACTGTTCAAGCCGGATTGTCAGGTCATCCATGCGCTGTGCCATATGTCCCAGCATCGTCCGGGGATCGTGCAGCAAACGGCGCAGCGTTTCAAGGCGGCCATCCAATGCTGCCAGCCGGTTTTCCACCGTCAGACGCAAGCGATTGTTGAGTGCTGCCACCTGATTGCGCAGCTCATCGGTACTGGCGATGACCAACTCGGCCGCCGCTGACGGGGTCGGCGCGCGCAGGTCGGCGACAAAATCACAGATGCTCCAGTCGGTCTCATGGCCGACCGCCGAGATAACGGGGATTTTCGAGCGATGCAGCGCCCGGGCGACGACCTCTTCGTTAAAGGGCCACAGGTCCTCCAGCGAACCACCACCACGACCGACAATCAGAACATCTATCCCGGGCAGCCGGTTCATATCGTCCAACGCCCGGGCAATCTCAAGGGCAGCGCCTTCACCCTGTACGCGCACCGGGTAGATAACAACATCCAGGGCAGCAAAACGACGCTTGAGCACATTGAGGATATCATGTATGGCTGCGCCAGTGGCAGAGGTGATCACCCCCACGCGCTGCGGAAACAGTGGTAACGGCTGTTTGTGGGATTCTGCAAACAGCCCCTCTCCCGCCAGCTTTTCTTTTAACTGCAGAAAGGCGGTTTGCAGGGCGCCGACTCCGGACGGTTCAATATATTCGCAGATCAGCTGATACTCACCACGCTGGTCATAGACCGAAATACGTCCGCGCACAATCAGAGCCATACCGTCTGTCAACCGGAATTTCAGGTTTTTGACGGCACTTTTGAACATGACACAGCGCAGCTGAGCCCCGGCATCTTTGAGGGTAAAGTAACAATGCCCGGAAGAGGGATAAGAAAGATTGGAGACCTCCCCCTGCACCCAGAGCTGCTCGAAATTTTCCTCAAGCACCCCGCGCAAGAGGGCGGTCAGGCGGGTAACAGTCAGAATGGTTTTTTCTCTGAACAGGTCCAAATCAGTTGCTCACGCGCATACCCAGCAACTCCTCCAACGAAACGGTCGTATACGTGGCCGCCGTCAGTTTATCAGCAGGATAGCTGTTCGTAACGGCCACGACGCGCAATCCAGCTCCCAATGCGGCAGATATTCCGGCCGGAGTATCTTCAATAACCAGCACTCCCCCTTTTGTAAGCGGATTCTTCTGAAGTGCTGAAAGCCGGTCAAAGGTGAGCCGGTAACAGTCTGGATCAGGCTTGCTGGCCGCTACGTCGTCTGCCGTTACGATGACAGAAAAGCAGTCGCCAAGCTCCAGCAGCGTCAATATCGGCAGGATATCGGAGAGCAGCGCCCCGCTACAGATCGCCAGCGGGGTACCGGATGCATGCAAGCGGCGAACAAGTTCGATGACACCTGGATAGGGCACGACTCCAGCCCGGATGACATCCTGGAAAACCGCCGCTTTCGCTGTAATCAGCTGTTGCAGCCGGGCGGCGTCCAGTTCGCGGTTAAGTGCAATGAATGCTTCTTTAAAGGCGTCCCGGTCGTCAAAACCAATGTAGGTTTCAACATATTGCTGCCAGGTAAAATGAAATCCGTGCGGCTCCAGAACTCTTTGAAATGCGCGATAGTGAAGCGGTTCGGTATCGACGATAACACCGTCGAAATCAAAAATTACCGCCTCTGCCTGAAGATTGTTGGCAAAATGTACCATTGTCAATTTCCTTGTTCGCGTGAGTATTGTCTCTACAAAGACAGAAAACATGGCCTGTCGGGAACTTTCAGCATCAAATATATAGGTTGACGATCCGATTTTATATTGTATTATCATCAATTAAACAAGCTGAAACTGGTGTAGAATCCGGCTCTGCATTCAACTTTACTGAGGAGGCTCAACATGGCATTACGAGTATCGATTAACGGGTTTGGAAGGATCGGCAGAATGGTAGTGCGGGCTGCAATTGCTGATGATTCAATCGAATTTGTGGCCATCAATGATTTGACCGATGCCGCAACACTGGCCCATCTCTTCAAGTACGATTCCGTGCATGGTACGTTTCCGGGAAGCGTTGAAGTGCAGGGAGATAACATCATCATTAACGGCAAATCTATCGCAGTCCTTGCCTGTAAAGACCCTGCCGAATTACCATGGGGCTCGCAAAAAATTGATATTGTGATTGAATCAACCGGACGCTTTACGGATAGGGAAAAAGCTGCCGCCCACCTCAAAGCCGGCGCGAAACGGGTCATCATATCTGCTCCGGCAACCAACGAAGATATAACCATTGTCATGGGCGTCAATGATCACCTCTACGACCCTGCCAAGCATCTGGTGATCTCGAATGCATCCTGCACGACCAACTGCCTGGCACCTGTCGCCAAAGTAATTCACGAAGCCTTCGGCATTGAAAAAGGATTGGTTACGACTGTCCACTCCTACACGAACGACCAGAACATACTGGACCTTCCGCATAAAGATCTGCGGCGTGCGCGTGCCGGCGCATTGTCGATCATCCCGACCACAACCGGGGCTGCCAAAGCTGTCGCCCTGGTACTTCCGGAACTAAAAGGACGCCTGGACGGCCTTTCAATCCGCGTTCCGACTCCGAATGTTTCTCTGGCGGATATCGTACTGACCCTCAGCAGACCGGCTGATACAGCTCAGGTTAACGCTGCACTCAAAGCCGCTGCCGATGGACCGCTCAAGGGTATCCTCGGGTATGAGGAAGCGCTGCTCGTCTCGGTTGATTTTAACGGAAATCCGCTTTCATCGATTGTTGACGCCTCCTGCACGAAAGTCATCAGCGACACCATGGTCCGCGTGCTCTCCTGGTACGACAACGAAACCGGCTTTTCTGCCCGCGTCGTTGATCTCGTGAAGCTGATCGCTTCAAAAAACTAATGTCGTAATTAGTACGCCAAACGGAAAGGAGAGAATGCAGATTCTCCTTTTTTATACCAATCGCAACCACAGAAAGGAGATCAAGAATGTCAATTCGCTACATTGATGAAATCGGAAAACTCAGCGGGAAACGGATATTTATTCGCGTGGATTTTAATGTCCCCCAGGACGACAGCGGCGCGATTACCGAGGACACCCGTATTTCGGGTGCTGTCGCGACCATCAGATATGCGCTTGATCAGGGCGCCAGAGTCGTGCTGGCATCGCATCTGGGGCGACCGAAGGGTGAAAAAAAACCGAAGTACACCATGGCACCCGCAACGAAACGACTCTCCGAGCTTTTGGGAACAGAGGTTAAACAGGCGCCGGACTGCTTTGGCCCCAAGGTCGACTCATTGATAGCGGCGCTCCAGCCTGGTGAGGCGGTCATGCTCGAAAACGTCCGCTTTTACGCCGGCGAAGAAAAAAATGACCCTGATTTTGCCGCGAAACTTGCCAATGGCTGCGAGATCTACATCAATGACGCCTTTGCCGTTTCACACCGCGCACACGCATCCGTTGCGGCCATCACCACGTTCATCCCCACCATTGCAGCCGGCTTCCTGATGCGGAATGAAATGACCTTTTTCGACAAGGCCATGCAGAATCCGGTCAGACCTCTGGTCGCAATTCTGGGGGGCGCCAAGGTGTCCGGCAAACTGGAGGTTCTGGAAACACTGATCAACAAGGTCGATAAAGTCGTAATCGGCGGCGGCATGGCCTTTACCTTTCTGAAAGCCATGGGGTACGACGTCGGGAAGTCACTGGTTGAGGATGAACTGCTTGCGACCGCCACAAAAATAATGGATCGGGCCAATGAGCGCGGCGTTCGCTTTTATCTGCCGGTTGATTGCGTCGCAGCAGAGGCTTTTGATGCCGCTGCAACCAACTTTGTTAAGCCGGTCCAGGAGATTCCCGCCGGTTGGATGGCGCTCGATATCGGTCCCGCAACGGCCACCCTGTTTGCAGAATCGTTACGAGATGCCAAAACTGTGATCTGGAATGGACCGATGGGGGTCTTTGAGATGGACGCCTTCTGTCGCGGCACCTATTTGGTTGCAGAAGCAGTAGCGGATTGTTTTGCCACCACGATTATCGGCGGCGGCGACACCGACTCGGCAGTGCGCAAGGCGGGTGTCGAAAAACGTGTCAGCTATATTTCAACCGGAGGGGGCGCCTTTCTTGAGCTGCTCGAAGGAAAAATTCTGCCGGGTGTCAAAGCCCTTGACGTTCCTTAAATCTGCACGAAGGAGAAATATCCATGCGTAGACCGGTTATTGCAGGAAACTGGAAGCTGTTTAAAACGATCGGTGAAGCGACAACGCTGGTAAATGATCTTAAAGTTCGTACGGCCGGAATCACGGGAGTTGATATTATCGTCGCACCGGTATTCACCGCCCTCAGCTCAGTTGCAACAGCGACTGTCGGCTCGAACATCCGCCTGGCAGCCCAGAATTGCTTTTGGGAAGAGAGCGGCGCCTATACCGGTGAGGTCTCCGCATCGCTCCTGAAAGATGCCGGTTGCAGCCATGTCATTATCGGACATTCCGAGCGGCGCCAGTACTTCGCAGAAACCGACGCAACCGTTAACCGCAAGATCCACGCGGCCAGTGCAGCTGGCTTGACGGTCATAGCCTGCGTTGGAGAAACATTGACGGAGCGTGAAGCTGAACAGACATTTGTAGTTATAGAAACGCAACTTCAAGGCGCTCTGGCAGGGTTACGCAGTGATGCCGTCGCTGGATTGATTATCGCTTATGAACCGGTCTGGGCCATTGGAACCGGCAAGAGCGCCAGTGAAGCTCAGGCCCAGGAGGTACACGCCTTTATTCGCAGCCTGCTGGAGCGTCTGTTCGGCCTACCGGTTGCCACTGCCGTCAGAATCCTGTACGGAGGCAGTGTTAAACCGGAAACCATCAGCGGTTTAATGTCCCAGCCCGATATCGACGGGGCGCTGGTAGGTGGCGCCAGCCTGTCGGCGGAGTCGTTTGCTGCAATAGCCGGCTATTCAGCATGAATGCCGGACTCTCACCTGCAATCTGAACGCTACAATAAGAACTTTACAGCCTGGTAGATGGTGTGCTATAGGTGGCGACTTAAAAATAGTATTAGGGGATTTGGAATGACAATCGCACTCACCATTTTGCATGTACTCGTCAGCATCTTTTTAATCAGTGTGGTCCTGCTACAATCCGGTAAAGGCGCCGAAATGGGCGCTTCATTCGGCAGCAGCGGCAGCCAATCGGTCTTTGGCGCCGGTGGCGGCACCTCCTTTCTCAGCAAGATGACTACAGGTGCGGCTGTTATTTTCATGTTTACCTCCCTGACACTGGCGTATATTTCCGGAACGCCGTCATCCTCTTCAATGATGTCCGGCAAAGGAAAATCAGCACCTGTTCAGGCACCCGCAGCAGCACCGGCAGGAATGAAACCGGCTGAAAAACCTGCTGCTGGGTCGGCAACACCGGCAGCTCCTGCGGCACCGACTTCACCAACTACACCGGCTACGCAGAAATAGTTTGATTATTTCTGCGCAGTATGCTAAACACACAGCTCGATTGCCGAAGTGGTGGAACTGGTAGACACACCATCTTGAGGGGGTGGCGGGCAACCGCCCATGCGAGTTCGAGTCTCGCCTTCGGCACCATTTTGAAATAACCTGCTGAATCATAGCAGCCAGCAGTATCTAAAAAGGGTTTTCTCTTGGTGTAACGCAAATTGTTACACAGGAGGAAACCCTTTTATGCTTTCTATTGTGAAACGGCAGTCGGTGTATTATTTTAGAGTCCGTATTCCGGCTGATGTACGGAAGCACTTCCCCGCTGGCGAGATAATGAAAAGTTTGCATACTCGTCTTTACCGGCAGGCAAAAAGTGGCACAAGTATCTTTCTAAAGCGTTCATGAGTAGCAATGAAGGGTATGAGCAGGCTGATATCGAACAAATTCTGATTGACGGCGATAAAAAGATACTTGGCAGAGGTAAGGCGGTAGAAGTGCCGGAAATACAACATCTGGCTGGAAGAGCCGATCTAAGCGTACTATCGTTGTTGAAGATTTCCGGCCACTGTTTGAAGGCACGGTTTGAGGTAATTCCGGGCGGTCTGGTCGTGCCGCAAGTTGGACATTATGGCTGACGAGAGTAGTTAAATCAGATTACGTCAACCACCAGTTTTTTACCGAAAACCGCCAATGCCGTTTCAATCTGTTCAATTCGACTCTTGTGTCGAAGGGACAACAGGCGATCAACCAGAGTCGGTGCAAGATTCAGCATTCGTGCCAAATCGGCTTTTTTCTTGCCAGCTTCGATGAGGGTATTGTGCAGGATAACCTTGCCGGTGACAACTACAGGTGTTCCACCTTCTTCAGCAGGTTCAAGGTGTACGGGGTATGCAAACATGATTTCCTCCTCATTTCAGTGCTCTTGCTTTGCTCGCTCACTATCCGAAAGCGTTGTCGGTCCCCAAAATACGACGAAAAGCTGCTTAGGAAATTCCTTGTATTGAAGCGTAGGAACCGATTTTGGCTCCCACGCTCCAACTTTGAAGATTATTATTTGTATCAGCTATGATGTATGGCAACCCTTACATGAACGGCTGGGACGCTGGCCGTCTCTTCCATGGTTGGCATGTGGAAAGATCGCGACCTCACCCACCCCGCGCTCCAAACGGCTCAGCCATATTTTCACTGACTAATCCAAATTTAAAAATTAACGCTGTTTTTTTCGCGAGAAACCATGCAGACAACCAAACGAACTCCGACAAAATATCAACCTAAAGGGATAACAATCCTGCACGAGGATAAGGATGTCATCGTCGTGGATAAGCCGTGCGGCCTTTTGACCATGGGAACCGAGCGGGATAAATCCCGGACCGCCCACAGCATTCTCAACGACTATGTCCGCAAGGGCGATCCCCGTTCACGAAACCGGATTTACATCGTCCATCGCCTGGACCGCGATACCTCCGGGATCCTGATCTTTGCCAAGAGCGAAGCGGCCAAAATCTTTCTGCAGGGGCAGTGGCAGGATACCGACAAGCGCTATCTGACCGTTGTCCATGGTTCACTTTCGCCAAAAGAGGGTACCATCAGCAGCTATCTGGCTGAAAACAGCGCCCTGACGGTCTACTCCACCAGCGATCCGGCAGCCGGAAAACTGTCTCAAACCGAGTATACGGTGCTGAAAGAGACCAGGGGCTTCAGTCTGCTGGAAATTCATCTGCTGACCGGTCGCAAGCATCAGATCAGGGTACATCTGTCGGAGAAGGGGCACCCGGTTGTAGGTGACAAAAAGTACGGCCTCAGAAACGATAGCTATGGCACGTTGGCTCTCCATGCCCGATCGATCTCATTTACGCACCCTGTCAGCGGCAAACGGCTGACATTTGAAACCGGTATCCCCGATTTTTTCACACGACTGGTCGGGAACATAGAGCTGCCGACACAACCTTAGTTGCTGTTTTTCGGATATATTATTCGTCGAGCCAGAAAGGCTGCCGCAAAAAACAGCAGATTGACCAGAACAATGGTTGCGCTGGCAGGCAGATTCGACAGGATTGAAAGAATAATGCCGATAATGACCGAACTGCACCCCTGTAGTGCTGCCAATGCGATGCAGACCTTGAAACCGCGTGCCAGCTGCAGGGCCGAGGCGGCCGGCACAATCAGCATTGATGAAATCAGCATGATTCCGACCAGTTTCATCGCCAGCACGACCGACAGTGCCGTCAGGAGCACCAGGATCGAGTTAATGAACGAGGTACGGATACCGGACACCATGGCCAGCTCTTCACTGAACGAAATAGCAAACAGTTCGTGGTAGTAGAGCGTCAGCAGCAGGATTACCCCCACGCATAACAGCGCCGCAATAACAACCTCTTCGCGACTGATCGAAAGAATATTGCCGAACAGATAACTCAAGAGATCAACATTATAGCCGCCGCCGGCACTTGCCAGCACAATCCCGACCGAAATTCCTACCGCAGAGACCAGTCCGATAGCGGCATCCCCGCTCAGGCGCCCTTTTTCGGTCAGCTTCAAAATCCCGAGTGACGCCAGGAGAACAATCGGCATCGACACCAGCAGTGACATGGCCGAATACAGCTTGAGCGCCAGGGCGATGGCGGTACTGCCGAAGGTCACGTGCGCCAGTCCGTCGCCGATCAGAGACAGACGTCGCAGCACCAGAAAGACCCCCAGCACCGAGCAGAGCAGCGCAATCAGTGTCCCGGCCAGAAGTGCGCGTTGAATAAATCCGTATGAGAGAATTTCGAGAAGATTCATGGTCAATGTCGGTGGCACATCAGGTGTTGGGAGTGTTCACCAAACAGCGATGACATCTCCGGTGAACAGCAGAATTCATTGAAGCTGCCGTAAAAGAGCAGCTTTTTATCGAGATAGAGCATTTTGGAGGCATGTTCGCCGATGGTTCCGCTGTCGTGCGTCACCAGCAGGACGGTGACTCCGCGTGTGCGGTTGATATCCGCGATCATGGCATAAAACTTCCCTCTGGTTTCCGGATCAAGAGCGGCGGTCGGTTCATCAAGTACCAGCAGTTCGGGATCATTCACGATGGCTCGCGCCAGTAATACCCGCTGCAACTGACCGCCGGATAGTTCACCCACAAGTTTAAACTTAAGATCCAAAATACCTAATTCTTCGAGGGTTAGCTTTATTTTATTTTTATCTGATGTATTCAGACGTTTGGGAAATTTCTTGCAGGAGAGCAATCCAAGACCGACTGTTTCATGGACGGTCGCCGGAAAAACCGGATTGACCAGATGCAGACTCTGCGGCAGATAGCCGACTTTATGCCAGTCACGGAAACCTGACAGCGGCGTGCCGAACAGCGTAGCCCGACCGCTGCTTATCGTCACCAGTCCCAGCAGCGCCTTGACCAGGGTACTCTTGCCGGAGCCGTTCGGTCCGACGATGCCGACATAATCGCCGCGTTCGACCTGAAAGGAAATATCCTCCAGCACCCGCCCCTCGCGATAACTACACGACAACAGCTCTGTTGTAACGATTACTTCGCCCGGCATTGAAGACCTTTCTGCAAGCGTTCCAGATTGCGATCCATGAGATCAAAGAACGAGACTCCAGCCGTCTGGTCATCGCGCGACAGATTATGGGCGCCATGCAGCATCAGCACCTGAACTCCCGCTTCACCGGCCAGGGTTTCGGTCAGGCGCGGCGAGAGCAGTTCCTCGGCAAACAGATAGGTTGTTCCTGATGATTTTATGTCACGAATCAGGGCGGTCATGCGGGCAGCTGATGGTTCCGAATCGGATGAAATTCCGCTCAGGGCGTGGTACTCAAGCGCATAACGTCGGGCCAGATACCCGAAAGTATAATGCCCGCCATGCAGCAGTTTTCTGGTTGTACAGGAAGCCAGACCATCCCGGTAGCGCTGGTCAAGTGCTACCAGACGCACTTTCAAGCCCTCGGCATTTTTGCGATACAGGTTTCCATTGGCTGGATCGGCAGCCACAAAGCCCTCCAGAATGGTATCAATCATGATGGCGGCATTGGCAAAATCGAGCCAGATATGCGGATCCATTCCGGCGTGGCCGTGACCATGAACGTCGCCCCCCTTCTCTTCATGCGCGTCAGTATCGGCACCGTTGGAGGCCGCATGATAGGTGACACGCTCACCGGCGTTAACCACCCGCAGCTGGCGGCTCTCGACCCCTTTGAGGACCGTTTCGGCCCATGGCTCCATGTAGCGATTGGTATAGATGAACAGTCCGGCGCGACTGATACGGATCATATCGTCCGGTTTCGGTTCAAAGGTGTGCGGCTCAACACCGGGCGGCAGCAGCATCGTCACCTGGGCCTTGTCCCCGGCAATCGTTCGGGCAAAATCGTAGAGTGGAAAAAGAGTTGTAACCACCTGTAGTCCGGCAGCCGGTTTGGACTCTCCCCGTTTGCAGCCGGTCGTAAAAAGTATCGAACAGCAAAAAATAATAACGACAATAACGCTGATCATGTTTTTCATAGTGGTCGAATTCGGTTCTAGTTTCGCAGAGATAATTGGGAGGGAATAGCTGACAAAACATTAAAAGCAAGTGTTGGTGCAACACGAGCAATCCTGTCATCATTTGTCCAGAAAGAGAGGCATCCATGCGACATAGCTGTTGCAAGATGGAGGGCATCAGGTGTTTTTAAATTATTTTCGGCTCGGATTATGGCGGCCTGACGATACACTTCCGTCGGCATTTCTAGTACCGTACAACAATCGAAAAAAGATTGATAGGCTTCCATGAGTGGAATGTTTTTGTTACGAAGAGGGTGAATAAGTGTCTCCATTTCTACAAGTGGCGATATCGCTGTAGAATTAACATTAGATAATAAAGTTTTAAGCTTTGGTAAATAGTCGGGGTGCTGTTCGACAAGGTAAATTACAATACAGGTATCCAGATAGATCATGGAATCATCACTCCCATGAGGAACGTAGTTCTTGTATGTACTGCTCCATTGTTTCAGGTGTACGCGAGGAAGTACACACGTGGTCATGTGTTAACCATTCACGTAGAGTGTGCCGTTTATCAGAAGTAACTGGTGACGCGATTTGATCACCTGACTCCAAAAAAGTAACAAGTACACGCATAGATCGGTTAATCGTAACAGGCTCTATAAAATGAACTCCACTGCATGGGTCAAACGTAGCTTCAACAGTTCGTAACATGGTTGCCTCACATTATTGTGAAATACCAACGATATCGGATCGCACCGTAACACAAGATAAGTACCAATGACAACGCTGTATATGAAGACATATCACTTCGGGATGTTATTGTAACTTTAAGCGTATACCTGTAGGTTCTATTACAACAGCTCCCTCTTTGTAGAGCCCTCCGACCGCTTTTTTGAAACTCTTCTTGCTGAGGCGCAGAACTCTGGCAATCAGATCCGGCGGGCTTTTATCGGTCAATGGCAGAAAACCGCCCTGGGCCTTCAACGCCGCCAGAATGGACTCCTGATCAGCAGCCGCATCAAAAGCGCCACCGCGACGCAGAGTCACATCAATCTTGCCATCTTCCCTGATTTTTTTGACATACCCGCGCAGCCGCTCGCCCAACGTCGGTCTGAGCGGCAGCTCATTGGCATACAGAAGACCGTTAAAGCAGTCGTTTACCACAACTTTGACTCCCAGGTCCGTAAAGGCATACACCATCAGCTCAACCTCGCCCCCTTCGATCAACGAAAAATCAGCCGGACTCAGAAACTTATCCAGCTTTGCCGAAGCAGCAATCCGCCCGCTGCTATGCAGAAAAACCCGCACCAGCACCTGCTGACCCCGTCTGACCGGTTCAAGCTGCTCACCAAACGGCAGCAGCAGATCCTTTTCCAGCCCCCAATCGAGGAATGAACCGACCGTTGTAGCCTCCTTGACCTTCAAAAGAGCAAAATCTCCCACAACAGCACGCGGCTTCTTGGTTGTGGCCGTCAGGCGTTCTTCAGAATCAAGGTAGACAAAAACATCCAGAACCGTCCCCGCCTCAGTTCCCTCCGGGACAAGACGCAAAGGGAGCAGAACGTCACCTTCATCCGTTTTGAAAACTGCGCCTGAAGCGGTTATGCGAGTTACCGTGAGTTTATTGTAGTTTCCGATGTGGAGCATTTATTCTTCCTCTTTGTTCTTTATATACGTCTTCACCATTTTCTTTAATCCACTTCTGTCACAGGTGTACTCCATCCCGTTCAATTATAGTGGACCCCATATTTCGGACAATAGTTTAAGATGGTAGCCTGCGATCAAAAGGAGCAGGCAATGAGCGAAAAGAATCGTAAAAGTTTCACCAGTCAGCATAAGGCAAAAGTCGCGCTCG
>Ga0172373_10001461_pt1 | contig 38232 bp, 25 predicted proteins | sample Lak10m_2_FD_114546 | JGI IMG/M metagenome (GOLD analysis project Ga0172373, IMG submission 114546) | Freshwater microbial communities from Kabuno Bay, South-Kivu, Congo - kab_092012_10m | ecosystem: Environmental > Aquatic > Freshwater > Lake | place: Democratic Republic of the Congo... | reverse complement strand
GAAGCACGATTTGCTGATTTATTGCGAGATAATCCGCATATTTCAAACATTTTAACGGTAAATTTAAAAGCGGCGAAAACCAACAAACTCGCTATTTTTAACGAAATCAAAACAGTGCAAAATTACGCGCAAGAAAATTACGATTTAGTCATCGATGCACAAGGTTTGTTGAAATCAGCAATTACTGCGCGTTTTTTAGGAAAAAATGTAGCGGGTTTTGATAAAAATTCGATTCGTGAATCGCTTGCATCGTTGTTTTATTCGAAAAAAATTGCCTGTGCTTACGATGAAAATACGATTGATAGGAATTGTGCAGTGTTGGCAAAATCGCTAGATTTTTCCATTTCACACGATGAAATTTTAAATAAACAACCCCTTCTATTTTTTCATTCGCCAGCCGTTGATTTTCAACCATTTTTGAAACACGATTTAAAAAATATCGTCTTTGTGATTGGTTCAACGTGGGCAAGTCGTAACTATCCTGCTGCAAAATTTGTTGAAGTAGCGAATACGTTAAAACAGAATTGTTTGGTGATTTGGGGTAATCAGGCTGAATTTGAAACTGCACAAAAAATGGCATTACAGTCTGATTTTATTCAGGTTTTACCCGCACTGAATTTGAATGATTTAAAAGCCTTACTTTCAAAAGTAGATTTGGTGATTGGTAATGATACAGGTCCTACGCATATCGCATGGGGGTTGAATGTGCCATCGATTACGCTTTTTGGTTGCACGCCGATTAGTCGCGTTTATCAAACGTCAATAAATAAAGTGTTAAAATCACCTTCATTAGTTAATCCGCGTAAACTGGATAAAACTGATAATTCAATCAAACAAATTGAAGTGTTTGAAATTGCCGCCTTAGCAAAGGCTTTGCTGTAATTTGCGCGACTGATTTATGATAGACGCAATAATTTTCATCCCTTTTACATTAAAGAGTTATTCATGACTAGATGTTTGTCTTGTGGCTATTTGCACCATGATGTGGCGTTAAATTGTCCGAAATGCGGTAGTTTTTATACTGAAGTTGTCGTAGATGAAACGCAAGCTGAAACAAAAAAAAATGGCATTATCGATAAAATTAAAGACAAATTAGATCATCTAATTCATAACGGAGCGCATCATGACTAAGTGTCTGTCTTGTGGACATTTTCGCCACGATTTGGAATTAAATTGTCCCAAATGCGGCAGTTTTTATTCGACAATTGTTGATGATTTTGATGATCCTGTGGAAAAAAAACAATCTGGCAACACATTTATAAAATTAAAATCACATCTAACCACGCCAAAACATCGTTTATTCTCCATTTTGATAGTCATTTTTCTTTTGATTGCGGTGTTATTTTTATGAAATTCAAATCTTCTTTTGCCTTTGTTTTACTCGTTTTTTGCACTTCGTCTTTTGCCGCTGCAAAAATTGAAAACTGGCAAACCTCAAAAGGCAGTCGGGTTTATTTTGTTCATACCGATAGTTTACCGATGGCAGATATTCAAGTTGTATTCGATGCTGGCAGTGCGCGAGATGGCGAGCAGTTCGGTTTGTCGGCATTAACAACCAATTTACTCGACACAGGTGCAGGTCAATGGAACGCTGAAGAAATTGCTCAACGTTTTGAAAGTGTGGGCGCAAATTTTGGTGCAAGTAGTTCCATTGATAACGCAAATATCACCTTGCGAACTTTGACAGATAAACCCCTTTTTGATAAAGCTATCGAAACCTTGCATGTTATTTTGAGCAAACCCAATTTTGCAGAAAACGATTTTACTCGTGAAAAAAATCGTACCCTTTCCGCGTTAAAACAGCGTGAAGAATCGCCTGCTGAGTTGGCAAATTTAACCTTTTTTAAAGCGATTTACGGTGAACATCCTTACGCACACCCGAATTTAGGTTTTTTAAATACGGTTGAGAAATTCACGGCAACCGATACGAAAAATTTTTATAAAACGTATTTCACCTCGTCAAATGCGATTGTTGTGATTGTCGGTAATTTATCGAAATCAGAGGCTGAAAAAACGGCAAATTTACTGACTTCAGATTTACCTCAAGGCGAAAAACCTGCACCGTTACCTGACGTTTCCGTATTGACGAAAGCGATCACGCAAAATCTTGATTTTCCTTCCACGCAAACGCACGTTTTAGTGGGTTTAACGGGAACCTATCGTAAAGATCCTGATTATTTTCCGCTTTATGTTGGGAATCACATTTTGGGTGGCGGCAGTTTGGTTTCAAAATTATTTGACGAAGTGCGTGAAAAACGCGGCTTGGCTTATAGCGCGTCGAGTAGTTTTATGCCACTTTTGAAAAATGGCGTATTTGTGGCAAGTTTGCAAACACGCAATGATCAAACGGCGCAAGCGTTAGACGTTTTGAATCAAACGCTTTCTGATTTTGTTAAAAATGGTGTGACTGATGCCGAATTAACTGCCGCGAAAAATAACATCATCGGCGGTTTTCCTTTAAAGTTTGATAGTAATAAAGAACTTGTCAATTACGTTACGATGATTGGTTTTTATCAAATGCCACTCGATTATTTAGAGTCGTTTCAACAAAATGTGCAAAACGTCACTAAAGAGCAAATCGCCGATGCGTTTAAACGGCGTGTGGATTTAAACCTTTTGCAAACTGTTACCATCGGGAAAAAATAAATGGCTGATAAAGCAACACAAAAGAAAAAAGCCGAATCGCAAAATTCCACGATTGCGAAAAATCGTCAAGCCACGCACGAGTATTACATCGAAGAACGTTTTGAAGCAGGTTTGGTTTTGGAAGGTTGGGAAGTGAAAAGTTTGCGTGATGGGCGCGTACAACTCAAAGAAAGTTACGTTGATATTAAGAAAGGCGAAGCGTGGCTTTTGGGCGCACATATTTCAGCGTTACTTTCCGCTTCGACGCACATTAAACCTGAAGCGGTGCGTCGTAAGAAATTGCTTTTAAATCGCCACGAATTAAACAAATTGATTGGTGCAGTTGAACGCAAAGGCTACACGATTGTGCCGCTTGGCATGTATTGGAAAAACGGACGGGCAAAAATCGAAATTGGTTTGGCAAAAGGTAAGCAATTGCACGATAAGCGTGCGGCAGCAAAAGATGCCGATTGGAAACGTGAAGCGGCGCGGATTATGAAAAAAGGTTAAATCATGTACGCCGAAAAATTAAAACAATTTGAAAATCTTGAAAACTTAGGTGGTAAGGCTTGGGAACATGCTGTGTTAATTGATTTTACCGAAAAATCAGGCATTAAAGATTGTGCGATGCACTGTTTTCATTATCAGCAAATGCTCGAATTATTGTTAAAACACTTGCTTGAAACCAAAAGCGAGTTTGGTGCGTACAGTAAAACGCATAAATTACAACGGTTGCTCGAAGAATTGATTGCAACGACTGCTTTTAGAACCGATAAAAACAAATACTTTATGGCGTTGCAAGTTATCAGCGTGTGTGCCGAAGAATACCGTTACAATTTTTTGCTCGATTGCAACGGCTACAAATTAAGTGTTGAAATCGCAAATGAACTGTTAGACGAATTACTTCAATTCGTCTGAAAAATCTTGGAGAAAATAATGATTATTAACGGAGTCCAAATAGACGCGACGTTTGCCGAAGCCTTTCCGATGAAAGGCACGCGAGCGATTATTACCGCGCAAAATGAAAAATGGGCAATGATTGCCGCGCAAGCCATGACGGGCTTTGCCACGTCCGTGATTGCTTGCGGTTGTGAAGCGGGAATTGAACGAGTTTTAAGTCCAGAAGAAACACCAGACGGTCGTCCAGGCGTTTCAATTATGATTTTTGCCATGGGGGGCAAAGGACTTGCGAAACAACTCGAAACTCGCGCGGGGCAATGCGTTTTAACCTCGCCGACTTCCGCGCTGTTTGCAGGAATTGACGGCGGCATTCGTATTCCACTCGGTAAAAATTTGCGTTATTTCGGGGACGGTTTCCAAACCTCAAAAGTGATTTCAGGCAAACGTTATTGGCGCATTCCTGTGATGGATGGCGAATTTTTAGCTGAAGCCACAACAGGTCAAGTCGATGCCGTCGGTGGTGGAAATTTCTTGGTTTTAGCGCAATCACAACCGCAAGCTCTCGCCGCGTGTGAAGCTGCCATTGAAGAAATGAAAAAAATTCCCAACGTGATTATGCCCTTCCCAGGCGGCGTGGTGCGTTCAGGTTCAAAAGTCGGTTCAAAATATAAAGCCCTCAATGCTTCAACCAATGATGCTTTCTGCCCTACCCTCAAAGGTTCAAGTAAAAAAACCGAACTTTCGCCAGATGTTGAATCAGTGATGGAAATCGTTATCGACGGACTGACCAAAGAAGACATCGATAAAGCCATGCGCGTTGGCATTCAAGCTGTGTGTGATTTAGGCGTTGAAAACGGCATTACGCGAATTAGCGCAGGCAATTACGGCGGCAAATTAGGACCGTTTCATTTTCATTTGCAGGAGATTATGGCATGAGCGCGTTAACGCTTACTTTGAAAACTCGTCCCGACCAGCGCGTTGATATGTCGCCGTTGGTTTGTCAAAAGCTCGAAAATTTAGACCCCGCGCAAATCGGCGCAATTAAATTGCATTGCGGCAAAAAAAAGTTGCGTGTTGATGAACTTTTCACGATTAGCGGTTTTGATACTAAGCACATTTTGATTAAAAACAGTTTTGCAAAACTCGATTACATTGGCAAAGACTTAGAAGACGGCATCATTCATGTTGAAGGCGACGCGGGTGCATATTGCGGCATGGGCATGAAATCAGGCGTAATCAAAGTTTTCGGCAATACGGGACTTTACGCGGGTTGCGAAATGAAAAAAGGTCAGCTTGAAATCGACGGCAACGCGGGTGATTTTTTAGGCGGCGCATTGGCTGGCAATAAAATGGGCATGAAAGGCGGTTTAATTCTCGTCAAAGGCAATGCTGGCGACAGAGTTGGCGACCATTTACGGCGCGGCACGATTTTAATTGAAGGCAATGTCGGTGATTATTGCGGCTCACGCATGATTGCTGGCACGATTGCCGTGATGGGACATACAGGCAAATTCTTAGGTCATTCTATGCGGCGCGGCACATTGTTACTTTGGAATACGCCTAAATTGTCGGCAAGTTTTAACGATTGCGGCTCGCACACGCTGGCATTTTTACCGATGTTGTTTAATTCATTCAAAGGTTTAAATTCACGTTTTGCTGAAAATGAAATCGCTTTTAATCGCGTGCAGCGTTACGCAGGCGATATGGCAGAAATCGGACGCGGCGAGGTTTTAATTAAAATTTAACCTTTAAACTTGTAGGCGTGGGTCTTATAATCGACCTAGCGGTTTTGAATTCATAAACCGCTGAATTCATAAACCGAATTTTGACAAACTAGACAGCATTGAACTCATAAACCGCTGAATTCATGAAAATACTGTCGCACTTTTTATGAGGAACAAATCATGAAAAACACAATTAAAAAAGCGCAACAAGGTTTTACACTTATCGAATTGATGATTGTGGTCGCAATCATTGGGATTTTGGCTTCGGTTGCAATGCCTGCTTATCAGAATTACACGAAGAAAGCGAAATTTTCTGAAGTTGTTTTGGCTACTTCAGGCGCGAAATTGGCAATTGAGGTGTGCGTTCAATCAGGAAATGCTAACTGTGTTGTACCTGCTTTTGTTGCAACCAATAATGTTGCATCGGTTGTTGTAACTACTGGTACTGGTGTAATTACGGCAACAAGTACGGCTGCAACTGATGCTCTGACTTACATTTTAACACCACACACTTTGACCAGTGGTCAAGTTGTTTGGGCTGCTACAGGAACTTGTATTGCAGAGAGTTTGTGTGATGGTATAACCGCCCCTACTGGAACAACTGCTGTTTCTGGTTTGACTGTTACTGTTGCTGGTGCTGGTGCTTAACTAGCTTTCAACATAATAAAACCGCCCTTTCAGTGAAAACTGGGGGCGGTTTTTTTGTGGTGGTAGAATTTGAGTTTTGAAACGTTTGGAGAAGGAAAATGTACACAGAAAAACTAAAGCACTTTGAAAATGTCGAAAACTTAGGCGGTAAAGCGTGGGAACATGCGATAGCTTGCGACGTAATTAGTAAAACACCTGTAAAGGATTGCTCATTGCATTGTTTTCATTATCAACAATTATTCGAGCTGTTGTTTAAGCACCTGCTGGAATCTAAGACTAAATACGGAGCTTACCCGCATACTCACAAACTGGATAAATTATTGCTACAGGTTATTGATGATACAGGGTTTAATCCAGAATCGAGTAAATACATTGATACACTGAATACCATTACTGTTTGTGCTGAAGCCTATCGCTATAACTTTTTACTGGACTGCATAACTTACCAACGTAGCGTTGAAATTCTTAATCCGTTGTTTGACGAATTGGCAGAATTTTCTAAAAGCTGAGAGTTAAACAGAACCGCCCTTTCAGTGAGAACTGGGGGCGGTTTTTTTGTGGTGGTAGAATCCAGTTTTGAAATTTTTTGAGAGAATCCGCAGGCTATAGCAGTGAATAATGGGAAAAAATTTCAGGTTTTTTTAAGCTATTTCAGGGTAAATTAGCAAGTAATTTTGAATCGATATAATCTTAGACACGGAGTTCTTCTTTATGCTACGCCCTTATTTAAAACACGATATTCCAGCCAGTATTGCGATTTTTTTTGTAGCAATTCCACTTTCGTTAGGTGTTGCTCTCGCCTCTGGCGCACCATTATTTGCTGGGTTAATTGCCAGTATTATTGGTGGTTTAGTGGTCGCACCACTGAGTAGTTCTGCACTGGGCGTAAGTGGTGCGGCGGCAGGTTTAGTCGTGATTATGTTCGCCGATATTCAAAAGTTTGGGTTCACCAGTTTTTTACTTATCGTTATTTTGGCGGGTATTTTTCAAATTCTCATGGGATTGGCGCGAATGGGAAGTATCGCGCACTATTTTCCAAGTTCGGTAATTAAAGGCATGTTGTCGGGGATTGGAATTATTATTTTCCTCAAACAAATTCCGCACGCCGTGGGTTATGACAGCGATTACGAAGGCGATTTGTCTTTTTTTCAAAATGACAATTACTCGACTTTTTCAGAACTCGCACACATGATGCAATTTTCTTCGCCAGCCGCGATGCTTATTACAGCGATTTCATTGATTATTTTGTTTTATTGGGAACGCCCGAAAATCAAAAAACGCAGTTTTTTTCAAATACTGCACGGTACATTAGTAACCATTTTAGTGGGCATTGGTTTGAATAGTTTTTTTCAAGCCTTTCATCCTGAACTCGCACTAAAAGAAACACATTTAGTTAGTCTTCCCGTGGCGGCGACTTTTGGCGATTTAATTTCGCAAATGCACACGCCTGATTTTTCGCAAATTTTAAATCCTGCTATTTATAGCAGCGCGTTGATTTTGGCATTTTTAGCCAGTTTAGAATCATTACTAGCTGTTGAAGCGGTTGATAGACTTGACCAACACAAACGAGTCACGCCGCCAAATCGTGAGTTAATCGCACAAGGTATTGGCAACATTACTTCAGGATTTTTAGGCGGCTTACCAATGACACAAGTCATTGTTCGCAGTTCAATCAGCGTACAATCGGGGGCAAAAACCAAAGCCGCAAGTTTTATTTCAGGCGGCTTGTTGTTTGTCACGGTACTTTTTATTCCTGAATGGTTAAACAAAATCCCAATTGCAAGTCTTGCCAGTATTTTGCTGGTGGTCAGTTACAAATTGACGCGCCCACGCACGTTTAAAAAAATGTATCGTGCGGGGATGTATCACTTCATTCCGTTTATTGCCACAATTTTAGGATTGATTTTTACCAATTTGTTATTTGGTATTTTGATTGGTATGGCGACTGCGCTTTTAGCAATTGTGTTGGAAAATTACAAAGCCGCGCAGTATTTTCGTGAAACGCGCATTGGTAACAAAATTATTTTCCGTTTGACCGAACACGTTTCATTTTTAAATAAAGCCGCGCTTAAACAAACGTTTGATCATTTGCCTGATTATAGCGATGTGGTAATTGATGCCACTCGTGCGAAATACCTAGATTACGACGTATTTGAAGTTATTCGTGATTTTAGAAAAGAGGCACCGCTTAAACACATTAACTTGACGCTACAAAATGTGCGTGGTTTTGGCATTTTAAAACCTGTTGAAAATGTCCGCGCTCACACACTCGAAACGCAACAAGCCTTAACACCCGCGCAAGTTTTACAAATTCTCAAAGAAGGCAATGCGAATTTCGTCAATAATTTAGAAACAAATCGCAACTTTTTGGAACAAATCAACGACACGAGTGAGGGACAATTTCCGATTGCCATTATTTTAAGCTGCATGGATTCGCGTACCTCCGTTGAGTTAATTTTTGATCAAGGTTTAGGAGATGTATTCAGTGCGCGAGTAGCAGGAAATGTTGTTAATGATGACATTTTAGGCAGCATGGAATATGCCTGTCAGGTTGCAGGTTCTAAGTTAATTGTGGTTTTAGGTCACAGTCATTGTGGTGCAATTAAAGGCGCGTGCGCTCAAGTGAAACTCGATCATTTAACGGGTTTACTTGAAAAAATTCAGCCAGCGGTCGAGTGCGTTTGCAATGTGCATAAAGTGCCTGAAATTGGTGATGATTACGAGTTAATCGAAGAAGTCTCTGCGAAAAACGTACAATTGATGGTGGAGCAAATTAAACAACGTAGCGCAGTTTTAGCACGTTTATTGCAAGCTGGAAAAATCGATATTGTTGGTGGCATGTACGATATTGAAACAGGCAAAGTGCAGTTTTATGAAAGCGTGAACGCAATGTAAAAAATTGAAATTTTAGTTTTACCCAAGCCTTACGATAAAGTATTCATCTTTTCGTAAGGCTTTTTTTTGGATTTTTAATGGATATTCAAACCTCGTTCAATAATCAAATTTTGCAAGCGATGCGAACGCTTGTTGAAAACAATTTAAATTTGACGGTCGGGCAACAACTGGTCACGAAAGTAATTGCCATCAATACGACAGGCATTACTTTAAAGTGGGGTAATCAAACGCTTACGGTTGAAAACCAAAATCCACGCGCCATTTTTACTCCTTATGTTGGACAAAATGCGACTTTGCAAGTAGTTAAAATTTCGCCCGAATTAGAATTTAAATTACTCGCTTTTGATGCACATTCTTACGAAACACAGCCAAGCCCTGAAAAAATGAGCGCGATGCGTTTAACGCTTGCAACTGCGCCGCTGATTTCGCGTCTTGATGAATCGATGAAACAATTTTCAACGCACGCAGAAAATCAACATCCTGTTAGCGCAAAAGTGGTTGGTTTAGTCGGTAATAAAATTCAACTTGAATTAGTTGTCGATGATCATCGCAATATCGATTCGAACGGTAAAAAAATGCTAATTAGCATTGAAAAAAATCAATTACAACTTTTACCTTCGCAAGCCAATGAACCGCTAAAAGTAGGGCAAGCACTCACGCTTGCGATTACTAAAATTGGCGCAATACCAGAATTTAAACAGTTGCCGACAGTGATTTCCCCCCTTAGCGTACAGGAAGAAAAAATCTCCGCGTTTATGCGGCAACTTTTGCCGCGCCACGAATCACCAAGCGTACTTTTAAACGAATTAAAAACTGATTTACCACGCCTAGACATTAAAAACGAAAACCTTTCACAAACCTTAAAACAAAATGCGTCAGCGTTATTTGAACATTTACCGCCCAAAGAACAGCTTTTTAATCCGCAAAAATTACGACATTTAATTTATTCTTCAGGCATTTTTTTTGACGCGAAAAATAGTGCGCCAACCACTTACGCAAATTTAAAACCGCCCTCACCTATCCAACAATCCACGCCTGTACCAAAAACAACCGTGCCTGTTGATTTGAAAATGCCGCTGTTGAATTTGTTACAACACACCAGCGTAAGCAATGAAGTTAAACAACTTGCTTCTACGCTGCTACAAAATTTGCTCAAAAAAGACACCACGCCACTCACCCCCGCATTAACGCATGCCATTGAAGAAAGTGAGATGGAATTGCACGCCCAATTATTACCGCTGTCACGCTCAGAAAATATCCCACAATCTTTAAAAACGCTTGCTACGCAGATTTTACCGAATTTAAAAATTCCGCTTCCTGATGTGAAAATCGCCCCTATTTCGCAGCTTGAAAGCGAAAATGTGTTGCCAACGGATGAATTAGTAACCAGTGATTTTAAAAATGAATTGCTCAAATTGGTGCAAACCTTAAAACAAGGTATCGCGCAACAGAATGAATTTGCCTTAACAGAAACGCAAGTCAAAGGATTAGAACATTTACAACATAAAACCGAAAACGCGCTGGCAAAAGTCGTTTTAGATCAGCTACATTCAGTTCCAAAAGAAGATAGCAGCAAACAGTTATGGGCATTTGAATTGCCTTTTTTGATGAATAATCAAATTGAAACGCTAAAAATGGAAGTGCAACGCGATAAAGCAAATTCTGCAACAGAAAACGCACAAACACATTGGTCGGTGAATTTAACGCTGACACCGCCGAAATTAGGCGAGGTGCAATGCGTAATTTCTTATCAAAATGGCGTGGTGAATACTTATTTTAAAAATGAACAACCGCAAACCACCACGCTAATTAGCTCGCATTTGGAAAATTTAAAACAACAATTGCAACAAGTTGGTTTGCTCACGGGTTTGATGAGCGCACACAATAATTTTCAGCCCATTAAATCAGCCTATTCTGTGGTAAATCCCTCATTGCTTAATGAAACTGCGTAACACACTGTTGTTACGCGAATTATTGAAATCCAAAACCATGTACTCATAGAGTCTTCTTTTTATCATTATGTACTATAGTACATAACTGAAAAATGTTGTAGAATCGCAATCGCTGTTCGTTATGTCATTAAATAAATAACGATATTTCTTTTTGCCATTCCAGAGGACTTTTTATGAAACAGACAACATTACTGGCAACAACAATTTCATTGTTGCTTGGCTCACAAACTAGCTACGCGCTTACACCGTGGACAGATAAAACGCCAGATATTGCAATTTATACTTCAGGCGCATCCGTACAAGACAAAGCGTATGGTGAAGTGATTTCAAAAACACTCGCTGCGCCTAATTCAGTAGATTATTTCGCCGATATAAACCCCAAAACAGGCTCGGTTGGCACACGTTTCACAGCGTATTATTTTATTGGTAATGACAATTTAGGTGCGGGATTGGCTGGCAAAAAAATCTTACTTGAGAAACGCGCTGTTGGTTCGTCGGGGTATGGTGTTGTGCCATTGATTGCAAATATCTCGCTAGAACATCTTAACGTTTTAAGTACCAAAGCGGCTGATTGGACTACTGACGCAAAAAATACAAAAGCATGGACTGCAACCATTGGCAGTGAAAACGCTAGTAAGTATTTATTCAAACGCGCATCAGATGCAGGCTTTTCAGCTAACGACCCCGACCTTTTGCTCAAACCCAAAACCGTGAATTATCCCGAACAAGTGAAAGAATTGATTTCAGGGAAAGTTGAATCGAAATGGCCACTGACTTTAAAAAGCGTTCCAACGAAAGGAAATGCCGCATTTACAGTGGTTCCAACAGGTGGAACCGTTTATGGCGTTGGCGTGACGCTAGATTTATATAAAGTGCTGCAAGCTGCACAAAAACGCGCTGGTACCTTGCCAAGTTCTGTACAAATTGGCAGTTATAGTGAAAGCGATATGCCAAATTTAAATCGTAACGTTGTTGGTTCATTACTCGCGGGAAAAATTGGCGCGTGGGAACAATTCAAAATCGTTGATAAAACGGATGGCGATAAAGTTAAAAGTTTGCTCGATAAAAGCATTTTGGATGATGCGGATGTTAGCGTACCAACTAAAGAATCGACGACAGGCGAAAATTTAACCCCTGTTGCTTTAGCAACACGCAATAACGGCGCGGCAGCAATTGTGGTGGCGTATGCGAAATTCTTAAATTATCCAACTACAGCAAATGCCATTCCGCCTGCGCTACCCGTGAAAGATAACGCTGTTGTTGAAGATGCGTCATTGCCAATTGTGAAAACACCTAGAAGTCTTGCAGATTCAGGCACCATTTTGAATGATTGGCAAAATGGCACTAACACACTGGGTTTTAACAATGTCGTGGAAGGCACAGGTTTTGCGAAACGTTGGGGATTAGCGTTTAACAGTGTTGATCGCAACACCTCTGTTAAAGCCGATGGCACAGGTGGCGACCCCTGGCGTTACATCAAAATCGATGGTTACGCGCCGACTTTAGAAAATGTTGCCGCAGGCGTTTATCCAATTTGGACAGAAGGCGCAGCACTTTATCAAACCAAAAAAGCCAGTGATTCGCAGTGGGAAGTGAAAACAAAATTGCTCCGAGCATTAACGGATAACTGGAGCAGTCCTGCGGTGATTGGCGCATTTACTTCAACTCAAGCATGGGGCAAAACGGGTGCGTTTGTAACCAGCGCAGACCCACGCGGTTTTGTCACAGCGATTCCATTTGATGCGAATAACCCTGTCGTGCCTTTCACACATAAAGGGTTAGATGGCAATGTTCACTCTGAAATTGCGCCTGTTGCCGATTCAACTGCAAAAGGTGGTTTGGAAATCCAGTTGAAATAACCTGTTTTGTGATTTGTGCGTTGCACAAAACTTAATAGTTTGTGCAACGTGGCAAAAAAGTGTCTACCAGTTAATATCGAGGTTTTAAAAATGTTTTACAAAAAATTTATCCAATTATCAGCTGTACTTTGTTTATGTGCTGGCAGTGTATCAATGAGTTATGCCGCTGATAGTTGTCTTGGTGGTGCATCAACTGGGTTTAGATTAAGTGGAGCTGTGAATAAATCTAAATCTTTCACGCCAGCTAGTTTGTCTACATATCAAACTTCTAAAATTACAATGACGTATTTTTCAGGTAAAGACGGACTGGTGACTAAAACGCTTATTGGTGTGCCATTACTCGATTTGCTTAACGAAGCCGTTGTTAAAACAGATTCAACACGCAAAAACGATATTCTTAGAAAATATCTCGCTGTCACTGCAACAGATTGTTACCAAGTTGTTATCGCATTGGCTGAAATTCAGCCAAATTTTGGCGGTGAGCAAGCAATGGTGGCTTTTGAAACTGTTGATGAAACGGGAAAAATTGTACCTTTGGATGACATGAGATTAGTGATGCCTAGCGATAAAGCAGGTGGACGAAATGTGTCAAATATGAACAGTATCGTGGTGCGTTCTGCTCCTTAGTTGAAAAATCAAAAAGCCTAGTTCATCAATCATTTTGAGAGCTAGGCTTTTTAATGATGGAGATTTTCCAATGATTAAATTCAATTCAACCCGTGTTTTGGTCACAGTATTTTTTGCTTTGCCCATGTTTCCTCAAAAAAGCAATGCCGCAGAGCAACTCATTAAAAACAATACACTTTTTTCAAATCCAGCAGGGTCAGTTGCAACTTATAGCACGCAAGGAAGCATTGATAAAAATAACTTGTTTTTTCAATCATTAGGGACAAATGGTAGAAGCTGCGCGACGTGTCATCAACCTGAAAATGGTTGGAGCATCACGCCTAAATACATTCAAAAACGCTTTAATTCAACCGCTGGCAAAGATGCTCTTTTTCGTATCAATGATGGTTCAAATAGCACTAATGCCGATATTTCAACGCTTGCCGCACGTCGCAATGCGTACAGTATGTTACTTAAAAAAGGCGTTTTTCGCATTGAACTTAATTTGCCCAAAGAAGTTGAATTTGATTTGACCGCAGTAAATTCGCCTTATGAAAAAATTACCAATTTAAAAAACACACCTTTATCCTTTTTCCGTCGTCCGTTACCTGCAACGAATTTAAAATTTTTAAGTAATGTCATGTGGGACGGCAGAGAAACGACCTCAAACACAAAAAGCGTGCTTGAAAGTTTAGCGAATCAAGCAAATAGCGCGACAACAGGTCATGCACAAGGGAATCCATTACTGAAAGCGCAAACGCAAGAAATTGTGGATTTTGAAACAGCATTATTTACCGCACAAATTGTGGACAAAAAAGCAAAGCAGTTAATTCAATCAAATCAGGAAGATGCCACCAATTTATCTACACAAGCCTTTTATTCGGGTATTAACGATTTAGGTGTCAGTCAAACAGGCGAAACATCTCAAACGCACGTTTTCAATTTGTATGATGATTGGAATGCGTTAATAAAAACAAATCCGAGCCACATCAAAGCCGCAATCGCACGCGGACAAGATATATTCAACAACAAACCGATTACCCTTTCAGAGGTTGCAGGATTAAATAACGACGTAGTTTTTGGTAATTCTGAAAGCATTACGGGAACGTGTAGCACTTGTCACAATACGCCAAATGTTGGCAATCATTCAGTAAATCGCTTTTTTAATATCGGAACGAGCAGTGCAACAGAACGCACAGCAGATATGCCACTTTACACTTTAAAAAACAAAACGACTGGCGAAATAGTTAAAACCTCCGATTTAGGACGTGGCGCAATTACAGGAAAATGGGCAGACATCGGACAATTTAAAGTGCCGATTTTGCGAGGTTTAGCTTCTCGTCCACCGTATTTTCATAATGGCATGGCGGCAGAAATTGGTAATGTTGTCGATTTTTACGATAGACGTTTTCACATTGGTTTTGATAACCGTGAACGATTGGATTTGATTTTGTTTTTACAAACGCTGTAAAGCTCAGAATAGTTTTCAATAATGTCGTGACGTTTTTGCGTGAACAGTTCTGCTTATTTTAACGCAGGTGTTTCCATTTCAGCGTGTCAACATTTCCTATAAAAAATCAAAAATTTAGATAACCTATTTGCAAAATTGGATATGCAATTCATTGATAACTATATCTATAAATACCGTTTCAAAACCTAACTCTCTTTCGTTAACATGATTTCCGACGTTCAAATTCCGTTATTTTCAATTTAACGATAAGGCTCATTTTTCATGTTTTTAAAGGAAGGTTTTTTTATGAAACACACAACAAAACTCGGTTTAACCATTTCTCTTTTGCTTGGCTCACAAGCGACTTTTGCTCTGACACCGTGGACAGATACCCCAGAAATTACCATTTATACCTCAGGTGGTGCAGCACAAGATAAAGCCTTCGGCGAAGTCGTGAAAAAAACACTTGCCGCGTCTGGCACATTGGATATTTTCGATGACGTAAATCCCAAAAATACGAACGTCGGTTCACGTTGGACATCTTACTTTTTTATCGGTAACGACAAATTAGGGGCAGGTTTAGCAGGCAAAAAAATCTTGCTTGAAAAACGTATTGCAGGTGCAGCAGGTTACGGCGTAGTGCCTGTTGTCGGTAAAGTCGCCATTGAGCATTTAAATATCACAGGTTCAAAAGCGGCAGATTGGACAGCAAACGGCACTGGTCAATGGAAAGCGGAAATTTCTAGCACCAACGGCAGCAAATACTTAACCAAAAAAGTATCTGATGCAGGATTTTTAGGCATTGATCCAAATTCATTATTAAAACCTGGTACTGAAAATTACCCAACACCTGTAAATGAAGTCATTACAGGAAAACCTGAATCAAAATGGCCAACCAATATCAAAGCGGTTCCAAGCCAATTTAACATTATTCCAACAGGCGGTTTAGTTTATGGTGTTGGCGTAACGCAAGATTTATATCAAGTGCTACAAGTGGCACAAAAACATGCAGGTATTTTACCTAGCACTGTACAAATCGGAGCTTATGGCGAATCGGATTTGCCAACTTTGAACCGTAACGTTTTAGGCTCTTTCTTTGCGGGAAAAATTGGCAACTGGGAACAATTCACCTTCGTTGATGTGGCAACAGGTAAAACGAAATCATTGCTTGATGCTGACATTTTAGCTGAAGCAAAAGTGACCGCTCCAACGAAAAATACCGATAAATTAACCCCAGTTGGTGTCGGTCGTCGTAACAATGGCGCGGCAATTGGCGGCGTGGCGTATGCGAAATTATTAAATTACCCAGGTGTTGCAAATTCCATTACCCCTGCAAAAGCAACGCCCAATAAAGCCACTGACGAAGATGCGTCATTGCCCATTGTTAAATCACCAACAGGCACATCGGATACAGGCAATTTGTTAAAAGATTGGCAAAACGGCACCAACGTTTCGGGTTACAACAATATCGTTGACGGTGCTGGAAACGCGCGTATTTGGGGACTTGCGTTCAATAGCGCAGACCGCAATAGCTCTGTAAAAGCCGATGGAACAGGTGGCGATGCGTGGCGTTACATAAAAGTCGATGGTTACGCGCCAACACTTTCAAACGTTGCCGCAGGCAATTACCCACTTTGGGCAGAAGGCGCGTTTATTTATCTTAAAAAGAATGCCAGCGACAAAGCATGGGATTCAAAAACCAAATTGCTCAAAGCCTTGGCGGATGATTTAGGCAGTCCAACTGTTGCGAATTTGGTGAACACAACGCAACCTTGGGGAAAAACAGGCATTTTCGCTACAACCGCTGACCCACGCGGTTTTGTTAACGATGTTCCCTTCCAAGATGCAAATCCCGTTGTGCCATTCTCACACATTGGCTCTGACGGCATTGTCCATTTAGAAATTACCCCTGTTGCGGATTCAAATGCAAAAGGCGGTTTAGCCCTTCAATTGAAGTAATTCCACCAATATGAACAACGCAAAAACGCGCCATTCTTTGCGTTGTTCATTTCAAAAAATCGTTATATACTTAACTACATATAGAAAGTTACTTTTCATCAATTGATAATGGAAATGCAAAAAAACGCGCTACAAACAAACGGTCAACGACTAAAAAAAGTAAAGGTAAAAGGTTTTTTTAGCCTTTTACCTTTCGCTATTGTGCTTTATACCGTTTCTGTTTGTGCTGAGGACATAGCTAATCAACCGACTTTCGATTTGTTTGAATTACAAGTTGATGGCAACACCGTTTTAGACAGCAGTTTGATTGAAAAAACGCTTTATCCGTTTTTAGGAAAAAATAAATCGGTTGATGATGTTGAAAAAGCTCGTCAAACCTTAGAAACCATTTACAAAGATAAAGGTTATCCGACCGTTTTAGTTGAAATTCCCGAACAAGATGTTGTCGAAGGTTTAGTGCGTTTAAATGTGGTTGAAGGTTCAGTTGAACGTTTAAAAGTCACAGGTTCGCGTTATTTTTATTTGGGAAAAATTACCGAAAAAGTCCCCGCACTTGCCGCTGGAAAAGTGCCTTATATGCCTGCGGTTCAAGAACAAATCGATGCGTTAAGCAAAGAATCTTCTGACAGACAAGTTACGCCGATTTTTCGAGCGGGTTTAACACCTGGTAAAACTGAAATTGAATTAAAAGTAAAAGACGAATTGCCCTTGCATGGCAGTGTTGAAATTAACGGGCGCAATTCCGAATACACCAGCCGTTCGCGCATGATTGGTTCAATTCGCTACGATAATTTGTGGCAACGTTTTCACAGCGCGTCGTTGCAATATCAAGTTTCTCCTGAAAATCCTGATGAAGTCGATGTGTGGTCTGGAACGTATGTGTTGCCAACAGGCTGGCGCGATTCACGTCTTGCGTTTTATGGCATTGGGATTAGTTCAAATACGCAACTTAGCACAACGGTTGGCGGTTTATCGGTTGTTGGTGCAGGTAACATCTACGGCACACGTTTAATGTTACCGCTTGCAACGTTTGAAAATTATTCGCACAGCGTGAGTTTAGGTTTTGATTACAAAGATTTTTCACAAGGCGTAAAAACCAAAGGGCAAGATTCACAAAATACCCCGATTGCGTATGCAGGTTTTCAAGCGGGTTACGATGGCAATTGGCGTTACGATGAATCGGTCACTTCACTCAGTTCAGCTCTGCATTTTTCAGTGCGGGGCTTAGGTAACGATGCACAAGAATTTGCTCAAAAACGTTTTGGCGCAAAAGCAGATTATTTGTTTTTAACCAGCGAATTAAAACGCCTTCAACAATTGCCTTACGATTTGCGTTTAGCCGCGCGTTTAGGCGGACAAATTTCAAGCTCGCCGTTAATTAGTAACGAACAATTTTCAGCAGGCGGACAACAAAGCGTTCGTGGTTATAACCAAACGCAACAGCTCGGCGATGACGGCGTGAATGTGTCGTTTGAATTGCAAAGCCCCGCGATTTCAGTGTGGGATGCCGCGCAAAATTTCCGTTTTCACACGTTTATCGATTACGCCTATTTACACATTCAAAAACCACTTGCGCCAAATCCTTCGTCTTACGAATTAGCAGGCGCAGGTGCGGGATTGCGTTTTCAATTATTCAAGCATTTTTCCAGCGAACTCGATTGGGCATATCCGCTTTATAAACAAAATACCGTTAATGCCTATGACCCACGGATTGATTTCCGTTTTGCTTACGAGTTTTAAGCTATGACAAAAATTAAACCTCTCACTTTAGCAATTCGTACTTTAATCGGTTTATCGTTTGTGTCGCCTGTTCGCGCAGAATTACCTGTGCCGAGTGCCAATGTCACGCTTTCAAATAAACCTGTAGAAATTGCCACGCAAGGACAAGCAACTGCAACCATTTCTGGGCAAAACCTCACGATTCAACAAGGCTCAGAAAAAGCGGTTTTGAATTGGCAAAAATTCAACATCGGCGCAGAAAACGCGGTGAATTTTCAACAACCTTCTGCAAATTCCGTCGCGCTCAATAACATTCATCAAGCCGATGCCAGCAAAATCATGGGCAAATTGACCGCAAACGGACAAGTTTATTTGGTCAATCAAAACGGTTTTGTGTTCGGTAAAGATTCGCAAGTGAATGTGAATTCGCTAGTGGCTTCAACGCTTGGAATTTCAAACGATGTTTTTCAAAAAGGCATTGCCAATGCGTTTAATAATGATGGTTCAGCCGCATTAGAAGGTGGCAATGTGGTTTTAAAAGATGCCACTGGAAATCAGCTCAAAGACGCAAACGGTAATCCGATTAAAGTTGAAATTTTGATTGCCAAAGGCGCAAACATTAAAACCAATGCGGCAAATGGACGAGTGATTATTGCCGCGCCAGTAATTACGAATGAAGGCAACATTGAAACGCCAGACGGGCAAGCGATTCTCGCGGCATCGAAAGATAAAGTCTATTTGCAAGAAGCTGGCACAGATTCGAGTACGCGCGGTTTAGTGGTTGAAGTGGGCAAAGGTGGCGAAGTTAACAATGTTGGCAAAGTTTTAGCAGAACGGGGCAACGCAAGTTTGCTTGGTTTTGCGGTCAATCAAAAAGGCATTGTGTCAGCAACAACGTCGGTGAAATTAAACGGCTCTGTTCGTTTAGTTGCTCATGAAGGAATTCAAGACAAATCAGCAACAGGTGGAAAATTATTACCTGCTACAACAACGCGAACAGAAGATGAAAACGATGGTTTAGGTACAAATGCCAAAGTTACGTTAAGCGAAAATAGCAAAACCAGCGTTGATTTAGCAACCGATAAAACCGAAACCGCTATCGACGCACAAGCACAAACACCGTCAAACATCGAAATCAGCGCACACGATGTCATTGTGCAAAAAAACGCTACGATTCAAGCCAAATCAGGCAATGTAAGCGTCGAAGCAATTGATAATGTCAACGACCCACTTGAACAAGGTACAGCGCGAATTTCATTAGATGAAAACAGCAACATCGATGTTTCAGGCGTAAAAGATGTCGCGTTGCCTGTTTCAAAAAATATCGTCACGGTCGAAACGCGCAAAAATGAATTGCGTGATGCACCGTTGCAACGTGAGGGCATTTTATACGGTAAAAAAGTTGCAGTTGATATTCGTCAAGCCAACGTAAAACGTGACACTGACGGCAACGTAACTAGCGCAACCATTCCTGTTGCAGACATCAAAGGCGCGGTCGATAGAATTGAACGTAACATTGATGAACGTTCAACAACAGGCGGGAAAATCAGCCTCAAATCTAGTGGCGACGTGATTGCAAAAGCTGGTAGCAAAGTTGATTTTTCAGGCGGTTCAATCAAATACCAAGACGGCACAATCGAGACCACGCAACTCACCTCAAATGGTCAAGCATTTGCGATTGAAAAAGCCGACCCAAATCTAAAATACGACGACATTATCACGCAACAATACGATGCCAAAGGTTATGTCGAAGGCAAAGCAGGCGGCAGTTTAAACATCGAAACCTACGAAACAAAACTCGATGGCTCGTTAAAAGGTGAAACCGTTTCAGGCATTTATCAGCGTGACGCGAAAGCCGTTGCGGGAAGTTCTTTAGCAATCGATTTAAGTCGAAATAATTTACTCAGCAAGCAAGGCGTAGATTTTTCTGAAAGCGCAAACAATGAAAATCTCGTTTTATCGCCTTCAAATTTAAAAAATTCAGGTATCAGCAACATTCAAATTAAAACGAATGGCGCAGTTTCTTTAGCCAAAGAAACGAATTTGAATTTACCGAATTTCGGTAGTCTGGCTGTTGCAGGAAAAGATTTTGATATTCAAGGGAAAATCAGTGCGCCTTCTGGTCGTGTCAATTTTTCACCGATAAAAGTGGATGGAAATTTTTTACCTAGCACTTTGAATCTAGGCGAATCAGCAAAAATTGATGTGTCTGGTTTTTGGGTGAACGATTACGCGGATGTTGAAAGTGGCAAAACGCTCAGTCAGCTTGCTTTAAACGGCGGCAGTGTTTCATTGCAAACCGAACAAGGAAATTTAAATCTTGCGAAAAATAGCCGCATCGATGTGAGCGGTGGCGCGTGGTTAAACGGAAAAAATCAAATCGTTTCAGGTTCAGGTGGTTCAATTTCACTCACGGCAACCAGTCACGATGTAAGTGGCGGTGCGTCAAGTCTTTTGCTTAACGGCACGGTGCAAGGTTACGGCGCAACGCAAGGCGGCAGTTTAAATTTAACCAGCAATGAAGTTGTGATTAGCTCAACTCTCCCCCCTTTGAAGGGGGGCGGGGGGGATGTGCTTTTGCATTTAAATCCCGAATTTTTCAATCAAAACGGTTTTGCAAATTACAGCGTTAACAGTTATCTAGGCGGATTAACAGTTGCCGATAATTCGCAAATCAAACTCCAACAACAAAATGTTCAATTCAAAAGCAACGCCAATGCTCAACCGACTGGCTCACATTTAAGCGATGTCAGCGATGTTGTAACTCTGCCCGCTGAAGTGCGAAATCCAACGAATTTAACGCTTTCAGTTAATCAAACGCTTTCGCAAAATCGAAACAGTTTTTTAACGATTGGCAAAGAGGCACAAATTCAAGCCGACCGTCAGGCAACAATTAACTTTAATTCGGATACGTCGATTTTAGTGAATGGAAAAATCGATGCACCTGCGGGCAATATCAATTTAACCATCGAGCCACCGACGACAGGCGATAGCGGCTTTTTTGCCACGCAAGGCATTTGGTTAAACGAAAATTCACAACTTAGCGCAAAAGGTGATTTCAAACCGAAATTGAATTCGCTCAATTTAACAATGGGCGATGTGTTGAATGGCGGCAATGTGAATTTGACTGCAAAACGCGGCTACGTTGTCACAAATCCAAAATCAATCATTGATGTTTCAGGCACGCAAAAAGAATTGGATTTTGTTCAAGTCGAAAATGGTGGGCAACAATTTATTAAACAAACCATTCCATCAAGCGGTGGAACAATTCAATTTAAAGCAGGCGAAGGCATTGTTGCAGATGGGCAATTACTCGCAAAAGGCGTAGTTGGCGGCACGTTGAATGTTGAATTAAACAGCAATTTGCGAAGCAAGCCCGATGTGGCTATCGAAAGCGGTTTGTTTCCAGACGATGTCAACGCGACATTAGACAGAATTATTGAAATCCGCACCAATTCACACGATTTAACGGCACAAAGCGGACGCGCCTTTTTTCGTAATCAACGTTTAAATGATGCAGGTTTTGCCGCATTAAATTTTAAAACCGATGTCATCAATGCAAACGGCGATTATGCTGGCGGCGTTTTGTTTAATGGTGATGTGACGTTAAACGCACAAGAAAAAATCACGCTCGACACGCCACAAATTCAAACGACGGGCGGAAAAGTCATTTTGTATACGGCTTACGCGGCACTCGGTTCGACACAAAGTCGTTTAGATACTGATTTAGGTGATGGTAATTTTTCAACAACGCTCGCACCTGATTCGATTCGTGGCGATGGAAAACTCACCATTTCAGCGAAAAATATCGATTTAATCGGTGGTTTGAGTTTCAAAAATTTCAACAATGTAAATTTAAATAGCGAAAACGATTTGCGTGTTACAGGCATTCGCGTGCGCTCGGACAGTAAAAATTATTTAGGTGAATTGAAATTAGACGGCGATTTAACACTTTCCGCGTCTCAGGTTTATCCATCGACGTTAAGCGATTATAAGTTTTCTATCGCAGGCGATGACAGCACCGTTACCATTCAAAACAGCGGTGCAGCTCCTTCACCCGTTTATTCAGCCGCAGGAAATTTAACGATTAACGCCGCCAATATCATTCAGAGTGGCACGTTAAAAGCCCCGTTTGGAAATCTTAATTTAAACGCAACCAATAAATTAGAACTCACCGACGGCAGCACCACTTCTGTTTCAGGTGATGGCGTAACCGTTCCGTTTGGACGTGGCAGTGGTGGAAATTGGCTTTATCCGTTTGATGATACGGGCAGTGTGGCTTTAGTCATTGATACGCCACCCGAAAAACGTCTGGCGTTGTCGGGCAAAGAGGTGTTGCTCGATAAAGGCGCAAACGTAAATTTAAAAGGCGGCGGTGATTTGTACGCTTATGAATTTGTTGCTGGAATTGGTGGTAGCAAAGATGTTTTAAAAACAAATTCTTCTGAAAAATTCGCCGTGATGCCTGATTTAGGTCATGCACTCACACCAAACGACCCGCTTGAATCAACAGATTCAACTATCAAAGTTGGCGACAGCGTGTATTTAAATGCCGCTGATGGTTTAAAAGCAGGTTGGTACACCATTTTGCCAGCACATTATGCACTTTTGCCGAATGCGTATTTAGTTACGCCGCTTGCCAATACACAAGATTGGTCGCCAAACCAAACGGCTAAAAATCTTGCTGGGACAAGTGTTGTTGCAGGTCGTTATGGCAATGCGAATGCCGATATTAAAAATCCACGTTGGCAAGGTTTTGCCGTCGAATCGGGCAAAGTGGCTCGCACTTATTCGGAATATACCGATTATTTTGCGAATGATTTTTTTGCTGAAAAAGCGGCGAAAGCCATTGAAAGTGTGTCGCAACAACTCCCTCAAGATGCGGGTGATTTGATTTTAAATGCACAAACTCGTTTAACGCTAAACGCGAATTTATTTGCCTTGCCTGAAAACAAAGGTAAAGGCAGTTTTGTGGATATTAGCGCGAATAATTTAGCGATTGTTTCGCGGCGTGAAGATGTTGCAAGCGGCAAATCTGACGTGGTGAGTTTGTTTGTTGACGACTTAAACAACTTGAATGCACCAAGTTTATTGCTGGGCGGCACGCGCAGTAAAAATAAAAATGGGCAAGTAGTCACAGTCAGCACGCAAAATTTAACCATCGCTCAAGGTGCAAAATTAAAAGGTTCAGAATTACTTTTAGCGGCGACCGATTCGCTCAAAGTTTCAGCAGGCGCACAGATTCAAAGCATCGGAAAAAGTAATCCAGCTCCGCAAAAATTGGAACTCATCACAAATAAACAAATCACTGAAACGGCTACAGATGACTTTGGAATTGAAACAGAAAATGTTTTCAAATCAGGAGATAGTGCGTTTTTGCGTGTGTCATCGGCAGGTCAAAGCGCGTTAATTCACACAGGAAAAACAACAGGCGAAACAGGCGTTTTAACTGTCGAAAAAGGCGCGATTTTACAATCAGAAAATTCGATGTTGCTTGATGCCAGCAAAGACACGATTTTTGCGGGTGACATCAAAATGGACGGCGGTTCGCTTTCATTAAATGCCAGCAAAATCAGTTTAGGCAATGCACCTGAAAATACCGACGGTTTAGTTTTAGCCTCGCCGAAATTCACGTTAGATGAATTGAAATTAAATAGCCGCTCAAGCCTTGATATTTACGGTTCAGTCGATTTAAAAACCAAAGAATTATTATTCGATAGCGCGGCGATTCGAGGATTTGATAATTCGGGCAAAACAGCAACTGTCACAACCGATAATTTAACGTTATCGAATTCGCATCAAATATCAGATTTTAAAAATGGTACGGGGTCAGGTTCATTAGATTTCAACTCAAAAAACATTCAATTTGGTAGCGGCGATTATGCAATTAGCGGTTTTCAAAATGTGAATTTCAACGCCAGCGAAACTATTAAAGGCTTAGGACAATCGTTTGATTCGACAACGGGAAAAAGTGTTTTAAGTAATCCCGCAAACATTCGCATTTTTGCAAACGTCAACGCAAATTCGCCGCAAATTACTAGCGAAAATGGTGCAACGACAAACATTGATGCAACGGGGTTTGACGTAAAACTCAACTCAACATCTCTCCCCCCTTCGAAGGGGGGCGGGGGGGATGTGCTTTTAGGCGGTTTATGGAACATTCAAGCCGATAAGATCGATAGTTCAGCACAATTTAATTTGCCTTCGGGTGTTTTAAAACTCCATGCACAAAAAGGCGATGTCACATTAAATAATGGTTCGGTTGATGTGAGTGGACGTGAAATTCAATTTGGTTCAGCAAAACAAAACTCGCCTGCTGGGAAAATTGAACTTTCAGCAGTCGGCAATGTCACATTAGAAAATTCAGCACAATTAAACACAGGCTCATTAAACGTTTCTGTGCCACAAGGTCAATTTGTGTGGAATGGAAAAGTCAACGCGCCGCAAGGTTCATTTGAATTAAATGCCAATAATTTAGGGGATTTTTCAACGTTAAATTCAAAAATCGCAACCGCTGGTTTTTCTGAAAAAATCGATTTAACGCAAAACAGCGGCAACGTGACGATTGCGGCAAATGACAAAATCAAAGCAAACGAATTTAACCTTTCTGCAAATCAAGGCAACGTCGCTGTAAATGGTGCAATTGATGCGAAAGATGTGACAATTCGCGGCAATGACGGTGTTTCACTCGCAGGCAAAATCGTTGCGACAAATGTCACGTTAGACACAGTTCATCAAAATGATACGGAAAGCGGTTTATTAGATTTGTCTGCAAAAGGTTCAATCGACGCAAAAAATCTGCATTTGCGAACAGGTAGAAATGATGATGCAAAAACTGTCAACGTCAGCCCAATTAACACCACAATCAAAAGTGAAAACGCCGTTTTAGAAGCCACGCGCGTTTATGAAAATCAAAGTGATATTAACAGCGAAACGATTGCTCAATTTCAAACTGACACCGCGAATTTCATGAACGTTGCACCGCATTTGCAAAATAATTCAGGTGCAAAAATTTCGCTCGCCGCAGGCATTGAATTGCGTAGCGAAGGTGATTTAACACTTTCATCAACATGGGATTTTGCAAGCAAAAACACAAACGAAGAAACAGGCGCAACAACACCAAACTGGCGTTTTGATGATGGTCAAGGTAATAAAAATGTCGCAGGATTTTTAACGCTTAATGCAAAAGGCGATGTGTTAATTAACGCTTCATTAACCGATGCGTTTGCAGATGGGGCATTGCCTAACACTGACCCTGAAAATATCTATCCTGATGTTTTGCAATCGGGCGCATCGTGGAGCTACAAAATCGCCGCTGGTAAAGATGTCAAACTAGCAAACGCCTATTACCCACTTGATGAGTATGGCGAACCCGCTTATGACCCTTCGCAAGTGGTTGTCAGAACAGGAACAGGCAGCATTGATATATCTGTAAAAGGAAATATCGAGTTTGTGAAAGATGCAGAAAATGCGAAGGCTTCTGCGGCAATTTATACCGCAGGCAAACCTGCCGAATTCACAAAAACACAACTTTTAAACGGTGAAATTGCAGGCATTCCTGCTAAAAAAGCAGGTGAAAGCGAAGCGCAGTATTTGAACAGACTAGACGCAAACCAAATGAACGCCCTTTTGCGTTACGGTTATGTCGATGAAAATTTAATTGGTTTGCAATTCCGTGTTGCTGAATATCCAACGCAAGGCGGTTCAATTTCATTAAACGCAGGCAAAAACATTTCTGGCATCGACACAGGGCAAGAAATCAGCGATTGGTTAGTTCGTAGCGGTGTTATTTCTGAAAATAATCGCCCAACCGCGTGGGGAATCAACCTCAGCGGCGACAGCGCAAACAGCGACAAAGGCGTTCACTTTTTCAATCAAAACATCGGTGCGTTAGGTGGTGGCGATGTTTCGATTAACGCAGGCGGCGATATTTTAAATTTATCCGCGATGTTGCCAACCACAGGCAAACCGTTTGGAAAAATTAGCGAAGAATCGAGCAATCAATCGACACAAACAGGCACTGTGATAAATGGCGGCGGAAATTTAACTATTAACGCAAGCAATAACATTGTCGGCGGCGAATACTTTGTGGCGTTAGGAACGGCAAACGTCAATGCAGGCGGAAGTGTTTTAGGTTCTGGCGAATCAAATTTAGGCGCGTTGGTGCAACTCGGTGACGCGAACTACAACATTTCAGCGCGACAAAATATCGTAATTGGTTCAGTTTTTAATCCGACTGTTTTAAAACAAAACGTTTTATTACCTAACCGAATCGGCGAATCACGCTTTTTCACTTATGGCGAAAATAGCGGCGTTTCACTTTCTTCAATCGCTGGAAATATCAGTTTGCAAAATGACATTTCAGCCATCAAAGCCGCAAAAGGTCATGACAGCGATTCGGAAACAGGTTTTGAATATGCCGTATATCCCGAATCTTTGAAAGTTTCAGCGTTGTCAGGGGACATCAATTTAGACCACTCGATGACTTTATTCCCTTCGACGAATGGAAAATTAGAATTGCTTGCGGGGAACAATGTCGGTGTAGATGAAACAGCAGAGCAAGTGATTTCAGTCAATATGTCCGATGCAGACGCGGCGTTTTTGCCGTCAATTCAAAATCCAACCCAACAAATGGAAGGGAGTTTGAGCGATGGTTTAATTCGTACCCGCGAATATCTCGATGCGTCAACGCCAAATCCGCGTTTGATTCATGCTGAAAAATCGTTGTATTTAAACAACGATAACACGCCAAAAATTATTGCTAAATCAGGCAATATCGCGTTTTCGTCGAATTCTGACGTGACGTTTTTCTTGCCAAAAGCGGCTGAATTTAGCGCAGGGCAAGATATTCAAAATCTACATTTTTCAGGGCAAAACCTAAACACCAGCGACATTACAACGGTTAGCGCAGGTCGTGACATTACGTTTGATGCGATTGTTGACGAAAACGGCAATGTACAAGCCAATGACAAACAATTTGAACTCGCAGGCGCAGGCGAACTCAAAATCCAAGCGGGTCGAAATATCAGTTTAGGCGGCAGTGCGGGCATTAACACCATTGGCAACACCAAAAACACCGTTTTACCGTCCGAAGGGGCAAGTATTTCGCTGATTGCAGGTTCAACACAAACCGCAGATAAAAATGCTTTAACGTCACTTTTTGAAACAATTAAAACGTCAGCGGCAAACGCGGCGGCGGTTTCGGATGCTGACCGCAAAGCGATTTATCAAAAAGGTTTCGATGCCATTGATTTCTTATTTCCAAAAACTGCACAAGCCGCAAGTGGCGATTTATCGTTAGTTTTCAGTCAAATCAAAACCTTAGCAGGTGGCGACATTAACTTGGCTGTGCCAAATGGCGAAGTGAATGTCGGTTTAGCGGGTTCGCTCGGTGGCATCAAAAAAGGCGCAGATAAACTCGGCATCGTCGTTCAACAATCGGGCGATTTAAACGCCTTCTCATCAGGTAATTTCAACGTCAATCAATCGCGCGTTTTCACGATGGGCGGCGGTGATATTGCGATTTGGTCATCGCAAGGAAATATCGACGCAGGAAAAGGCGCGAAATCTGCCATTTCAGCTCCTGCACCGATTACGTCAATTGATTCACAAGGCAACATTGTCACGATTTTCCCGCCAGTGGTTTCGGGTAGCGGGATTCAAACCATCACACCTCAACAAAAAAATGCCAAACAAGGCAACGTTTATCTTGCCGCACCGTCGGGGATTGTTGATGCAGGTGAAGCGGGAATTAGCGGCGGCAAAATTGTGATTGCGGCAAATGCTGTTGTCGGAGCTTCAAACATTTCTGCATCGAGCGGAAGTGTTGGTGTTCCAACATCTGTGCCTGCACCGTCAGTTTCAGGCGCGGCAAGTAGCGCGGCGGCAAGTGCGGCTAAATCTGCCACCCAAATGAATGACGAAACCAATAATCCAAATAGCAACCAAGACAATTCAACTAAACCGAAGAAAAAAACCGTTGTCAGCTTTTTAAGTACGGACATTATCGGCTACGGAAATTGTAGCCCTGCGGATATTCGTGACGGCAAAGAAGGCTGTGGAAATTAACAACGTTTTTTAACCCATTCAAAAAAAACAACATGAAAACAATGAAACAACATATTTCAAAATTAGGTTTGCTTTTGCTACTCGTACCGATGGTGGCATTTGCGTGGTGGAATAACGATTGGTCATCACGCAAAGAAATTACCGTTGATGCAGGTGCAACAGGCGCAGATATTCAAGGCACACTTTCTGACATTCCCGTTTTAGTGCGTTTGCACACGGGCAATTTTGGTTTTTTCACTGAGCTTGCAGAAAACGGCAAAGATTTACGTTTTGCACTCGACGATAAAACGCCGCTGAAACATTCGATTGAAAAAGTTGATCCACTTTCTGAAATTGGTCTGGCGTGGATTAAATTGCCAACGGTTCGCGGTGGTGTCAGTACCGATACGCTTTCGATGTATTACGGCAATGCCAATGCGGTTGAGGCTTCGGACAGCAAAGGCATTTATGACGTAAATCAATCGCTGGTTTTTCATTTCAATGAAGGCGAAACCTTGCCGCAAGATGCAACTGCTTACGCAAATCATGCCAGCGAATCAAAAGCAATTATTTCATCAGCAGGTTGGATTGGTGCATCGGCGCAATTTAGCAACGGCGGCATCAAAATCAATGCGAATCCCGCGTTAGAAATCAATCCTGAAAACGGTTTCACCTTTAGCAGTTGGGTGAAAATTCCTCAGCCACAAAATACGACGATTTTTCAGTTAAGTGGCACAGCAAAATTAGAATTACTCGTGCAAGGCGGCGGATTAGTTGCACGTTATCAAAACGTCAGCACAACGCCTGTTAATTTCACGCCTGACAAATGGCAACACGTTGCAGTTGTCGCCAGCAAAAACAAATTAGAACTTTATTTAGACGGACAACTTGCCGCTAATTCAGCCATTCAATTAGGCGCATTAAATCCAACGGTTTTTATTGGCAGTTCTGAAAGTGGACAAAATTTCACGGGGGAACTCGATGAAGTTCAACTTTCAAAAACAGCCCGTAACGCAGATTGGATTAAATTTTCACAACGTTCACAAAGTCCTGATTTTACGGTTTTAAATTTTGGCGGTGATGAATCGAATTCATCAGCCAATGAGCCAAATTACTTTTTAATTATTTTGCAAAGTTTGACCGTTGACGGTTGGGTGGTGATTGCGCTTTGCGGCGTAATGTTTGTGATTAGTACACTCGTCATCGTTGGTAAAAGTGTTGCGTTAAATCGCGCCGCAAAAGATAACGAAGCCTTTTTAAAACAATATCGCAACGCGGATTCTGCTGACATTGGCTCGCTTGACCGCGACGAAACAACCGAAGAGGAAGAACTGAGCAATTCCGAATTTTTAAGCGCGTTGGTTGGCAAGCACGACCATTTTCAAGGCTCACCGATTTATCACGTTTATCACGCAGGCGTTCAAGAACTCAAAAAGACATTTGGCAGTTCTAACAACGTGGTTTTAAGCGATGAAGCACTCAATTTAATTCGCACCCGTTTAGATGCGGCGGTGGTGCGTGAAAATCAAAAAATTAACAAAAACATGGTTCTGCTCACGATTGCAATTTCTGGTGGTCCTTTCTTGGGATTATTGGGAACGGTTATGGGCGTAATGATTACCTTTGCCGTGATTGCCGCGACAGGTGATGTGAATATCAACTCGATTGCACCAGGTATTTCAGGCGCGTTAGCCGCGACGGTTGCTGGTTTGGCGGTAGCGATTCCCGCGTTATTTGCTTACAACTATTTGCTCACACGCATCAAAGAAATCACTGCCGATATGCAAGTTTTCACCGATGAATTTTTAGCCGTGATTACGAAACGTGTGGCAGACCGTCAACGCGAAGATGATACGAAATACATTGTTTTAACCGATGAATTTATCGCCACGATTAGCAAACGTGTCATCGAACAACAACGAGGATTAGCACAATGAAAGTCGGCGAAGAAGGCAAAGTTTATGACGACATAAACATCACGCCGATGCTTGATGTCGCGTATGTGTTGTTGCTCATTTTTATCATTATGACGACCGCGACCGTGCAAGGCATTACGGTGAATTTACCGAAAGCCAGTAGCACGCCTGCGCTTTCAAAACCAAAAACTAAAGCTATTTCGATTACCAAAGACGGCACGATTTATTTGGACACTTATCCTGTTTCAATCGAAGAACTCGAAACACGATTAGGGCAATACAAAGCCGCAACGCCTGATTTGCCTGTGGTTGTGAAAGCTGACGGCGCGGTCGAATATGAAAAAGTCGTTTCTGTTTTGGATGTTGTCACACGCCTTGAAATTAGCCAACTCGGTTTAGTCACGCAAAAATTGGTGAAATAAAACGATGGATAAAAAAACACAATTTTTGCGTCGCTTGCCTGTGATTATTGGCGTGATTTGCGCGTTAGTGATTGGCGTGGGCGTATATTTTTTGCAAGGTATGTTTGAAAAACCTGCTCAAGCTAAAAAACAGATTCAACAAATTACCATGATTCAACCACCGCCCCCGCCACCACCTCCGCCGCCTGTTCAGAAACCACCTGAGCCAGAGCCTGAACCTGAAAAAATCCCAGAGCCTGAAAAAGAACCCGAACCAGAGCCGCAGCCCGAAGAAGCCCCTGAGCCACAAAGTGACCAATTAGGCGTTGATGCAGACGGCGCGGCGGGAAGTGATGGTTTTGGCTTGGTTGGTAAAAAAGGCGGTGCAGACTTACTCGGCGGCAGTGGTGGTAGCACGATTTTATGGTACGGCGGCTTAGTGAAACGCGGCTTAGAAAGCAATTTACAAAATGTATTAGAAGGCGCGGCGCGTGAAAGCAGTTACAGCGTGCAAATCAACATTTGGATTAACGCCAGCGGGCGCGTTGAACGTGCTGAACTTGGCAGTTCAAGCGGCAACGCAGAAGTTGATAGTGAAATTCGCGCCGCGTTGCCTAAGTTGCATTTTGCACTCGAAAAAGCACCGCCTGAAAACATGCCACAACCGTTAAAAATTCGCGTGACCTCACGATTATAAAAAGGACGAAATAACAATGATGACGAAAAAAACAATCGCGGCGTTAGTTGCCAGTTCGCTGATTACGCCTGTTTTGGCAAGCGATGAAAAAGATGAATTACTCAATTTGAAAAAAGAAATTTCCAGCGAGCGCGAAGAATTATTAACGCTCAAAAATACAACCGTGAATTTGATTGATGTGTTTGTGCAACAGGGTTTGCTTGATAAAGAGAAAGCCTCGCAACTTGTCAAAGCCGCCGAAGCCAAAGCACAAGCCACCACAAAACAAGAATTAGCCAAAGAAGCCACGCAAGTTGCCGAAGATTCTGCCAAAAATCCAAAACGGGTGCGTGTCACTTATGTGCCTGATTTTGTAAAAGAAGAAATTCGCCAGCAAGTGATTTCGGATTTAAAAGGCGAAGTGGTTGCCGAAGTAAAAGCCGATGCAAAAGAAGAAGCGTGGGGCGTTCCCGCCGCTTTACCAGATTGGGTGAATCGTATCAAAATCACAGGTGACGCACGTTTGCGAGCGCAAGAAGATTTTTATGCAGACAATAATCCCGCTCAAAATGTCGCCCAAAATCCGTATTACGATTATTTAGCCATTAACAAAAATGGCGGACATATTGCGGCGCGTAATAAAAACGAAGAATTGCAAAATACGTCAGCAGACAGATTGCGTTTTCGTGAGCGTTTTCGTTTAGGCATTGAAGCGCAAGTCACCGATGAACTCAAAGCTGGCGTACGTTTAGCAACCACCAATCAATTAAGTCCAGTTTCAAGTAATCAAACGCTTGGCAACACGGGGCAATCGTTTCAAGTGGCAATCGACCGTGCTTATGTGCAATACGATTTCTTAGACAAAAATAAAACCGATTGGTTCAGTATTTATGCGGGTCGTATTGCCAATCCTTGGATGTCCACAGATTTGGTTTATAGCCCCGAATTGAGTTTTGAAGGTATTGCGGGAACATTCCGTCTTCGTTTCAACCAAAATGACGTGAACGTAAAACATTTTCACAATTACGAACCGTCGGCGCGATTCGGTTTGCAAACGGGAGCGCAAACACCTGACACGATTTTTATGTCGCTGGGCGCATTTCCGTTGCAAGAATCGAATTTTTCAACGGCGGATAAATGGCTTTTTGGCGGACAAATTGGCGTAGATTGGCTGGTTAGAGCTGATGACCGTTTGAAAGTTGCCGCAGGTTATTACGATTATCAAAATGTTGAAGCTCGCGGCAATAAACGCAACAGTTTCGCTAACGATTGGACTGCGCCGCAATTTATGCAAAAAGGCAATTCGCTTGTGCCGATTAACGTGAATGATGGTTTTAACAGTCGATGCACAGACAGTCAAAGTGCAACAGGTCAAGCATGTTTGTATGGTTTAGCGTCAGAGTTCAAAATTTTCAACGCGACCGCCATGTATGATTTTTCAGGTTTTGGCGACACACACGTTTTATTCACGGCTGATTATGCGAAAAATTTGGGTTTTGACCAAGCACGAATTTTGAAAGAATTTAAACAAAACATTTCACCGAAAACGAATGCTTACCAAGTTCGGTTAGATGTTGGCGATGTTGAAATTCATAAATTGAACGATTGGAGTACGTTTATTGCGTATCGGTATTTGGAACGTGATGCGGTTTTGGATGCTTACACCGATTCGATTTTTCATCAAGGCGGCACGAACGCGAAAGGTTGGATTTTGGGTGCGAATTACGGGATTGCGAAAAATACTTGGCTAAATTTGCGTTGGTTTAGCACCGAAAGCATTGAAGATTTGCAAAAACAACCGCTCAGTATTGATACCGTGACGTTAGATTTAAACGTGCGTTTATAAAGGTAAAAATATGAAAAATTCATTTCAATTTTCTGTTTTAACGTTGATGTTGGCGGCGACATTTTCGCCGCCTACTTTTGCAACGCAACCCAAACAAAGCGATGCTTCGCAACAGGCTTTGAAAAAAGCGCAAGGCGTTTTAAAACAATTGAACGAAGAAAAAGCCGCTCTTGAAACTGATAAAAAAACACTTGCCGATGAAAAAGCTGCGTTGCAAACACAAGTTGAAAAATTAGAAAGTGCGTTAAAACAAATTCCTTCTTTGCAATCGGAAATTGCAACGCAAAAATCAGCGGCAGATTCTTTGCGAAATAGTAACGGCACGTTAAGTTCGCAACTTTCGCGTTCACAAGAAAATGAACGGGAATTAAATAAAAAACTGCAAGAAACTGTCGCACAAGCCAAATTGATTCAAAACGACAATCAACTTTTAGTTTCGGCTGTGCAAGAGCGTGAGCGTTTTATCAATCAATGCAGCGAAAAGAATCGTGCTGTGATTGTGGCGGCAAATGAACTCAGTACGAAATATCAAAGCAAAAGTTTTTTTGAAAAATTCTCCGAAGCAGAGCCTTTTACAGGAATTGGCAATGTTGAAACGCAAAATACGTTGCAAGATTACCAATTTAAATTGGAGGATTTGAAAGTGACTTCGTGGAATTTTGACGGTAAAAAAGCAAATTATTAGCCTGCTATAGCTTGTTTTTTCCACCTGAAAATAATTTATATGCATCATTATCTGTTTCGTATTTATAACTAAAACCTAATTCATTTAGACAATTTTCAAATTTCAATCGTCCTTGTTCGTTAAATACATCGACACCAATTAGCACTCTGCCAAATGCCGCCCCGTGATTGCGATAATGAAATAAAGTGATACTCCAATCAGTTCCAAATGTAGTTAAAAAATTGAGTAACGCATTAGGACGTTCTGGGAATTCAAAACTGTAAATCTGCTCCCATAAAGCAGATGGTGGATGACCTCCAACCATATAACGACTATGTTCTTTTGCTAGTTCATTTGTGGTCATGTCAACCACCTTAAAGCTATTTTCTTTCAAATGTTCGATTAAATTTGCGCGATCTTTAACATCTCCATTACTCGAAATTCCAACGAAAACATTTGCAATGCTGACATCAAAATAGCGGTAATTAAATTCTGTGATATTGCGACCATTCAACAGTTTGCAAAACTCTAAAAAACTACCTGCAATTTCTGGAATGGTTACGGCAAGCAAAATTTCCCGATGTTCGCCCACTTGAGCGCGTTCTGCCACATAACGCAAACGGTCAAAATTGATATTTGCGCCACTATCAATAGCAATCAGCGTTTGATTTGTCACAGCTTTTTGTTCAACATATTTTTTCAGTCCCGCTGTTGCCAACGCGCCAGCAGGTTCGGCAATTGAGCGGGTATCGTCAAAAATATCTTTAATTGCCGCACAAATTTCATCTGTTGAAACCGTAATCACTTCATCAACATATTTTTGTGCTAGGGTAAACGGCTCTAAGCCAATTTGTTTCACGGCAACGCCGTCCGCAAATAAACCAACTTGTTCTAACACAACTCTTTCACTTGCTTTCAAGGCTTGATTTAAACAATCAGAATCTTCGGGTTCAACACCAATGATTTGAATGTCAGGTCGAACAAATTTTGCATAAACTGCAACCCCTGCAATCAAGCCACCACCGCCAACAGGGACAAAAATCGCGTCTATTTTGTGTGTGTGTTGACGCAAAATTTCCATTGCCACGGTTCCCTGCCCCGCAATCACATCTTCGTCATCGTAAGGATGAATAAAAACGCGCCCTGTTTTTTTTGCTAATTCGTAAGCGTAATCACACGATTCGCTGTAAGAATCGCCAAATAAGACGATTTCTGCCCCCATATTTTTTACGGATTGGCTTTTAATTTCAGGTGTTGTGGTAGGCATCACAATTAATGCACTAATACCTAATTTTTGTGCTGATAACGCTACGCCTTGAGCATGATTTCCAGCCGAAGCCGCAATCACACCACATTGTTTTTCAGTTTCACTCAGCAAGGCAATCTTGTTGTAGGCTCCGCGTAATTTGAAAGAAAACACTGATTGCAAATCTTCTCGTTTTAAGAAAACTTGGTTTTGGGTTCGCGCCGAAAGGGTTTTGGCAAAATCTAACGGGGTTTCGATGGCAACGTCATAAACTGACGCGCGTAAAATTTTTTCGATATAACGTAAAGACATGAATTTAAATCAAGAAGGCAGAAAAGATGCGCTATTATCGCACAACTCATCATGCAACGTTTTAGGACAAGGCAATTAACTGCATTGTCCTAAAAATGTTATGCAATAAATTGAATCGGCTATTTTTTCAACGCATGAGACGCTAAATTCTTTCCTAAATCCCAAATCGCGCCGCCCATTTTGTGCGTGTCACCGATGGTTTTATCAAACGAACTAATGATTGTATCGTGGTCTTTCTGGGTTAAATTCAACGGTGGCAACAATTTCACCACATTCATGCCGTGACCTGCGACTTGGGTCAAAATGCGGTGTTCTTTGAATAAGGGGATTGTCACCATTTGGCAGAATAAGCCTTTATTTGCCGCTTCGAGCATTGCCCAGCCCGCTTTAAGTTTTAAACTTTTCGGTGATTGGAATTCAACCGCAATCATCATTCCTTTGCCACGAGCTTCTTTGAGCAATTCATAACGCGAGGTCATTGCGTTTAAGTTGTTAATAATGTCGCTGCCGACTTTCATGCTGTTTTCGACTAAATTTTCTGCGTGCATGACTTCTAACGTCGCTAAACCTGCCGCCATTGCCATGTTATTTTTTGAAAAAGTCGAACCGTGAACAACGGCTCTATCCATGCGGTTATAAACGGTGTCCATAATTTTTTGTGTCATCGCCACGCCGCCGACTGGCACAAAACCACCTGACAACGCTTTCGCCATACAAATCATGTCGGGCTGAACATTCCAGTGGTCGATTGCCCAGAATTTACCTGTGCGACCTAAACCAGTTTGCACTTCATCGGCGACAAACAGAGTGCCGTATTTTTCGCATAAACGTTGAACTTCAGGTAAATAATTGTCATCGGGAACATTTACGCCTTTGCCTTGAATGGGTTCGACGATAAATGCGGCTACGTCCTTGCCGCTCAAGGCTTTTTCGAGGGCGACTAAATCATTGAATGGAATCGCCTCACAATTCGGTAATAACGTGCCAAAACCTTCGCGGAAAATGTTTTCGCCATTGAGCGACAACGCGCCCATCGTTAAACCGTGATAACCGTGATCGCAGAACACGATTTTGTCGCGTTTGGTCGTGAAACGGGCAAATTTAATTGCCGCTTCTACGGCTTCCGTTCCCGAATTGCAAAAAAACATTTTAGTTAAATTTTCGGGCGTGGTTTTGAGAATTTCTTTTGCCAGCAAACCGCTTAAAATTGAAACATCGAGTTGCACTAAATTTGGCAATTCTAAGGTTAGTGTTTCTTTTAAGGCTTCAATGACCGTTGGGTGGTTTCGCCCGATGGCAAACACGCCAAAACCGCTGAGTAAATCGAGATATTCTGTGCCTTCTTGGTCGTAAAGATATTGTCCGACTGCTTTTTTGTAATGGCGGTCGTAACCAATGGTTTTTAAAACGCGCACCATTTGGTTGTTTAAAAATTGTTCGTGCAAATCGAATTTGTCGTTGCTGTGTCCGTTTAATAGGGTTTCGATGCTAAAGGTCATAGTGTTTGTATTTTGCTTAATTAGTTAGTTTTATGAGTTTTATTATTCATCAGAATAAGATGAGTAATGACTTGAATTTGCACAATTTTGAAAGCGTGCATACCGACCTTGAAACATCAATCTAACAGTTCCTAACATACCATTTCGATGTTTTCCAATAATCAATTCTGCTGTACCTTTATCAGGACTATTTTCGTTATAAACTTCATCGCGGTAAATAAACAAAATCAAATCTGCATCTTCTTCAATCGCACCCGAATCACGCAAATCTGACATCACGGGACGTTTGTTGGCTCGTGCTTCTAAATTACGATTCAACTGTGATAAGACAATGACAGGAACATTTAATTCTTTTGCTAATGCTTTTAAACCGCGTGAAATCTCCGAAAGTTGCTGTACACGATTAGGATTATTCGATTCTGATTTAATTAGTTGTATGTAATCCACAATAACTAAACCCAATTGCCCATACTCTCGTGCCATTTTTCTTGCTCTTGTGCGGATGTCATTTACGGTCAGTGCAGCACTGTCATCAATAAAAGTTTTTACGTTGTTCAATATAGTGCAAGCTGTCGTTAAACGCGGCCAATCGTTATCATCTAAATCGCCAGAACGCACACGTTGTTGTTCAATGCCACCAAGTGATGAAAGCATCCTTGTTACAATTGCGTCACCTGACATTTCTAAACTGAAAATAGCTATTGGTTTTTGCTCTTTAATCGCAATGTTTTCAGCTATATTTACAGCTAAACAGGTTTTTCCCATAGATGGTCGTCCTGCTAAAACGATTAAATCTGTAGGTTGCAAGCCTGATGTTAGGCAATCTAAATCATCAAAACCTGTTGCATTTCCAGCAACTTCTCCCCCACGGGCTTCTGCTAATGCTTCAATTTTATAAATTGTATTCCTTAGTGCGTGGCGAATTGAGATTAGCCCTGAATCTTCTGTTTGCCGATTCAAATCTGAAATGTTAAAAAGTAACTGCTCGGATTTTTCGAGTAATTGCAGTGCTGTATTGCCATTATTTTCAAATGCAATGTGTGAAATTTCAGAAGCTACGCTGATTAACTGTCTCCGTACTGATTTTTCATGCACGATATTCGCGTAAGCGGCGACATTTTCGACATTTGGAGTATTTCTTGAAAGTACAATCAGGTACGAAAGCCCGATACTTTTTTCTTAACAAATGTTAACTGCATCCTATAACGTGTGTTACAGGTGGGTGTATCTACCAATGCAAAGCATTTCAAACGCCTTGCTCTTTAAAATGTCGGCAAAGGGCTTGGTT